>Ga0123329_1002450_pt1 | contig 16289 bp, 18 predicted proteins | sample BioC12SIPDNA_FD_89703 | JGI IMG/M metagenome (GOLD analysis project Ga0123329, IMG submission 89703) | Anaerobic biogas reactor microbial communites from Washington, USA - Biogas_R1_B C12 SIP DNA | ecosystem: Engineered > Bioreactor > Anaerobic > Unclassified | place: Washington, USA | collected... | reverse complement strand
GCCTCAAGGACATGACCAGCGACATAGGCGTCCCGACCGTCGGAGCTTCCGCGGACGAAACGGCCACCGAGGACCCGGAGATGCTCACGATAGGCGTGGGCACCCATCTCAACCCAGAGATAGCCGCCGTGCGCGCGATAACGGAGGTGGCGCAGTCCAGGGTCGCCCACAAGCACGGCCTCCGCACGAACGCCAGGCTCCAGAAGACCGTCAGGGATATGGGCTACAAGAGGATGAAGGAGACGAACCGCCTTTGGTACGGCGAATGCTCCTCCCGCGTCAGGCTTGCGGACATCCCCGACAGGTCCACTCCCTACGTCCTCGACGACATAGAGGAGGTTCTCGGCAGTCTCGCCGAAGCGGGACTGGACTCCGTGGTGGCTACGGACCTGACCCGGCCCGAGACGGGGATCCCGGCCGTAAGGATGACGATCCCGGGGCTGGAGGTGGCCACCATGGACCCCTCCCGCCGCGGATACAGGATACAGGGCATGCGGCCCCGGTCCCTCTGACAGGTGCTCAGAGGAGCAGCTCGGCAAGGCTGCGGATCGCCCGGACACCTCCGTCCGGCGGAGGGGCCAGGCCGTCCCTCTGGTCCACCATGATGCAGTCCATCCCGGCGTTCTACGCCGCGGCCGCGTCGTTGGGGGAGTCACCCGCATACACCGCGCCGTCCTTTCTAGTCCCTGTCAGGGACAGGCAGAGCTCCAGGCGGTCCGGGGCCGGTTTGGGCCTGGGCACATCGTCCAGCCCCACGATGCGATCGAAGCATCCCCATATCCCGCGCCTGCGGGTGAGATCTTCGATCTTGAAGGCCTGCTTGCCGGATGCTGTGCACAGCCCGTGCCCCCGGGAGCGGAGGGCCCTCACGGTCTCGAACGTCTCCGGGAATGGGGAGGCCAGCCTGTAGAAGCCGGAATCGGAGACCCTGGTGTACCCCTCGAAGAAAGGCCCCCCTGAGTGCCGGATCCCCGCTGACGGCCTCGAAGGCCTGCTCCGTGGTCATGCCCGCATGGACTGGAAACATGCTCCTGTCATAGGGCGGGCAGATCCTGTCCATGGCCGCGGACATGATCGCCAGTATCCCCTGACTGGAATCGAAGAGGGTGTTGTCGAAGTCGAAGATGTGCGGATCGTACTCCCGCATGCTCACTTTACACCGACGTATATGTTGACGGCCCCCATGGACCTGACGTGGAACCTTACCTCGGAGAAGCCCGCCTTCCTGAATATATCCGCCATCTCCTCGCCGTGAGGGAATCCCTCGAGGGACGTGGTCAGCCAATCGTAGGCAGCCTGCCTGCCGTCTATCTTCTGGCCGCCGTCATACCTGCGGCCCATCATCGGGACCGCCTTCGACACGTAGATGTTGTGGAACCAGCGGACGAACCCGTTCTTGGGCCTGGCGAGCTCGGCGACTATGGCCTTGCCCCCGGGCCTGAGGACACGATGCATCTCGGATACCGCCTTCGGGATGTCCGTAACGTTCCTCAGCATGTACCCGGAGGTGACCAGGTCGAAGGCACCGTCGGGGTACTGCATATCCAGGGCGTCGCCCAGAACGAAATCCACCTGCGACGGCAGATCGAGCTCCGCCATCTTCCTGCGGGCCAGCTCCAGCATGCCGGGTGTGATGTCCAGACCGGTCACGTGACCCTGCGGGCCGGCCTTCCTGGCCACGAAGAATGCTATCTCCCCCGTTCCGGAGCCGACGTCCAGGCATTCGAATCCTCTTATATCGCCGGCCTTCTTCATCATGAAACCGTGCCATCTCCTGACCATGCCCATCGACATTATCCCGTTCATCCTGTCGTAGTACGGGGCGATCTCCTCGAACACGTCCCTGACGTATTCCTCCTTCCCCTCGAACTGATTACCCAGCTTCTCTTCTTCAGACATATATTGCACCGGTTAGGAATTGCTGCGCTATGATGTATCCCGATATAAGCAGGGCCCCGAATACCCAGTTGAGGGTGAACGCCATCGGCACCAGGCTCATGTTGGAGGGGCGGTCGCCGGCCGCGGCCAGTGCGTTCAGAACCGTGCTGCGAAGCATCGGGAGGGCGGCCATGGCCAGAAGACACGGCCAGGGGAGGGCCCCCGAGGCCACCAGCACGACCAGCACGGGGAATGGGGCGGAACACAGCGCGATGTAGAGCCCCAGGCTGAACCGGTAGCTGAACCGGGACGAGAACGTCCCGACCCCGGTCTCCCTGTCCTGCAGGTAGTCCCGGGTCTCGTTGCCACTCAGAACGGCGGTTATGAGGAGGGCGTTGGGTATGGATGCCCAGAGCACCTCCCAGGATAGCGAGCCCGACAGGGAGTAGTACGTGCCCATGGGCATGAGAATGCCCATCAGCACGAACACGGATATCAGGCCCATTCCGCGGTACTTGTAGGACACCCCCACTGTGTAGAAGGCCGCACCGAATATGCCGGCGATGCCGAAGAGGAGTATCCCCCACCCTATGTGCCATATCAGGACCAGGCCTATCAGGGCCGTCAGGGCCAGGCACCCCAGTCCGGCCAGCAGCACCGAGCGCGGTCTCAGCGCCCCGGTGACCAGCTCGGGAGACCTCAGGGAGTTCTCGACCGTGTCAGTCCCCTTGACGAAGTCCCCGTATGTGTTCAGCAGATTGGAGGCGGACTGCAGAAGGCATCCTCCCGCGAGGACCAGCAGGAATATCCAGAGGTTGAAATGACCGTCACCGTAGGCTATGACTCCGCCCAACATCACGGGGACCACCGCGCCGTGCAGCGTCCACGGTCTGAAAGCGTTGAACCAACCTGGCCTGACGGGCCTCATCTCCCTCATGGACGAGGTTATCCCTTCTCCGTATAAAACCATGACATACGGAAAGGTCCGCTGAAAAGACGTATATAGGACGATATTCTCTACGCCCTCCATGAAGGTACGGGATCTGCTGGCAAGCAGCGCGTTCATGATGGGTCTGGCACTTATCGTATCCCTCGGACTCGGACTGACCGGCAACTTCCCGCAGATCGCCCCGTACGACAGGAGCAGCCTCACTATAATAATACTGGCGGCCATGATGACCGTGTCCCTGTCGAGGATACCGTTCTCGGGTCTGAGTCCCTCCAAGGACCCCCGCGGAGTGCTCCGGGCACTGATACTGGGGATCCTCGTAGCCTCGCTGATACCCCTGGCGGCCTGGGCCCTGCTGGGTGATAGCGTCTACAAGGACGGCCTCATATTCGTCGCGGCCACCCCCTTCGCCGCCTCCGTCGTCCCCCTGTCTTACATAATGAGGGGGGATATGGAGCATGCGGCCCGGAGCACAATAATAGTCTACCTTGCATCCATACTCTACATACCCGTCCTCGTATGGCTGACCCTGGGAGAATCCGTGAACATGGCTGACGTAGTGATCTCCGTGGCGGAGGTCATGGTGCTGCCCCTGTTCCTGTCCAGGCTCATCACCAGGGTGAAGATAGACAAATACGTCATGGCCGTGGTGCTGAACTGCGCCATATTCATGCTCGTGGTGCTGTCGGTTGGCGCTACCGCCAACTTCTTCCGCTCCGAGGCGACGCTTCTTCTGATCTTCATGGGAATAGCCGTCCTCAGGACTTTCGTGCTCGGCGTCGGGCTGGAGTTCACCGAGAGGAGACTCGGCATAAAGTGGTCCCAGCGGGTCACCGACGTACTGATGACGTCCTACAAGAAAAAGGGTGTGGCCATCGCCCTCTGCATGGCCGTGCTGCCCGCCGCGGCCCTTTTCCCGATAACCGCATCCATCGTAGTGGAGATATGCTGGGTCATCTTCATGGACGCCGTGCTGTTCTCCAAGCGCAGGATGTACCGGGAGCTCCGCAGAGAAGGGTCAGAACCCGTCGATCCTGCGGTTTCTCCTTGATGGGAGTTCCGTCACGGTGTCGCCGGGACCGACACCCCCGAACAGAAGTTCGGACCCGGGATCGTAAACGTTCCCAGCCCTGGCGCCGGGCCGGTGGGAGTTCGCGTAGCAGTAGATGCAGCCGTGCCCGCAGGTGTCGTATGCGCCTATGTCCACGTTCCTTATGCATTCACATCCGTCCCTCAGCGGACGGACCTCGGGATCGTGCGGTATGCCCAGGGCCCTCATGGTCGCCCCGTCGACGCACGCCCGGGATTCCAGCCCGGGGGTCGGCGGGCCCTCTCCCGGGCAGCAGCGGGTCAGCTCGATACCCCTGGATCCGGCCGACTCGGCCATCCATCCGGCCAGCTCCCCTCTCTCCCGGGCATCCGGTGTCCTGAGACCCGCCGCGGCCAGTCTGTCCTCCAGCTTGCCGTAGCGCCTGAGGAACCCCACCGTGCATCTGTCCGTGCGATCCCCGAGCTCGTTGCAGAGGGTCTCGAACTTCCTGCGGTGATATTCCACAGTCATCCTTCCCCCCAGGATGACGGGGTCGTATCTCCATACCAGCCTGCCGCGGCCGATCCTGTCCCCGAGCTCCCTGAAGGACTCCGCCACCTCCGCCTTCCGTGGCACCCCGGGCTCGATGTCCGCGCCATAGGGGTTCACGGTGATCTGGAAGACGTACTCGTGACCCATCCCGTCCAACTCGTCCAGGTGCCTCATCATGGGGCGGGGGTCCTTCGTGAAGAAGACGAAGCAGTCCACACTTTCCGTCGAGAGCTCCACCCTGTGCAAGAGGCCCCTGCACACGGGGTTCCTCACGAGGGCGCTGCCCGCCCGTACCCTGTTAATGAACCATTCCGAATGGAAGGCGGGCACGTCCGTACGTCTGCTCACGCTCACTATCACGCATCCCCCTAGCAATCGCAGATAATAAGTATCCTCGGAGGGATTGGGCACCTCATGGCGGAGAGATGCATACACACTTATGTTACCCTCATCGGCAAGGTGAGCATATGCGACGACGGGGAAGGCGGAATCTCCAGGGTGTTCCTGCCCACGGAGAACCTGCCCTGCCTGTGCGATCGGGAATCCGACGTCATAGCCGAGGCTGCCGTGCAGATATCCGAGTATCTGAGCGGGAAGAGGAGGGATTTCGACGTCCCCCTCAATCCGGAGGGAAGCGAATTCCAGACTCTGGTCTGGAAATCGGTGTCCGAGATACCATACGGCCAGACGTGCAGCTATTCGGACATCGCGTCCGCGATCGGTCGCCCTTCCGCTTCCAGGGCCGTCGGCACGGCGGTCGGGTGCAACCCGATGCCCATACTCATACCGTGCCACCGTGTGCTGCGTTCGGACGGGAGCATCGGAGGGTACTCCGGCGGGATGGCGATCAAGAGGCTCCTGCTGGAGACGGAGGGACACGTATTCTGAACGGCATCCTTCGGGAGCTCGAGGAGAACGCGGATCCCGCATACAGGAGCTTCGCGTCCTCCCTGATACCCGGGGAGGAGCGCATACTGGGCGTCAGGCTGCCCGTCCTCAGGAAGATGTCCCGCAGGATATGCAGGGGGGATTGGAGGTCCTTCCTGGATTCCGGTCCGGGGACCTCTTTCGAGCACACCATGCTCAGAGGCATGGTCATATCCGGGGCCCGGATGGGCATAGCCGAGCGCACGGAGCGCATCTGGGGCTTCCTGCCCGAGGTGACGAACTGGTCGGTCTGCGATTCTTTCTCCTGGAAGATACCTGCGGAGGAGCGCGGGGAGGCCTGGATGTTCCTCATGCGCTGCCTCGACACCGGGCGCGAGTTCCATATGCGCTTCGCGGTGGTCACCATGATGTTCCAGTTCCTCGACGAGGAGCACATAGACCTTGTGCTGGAGACAGCAGCCTCCCGTCGCAGCGAAGGGCACTATTACAAGACGGGGGTCGCGTGGTGCCTTTCCTGCTGCTACATCAGGTTCCCCGGCAGGACCGCCGATCTGCTCCGCGGGGACAGGCTCGACGACTCCACCCGCAGGCTTGCGATACGCAAGATAACGGAATCCCGCAGGGTGACCGATGCCGACCGCGCATTCGTGCGGGGACTCAGAAGAAGCTCATGAATCCGAGATCATCCGGATTATCGCGTCGGCGTTCTCCCTTCCCACGCGGGCGCCGACACGCGGGAGGTATTCCCAGCCCATGTCGCGGCATGTCCTCTCGTGCTCCGGGGCGGCCACGGCTATGACTCTGTACATTGGGAGGGCGCACTCCTCTATGAGCACGTCGAGCATGTCCTTGGGCACGCATACGACGATCCTGTCGAAACCCCTGGACACGTACTCTATCCTCCCGGCGTAATCCTTCTGGTCCTGGACCCTGCGGTAGTCGTCCCTGCTGTCGGGGACGTCCTTGTAGGGGAGGATCACGTAGTTGGCCGGAACGAAGCCGAACCTCCCGGTTATTATGCCGAAGGACACGTCGCAGACATCGTCGAGACGGGCCACCAGGTTCTTGACCTCGGTGAGCCTGCCTCCGAACATCTCGAACGCCGAGGCCGCGCCGTTCTTCAGGAACACGGACGAGTCGTTGGTTATGACCAGCACCTTCCTCCTTCCATCGTCGGGAGCGGGGATGGGTTCCATGCTCACACCTTGTTCCTTGAGAAACGGTACGCTATGCTGCAGTTGCCCTCTGCGGAAACCATGCAGGGCCCCTTGGGATTGGTGGGCTTGCAGACCTTGCCGAACAGCGGGCACTCCTCGGACCTCAGTATCCCCCTGAGCACCTCGCCGCACCTGCATCCGGCGGCCTCCTCCTCGACCGTCGGCGTCTTGGACAGTATGTCCGCATGCACCTTGGTGGCGTCGTGGGCGGCGAATTCCTCCTTCAGGGCGAGGGCCGACCCGGGTATCACCGGGAATCCCCTCCAGTCCCTGTCGACGGCGTCGAAGGTGTCCTCCATCAGCTTCCTTCCCAGAGGGTTGCCGTGGTCCCTGACCAGCCTCCGGTACTCGTTCTCCACCTCGCAACGGCCCTCCCGTATCTGGTTGCAGAGCATGTAGACGGACATGAGTATGTCCAGGGGTTCGAAACCGGCCACGACCTGCGGTATACGGTACTTCTCCGCGAACGGACGGAAGGGATCCAGACCTGTGATGACCGCCACGTGGCCCGGCATTATGATGCCGTCTATCTTCACCTCGCCCATCTCGAATATGGCCTTAAGCACCGGAGGGCACGTCCTGTGGCAGCTGTAGACGCTGAAGTTCTCCGGCAGGCCCCCCCTCTGAAGGGGCACGCAGGTGGAGGGGGCGGTGGTCTCGAATCCCACGGCCACGAAGACCAGGGGTCTGCCCCCGTTCTCCCTTGCCATCCTCACAGCGTCCTCTATGGAGTAGACTATGCGGACATCCGCCCCGTCGGCCTTGGCCTCGAAGAGGGAGCCTATGGTCGTGGGCACCCTCATCATATCCCCGAAGGCTGTGACGGTCACCCCGTTGCGGGCGAGGGTTATGGCGTCCGCGATCTCCTTCCCCGTGGTCACGCACACGGGACAGCCCGGGCCCTGGCTTATCTCTATGCCCGCATCGGTCAGCATCTCCTCCAGGCCGAAGCGGACTATCGTGTCCTGATGGGTCCCGCAGACGTGCATGAACTTCAGGTCCACGTCCATGTCCTTTATCCTGCCCAGGATCTTCTCGGCGGTCTCCCTGTCTCTGTATTTGAACATATTAAGAATCAAGCCTCCTCGAACCTCATGCCGACCACCCTGCAGGACTGCCCCGCGGTGACCTTGACGGGTCCTTTGCACAGGGGGCAAGACAGGATCGGTATGCTGTGCTCGGCGTAATCATCATAGGAGAGGGACTCCGCCGGCCCCTCGAAACCGCAGGGTCCGCAGCTTATGCGGACCTCCTCGCGGCGTATGCTGAGCAGGGAGCCCTCCAGGACCGTCCCCTGGGTCACGATCTCGTAGGCGAAGGACAGCTGCTCCTCCCCCAGGCTTGTCATGTCCCCGATGAGGAGGTCCACTTCCTGTACGCTTGCGACGCTGTAGTCCTCCAGCTCGGCCAATATCGCCCTCACTATCTCGGATACCACGGCGACTTCGTGCATCGCCCGTGAATGGGGTCGTGATATTTTAACGGTCCCCATCGGCGCGGCCGTCGCACATCTTCCTCACGGGACATTCCCCGCAGCGGGGTCGGTTCGGGAGGCAGACGGTCTGCCCGTGCCTGACGAGGTACCTGTTTATGTCGGACCATCTCTCCCGGGGGGTGATCCCCATGAGGGCGTACTCGGTCTCCTCGGGGGTACGGGTGGATACCAGCCCCATGAGGTTGGATATCCTGTGCACGTGGGTGTCGACGCATACCGCGGGTATGCCCATGGCGTACGCCCTGACGCAGGCCGCGGTCTTCCTCCCCACCATGGGCAGGGCTAGGAGCTCCTCCAGGGACTCCGGCACCCGGGATCCGTGATCCCTCACGAGCACCCCGCAGCAGTCCACGATGGCCCTGGCCTTCTGCCGGGGGAATCCGGCCGGCCTGACCAGCTCGGCCACCTCGTCCACGTCCGCCTCGGCCAGGGACTCGGGGGAGTCGTACCTGCGGAACAGGCTGTCGGATGCTCTGCGGGTGTTTTCGTCGCGGGTCCTCTGCGAGAGTATGGTGGCTATCAGGACGTGGAACGGGTCCGGCTCCCACTCGGGGCCCAGCCCCTCGGAGGATCTTCCGGGGTAGGCCCCCTGGCCGTGCCGCTCGGATAGAATGTCTAGTATCTCGCATATGTCCTTCTCAGCCATCTCAGAGCATCTCCTGCCATGTACAGCGAACCCGTCACCAGCACGTGCCTCCCGTCCCCGAGGGCCATAGCGCGCTCGATTGCAGACCCCACGTCGGGTTCGAACAGCACCCGGTCGAAGTACCTGCCCACGGTCTCCATCTCCTCCTCCGCGGGGAACGCCCGCTCCGAGTCCGGAACGGTGACGACCACGGTGTCCGCCACGGACGACAGGTTCCTGGCCACGTGCTCCATGTCCTTGTCGCCCAGCATCCCGAACACCAGCACCACCTTCCCGTACATCTCGGCTATGTCCGAGGCCAGGCACTCGGATCCCGACACGGTGTGCGTCACATCGAGTATGAGCGGCAGGCCCTCGATCCTCTCCATCCTGCATGGCCAGCGGGCGGACCTCAGGCCCCCGCGGAGGAACCCCTCCGTCCTGTCCGCCGTCGGGGACGCGCGAAGGGCCTCGACGGCCAGCGCCGCGTTGCGGGCCTGGTGCCTGCCGGGTATCCCCACCTCGAAGGCCTCTCCCTTGTATGTCATCGAGAGGCGGTCGGCTCCGTTCTCCGTCACCTTTATGTCCCCGGGGTCCACCCTTGTCAGCGGCGACCCCTGTCTGGCTGCCTCGGCCGCTATGACGCCGAAGGCCGACTCTGGGTTCAGGGTGATCACCGGGACGCCCGGTTTTATTATCCCGGCCTTCTCGAAGGCTATCTTCTCCACGGTGTCGCCCAGATACGCCGTGTGCTCCAGCCCTATGTTGTTTATGACGCAGACATCCGGGCGGATGACGTTCGTGGAGTCGAACCTGCCACCCATACCTACCTCCGTCACGGCGTATTCGACGCCTTTCCTCTTGAAGTGCAGGAAGGCCATTGCCGTGGTGGCCTCGAAGAACGTGCATCTCCTGCCCAGGGCCGCCATATCATCGACGGCCGGGGCGACCTCCCCGACCAGGGACAGCAGCTCGGCGTCCGTCATGACGCCGTCGCAGGTGCGTATCCTCTCGTTGAAGTCGACCAGGTGCGGCGAGGTGTACAGCCCCGCCCTTATTCCGGAACCGCAGAGGACCGAGAACAGCATGGCCGAAACGGAGCCTTTGCCGTCCGTACCGGCCACATGCATGCTGCGGAAGGAATCCTGCGGGTCCCCGATCCTCCGGAGAAGCTCCCGGGTGTTGTCCAGGCCCATCTTTATGCCATGCACGCTAAGGCCGTAGAGCCAGTCCAGGAGCCCGTCCCTCTCTTCAGTCACGGCATTCGCAATCGTATATCTTGGTTATAAGTCCGTTGACGGTGAGCCCTTCGGACCTGGCGATGCGGCGTAGGAGGAACATCGAGCCCGAACCGTACTGGGCGGCCTTCTTCTTCTTGGCGGCCGCCTCCGACTCGCCGATGAGGACCGCGACCTCGCGCAGCGAGCCCTTCCTGGCGTCGGTGGGGGATATGCGGCCGACGGAGGTCTGTCCCGCGGCTCTCACCACTTCCTCGTCGAGGTACGGGTACAGGACCTTCTTCCCGAAGGAGCAGGATACCTTGGATTCGTGATCCAGCGTCTCGGTCAGCAGCCTGGCCATGTCCTCCCTCATGCTGTCCCGCAGGTCCTCCTCGGACAGGCCGATGTACTTGGAGTATCCCCCGAACAGCTCGTCCGCCCCCTGGCCGCCGATGATGATGTCCTCCCTGCAGTTCTTGGACACGAAGAAGAGAGGTATCTCGAAGGACAGCGTGACCGGGCTGGCAGTGCGGGTTATCCTCATCATCTCCGCCACCCCTCCCAGCAGATTCTCCTCCGATATCCTGATGTGCTCCCAGGGAAGCCCCATGACCTCCGACATCTGCCTGCCCATCTGCACGTCGTAGGCGCCGTCCACGCCCACTGTGTACAGGGTCACCGAATCGGCATGCCTCTTGGACAGAGATGCCACAATGCTGCAGTCGAGACCGCCCGAGAACGCGACAGCCACCCTGCGGCCCTCCACCATGCGGCGGACGGAGCCTTCGATAGCGCGGGCGAGAGAGACGGAGCTTTCCGAGGCCATCGACGGGTCTAAATCATCTTCGTATTTAAACGGTAATGCAGTGCCCGCGGATAAACCGCGCTTTCGACACGGCCGTGCCAGTGCCAACGCCTGATACGCCCGGGGACATCCATCCGGGCTCATGAAAACCAATAATAATGCGTACGCTCATCACGGGCCATATGACCGGAGTCACCCGCATAGGCGTCTCTTTGGAACCGGATCTCCTGGAGGCCTTCGACGAATCTATAACGAAGAAAGGATACGTCAGCAGGTCCGAGGCCATCAGGGACCTGGTCAGGGATTCCCTGGCGGAGAGCGAGTGGAAGAACGATGAAGAGTACATGGTTGGAGTGATAGTGACGGTCTACGACCACACCGCCGGCGGAGTCGGGGAGAAGCTCACCGACCTGCAGCACGAGCGCGGCCACAACGTCAACACCTCCGTCCATGTGCATCTCGATCACGACAAGTGCATGGAGATCCTCATCGTGGAGGGCAAGCTGAAGGAGCTCAAGACCCTGGCTAACGAGATAACATCCGTGAAGGGCGTGCTCAGGGGCAAACTCACCATGGCCTCGCCGTCCACCGGCCACATGCACCACATCGGGCACCGTCACTGAAACGCCAGGTCGAAGGCTATTATGGCCGACGCCGTGCCCTCGGGGGCCTTCACGCCGAAGGCCCTCCTCAGGATCATGTCGGAGGTTGTCGCCGGGTAGCAGAGCACCGCGTTCCTGGCGCCGTCCTCCTCGGAAACCCCCTTGTACTCCTTGGGGAACAGCACGAACCTCTCCGTACCGGAGAACGACACCTCCGAGAACATCACGAAGTCGTCCGACAGCCAGACCACGTCCGTCCTGTCCCTGTACTGCCCGATCTCGCTGCTGGTCAGCTCCTTGCCCATGAGCTCCCCCTCGGAGGACATGAGACATAGGCCTCCGCTTCCCTCATCGGGACCCTGGAAATCGCCGTTGCAGAACACACAGACCGCCGCGTCACGGGCCAGGACCTCTTCGAGCCCCTGGTTGCAGACCTCTATGTTGTTGGAGAAGATCTCCGATTCCTCTTCGAGTATCGTCTCCACCAGCCCGCGGTCCATCGCGTGGGCCGACAGCACACCCGGGAGGGACCTTATGGCGTCGATGACGCGGGAAACATCCATGGGAGGGCGGAGCGAGTTACGGATATTTTACGGTGACCTTCAGGTACACCATGCGACCGATACCAGTCTTTAAATAATTAGGCGGATGTCGAAGGTGCCGATGAAGAAACTCATCATAACCGAGAAGGCGAACGCTGCCAGAAGGATATCCACCATACTGTCCGACGGCAAGTCGAGCACCGAGAACAGAGGTGGGGCCTCGGTCATCACTTTCGAGGCCGGAGGCGATGAATACAGCGTCGTCAGTCTCAGGGGGCACATCCTCGAGCTGGACTATCCGGAGGAGTACAACGACTGGGGTTCGGGATCCCCGGTGGACCTGGTCTACGCCCCGCAGGTCAAGACAGTGCGTGTAAAATCCATACTCAACGCCATAAAGGACCTCTCCGTGGAATCGGATGAGATAATAATCGCGACCGACTACGACAGGGAGGGGGAGCTCATAGGCATGGAGACTGTGGTGGCCGCCGGCGCCGACATGCCCAAGGTCAGGAGGGCAAAGTTCAGCGCCCTGACCAAAGGGGAGGTCGAGAGGGCGTTCGCGGACCTCGCGCTTCCGGACGGGCGCCTTTCGGACGCCGCCGAGGCCAGGCAGATTGTGGATCTGACCTGGGGCGCGGTGCTGACCCGCCTCATATCCCTGTCCTCCGGGCAGGTCGGGAAGAACTTCATGTCTGTGGGGAGGGTCCAGAGCCCCACGCTAAAACTGCTTGTGGACAGGAACGAGGAGATCGAGAGCTTCGTTCCCGTCCCCTATTGGAACATCGTCGGGAAGTTCGGGATGCTCGCCTTCAAGGGGGAGCACGAGAAGAACCCGTTCTGGGAGCGGGCGGAGGCGGAGGCCGTCTTCCGGACCTGCGGGGACGCCGGCAAGGCCACGGTGAGGAGCTGCAGCGTCACCTCCAAGGAAGAGTTCCGCCCGGCGCCCTTCGACACGACCCAGATGCAGGTGGAGGCCAACAAGATAGGCATACCCCCCACCACAGCGATGAAGCTGGCGGAGGACCTCTACACCGGAGGGTACATATCCTATCCGCGTACGGAGAACACCGAGTACCCCAAGAGCCTCGGGCTCAGAAGCGTCCTGGAGAAGCTTAAGGACTCCGACTTCCGCGAGGAGGCGGAGGAGATCCTGTCCCAGGAGAAGATATCCCCGTCCAGGGGGAAGCGCCGCACCACCGACCACCCCCCGATATACCCCACGGCCGGCGCGTCGTCCAAGAAGATGAAGGGCGACAAATGGAAGCTGTACGAGCTCATCGTCAGGAGGTTCCTCGCCACGCTGGGTCCCAACGCCGAGGCCGAGGTGACCGAGTGCGAGCTGGATGTGGCCGGGGAGACCTTCAAGGCCCGCGGATACGTCCTCAAGAAGGATGGCTGGAAGAAGTACTACAAGAAGTACCTGAGGATGGAGGACACCCGTGTCCCCAAGCTCTCCGAGGGCGAGGTCATCGAAATCAGGTCCCTCATCGTCGACGAATCCGAGACCAAGCCACCGTACAGATACAACCAGGGATCCCTGATCCAGGAGATGGACCGGCTCCAGCTGGGGACCAAGAGCACCAGGCACGACATAATAGGGAAGCTGTTCTCCAGGAACTACGTCCAGGGCAACTACATGGTGCCCACGCCCAGCGGAATCGCCCTTACCAGGTCCCTGGAGAAGCACGGCGGGGGGATAGTCGAGCCGGACATGACCGCCCGCCTGGAGGCCGACATGCTCAGGATAAGCGAGGGCGAACGCACCCTCGGAGAGGTCGTGGAGGAGTCGCAGAACATGCTCCACGGCGTCGCCACCAAGATCTCCGAATCCTCCAAGGACATCGGGGACGAGATACGCGCGGCCCTGCGTTCCCAGCGCCACATAGGCACATGCCCGGACTGCGGGAACGACATGACGATCAAGAAATCGAAGAACGGGAACTTCATCGGATGCGACGGGTTCCCCGAATGCAAGCGCGCATATCCTCTGCCGAGGGGGGCCATGGTCCAGACCCAGGAGACCGTCTGCCCGGTGTGCGGGCTCCCGCAGCTGAGGATAATACGCAAGGGGATGCCCCCGGCCGTCCAGTGCATAGACCCGAAATGCTCCAGCAACGTGTCCAGGACAGACCTGGGACCCTGCCCCTCCTGCGGAAAGGGACGCATAAGGATAACGTTCTCCAGGGCCGGCAGACGCTTCGCCGGCTGCTCGGGATGGCCAGACTGCACCCAGACCTACCCTCTCAGACCCAGGGGCGAGATCGTCCCCACCGACAGGGTCTGCGAGGCCTGCAAAGCGCCGATTGTCGTCTTCGGAGGCAGGGACGTCTGCATCAACCCCGACTGCCCGTCGGTGAAGAAGAGGAAGGCCCCGGTGCCCGAGACCGAGGAGAACGGCGACGGCAGAACTGGAAAAGTCGTGGTCGTCAGGAAGACCGAGAAGAAGAAAACCCCCTCCAAGAAGAACGGCGGCGGGCGTGCGATGAAAAATACATAAGGCCGCCGGAAGGCGGGATGTCAGAATTCGCTGCAGGCTTCCTCGGGAATGCCTTCGAAGTGCTCGTTCATGGAGTCGATGTCACGTGATATGCGGGCATTCCTGCACCTCATGCACTCCACATCCTTTCCAAGCTTCGACTTGACCGATACCAGGTTCCCGTCCAGGCCCACTATGCATCCGCAGGAGCTGCAGAATATCTTCTTCATGGAGGATGCGTTCATGCCGTCGATGGTCACACGGCATTGATCCGTACGTTTCTCCATAGCCTTCGCTGGACGAATGTTGATTACCCTTACTCCCCCTGTCAAATGCACCCGGCAGAATCCGCCTAGAAGGCTTTTTTCAAATGATGCCGGACGTACTCCTAAGCTATCCCTAGAACGGATATAAGCCTTCCGTTACCAGGATGAGTAAGGGCTTCCGGGGCATCTAGATATGGTGTCTGAACAGTGTTAAAGCCCTTGCCGGGGCAGGGGCGGCGAGAAGGATGCGGGGGCCGTCAGCGGAACGCCGACGGCTTGGGAGATCATGTGCGGAACACGGACTTCCCAGGGAAGACCGCCCTTCCGCCGAGCTCCTCCTCGATCCTCAGGAGCCGGTTGTACTTGGCCGTCCTCTCTCCGCGGGCGGGCGCCCCGGTCTTTATCTGGCCGGTGCCCCAGCCAACGGCCAGATCGGCGATGGTGGTGTCCTCGGACTCCCCCGAGCGATGGGATACGACAACGGCGTATCCGTTGGAGAAGCACATGCGAGCCGCATCCCCGGACTCGGTCACGGTCCCTATCTGGTTCACCTTCAGCAGCATGGCGTTGGCGCTGCCGGTGTCGATCCCCCTCTTCAGACGGGAGGTGTTGGTCACGAATATGTCATCGCCCACGATCTGCACCCTGCCGCCTATCCTGGCGGTAAGCTCCGCCGTCGAATCGAAGTCGTCCTCGAAGAAGGGGTCCTCTATGCTTACAAGGGGATATCCGTCCGCCAACCCGGCGTAGTAGTCGATGAGCTCCCCCGCGGAGAGCCCTTTGCCGTCCACGGAGTACACGCCGTTCTCGTAGAACTCGCTGGACGCGGCGTCTATCGCCAGACAGACATCCTTCCCGGGTGCGTAACCCGCGGCGTCTATCGCCGACATTATGGTCTCCATGGCCTCGGGAGCCGAGCCCAGGGGCGGAGCGAAACCCCCCTCGTCGCCTATGTTCACGGCGGACGCCCCGTATCCTCTCCTGAGTATGGTTTTGAGTGCCATGTATATCTCCGAGGACATCCTGAGGCACTCGGAGAACGAGGGGGCGCCGACGGGGACGATCATGAACTCCTGTATGCGCAGGTTGCCGCCGGCATGCTTCCCGCCGTTGATGATGTTCAGCATCGGCACGGGCAGCTTGAAGGACCCGCGGCCTATGTGCTCGTATACAGGGACGCCTTCGGCCATGGCACCCGCCTTGGCCACGGCAAGGGACACGGCTGTGAGCGCGTTGCCCCCGAGCCTGCTCTTGTTCCCGGTGCCGTCCAGCTCGACCATGGCCCTGTCCACGGCCTCCTGGTCGGAGGGGTCCATGCCGGTGATGGCGGAGGCTATCTCCCCGCGCACCCCGGATACCGCCCCGAGCACTCCCTTGCCGCCGTATCTAGCGCCGCCGTCGCGGAGCTCGTGGGCCTCCCATGACCCGGTGGATGCCCCCGAGGGCGCTATGGCCGTTACACGGTGGCCCGCGACCGTCAGTTCCGCCTCCAGCGCGGGGTTGCCGCGGGAGTCCAACACCTCTCTAGCCCATACCTTCTCTATCTTCATCGGAATACCTTCTGGAAAATCAGATCTTGTAAAGTTCCATGCTGGTCATGAGCAGCTCCCTGTCCTTGTCGGTCAGGGGGCCCTCCTTGGCGGAAACCAGCAGGGATGACTGCTTCTTCCCGTCCCTGTTGATTATCTGGTGTATCATGGTAAGCACGGCGTTCAGGCCGTTTATCTCCACTAGCACCTCG
>Ga0123329_1002448_pt1 | contig 16308 bp, 10 predicted proteins | sample BioC12SIPDNA_FD_89703 | JGI IMG/M metagenome (GOLD analysis project Ga0123329, IMG submission 89703) | Anaerobic biogas reactor microbial communites from Washington, USA - Biogas_R1_B C12 SIP DNA | ecosystem: Engineered > Bioreactor > Anaerobic > Unclassified | place: Washington, USA | collected... | reverse complement strand
TTGTCGGGACCTCCACGGGGCGCGGGACGCGCTTCGTGCCGTCCCGACTCTCATTGAACCCTCCAGCGACCTCTGTGAGACCTCTAGGAGCCTCGTGGAGGCGCTGGAGAGACGTGAGGAGCGTGGATGGTCCACACTCCTGCTGTGTACTGAATGTAAACCCTCAGGCTGTCATTGACGGCCTGAAACCAATGGAGACCAAATATGAATTCACGTGTTCTTGTCACGGCGAAGGAACTGAGCGCCATGTTGTCTGTATCAGTTCGGACCCTATGGCGCATGCGCGATGCTGGCAGGCTGCCGGCACCGATCAGGATTGGGAGCTGTGTGCGCTGGGAAACGGCAGCGATTGAGGAATGGGTGGCCGCCGGCTTCCCTCAGGTGTCCCGTGGTCGATCAGACCGCGGAAGCACAGGCGGAAAGAAAGGGAAGGGTCCTTGTTCCGATGAAAATGCAAACCTTGAACCAATAGTGCAGCGACCCGCATACTGTAAGGAAGATGATCCGATGTACCATCCAACGGATGATATTTGGTGATCATAACTGTCTGAGGTGATTTAGAATGGCCAAATTACGAAAAAAAACGACCACCAGACCGGTTCCGGCAGGGGCCATGATCGTGGAGACTTCCGACGGACTTCAGGCCGTATGGACGAACCGGAAGGGCCGCAAGATTTGTTGTCCTGTGATCGTAAAGGATGGGGCGTGCCACGTTGTCACCAAGAGTGGCACGTGGTACGCCCGGATCCGACTTGCTGACGGGAGACAGGTTGACATCCCCACGGGGTGTCGCGACAAGGGCGCGGCCACGGCGCGAATGACGGAAATCGTTTCTGAGCAGGAGAAGATCCGTGGGGGGATCCTCTCGGTATCGGAGGTGCGAGCCGCAAAGGAGAACCGTCGATCGTTCGCCGAGGTGGTGGATGAATACCTGTCCTCCCTCGAAGCCTGCGGCCGCGCCGACAAGACGGTGCGTGAGCGCCGACGGTACTTGATTCGTGCGGGTGTGACCCAATTCGGATGGCGTTCCCTGCGGGACATGAACCGAAACGCTCTGGAGGATTGGCTCGCCGTGGAATCCGCCCGCGGGAAGCGGAAGACCGGGAAGGACTCCTCCATGGGGGCCCGGGTGCACAACTGCTATGTGGCCGCCTTCATGGCACTGGGGAACTGGTGTGTTCGGAGAGGGTACTTGGCCGTGAACCCGTTCGTGGGGACCGAGAAGCGGGATGAGCGCGCGGACCGCCGCCATGTACGCCGGGTGTTCACCGCGCAGGAACTGCCCGTGTTTCTGGAGGCGGCGCGCACGCGGCCGCTTGCCGACGCGATGCGGGGTAACCGCGGGCGGGGAGAGGAAATGAGCAAGGAACGGGCGTCTCTGAAAGCCGCCACCATCGAACGGCTGGAGTCACTCGGACGTACCCGTCGTCTCGCGTATTGGACCGCCGTCACGACGGGGCTGCGATGGGGTGAACTGCGGAGCATCACGATGGGGGCGGCGTGTCTGGATGCGGACCCTCCGTACCTCGAGTTGGCGGCAAAAAATGAGAAGTCCCGGCGGGGAGCACAAATTCCGTTGCGTTCCGACGTGGCGTCGGAACTGAGGGAATATATCCGTGAGAAGCGGAACCACTGGGATATGGGGCGTCGTGGAACGGCCCGGGAGGTTGCCACGACGTGGGACACCCTTCCGCTTTTTGACGTGCCGGCGAAGATGACGAAAGGTTTTGACGCGGACCTTCGCGCCGCGGGGATTCCGAAGCGGAACAGTCTTGGACACGTTTTGGACATCCACTCCCTGCGTCACACCTTCTGCACGATGCTGGCTATGGCGGGAGTGCCGTTGCAGCTGGCGCAGAAGGCAATGCGGCACAGCACGCCGGTACTGACCGCCAACGCGTACACGCACCTGGGTCGGGCCGACATCGCGGACGCGGTGAACCGAACTCCTGCGGTGGTGGACACTTCCGCTACCCGAAATGTTGCCCCTAATGTTGCCCCCACGGACGGCGTTGGAGGGCAATATTTGGCTCTTTCTGTCATCCAACAGTGCGTGAGTGGTGCGACTGATACGAATTGCGTTTCGTCGTTGCCTGTCAACGGTGGACGCGATGCGTCGGTGGAAGGAAATGGTGGGCGGTGCAGGGCTCGAACCTGCGACCCTCTGCGTGTAAGGCAGATGCTCTAACCAACTGAGCTAACCGCCCCGGGGGGCTTGGCGGCGGGGGCCGCGCGGGGTGCGGCAGGCCGGGGCCGGGGGCCGCGCCGGGGGGAGTATAGCATTGGTGTCGGCGCGCGGGCCATGCGGGGTCTGGCATGGCCCGCGGCAGGCCAGGTGGACGGTGTGGACCGGGTGGACTGGGTGGACTGAGTGGACTGAGTGGACTGGGTGGACGGTGTGGATGAAGTGGGCGGGGTGGACCAGGCGGGGCGGTGGCGGGGTGGAATGGATGTCCTTTCGCGGACGGGGGTGGGTTGATTGGCGGGGTGGGGGGGCCTACAATGTCGGGGCGGCCGCGTCCGGGGCGGGCGGTGGATGCCGTGCGCCGGTTTCCAGGCGGCCCCCACTGTGGAGGTGTCTGTCATGCGGTTTCTTTTCGGTCTGGTTGCGGTGCTGCTTGTTGCGGGAGCGGTGTGTCTGGCGGCGGGGGCGGCGCCCGTTGTGGTGCCGCTGGAGCGGGCGCATTCGCACAATGACTATTCGCGGCCGCGTCCGCTGCTGGACGCGCTGGACGCGGGGTTCTGCAGTGTGGAGGCGGACATCTTCCTGGTGGACGGGGAGCTGCTGGTGGCGCATGACGCGGACAAGACGGACCCGGCGCGCACCCTGCGGGGGATGTATCTGGACCCGCTGCGGGAGCGGGTGAAACAGAACGGGGGGCGGGTCTACCGCGACGGCCCCCCGGTCACGCTGTTCATTGACATCAAGGACGACGCGGAGGCGACCTACGCGCGCCTGGACGAGGTGCTCCGGGAGTACGCGGAGATGCTGACTTCGTTCACGAAGGACGCGACGGAGACGCGGGCGGTGACGGTGATCATTTCGGGGAACACGCCGCGCGCCGTCATGGCGGCGCAGGAGACGCGGCTGGCGTCGGTGGACGGGCGCCTGCCGGACCTGGAGGCGAACCCCTCGCCGCATCTGGTGCCCATGGTCAGCATGTCCTGGGGCGACGTGTTCAAATGGAACGGGAAGGACGCGATGCCGGCGGACGAGGCCGCGCTCCTGAAGGAGCTGGTCGGCAAGGCCCACGCCCAGGGCCGGCGCATCCGGTTCTGGGGGCTGCCGCGCCCCTATGCGGTGTGGCCGGTGCTGCGGGACGCCGGGGTGGACCTGCTGAACGCGGACAACCTGGCGGCGCTGAAGAAGCTCCTGCTGGAGGGGGGCGGGCGCGGGTGACGGCCGTTTTCCGGGCGCCCCGGGGAACAGTCCGTCCGGGCGCCGTGTTTGCTGACAGGTGAACCACCAACACAGGAGGCGCGCCATGTCCACCAGGAAGACGGGGCACCGGAAGTACTCATCGGCCGTGACGGAGACGCCCGAGCGCGCGGCGAGCCGCGCCATGCTGCGGGCGGTGGGCTTCGGCGACCGCGATTTCCGGAAGAGCCAGGTGGGCGTGGCGTCCATGTGGAGCATGGTGACGCCGTGCAACATGCACATTGACGCGCTGGCGCGGGAGGCGGAGGCGGGGGTGAACGCGGCGGGCGGCAAGGGGGTCATCTTCAACACCATCACGATCTCCGACGGCATCTCCATGGGCACGGAGGGCATGAAGTACTCCCTGGTCTCCCGCGAGGTGATCGCCGACTCCATCGAGACGGTGGCGGGGTGCCAGCAGTTCGACGGGCTGGTGGCCATCGGCGGCTGCGACAAGAACATGCCCGGCTGCCTCATGGCGATGGCGCGGCTCAACCGGCCGTCGGTCTTCGTCTACGGCGGCACCATCCTGCCCGGGGTCCACGACGGGAAAGAGGTGGACATCGTTTCCGTCTTCGAGGCCGTGGGCCGGCACGCGCGCGGCGAGCTCACGGACCGCGGCCTCAAGGCCGTCGAGTCCTGCGCCATCCCCGGGCCGGGCTCCTGCGGCGGCATGTACACGGCGAACACGATGGCCAGCGCCATCGAGGCCCTGGGCATGAGCCTGCCCGGCAGCTCGGCGCAGGCCGCCGTGTCGGAGGAGAAACGGGAGGACTGCCGCCGGGCGGGCGCGGCGGTGCTGAAACTGCTCGACCTCAACCTGCGCCCCCGCGACATTCTCACGAAAAAGGCCTTCGAGAACGCCATCGCCGTGGTGATGGCCCTGGGCGGATCCACCAACGCCGCGCTCCACCTGCCCGCCATCGCGTGGTCCGCCGGGGTCCGCCTCACCCTCGACGACTTCACGCGCGTCGGCAGGCGCACGCCCGTCCTGGCCGACCTCAAGCCCAGCGGCCGCTTCCTCATGAACGACCTCGTGAAGATCGGCGGCATCACGCCGCTCCTGCGCGAGCTGCTCGACGCGGGCCTCCTCCACGGCGGCTGCATGACCGTCACCGGGAAGACCCTCGCGGAGAACCTCGCCCGCGCGAAGAAATACCCGAAGGGGCAGCAGGTCGTGCGGCCCCTGTCCGACCCGGTGAAAAAGGACGGCCACCTCGTGGTGCTGCGGGGCAACCTCGCGCCCGGCGGCGCGGTGGCGAAGATCTCCGGCAAGGAGGGCCTGCGCTTCGCGGGCGCCGCGCGCTGCTACGACTCCGAGGAGACGGCCCTGCGCGCCGTTCTCGACGGGAAGGTGGTCAAGGGCGACGTCATCGTCATCCGCTACGAGGGCCCGCGCGGCGGCCCCGGCATGCGCGAGATGCTGTCCCCCACCTCCGCCGTCATGGGGCGCGGGCTGGGGAAGGACGTCGCCCTCATCACTGACGGGCGCTTCTCCGGCGGCAGCCACGGCTTCGTCGTCGGCCACATCACCCCCGAGGCCTTCGACGGCGGCCCGCTCGCCCTCGTGCGCGACGGCGACCCCGTCGCCATAGACGCGAAGAAGCGGACCCTGACCCTCGGCGTGCCGGAGGACGAGCTGGCCCGCCGCCGGGCGGCGTGGAAGCAGCCCAAGCCCCGCTATACCCGCGGCGTGCTGGCGAAATACGCCAAACAGGTGACCACGGCCTCCGAGGGCGCGGTGACCGACAAGGGCCTGTAGGCCGGCGGGAACACGGACCCGCACGGACGGACACGGACCGACACGGACGTTTTTTCCGGACTGCGCAAGAGTTGCCCGCCGCCTTCCGGCGGCGGGGCGGTTCTTTGCGCAGTGTCTCCCGCGCGCCCGCCTTGCCCAACCCCGTTTCCCTTTTGTTTATGCGCCTTTCGCGCTGCCGCCACCCGTTGGCATGCGCGTTGCTCCCTGTGTGGATGTTCGGCGCGTTGGATGCCGGGAAGAGCCGGACGGCAACGAAAAGGAGACGGATCATGAAGACGAGGCAGACCATCACGGGGGTTGCGGCGGCGCTGGCCGTCGCGGTGTGTTTGGGCGCGGGCGTGGCGGGGGCGCAGCCCCCCGGCGGACCGGCGGGCCCGCCGCCGGGAGGCCCCGTGGGTCCGCCGCCTGGCGGCGGCATGGGGCGCGGTCCGATGTTCCCCCCGCCCGAGTCGCTGGACGCGGACCAGGACGGCACGGTGACGCATGACGAGTTCAAGATCGCGTGGATGAAGCAGGTGGAGAAGCAGTTCGCCGACCTGGACGCAAACGGCGACGGTGTCTTGGAGGGCGAGGAGCTGAACCGGCTGCCCGGCCCGCGGCGCGGCCGCGGCGAACGGCCCGGTCCGGACGGGCCGCAGGCCGGACCGCAGGGTCCGCCGCCTGAAGGCCCGCCCCCCGGCGGGGGCAGGGACGGGGACCGCAAGCGGCCCTTCCCCGGCAAGCAGGAGATGGACCAGGATCATGACGGCCGCGTGACAAAGGACGAGCACCGGAACGCCTGGCAGCAGCCCGTCGAGGCGATGTTCAAGCGGATGGACGCGAACGGTGACGGCAAGCTGGACAAGGAGGAGCTGGCCAAGCGGCCCGGCCCGCCGCCCCCCGGGGGCCCGCAGCGGTGACCCCGCGCCAGGGCTTATGGTTGGCGGGGGCACGGGAGGCGGAAACGCTCCCGCGCCCCCCTTCCGGCTCCGCCGGGAACGAGGCCTTGTTGACAAGAGATTTCCGCGCCGGCCGGGGCGGCCGGCTCGCAGCAATGACGGGTCACGCGGGGCGGTGGCGGGAACGAGATGGCTTCGCTTCGCTCGCCATGACGCGTTGAGAGAACGTCTCACGTTAGGCCGCCGCGCAACTCGTCATGGCGAGCGAAGCGAAGCCATCTCGTTCCCGGAAATGCTCTGACACGGGCCATGCCCTACCCGGCTGTTCCGGCTCCGCCGGGCACTTGGCGGGTCCGCGGTTTGGGAGAGTAGAATGGACGGCATGAGGAAAACAGGACTCGTCGCACTGGTGCTGCTGGTGCTGCTTCCGGTGGCGGGGTGGCAGGTCATGGAGCACCGCCGTTCGGAGCAGTCCGCGCGGCAGCTGCTGACCAACCGCGCGCGCGGCCTGGCGGCGGCCATGAGCGTGGTGGTCCGGTCTCAGGGGCGGCTGGCCATCGTGCCGCGGGCGCGGCTGGAGGAGGCGCTGGGCGAGCTGGTGCGCGAGGCCGAGCTGGACACCGTGGCGCTGCTCAGCGCGTCGGGCGAGGTGGTGGCGTCCGCGGGCGCGCCGGTCCCCGAAGACTTCAGCGGGCTCCTGCGCACCCGTGAGCACTGGGAGCGGGACCGGGCCTTCTTCACGCACCTGGTCGCCCTGGGCGCGGGGGTGGAGGGGCTTCCGGGCATCCTCCCCATGGAGGACGGCGGCATGCCCGGCGGGCGCCCGCCGTTCCACGGCCATGCGCCGGACCGTCCGCCGGGGCCCGAGTCCGGGGGGGACATCGAGCATTTCCTGAACTCGCCCTTTCTGGACCCCGTGCTGGACCAGGCGGGCCGCCGGACGCTGCTGGACATGCTGGACGGCGCGCCGCTGAGGGCGGAGCAGGTGGAGGCGCTGCTGGCGCTTTTCAAGCCGGGCATCCTCAACGACCACCGGGCGGAGACCCTGCGCCGCACCCTCATGGGCCGCGTTTTTGACCGCGAGGCCCTGCGCGACACGCTGCTCATCGCGGCGGCGCCCGTGCCGAAGCCGGGGCCGCCCCCGGACCAGCCCCCCTGGATGAGCCGCGAGGAGTACGACCGCCTCGCCCGCGAGCGCGGGGTCATGTGGTTCCTCGTGGGCGTGCCCACGGACTCCGTCCACGCCGAGGTGATGCGCGACCTGCGCCTTCGCGGCATCGTGCTGGCCGTGACGGCGCTGGCCTGCGCGGCCCTGGCGTGGGCGTGGCTCGCGGCGGCGCGCTCGGCGGAGCTGGAGATCGCCCTGGTGCGCAGCCGCGAGGCGGAGAGCCATCTCAAGGACCTCAGCGTGACGGCGGCCGGGCTGGTCCACGAGACCAAGAACCCGCTCAACCTGATCCGGGGCCTCGCCCAGATGATCGGCCGCGACCCGGAGGTGCCCGGGGCCACGCGGCGCACGGCCGTCAAGATCACCGAGGAGGCCGACCGCGTCACGGGCCGCATCAACCAGTTTCTGGACTACGCCCGGCCCGTGCGGCCGGACCCGCGCGACGTGGACCTGTCCGCCCTGATCCGGGGCCTGTTCGAGGTGCTCGCGTGCGACCGCGAGGAGAAGTCCGTCACCTTCGCGCTGGAGGGCCCGGCGCTCCGCGTCCGCGCGGACGAGAACATGCTGCGGCAGGTGCTGTTCAACCTGCTGCTGAACGCGGTGCAGGCCGTGCCCCCCGGCGGCCGGGTGACGGTGCGCGTGCTGCCCGACGGGCGCGGCGCGCGGGTGCAGGTGCGCGACACGGGGCCCGGCGTGCCCGACGCCCACCGCGAGGAGGTGTTCCGCCCCTACTTCACCGCCTCCGAAAAGGGCACGGGCCTCGGGCTGGCCGTCGTGCGCCAGATCGCCCTCGCGCACCAGTGGCGCGCGGCCTGCCTGCCCAACGACGGCGGGGCGGTGTTCGAGCTGGCGGGGCTGGCCCCCGCCGGGCCTTCGGAGGAGACGCATGGATAGCCGCCCCGCCCCGCATGTCCTCGTGGTGGACGACGACCCCGGCCAGCGCGGGCTGGTCGCGTCCTTCCTCCAGTCGCAGGGGTTCCGCGCGCGGTGCGCGGCCTCGGGCGCGGAGGCCCTCGCGGCGGCCGCGGGGGACCCGCCGGCCCTTGTCGTCTCCGACGTGCGCATGCCCGGCATGACGGGCCTCGAGCTGCTTCAGGCCCTGAAGCAGGCGCAGCCCGCGCTGCCGGTGGTCCTCGTGACCGCCTACGCGGAGGTGCGCGACGCCGTGGGCGCCATGCGCCACGGCGCGGTGGACTACCTGGAGAAGCCCATAGACCTCGACGAGCTGGCGGCGCTGGTCCGCCGCGCCCTGGGGCCCGGCGCGGCCGCCCCGGCGGCGGCCGCCGAAATGCCGCCGCTTCCCGGGGGCGTGGTGGTGGAGAGCGCGGCCATGCGCGAGGTGCTGCGCGTGACGGCGCTGGCGGCGCCCTCCGGGGCGCGCCTGCTGATCACCGGCGAGACCGGCACGGGCAAGGAGGTGGTGGCCGGCCTGGTGCACCGCTGGAGCGCGCGCGCCGCGGGGCCCCTCGTGCGGGTGAACTGCGCGGCCATCCCCGAGAACCTGCTGGAGAGCGAGCTTTTCGGCCATGAGAAGGGCGCCTTCACCGGCGCGGCGGCGCGGCGCGTGGGGCGCTTCGAGGAGGCCGCCGGCGGCACCCTCTTCCTCGACGAGATCGGCGAGATGTCCCCCGCCCTCCAGGCCAAGCTCCTGCGCGCCACGCAGGACGGCACCTTCTGCCGCGTGGGGTCGAACACGGAGCTGCGCGTGGACGTGCGCATCCTCAGCGCCACCCACCGCGACCTCGAGCGCGAGGTGGCGGAGGGCCGCTTCCGCGAGGACCTCTACTACCGCCTCAACGTGATGGAGATCCCCGTGCCGCCGCTGCGTGCGCGGCCGGAGGACATCCTGCCCCTCGCCCTGCACTTCGCCACGGTCCACGGCGGCGGCAAGGCCCGCCTCTCCCCCGGCGCCGCCCGGTGCCTGGAGGCCTACGCCTGGCCCGGCAACGTCCGCGAGCTGCGCAACGCCATGGAGCGCGCCGCGCTCCTCGCCCGCGGGGGCGTCCTCCTCGCCGAGCACCTGCCCCCGCGCGTCCGCGAGGCCGGCGGCGCCGAACCCGACGCCGCCGCGGAGACGGACCCCGGCGCCGGCCCCGCCGGACAGCTCGCCGCCATCGAGCGCGACGCCATCCTGAAATGCCTGCGCGAGCATGAGTTCAACCGCAGCGAGACCGCCCGCGCCCTCGGCATCAGCCGCCGCACCCTCACCTACCGCCTGCGCGAATACCGCGACCTCGGCCTGCCCGTGGACCCGGAGTAGGCGGGGGACGACCGCTTGTGGGTGAAGGTTCTGCTTCCCCGGAGGGGAAGAATGTGAATAGCCGGAGGTGACCGAAGGGAACCTCCGGACAGGCGCCCAGAAAGACCGCAACTCCGGAGGGGTTGAATGTTTGGGCACGGCACACCGGTCTGCGAACCCGTTCACATTCAACCCCTCCGGGGTTGTCGTGCCATCAATGCCGACCAACCGGAGGTTTCCTTCGGTCACCTCCGGCTATTCGCATTTGTCCCCTTCGGGGACGCCCGCTCTGGAACCCCCCGGTCATCGCAATTACATTCGCGCTGAGAGCGCACACGCGGGGTCGGCCACCACTCTTTGTTGGATGCCCTACCGCCTCGGGGTGCCGTCGAGGAACTCGCGGCGTTCGGCGAGGCGGGCGAGGACGCGGGCGGCGTGGCTGGGGCTGGACAGGACGCACACGCCCAGGCGCTCCAGCTCGGCGATGGCGGCGTTGGGGTGTCCGGCGGGCGCGCCGAGGGCGGTGTCGGACGCGGCGAGCACGGGCTTGCCGTACTGCGCCGCAAGGGCCGCGATCTGGCGGGCGCCTTCGACCTCGATGCCCGCGCCCATGGCGGCGAGCTGGTCGAGGCTGATCCCCTTCGCGAGGTCGGACGCCGCAAAGCGCGCGACACTGTCGGCGATGTAGCCGACGCCGAGGACAATGACGGCGTCCACGGCGGGGCTCTTGATGACCGTCTCGACGGCCTTCGGCTGGAGCATGAGGTCGTTGCCCGCGACGAGGTCCACGGGGTTGCCGCGGCTCCACCAGCCGGGCAGGAAGGCGTCCAGCTCGGCGAGGGTCTCCTCCGGCAGGACGGCCACCTCCAGGCCCTCCTCCACGCAGGCGTCGGCGGCCAGCACGCCCCATCCGCCGCCCTGCGACACGATGCCGACGCGCCGCCCCTTCGGCAGGGGCTGCGCCGCGAAGGCCGCGGCCAGCTCCATCGCCTCCAGGGGGTCGTCCACGGCCACGGCGCCCGCCTGGCGGCACGCCGCCCGGAACACCCGCGCGCCCCCGGACAGCGCGCCCGTGTGCGACCGCGCCGCCTGGAGTCCGGCGGCGCTCCGGCCGCCCTTGAGCACCACCACGGGTTTGGCCGCCGCCGCCGCGCGCAGGGCGCCGAAGAACCCGTCGCCCGGGCGCACGCCCTCGACATAGGCGAGCACCGCGGCGGTGGCCGGGTCGCCCGCGAGGAAGCGCAGGTAGTCCGCCGTCCGCAGCACGGCCTCGTTGCCCGTGCTGATGAAGCGCGCCACGCCCGCCTGGTGGAACTGCGCCCAGGCCAGCGCGGTGCCGCCGACGTTCCCGCTCTGGGAGACGATGGAGAGCCCGCCCGGGCCGGGATGGCGCACGAACATGCCGCAGTAGAGGGACTGCGGCGCGGGGCCGGCCACGCCCGCGCAGTTGGGCCCCGCCAGCAGGAGCCCCGTCTCGCGGGCCGCGCGGACGACCTCGTCCTGGAGCCCGCGCGCGGCGGCGTCCTCCAGCTCGCCGAAGCCCGCCGTGATCACGACGACGGCCTTCACCCCCCGCGCCGCGCAGGCGCGGACGGCGTCGGGCACGCCCGGCGGCGGGATCACGATCACCGCGAGGTCGGGGGCCTCCGGCAGCTCGGCGACGGACGGGAAGCACGGCACGCCCAGCAGCTCTTTGTGGCGCGGGTTGACGCCGTAGAGGCGGCCCCGGTAGCCGCCCTCCAGGGTGTTGAACAGAATGCGGAAGCCCCATTTCAGCGGCGAGTCGGACGCGCCAACCACAGCCACGGTTTCCGGCTCAAAGAGCGCGAGGAAACGTTCGGGCGCCCACACGGGCGCGGTCCCCTCCGGTGGCGCGGCCGCATCGGGGGACAGGGAAACCAGCGCGTCCACGGCGACGGGGATGCCGTCCTCGACGACGAGGGGGTTGATGTCCACATGCGACACGCCGGGGTGGTCCAGGAGGATGCGGCCCGCGGCGTTAAGCGTGGTTTCCAGCGCCTCCGGGCACACCGGCGGCCCGCCGCGAAAGGCGTCGAAGAGGCGGCGGCCCCGGAGTTCCAGGACCATCTCGCGGACGTCCCGCGCGTCCACCGGCGGCAGACGGAACGCAACGTCACCCACGGCCTCCACCGACACGCCGCCGAGACCCAGCATCACCTGCGGGCCGAACGCCGCGTCGCGCGCGCCGCCGATGATCAGCTCGCGTCGGCCCCGGGCCATGCGCTGCACCAGCAGCCCCGGCGCGCCCGCCGCCAGCAGCGCCTCCGCCGCCGCGCGCACCGCCGCCGCGTCCGCCAGATGCAGCCGCACGAGGCCCCGGTCGGACTTGTGCGCCAGGCCCGCGCCGCAGCCCTTCACGGCGGCGGGAAATCCCAGCCGCGCCGCGGCATCGGCGGCGGCGTCCGGGGTGTCCGCAAACGCCTCTTCCACCGTGCGCACGCCATAGGCGGACAGCACGCGCTTCGAGTCGTGTTCGGAAAGGGAGGGCTGGCCCTGTTCCAGGGCGCGCGCGATCAGCGCGGCTGCGTCGGACCTGTCGGACATGCGCGGGGCTCCTCGCACAGATGATTTCGCACTATATACATTTTTGGGGGGCAAAGCAACCGCGCGCGGCGCGTGATCCGGAACGTGGGAGATTTCCTCAGGGCAACTCGTGGCATGCCGTGTCAGAGAAGACGCACGCTGCTTTTCCGGCGCGCAGGCCGACGCGGGCGCCGGGCCACCCGCCGGGGACTTCGCCGATCTGGCATCCCTCGGCGAAAAGGATCACCCGGTCTTCGAGTTTCACCGCGCGCAGGTGGTTCCCGTTTTCGGCGGCGGGGTGCGCGCGGCGGATCCGGGGGCGCACGGGGAACACCCGTTCCGGCACTTCCCCGCCGCCGCGCTTCCCGGTGACGGTGACCCGCGAGAAATCCGCGTCCGCCGTTGCCAGCAGGAAATCCCCGTCGCCCGCGTGCACGGCATAGACGCCCGTCTCCGTTCCGGCGGGGAGCTGGACCGAGAACTCGTACCGCGGCAGGGCATCCCCCTTGAACGCCTCCTCCTCCGGGCCGAGGCGCAGTCCGACGGCCTCTGCGGGAAGGGTGCGGCCGTCGCGGGTTGTCCAGCCGCGCATGCCGCCCCCCCACTCCTCCCAGCCCCGGGTGAGCGAGAAACTCTCGAAAGCCGCCGCGCAGTCTTCGGCGAAGAGGCCCGCCCTGCCCGGGGCGTCCGGTGGGATGCCCGCGTTTGTGGAGGGCAGGAGAATTCCGTCCAGATGGGCCGTGAAGGCCCCCGCGTTGCGCGCGATGCGCAGGCTGTGCGGCCCCTTCCAGTTGAAGTCCTTGGGCAGGGGAAGTGCCTCTTCCCGGTGCGCGCCGTTCTGGCGGACGGCGAAAAACGCCGTGCCCGCGGCGCGGTCCACGCCGATCCGCATGCCGGCGTTTTGCCCGTCCTCCCAGGCGATTGCCCCAATGCGCCCGGCGTCGCCGCCGTCCAGGCGGAAGGTCGTCTCCAGCAGGCCGTGCGTTGCGGCGGGGGCGGCCGCGCGGGCAGTACCGCCCCGGGCGCAGCGCAGCGCGCCGTCCGCCGTGCGCCACGCGCCCTCGAGCCGCCACCGGGCGGCGTCGGGGGCGTCCCCGGCGAAAAGGTCGCGGAAGGTGGGAAGGGCGGGGGACGGATGATGCCCCGGCGTCCCGGCGGAGGTCGGCCCCTCGATGAACAGCTCCCTGCCGAAGAAATGGGCGCGGTCAATGTGCTGGGAACGGCCGGGACGGTCGGCGAAGTAGACGAGCCACCACTCGAAGCCGTTGGGCCCGCGCACGAGGTTGGGCTGGCCGCAGTTCTTCACCTCCGGCAGGTCCGGCGGGGCGACGCCCTCATGCTTCGGGTCGCGGTTGGACCGCAGCACGGGAAAGGGGTACTTGCCGTCGTTCGAGAAGCCGAGGGGCGTGTCCGCCTCGGCGACGCCGAGGGCGTAGTTGCCGAAATGGCCGGAGGTGTGGTTCGCGTTGTAGACCAGGTAATACCGGCTGCGGTGGCGGACCGCGAAGGGCCCCTCGTTCACGGACTGCGGGGGCGTGTCGAGGGTCTCCCAGGTGCCGGGCTCCGCGGAGAGCAGGGGCATGTCCGCGCCCGCGAGGGTCCACGGGTCGGACATCGGCCGCCCCCAGATGACATTCCCCCGGGTGAACTTGACGGTGTGGAAGTAGAGGCGCCCGTCCTCGTCCTGGAAGCACTGGGGGTCAATGCGCCCGTCGAAGGGAACCTCCCGCACGGGTTCCGTGTACGGCCCGAGGGGGGTGTCGGCGACGGCGTGGCCGATCTGCCGCAGGTCGCCGTGGTTCACCGACCAGTACAGGTGGAAGACGCCGTTGAGGCAGACGAGGTCGCAGGCGTGGACGTTGTCGTCCGTGGCGCTGGGGCCGTCGGTCCACGCGTTGTCCATGGAGAAGGCGTGGCGCGGCCCGGACCAGTTCACGAGGTCGCCGGACGTGAAGACGCCGCCCGCCGTGCCCATGCCCATGAGGTAATACTCCCCGGCATGGCGCATCACGCCGATGTCGTTGGTCTTCGGCAGGACCGGGTTGGGGGCGCCCGGCAGCAGGAGCCCCGCGAGGGCCAGCACCGCTGTCATGCCCAAGGCGCCGCCCCCTATTTCACGCCGGTGAGGGAGCGGATCAGGGCGGCCTCCTTTTCGGAGTAGGGGGCGCCGTCCTTCCGGAACACGTCATGGAACCACGGGGCCGGCTCTTCGGTGTACTTCTTGTTCCACGAGTCCCAGGGGTAGATGGTCTGCGAGCGGCCGCTGACGAGGCCCCAGTTGACGGCGCCCACGTTCTGCTCCCTGAAGTACGGCATGACGGTCTCGAAGGTGCTGCCCGCGCCGCGCGCCATGTACTCCGTGCAGATGACCGGGCGGCCCGAGGGCTTGAGCCACTCGACCGCCTTCTTCGCCAGGGGCAGGGGGTCGTAGGTGTGGAAGGTGATGATGTCGGAGCGTTCCAGCATGACCCTGTCGAGGGCGGGCAGCGGGCCCCGGCGGCGGCCCACGTCAACCCACACGCCGGCGGTGAGGGGCTGCGAGGGGTTCACCTCGCGCGCCCAGTCGAACAGCCTGTTGAGCAGGATGAGGTGCGCCGCCTCGCGCTCCGCCTGGTCCCACTGGTCGTCATACTGCGGCACGGGGTTGCCCGGCTCGTTGAGCAGGTCCCACGCGAGCACGCGGGGGTCGTCCTTGAAGCGCGTGAGAAGGGCGGTGAGGTAGGGCTTCAGCCGCTCCTCATATTTCGAGGGGTCCTTCTGCACGTCCACGTGCGGGCTCTGGACCCAGCGCGAGTTGTGGACATGCGGCACCGGCGCCGGCTGGGGGCCCGCCTTGGGGAAGGGGTCCCACACGCTGTCGAAGGGCACCAGCATGGTCTTGATGCCGTGCCTGTCCGCGAGGGCGAGGTATTCGTCTATCCGCCGCTCGAAGCCCGCCGGGTCCGCCGCCCACACCATGTCGTGCAGGTAGACGCGCATCACGTTGAACCCGAGGCCGGCGGCCCAGCCCAGCTCCCGGTCAATGGTCTCCGGATCCCAGGTCTCCGCCTGCCACATCTCAAACTGGTTCGACGCCGTGCTCGGCGCGAAGTTGGCGCCGGCCATCCACCGGTGCCCGGCGTACCACTGGTTGGCCTTCCCGGCGCTCCAGCGCCCCTCCTCCAGGTTCCAGCGGACCTCCGTCGCCTTGTCGGCGGCGAAGGCGCCCGCGCAGAGCGCGCAGGGCAGGAACGCGGCCAGAAACACACGCTTGGCGGATGTCGTCACCACAGGGACTCCTTGTTGCCGGGGGCGGCGGCGCGGGAAAGCCCCGGCTGCCCGGCCCCGGGGGCATTGTATCCCGCCGCAGGGGAATAAGAAAAGGCCGACCCCGCGCGCAAGAACGCGCGGGGTCGGCCCTCCTCTCTGCGCTCACCGGGAATTGCCATATCTCGGAAATGCTCAGCTCAGGCTGGGCGTGATGAGGCCCAGCACATTAGCGACGGTGCCGATGACCGGCGCCGTCCCGTTAAACTCCTGGCAGCGGACGAACTCCACGTGCCCGTCCATGTAAAGCACGTTGGATCCGCCGGGGATGTGGTTGAAGGTCCCCGCGGCAATGGGCGGAAAACTCATGCCCTTGGACTCGTTGGCGTACATTTTGAAGACCAGCCCCCACTGCTTCAGGTTGTTCTGGCAGGAGGAGCGGCGGGCGGCCTCGCGGGCGCGCGCCAGAGCGGGCAGCAGGATGGCCGCGAGGATGCCGATGATCGCGATCACGACCAGCAGCTCAATCAGCGTGAACCCCTTTCCTCTCACGTTGTGATTCCTTTTCGGTTGCAGACAATAAAACAATGATGTCCTCCTTCCGGAGAACCTGTCTGCAAGGCGTCCACCATCCGAGGGTCCGCCCTCCCGTCTCCCCCTGCTCCAAGGGCGCGTTCTAAACGCCGTTCAGGAAGTGATTATGGGACAGGTGGCGGGGAAAAGTCAACCCCCAGGGCAATCGCACTAAGATCCGTCCACCCTTCCTGACAAAGAGTTCTTTCGTTCCTTGTTCCTTGTCCTCTTCAACGCTGAAAGCGTTGCCGAATATAGCCCCGGGCAGGCCGCCGCCCGAAGGGCCAGGCCTGCCCTGGGCTGCCCGGACGGAAAGAATCATGCCCCAACGGGGCAGCCGAAATTGGGACGGGCACCCAAAGACAAGGCCGGCGGGACGCCAGCGGTACGCAACCAGGCCCGCAGGTCTTTCCATACCGCAGGCGTCCCGCCTGCCTTGTCTTCTTCCCGGCGCGCAAGAAAATTTCGGATGCCCTTTCA
>Ga0123329_1002437_pt1 | contig 16357 bp, 10 predicted proteins | sample BioC12SIPDNA_FD_89703 | JGI IMG/M metagenome (GOLD analysis project Ga0123329, IMG submission 89703) | Anaerobic biogas reactor microbial communites from Washington, USA - Biogas_R1_B C12 SIP DNA | ecosystem: Engineered > Bioreactor > Anaerobic > Unclassified | place: Washington, USA | collected... | reverse complement strand
GCACAGGACCCGCGCCGGCCCGGTTTGCTCCGCCCTCAGCCAGATCATTGCCGGCCCTGCCCAAGACAGTCGCAGCTTGAAGACCATGCTTCACAAGGCGCTACGCGTCGCCCAACCCCTGTTCCTGATCGCCGCGATCTTCGCCATCGCGCTCTTCCTGCGCAGCCAATGGGCCGAACTGTCCGCCTTCACCTGGCGCCTTGACCTGGGCTGGTTGGCCGCGAGCGGCGTTCTGCTCCTGATCACCTGGGCGCTGGAAGTGGGCATCTGGCAGCGTATCATGGCCCTTGTCGGCGGGCGGATTTCCTTCCTGACGGCGGTGCGCATCTGGTTTCTCAGCGCCATCGTGCGCTACATTCCCGGCAACATCTGGCAGCCCCTGAGCCTAACCGTCTACTGCATGCAGCGCGGGGTGCGCCCCGAAGCCACACTCACCAGCATTGGGCTATACCAGGCTATTATCCTGCTCGCCGTCGCCCCGTTCGCAGCCCTGTATGTAGCCATTGGGGGCGGGCTGCTCAGCGCGTCGTTATCAGGCATCGCCCCAATTCTGATCGCGCTCCTGCTCGTGCCCGTAGCCGTCTTCATCGCCAAGCCGGGTTGGCTGAGCGCCCTGCTCAACGCCGTACTGGTCAAGCTTGGCCGCCAGCCGCTTGAAGCGCGCTTGAGCGCGCCGGCCATGCTGGCCCTGATCGCCGCCACCGCGGTCGATTGGCTGCTGTGGGGGCTGACCTTCGCCGCCTTTACGGCATCCATCGCCCAGATCGACGCCGCGCAACCGGCACGGCTGGCGATGCTCCTGGTCATCTCCTACCCCATCGCCTATGCTGTCGGCTTTCTCAGCTTCTTCACGCCTAGCGGCTTTGGCGTGCGCGAAGGCGCGTTCTTCTTCTTGCTCACCCCGACCCTGGAAGGCGCGGTCGTGACGGTCGCGGCGCTGGGCATGCGCATGTGGACGACGCTCGGCGAACTGCTCATCGCCGCCATCAGCGCGCCTTTCGAGCGCACACATGCTGCCAACAGTGACCGGACGCCAGCGCCCGAACTTGCCATCGACCCCGAACCGGGCGGCAAGCTGACCTGACCCGCCATGACCGAACGCCCGTCTCGCGCCCTTAGCACCTTCGCCGTCGCGCTGATTACGCTCGGCGCCTTCGGCCTGCGCGCCTATCTGCTCGACGTGCAAAGCCTCTGGTACGATGAGGGCGTTACTGCCGAGGTCGCCCGCCGCGGCATCACCGAGTTGACGCGCTGGACCGCACACGACATCCAGCCGCCGCTCTATTACTACGTCGTGGCTGCGTGGGGCCGGCTCGCCGGCTGGAGTGAGTGGAGCCTGCGCTTCCCCTCTGTTTTCTTCGGCACGTTGATCCCCCCGCTGCTCGCCGCGACAGCGCTTGCCCTGACGCGGCGACGCTCGGCAAGCATCCTGGCTGCGTTGTTCGGCGCCTTGCATCCGCTGCTGCTCTACTACAGCCAAGAGGCGCGCATGTACGCCATGCTCACGGCGCTGGGCGTGCTGTTGGCGTATCTCGTCGTCCATGCCGAATCGGGCATCATGCACCGCTGGCTGCACTGGGCGACCTACGTCGCCGTTGCGACCGCGGCTATCTACACCCACTATTTCGCCTTCTTCCTCCTCTTCGCGCTGTCCGTGGCTTTCTTTATCGACCAGCTCATTCTGCTGCCCTATCTGCTGCGCAGACGCAACCCGGACATTGCCCCCGCTTCCGCCGCCTACGGCGTTGTGCGCGGGCCGCTTCTGGCCTTCCTCGCCGCCAACGCTGCCGTGCTGCTCCTCTATGTCCCCTGGCTGATGGCGCTGTTCCGGCAACTGGCGCTCGACACAAGCTATTGGGAGGGCGCCTTCAAGCTGGGTGAAGCCGTGCGTCACATCGGCAACAGCTTCATCGGCGGCGAAACCATGCTCGAAACGCAGGCTACGGCGCTGCTCATCCCCTACGCGCTGATGACCGTCGCACTCTTGCCTGCCCTGCTCTGGAGAAACCCGAGCCAATGGCGGGCCGCGCTCTATTCGGTCCTATGGCTCGCCGCGCCCATCGCTGCGGTGCTCTTCCTCGCCTCGATAGCGCCCAAGTTCAACGCGCGCTACGTCATGATCGCCCTGCCCGGCCTGCTGCTGCTCTGGGCCGCCGGCCTCGTCGAACTATCCGCCTTCTCCAACTGGAATCTGTTGCGCGGTTTTCGCAGCTTTACGGCTGCGCCTCGCTCAACCGTTGCCATCATCCTGACGCTTGCCCTCCTCGCCGGCTTCGTCCACGCCGACCGCAACTGGTTCACCGATCCCGCCTTCACCAAGTCCGAATGGCGCGAACTGAGCCAGTACGTGCGCTCGCAGATCAAGCGCGGGCCCACCGGCGAAGCGGACGGCACGGACCAGATCATCCTCGTCAGCGGGCACGCCTGGCCTGTATGGAACTACTACGCGCCCGACTTGCCGCCGCTGCGCCTGCCCGAACTGGAGATCCTCGACGTCAACGCCGTGCTCGACTTCGCCAGCAGCGCAGTCCCCCTGCGCAACGCCCTGCTCGGCAAAGAGGATGTCTGGCTGATCCAGTGGCAAGAAAAAGTCGTCGACCCGATGAACATCGTACCGCTGCAACTCAACCTAGCAGGCCGCGAAGAGCGGGTGAAAGCCCCCTTCTGGCAACTCGGCCTGCGCCACTACACAGCCGTCAACGCCGAAGCCGTACTCGTCGAACCTACGGAGATCTCCGAACGCAGCGTCAATTTCGGCAACGAAGTCTACCTGCTCGACTACACCCTAGCCGATAACGGCGACCTGTTGCTCTTCTGGCAGATCCACCCAGACCATTCTGACCCCATGCCCGACCTGCATATCGCCGGTGAAACGGTCACCACGGACGGGCTGCCCGTCAACCGTCTGCAAGATCGCCGCCTCGCCAGCTACGAATACCCCACCTTCCGCTGGCGCGTCGATCAGATCACCCTGGGCCGCGTCTTCTCCGAAGACTGGGTAGGAGCGAGCGCGCTGCCCAACGACTACCGCATGCGCCTCAGCGTCTACGATGCCGAAGGCGATCTCACCGGCCTCGACGTGATCGGCCCCGAAGGACAACCGCTCGGCAAGCACATTACGCTCGATCTGACCTTGCCCGTGGCGACGGAAGGCCCCGACTATGTCAACGAGGTGACCTTCGCCCAACTCATCACAGACCTGTTCGCCGAGTTCGATCTGGCCGCAGAACAGGCGGAGCCCGGACAGCTTGTCCAGGCCGAAATCCGCTGGTACGCGGAAGAAAAGCCGCCCGGCGATTACGACCTGCTGGTGCGCTGGCGACTGCGCGACAGCGACGAGATCGTCGAACAAGAGACGCTCAGTCTCTCCAATCTGCCGACCAGCCAATGGCCGGACGACGAGTTGATGCGAACGGCGCACGCCTTGCGCCCGCCGCTCGGCATCGCGCCGGGCGACTACTGGCTCGAGATCGGCGTCACCGCGCCGGAGAGCACTTTCATCCGCGTGCCCTTCCGCGTGTTACGCAGCACGCGCATCTTCCAGCCGCCGCCCATTCGCACCCCCATCGAGCAGAACTTCGGCGAATCGCTGCATCTACGCGGCATCATGGAGCCGATCCGCACGGAGATGCAGCCCCAGGACCAGGTCGCCCTCACCTTTGTCTGGCAGGCGACCGACCGCATCGCCGGCGACTACAGCGTCACCCTACAGTGGCTCGACGAGCAAGGCCGCCCCGCCGCGCAGACGGACCTCGCCCTGCCCGGCGGATCGTCCAACTGGCTGCCCGGCCAAGTCGAACTACAGACCTTCTTCGCCGCCGCGCCGCAGCAGCCCGGCGCCTACCGGCTCGTCACCGCCGTCTACGACGCCAACCTGCCCGACCTGCCACGCCTTCATACGGAACGCGGCCAAGATCTGATCGAACTGCAACAGGTAACCATCTCCGCCAACTGAGCAGCCGCTTGCGCTTGACCGGCAGCAACCTTTGCACTTCGCCCGCTATCTGCTAGACTCGAGGCATGATCATGTCCCAAATGCTCGACCGGCGCGGCTCTGTTCTTAATCAGACTCCCGATGGCGATCGACGCGCCGTCGCCGCTGGGCGGGTCAACCGCTCCGCGGCCATGCTGCGCGTTCTCGCCCTGGCCTTGGCGCTTGTGACGCTCGCCGGCTGCGGCAACCTGGACTTCTCCGCCGGCCCGCTGCTCTACGATGCGCAGGTCTTGCCCGACTCCATCTCGCCCAACGCCGACGGCGTGCAAGACGCCACCGAGATCCGCTATAGTCTCCGCCGCGCCGCCACCGTCTCCATCTACTTCGAGAACGAAGCCGGCGAACGCTTCTACTTCCGCCAGGAGCGCCGCCGCTCGCCCGGCGACTACAGCGTCCTCTGGGGCGGCGTGGTGGACGAACTGCTGACCGTCGAGACCGATTACGGCCCGCAGGAAATCCTGAGCCGCGTCCTGCCCGACGGCCTCTACCGCTGGACAATCGAAGCGCGCGAGGACAACGGCAACGTCGCCCAGCTTTCCGGCGACATCCGCCTGCAAGACGCCGACACCGACATCCCCGAACTGCGCAACTTCCTCGTCGCGCCGCAGACCTTCCGTCCCAACCAAGACGGCCTGCGCGATGACTGGGTGAGCATCAGCTATTACCTGACCAAAGACGTCGACTCCGTGTACGTCTACCTGACCGATCCCAACGAACCCGGCGTTAAATTCCCGATTGCCGAAGACCCCGGCGTAGCCAAGACCACCGAACGAGGCTATCACGAGTACCGCTACGAAGGCGGCGTCGACCTCAACGCCGAGCCGCCGCCCGACGGCACGTACAACATCGTGGGCGAGGCGCGTGACCTGTCCGGCAACGCCGTGCGCGTCATCCGCGAGTTGACCATCGAGGAAGGCGGCAAACCCCGCGCCGACATCGCCCAGGGCGAAATCGCCTGGGAAGGCGAGATGAACCGCGTGGTCGGCGTCCCTCTGGGCGACAAGCTATGCTTCACGGCCATCGTCACCAACGAAGGCGCGGTGCCCATCCGCACCACCGGCCCCTGGCCCGGCCAGGAGTACCGCTTCAGCGAAAACTACAACACCCTGGCGGCGGACGGCCACGAGGAGTGGTTCCAGCAGGCCGGCGTCTGGCGTTTCGGCATCAACTTCGACACCACCGGCGTCGATTTCCCCTATCGCTGGGGCATCGGCCGCGCCGAAGACCTGGAACGCCGCGTCATCGACGGCCAAGAGCAGTGGTATCTATTGCCGGGTAAATCCGGAGAAGTTAGCGGCTGCATCGTCATCGACGAGGAGCCGCCGGTCGGCACGAACTTCTGGTGGGGCGGCCTCATCCACGAATTCGTCGGCGTCCCCAATAACTACGTGGACCGTATCACGGTGAACGTCGGCGTGCCCTAATGCACAGTCCGCGCAACGCCCATCAATCCCCATGAAACTCGCCGTCGTCGTCGTCAGCTATAACACACGCGACCTGTTGGATCGCTGCTTGGCGGCAACGCTTGCGTCCGCCGAGGCGTCGAGCTTGGACAATTCACAGTTCCAGATCGTCGTCGTGGACAACGCCTCGGTCGACGGCAGCGCCGAGATGACGGCGCAGCGCTATCCCCAAGTGCGCCTCATCGCCAGCGACAGCAACCTGGGCTTCACCGGCGGCAACAACCTGGCGCTGGCTCTTCTTGGCTTCTCCGTATCCCTGCCCGCCGGCGTCGAGCGCCCTGCCCTCGCGCAGCCGGACACGCGGCCCGACTACGTGCTGCTGCTCAATTCGGACGCCGAACCCGTAGGCGATGCGCTGGGGCGCATGGCGAGTTTCCTCGAAACGAACCCCGCCGCCGGAATCTGCGGACCGCGGCTGCAATATGGCGATGGGCGCTTTCAGCACAGCGCCTTTCACTACCCGGACCTGTTCCAGACAGCCCTCGGCTTCTTTTCATTCTCCCGCATCCGCGGTGCGCATCGCATCCACGACAGCCGACTCAACGGGCGCTACCCGGCCCGGCTGTGGCAAAGCGAGACGCCGTTCCGCGTCGACTTCGTGCTGGGCGCGGCGATGATGGCGCGCGGCGCGGCCATCGTCCAGGTCGGCGGCCTGGACAACGACTACTACATGTACTGCGAGGAGATCGACTGGTGCATGCGCATGGATGACGCCGGATGGGGCGTCTTCGCCATTCCCGCCGCGCTTGTCACGCACCACGCCGGGCAAAGCAGCAAGCAGATTCGCTGGCAGGCCTATGTGCGGCTATGGCGCAGCCGTCTGCTCCTGACGGCCAAGCACCCGCAGCGCTACCCGCCCGGCTACCTGTACCTAATGCGCGGCCTGATTCGCTTCGGCAGTTGGTGGGACATGGCCGGGGCGCGGCGGCGCTTCGCCCGCGGCGAGATCACCGGCGCGGAACTGGCTGCCGAACTCGCCGCCCACGCCGAGGTCATGCGGCTCTAGCCATGACAACTTCCAGCCACAGCGCCTGCCGGCTCGCCGGCGTAATACTAACCCGCAACGAGGCCGCGAACATCGGCGGCTGCATCGAGAGCCTGCGCCCGTGGGTTGATGCGGTGGTCGTGTGGGATTCGGGCAGCCAGGACGCCACTTGCGCCGTCGCCCGGCGGCACGGCGCGCAGGTCGTACTGCGCCCGTTCGACAACTACGCCGCCCAGCGCCAAGCCGCCCTCGACAGCCTCGACGCTGAATGGATCCTCTTCGTCGACGCGGATGAACGCGTGCCCGCCGCACTCGGTGAGGAACTGCGCCGCCTGATCGACCACAGCCCGCTCGACCTTGCCGGCTGCTGGCTCCCGCGGCGCAACTTCATTGCAGACCGCGAGACGCGCGGCGGCGGCTTCTTCCCCGACTACCAACTGCGCCTGCTCCGGCGCAGCCGCGCCCGCTATGTGCTTGCCCGCGAGGTGCACGAGATTGCCGAGTTAGACGGCGAAGCGGCCTTTGCCGAGACGCCCCTTCTGCACTACAACTACCAGGATTGGCGCCAATTTCACCGCAAGCAGCTGGCCTATGCCCGCTACGAAGCGCGCATCCTCGCAGCCCGCGGCATCCGGCCCCGCCCGCACAACTTCGTGCTGCAGCCCTGGCGCGAATTTCGCCGCCGCTACATCACCCTGCGCGGCTATCAGGACGGCCTCCACGGCATGCGCCTGGCGCTGTGGCTGGCGTGGTACTATGGCGCGCTGCCCTATGTCTATCTATTGGGCGTGGGGAGTAGCGAGTAGGGAGTAGGAGTCGCTGCCAAGCGCGCATAGACGGCTGGCTATGCGCGCGCTTGAACCCCCAGATGCCGCCGCAAATCCTCCAGCGTAGCAAATTCGTTGAGCGCAACCGAGTGTTCACCTAGATAGTCCCGCAGACGCCGGTCGAATGCCAGGCACTGCTCATGCAGCCCCCTGTAATCCCTGGCATATACGTACGGCCATAACTCCGGGAATCCCATCTCCGCCAACGCCGCCTCATAGTCGGTCAAACTATTGAAACCGGAATACTCCACCCCCGTGAGCGCCTGGGCAAGGTGGATCATCACCTCATGGTAGAGCGACATCAACTTAGGCCGGAGCATGAACATATCCTCTCGCTCGCATGCCAGAAGCGCATGTTGCAGGTCGCCCTTTAGCTCCGGATACGCTGCGCGAAACACATCGGGGAAGGCGTGCTCGCCGCGTAGAGCCTCCCGCTGCTCCGACAACAGCAGATCGCGGCTTGTGTCGATCAACGTCTCACATGCCGCAAGCGTCTCGTCTGCGCTGGCGGCGAACGTCAAACGCTGCATCGTCTCGGCAAACCCCGCCGGCAGCTTCGGCAGCGCCAACACCTGAGCCAGCTTGCGCGTATCAATGCACGCCTGATTGCACACGGCAAGCGAATGCAACACGGTCGTGGTGATGCGCTCGGCCTGCTGCACACATGCCTCTAGATGCCCGCCGGCCGCAGCCTGTCGCAGCAGCACATAGGGATAGCCTACACCCTGGAAGATCTCCTGCGCCTTCCGCACCATCTCCGGGCGTGCCTCCGGCTGTAACAGGCTTCTCAGCCGCGCCGCCAGCGCGTGAAAGCGCTCCCCCGTCGCCGGTGTACGCTGATAGAGAACCTCACTGTCCAGAAGCACCTTACTGCTCACGTCGGCGAAATCGGCCATACACTCTAGACGCGACCAGTGCAGCGGGTACAGGTCAATCAGGGTATCGTCCACCAGCACGGTGATGTTGTTCCAGGTAGACTCGTGCGCCGGCACGTAGGATATGTCAAGGTCCGAGTACCTGTGCATAGCGCCGGTGATATGAGAACCGTAGTGGAAGATCAGGTCTACCTCACCGCCCAACTCGCGCAGGAGCGCTTGCTGCATCAATTCGATTGCAGCCGTTGTGTCCACCGTCATGGAAGTCCTCTCATTGCGCTGCCCATTTGCCGCTTAAGATTCTGCGATCCGGCTGATGCCGTCCACGCGCTCCACGCGGATCAGGTTTTGCGTCGCCTGCTCGAACGTGTCGTCGTGGCTGATGACGAACAACTGGCGGAAGCCTTTGACCTCCAGGATGCGACGGGCCAACGACTCGCGCCGCGTTTCGTCGAGGTTGGCGGTCGGCTCGTCGAAGAAGGCCACGTCGATGCTGCTCAACTCGCGCAGCAAGGCCAGGCGCACAGCCAGCGCCGCGATCATCTGCTCGCCGCCCGAGAGCTGGCCGAACTGGCGCTCGTGACCGTCCACCTCCAGCGTGATGCCGTAATCCTCATTCCAGGCCAGATGCCGCGTGTGGTCCTGCATGATGTCACTGAAGACCTGGCGGGCGTTGTCGCTGATCTGCCGGATCAGCACGCGGGTAATGTAGGGGCCGGCCTGGCGCAACATGGCGCGCACCGTCTCCAGCATCGCCTCCTGTTCAGACACCCGGTTGCGTTGCTCCTGCACGTCATCTAGGCTAGCCGCCACTTCCTTGAGTTCGGCGACCTCGCGCAGGCCGCGCTCCTGCTGCTGCGCCAGCATCTGCCGCCGCGCATCGATGCCGCCGATCTGGGCGCGCAGTTCCTGCTCCTCGGCACGCGCCTGGCGGAAGGCCTCGGCGTCGAAGCGCGTCTCCGCCTCCGCCGCCTGTGCAGCCAGGCGTTCGATCTCCGCCTTGCCCTCTGCAAGCGCTTCTTGCAACTGCGCCGCTTCCTGTCGGCGCTTCTCAAGCGTGGCGGCCACGCGCTGATGGCTCAGCACCGCCTGGTAGGCGTCCGCATAAGTCTGCAATTCGACGGAAACGGCATCCAGTGCAGCATCCACATCGGCATACTGCGCAAGCCGGGCTTGGATGTTCGCCAGCGCCTCGCGGCGCTCGTCGATGGCGGACTTCATCTCGCGCATCTTCGCCTGCACGCGCTCCGCCTGCTGCGCTCGCTCCCACGCCACGGCATAGCGGCGGCGCGGGTCGCCTAGATCCGCCGACTGCGCGGCAAGCGCGTCGGCCTGGGCAGGCGCGCCGGCAAGCTCCGCCTCCTGCGCACGCAGTTCGGCCAATGCAGTCTCGCCTGACGCGATCTCCTGCTCCGCCTGCTCCAGTTCCGCCGCCCGCGGCAAGGAGCGCAGTTCTTTTTCCGCCTGCTCATGCTCCTTCTGCTTAGCGGCAAGCCGATCCTGGGCCTGTTTCATGCCGTCCTGCACGGCGCGATACTCGTTGCGCAGTTCGTCGAGGCGCGCGGTGTTGCGCACCATCAACTCGCTGCGATGCGCCGCGGTCAACGGCTGCTCACACACCGGGCATACAGCGGTTTCGACGTCCTCCAGCGCCGCAGTTTGCTCCTTCACCTTCGCCGCGCCAGCGCGCAGGTCGGCGTCCTCCTGACGCAGCTCTTCGATGCTGCGCCGCAGCTCGTCGAGCTCGGCCTGCACAGCCGTCCGCCGCGCCTCCAATTCGACCAAGCGCGCCGCCGACGCTTGCAAGCTGTCGCGCCTCGTTGCCAGACGCTCTAGCTGCTGCGCTTGCCGCGCCACAGCCGCCTGCGCATCTTGCAGCCGTGCAGCCTGCTGGCGCGCCTCGGCGAGCAGGCGTTCCACGCGTTCCTGCTCCTCCACCGCCGAACGCAGATCCTCGGCTGTGGCGCGCGCCTGTTCGATCTCGCTCAGGTCCTGTTGCAGCCGCGCCAACTCGCTTTCTGCCAGCGCCACCGCCGTATCGCCCTTGGCGCGCTCCTCCTCCAGGCGCGTCCGTTGGCGCAGACGGGCGTCGAGCCGCTTCTGCTCCTCCTGCGCAGCCAGATAGCGACGGCTGCCCTCCTGGTTCTTCTCCACCGCCGCCTGGGCCGCTTCGGCGTCGGCTAACGCCTGTGCAGCCGCAGCCGACTGGCGTTGCCAGCCCTCCTGTCGCTGCTGCGCCTGGACATGCTTGCTCTGCAGCGCGGCCAGTTCTTGGCGTACGGCATCCAAGGCGTCGGCCCGTGCGACCGCAGCCTCCAGCAGCCCGCGAACCTCCGCAGCCTGGCGGGAGAGGCGCTCGAGTTCCTCGGCCTGCGCCGCGACCTCCGCCTCCACAGCGGGCAGCCGCTCCAACCGCGTTCGCATTGTGGCGATGGATAGGTCGAGTTCCTGCCCGCGACTCTGCACCAGCCGCAGCGGCTCCAGCAGCTTATCGACCGCCTTCTGGTAGTCATCCACCTGCAACAGCGGGCCGAAGATGCCCTTGCGCTGTCCGGCTGTCAGCAAAAACGCGGCCGTAAACGTGCCCTGGGCCACGCCGACGGCATCCTTGAAGAGCGTCTCCAGGTTTGCGCGGCTGTCCAGCCCCATGTGCTGGCGCAGAAACGCCAATACGTCCGCCTTGCCCTCGCACACGCGCTGATCGAGCTCGGGATCGAAGATATAGTGCTGGTTCGTCCCGCCGATGCGCCGCACCACATGGTATGGCCGCCCGTCGAAGCTGCTCTCAACCTCCACCGTCATCGTCGCGGTGCGCGCGCCGTTGCGCACAAACTCGCTGCGCGTGTAGCCGCTGGCGTCAAACAACACCAGCCCGATGGTCTCTAGGATCGTGCTCTTGCCCGCGCCGTTATGGCCGACGATGGCGTTGACGCCCTCGGTAAACTCAACGCGCGCTTGATCGTAGCTCTTGGCGTTTTCCAGTTCGACCGCTTTGATCAGCATGGGGGCTTACTCTTCTGCTTGGAGGATGGGCGCCTCGCCTATGGCGCGCATCTCGTGGTCCAAATCCTCGACGATCGCATCGGGTGATGCGCCGTCCAGCGCCAACTGCTTGAGGCCGAGCGCGAGCCGGGCATAGAGTTCGCTCTTTTCGCGATAGCGAACATCGCGGGCGAACAGGTCCGCCATGACGCGGCGTTCCAGCACCGGGCGGCTCACGTTCTCGCCCGCCTCCACGGCATATTCGGCGGCTGTGGTCAGATTACGCACCAAAGCCGTAAGCGGTGTAAACACCTCGCGCACCATCGCTTCCACCGCGTTCATGTCCAGGTCGCTGCGGTCGAAGGGCAGGACGCCCGTCAGTTGCAGTTCCACCACCGGCGCATCGGCCGCGCCGTGTCGCTTCGCGCCCAGGTCGCGCGCCCGCCGCTCCAAATACTGGCGGCAGGCAGCATAGAACTCGTCCGGCCCGGAATAGAGATCGGTCTTCATGCTCAGCCGGTGGAAGGCGCGGCGCGGCACGGGGCGCAAGATCGCCGTGTGCTTCTGCTCGCCTTCGCCGGCGCGCGCCGTGTCGACCTCGACCACATAGCAGCCGCGTTCGGGCCAGCTCGCCTCCATGGCGGAGCAGGTCTCCAGGCTGCCCGGGTTATAGATCCACCCGTCCACCTCATACGGCTTGTGGATGTGTCCCAGCGCCACGTAGTCGACGTAGGGCCGCAGCCCGGCAAGCTGGATTGGAGACAGCCCGCCCATCTGCTCGGGCAGCACGCCTTCGATCCCGGCGTGCGTCATAAAAATCGTGTATTCGATGCCGTCCGCCGGCGTTTCAGCCAGCGCTTCGGCGACCGCGGCCAGGGCATTGGGCGCGCTCGCCCCCAGATAGCGCAAGCCATAGACGCGCAGACCCGGTTTGGGCTCAATGTAGCTCCCGCGGCGGTTGGCATAGGGCTTGATCTGGGGAACGCCCGCGGCAAAGGGCGTGTCGAGCAAGATCAGCAGGTCACGGACCGCCAGGAACTGCATCCACCCCAACGTCTCCAAATAGTACTGGTGCTCGTGGTTGCCCTCGACTGCCAGGCAAGGGATGCCCGCTTCTTTGAGCTTTTCCAGCCCGGCGATGGCCTGGTTGAGCGTGAGCGCGTCGATGCTGCGCTTCTCGAACAGGTCGCCCGCCAGCGCCACGAAGTCCACGCGTTCGTCGATGGCAACCTGAATGACAGCGTGGAACGCCTTGGCGAAATCGTTGAAGCGATCGCGTGACCGGTACTGGAAGTACCCCAGATGGCAGTCGGCAATATGAAGAAACTTGGCTTGCATAGCAATCCTTCGTCTGTCGTTATGGGGTTGTGTTTGGCGCGGGAGCGGGGAACGGGGTGTAGTGAGCGCCACTAGACCGGCTAGTCTTTGATGCGCCGCCGCATGGTGATGAGCGTCTGTTGCGGGCGAAAGCCGAAGGCTTCCAGCGCCTCCAGGCCGGCAGAATGATCTCGGCTCAGGTTAATCGTCACCGGCGCGCGCGGGTGCTCCCACAAAGCAGCCAGCGCCCACTGCGCCAGCAGCGCTTCGTATCGCCCGTACTGCTCCGGCCTCACCCACAGATCCATCTCGTGCGCGCCGCTCCAGCGCTGGGCGGAGAGGACAAGAGCCGCCTCGAAGCGCCGCGATGTCTGGATGCACCGGCGGTAGACGCTGCGTCGCCCCACGACCCGCCAGAACCACTCCATCGCCTGCTGATCCAGGGGCATGTCGAAATCGGCGCGGCGCACGGATCGCCACCACTGGGCTTGACCGTTGAGTTGGCTGGCAGCCAGTTCGTAGAGCGGCTGCCAATGTTGGACGGAAAAAGGCCGGAATCCCGGAACCGGCTCGGGCTGCTCCACCTGCGGCAGGCGGTCCAAGCGCAGTGTGACCGTCGCCCCGATCTGCTCGAAGTCGAGACTCTCGTACAGCTTGAGCGCCACGGCGTTGTGCTCATATACCTGCAAGACGGCCCACTCGCCGCCGGACGCTTCGACATGCTCCAGCGCTTGGCGCATGAGCAGGCGGGCAATGCCGCGCCCGCGGTGTTGGGGAGCGACCGCCACGTTGGCGATCTGCCAGCGCGAGCCGTACTTGTCGGCGCGCTGCACCGTGACGTTGCCCGCCACGCGGCCCTGATCCACCCAGACGAACCCGCCGAAGACGTCGTCCAACTCGCCTGTCCCGCGGTTCAACAACTTGAGCAGGCCGCTGACATGGCTCATGATGCGCATCTCGCGCAGCGCCGCCTTGCCCCGCGTGTCAAGCTCGTTGTTGAACGCATCCGCGATCAGTTCAGCCACCGGGCGCAGATCGCGCCCGATGTCGAAAGGGCGAACGCCGTTCTCTTCAGTTTGGATCAACCGCCCGCGTGGGGCATCGACCAGCGCCATTGTTCGCCGCGGCCATCGTTGCGACGGCCGCGCCCCTCTTACATCGCCACCCGCACCAACGTCGGACGCAACACCTGGCCCTTATACTCATAGCCGGTGCGCAACACCGCGATGATGTGACCGCTCTCTACATCGTCGCTCGGCTCGCTGGTAACCGCCTCGTGGCGCGTCGGGTCAAACTCGCCGCTGGCGTCGATCAGCGTCACGCCATGCTCGCCCAGCAAATCCAGCAGCTTTCGCTGTATCTGGCGAAAGCCACCGACCCAAGCGAGTTGATTCACATCGCCGGCGGTATCCTCACCCTCCGCCGCATCGCCGGACGGCGCGTGCTCGAAAGCCAGGTCGAAATCGTCCAAGATCGGCAACAGCCGGCGCACCAGTTCGCCATTGGCGCGCTCGATCGCCTCCGCCAGTTGACGCTCTTGGCGACGACGACTGTTCTGGAACTCCGCCGTCGTACGCTGCAACCGATCCAAGTACTCCTGCGCCTGGGCTTGCGCCAGGGCAAGCTCCTCCTGCAAAGCGGCGATCCGCTCTTCGGCAGAAGGTTCTGCCGCTTCCGCCTCCTCCGTTACCTCCGCGGGAGACGCCTCGGCGCCGCCGGTCGCCTCGCCGGCTTCCGGCTGTTCTTCCGGAGCGGCTTCCTTACCGGCAACCTGCGCTTCCGGCTGCTCAGATACGGCATCCTTGCTCATTGCTGCTTCCTTGTCCCTTATCCGAATGCTCAATAAGCCGCTTACGACTGCGGCCCGTAGATATCCTCAACCATCTCACTCATCAACGCGGCGACAAAACGCACCGCGCCCATGGTGCGACCATACGACATGCGCAGCGGGCCGACCACGCCCAACAGCCCGGTAGCACGGTCGATCACGCCGTAGCGCGCCAGCACCAGGCTCATGTCGCGCAGTTCCGCAATACGCCCGTTGCCGGAGATGACGACGTGGATGTCGCCGCTGTCGGCGTACTCATTCACCACCTGCTCCAGCACCGTCTGCTCCTCGAAGACCTGCACGATGCGCCGCACATTGTCGCCCTCGGCAAACTCCGGCGCCTCCAGGATTTGGGCCAACCCGTCGCGATACATCTGGCTGGCGGAGCGTCTATCGACGCGTTCCATCACGTCCGCCACGAGGAACGCAACCTGTTTGGCAAAGGGCGAAAGCAGCGCATAGCTCTGGGCGAACTCCGCGCCGCTCTTCCCCACGAGATGCTCGTTGAGCTCGTTGCTAATGCGGCTCAGATCGTGCTGTTCCATCGGCTGGTCCACATCTAGCAAGCGCTGCTTCACCGCGCCTTCCTGCAGGACCAAGACAAGCAACACCTTGCAGCCGTGGATCGCCACCAGTTCCAGGTGCTTATAGCGGCTGATGTGCGTGCGCGGCGCAGTAGCTAGCGCCGCAGCCTGCGTCGTGCGCGCCAAGACGGACGTGCTCAACCGCAGCCACTGGTCCATCTCCTGCCGCACCTCGCCAAACTGCACCCGAATCTCGCGACGCTCATCTGAGGGCAGTTCCTCGTCGGCCATCAGGAATTGCACATAGTAGCGATAGCCCAACTCCGTGGGCACGCGTCCCGCGCTGGTATGGGGGTGCGTCAACAACCCCTCTCGCTCCAACAGCGCGAGGTCATTGCGGATCGTGGCCGAACTCACGCCCAATTGGTAGTTTGCCGCAATCGAGTTGCTGCCCACAGGTTGCGCGCTCTGCACATATTCCTGCACGACGATACGCAGCACTCGCTGCTGGCGTTCGGTCAGGTTTTCTGCAGACATAGCGATATCCGTCTTCGTCTCTTCTCCCGCCCGGCTGCTCCGGCGGCTCGCATCAAGCTCTCCGGCAACTAGAGTAGCACTCTGGCAACCAGAGTGCTACTTGACCTGCACGCCAATCATAGCATTTGCCGTCAAAGGGTGTCAAAGCAGATAGGCTGTTCCGGCTAGGTAGTGTTGACATTTCCTCTGGTATGGACTCTCGCTTCTACCTCCAGAAATGTCAACACGGCCTAGTAGGCGTTGCGATTCATCCCGACAAGCCATTGTAGCGCCGTCCGAATCAGTATCTTGATGTCGAGCGCCAGCGACCAATTCTCGATGTACCACAGGTCGTATTTGGTCCGCTCCAACACCGACGTATCGCCGCGCAGACCGTTGACCTGCGCCCAACCGGTGAGACCGGCCTTTTCGCGGTGGCGGTCCATATAGCGCGGGATGCTCTGCCGGAACTGCTCCACGTAGACGGGGCGCTCCGGTCGCGGGCCGACCAGGCTCATGTCACCGATCAGCACATTGATGAACTGCGGCAGTTCGTCGATGCTGAACCGGCGCATGATGGCGCCCAATTTCGTGCGCCGCGGGTCGTCCTGCGTCGTCCAGCCGGGGCCGTCGCTTTCGGCGTCTTCGCGCATCGAACGGAACTTGATCATCTTGAACGGCCGCGCATCCAACCCCATGCGTTCCTGGATATAGAATACCGGGCCGGGGCTGTCGAGCTTGACAAGCAGCGCCGTAAGCAGCAGGAACGGGCTCATCAACACAAGCGTGATGGCGCTGACCACCACGTCCATGCCGCGTTTGAGCGTAAGCCGCCAGCCGCGCAGCGCCACATCGCGGATCGTGAGCAGCGGCAAGCCGCCCAAGTCGCCGATGCTGACCTCGCTCGCCATAATCTGGAACACGTCCGGGAAGGCGCGGATGCCCACCTTTTCCCGTTCGCACAAGCTGACGATGCCCACCAACTCCTGGTGGCTGCTCTCCGGCAGACCGATGATCACCTCGTCCACGTGGTACTTCTCGATGAT
>Ga0123329_1002434_pt1 | contig 16363 bp, 12 predicted proteins | sample BioC12SIPDNA_FD_89703 | JGI IMG/M metagenome (GOLD analysis project Ga0123329, IMG submission 89703) | Anaerobic biogas reactor microbial communites from Washington, USA - Biogas_R1_B C12 SIP DNA | ecosystem: Engineered > Bioreactor > Anaerobic > Unclassified | place: Washington, USA | collected... | reverse complement strand
ATGCCGGCGAACAGGGGCAGGATGGTGCAACTACATACCGCCAGCACCGTACCGGAGACGGCCGCCACAGGGTAGGAGATGTACTTTTTTGTCCTCGGTCCGAAGTATTTGAGGATAGCATCCTTCTTGATGAAGGCGGCGATGGCCCCGGCAATGAAGAATGCGGGGATGAGGCACGTAAGCACGTGCTGGGACAGGTAGTCCAGCAGGCTGTTGAGCCCGCTCATCAGAGGATCAATGAGGATATCGGCCATATCGATACATTTCAATTAATTTTGAAGCTAAACCATCATCTGAATATTAATGGATTTCGCCCCCTGCTTCGAGCGACCTGGTGGTGGTCCCCCCTTCGCTCACTCATCGACGAGCTCGATGCTTAGAGGTATCTTCTTCTTGACCATGGACCGGGCGATCATGCCCGCCTCCACCCACGCCACGGTCATCACACCAGGCAAAAGAAGACAGTTGGCGCTCATCTCGGAATCGATGAAGTTGCGGAACACCTTGCTACTGCTCTTGTCCGTGAGGTCGAACAGGGTTAGCGGTCCGAGATCCTCCACGAACTTCACGGCCTTCTGACAGCTGCTGGTGATCTTTAGCTCGAAGTCCCCGTCGTCGTTCCTGTTCGCCTCTATGATCGAGGTGTTCCCGCACGGGAACATGTTGACCTTTACCCTGGAAGTCACGATCTGCACCACCATCTAGCAGGCCTGATGGCTTACAGGGGAGAGGACAGTATATGTTATAAAAAAGGGATTGAATTGTTTCTCCTACTGGAAAGCTGACCATATTCACGAAGACCCTTTCTTGTGCCATCTCACGTAGATGGTGGCCATGGCGAGGAACACCAGAGCGGCCACGCCCACGATCCAGATGGGATTGCTACCTCCGCTGCCGGTACCAGGGGTCTGCCCATCGTCCGATGGGTTTCCGTTGTTATCGCCTCCGTTGTTATCCCCTCCATCATCCCGCTGGAGGTCGACGAACGAGTATGCGAGCATTTTCCCATCGCTCGATGGCAGGAACAGAGAGCCGTTGGACATGGACGGTGCACCTCTTATGGCTGCGGGCCCGGCGTCCTTGGTCCATGCCACCACCCCATCGCTGTCCACCGCGATGATCTTGCCGCTGCCGTCGCTGGTAACGACGTAGCTCATCCCGTCGACCGCCACCACTGTGCTCTCCGCGCTAGCGGACCCGATGGTCGCGGTCCACTTCTTGGTGCCGTTGAGGTCCACCAGGGTCAGCCCGTCCTCCGATACCGACACCACTCCCTCGGAGGTTAGTGCCGCTGAACCCGGAACCTTCCCGGTCTCAGCCGTCCATTCCAGGTCCCCATCATAATTTACGGAAGCCACTCCGCCTCCCGAACCTGACGCGAAAGGTACCAGGACCTGATACTTGGTAGCGATCGGCGAGGAGGTGAGCTTGCTGCCCAGCGGTAGACTCCATTCCAGCCCGCTGCCGTCACCGGCGAGCGCGTACAGGGTGCCGTCATCACCGCTGACCAACAAGAGGCCGTTGCGGACGGCCGGGGCGCTGCTCACGTTCGTGGTGAGCTTCTCGCTCCACTTGAGGGCCCCGAACTGGTCCACCGCTACGACGTTGCCGTCCTCGTTGGCCACTATGATCAGGTTCTGGTACATCACCGGCGAGGAGACGATGCCCGCGGCCGATGTTCCAGTATCATAGCTCCATCTCTGGAACCCGTTCTCGGCGTTGAACGCGTACAGCTTACCGTCCGCAGAGGGCACGTACACGTAGCCGTTCCAGTACATGGGACTGGCCACATGATGACCGGTGCCCAGCTCCTCGCTCCATACCTCCTCGCCGGAGGCATCAAGGCAGAATATCTTGCCATTGGTGCTGTATGTGGTCCCATCGCTAGTGGTCCCGCTGGTAACGGCGTACAGATGCCCTGCGGCGTAGATTGCGGTCGCGTCCACGGCCCCTTTGCCCAGGTCCTTCGACCACTGCGCTTCGATGCTCGATGGAACATAGCTTTGAAGACCTCCAGTGTTCGAGTAATCTCCCCTCTCGGTGATCCAGGTGTCCCGGTCAGAGGGCGTGGAGGTCGGAGGCCCCATGTACGTCCACCTCGTATAGATGAAGGCGATGGCGTCCGTGGTGGTGGGATTGATCCCCTCCAGGAGGGTCGCTGACCATATCCAGCTGTTGCTCGACGATTCCCATTTCAACAGCCGCCAGAAATCGTAGGGGGCGTCGGGGTCGGAGAAGTTGTAGTTGCCGCCATATCCCTCGATGCTCATGATCTGATGGCCCCATTCCTCCAAGAAGATGTTGGTCTGGGTGAAGCCGAACGTCTCCGTGGCATTGGTGAAGACATCGTAGCCGGTCATCCCCGGCGTCAGGGGCACATCGGTCCAGTACGTCCTTCCGTCCCCGAAGTCGAACAGGAAGGCGCAGGAGTCAGTGTCGTCGGCCGCGGATACGGTTCCGCCGAGGGATACCGCAAGCAGCAGAGCGCACAGGATGGCGGCTCCGGCCTTCATACCCACCTCTCTAAGGATGAGCTGCTACAGACCACCAGCCGTTCAGCGTAGATGGGAGAAGCGATATCAGGGTCACTCCATTCGAGCTTATCCTTCATCGAGAAAAGCTCTCTCGAGCTCCGCAAAGCATCGCTTCCGGTCAAGACCAGACCTTGGTGTGGGGAACAGGATGAATCTATGTCAGCTCCCGGAGCTCCGTTGACATCAAGATGGAATGTTATAGGCATCCCGGAGCGTTACTATTCGTCTATCTTATTTAAAAACAGCCCTAGATGGCTTTGAATTGTTTGATATTGTTCATCGTCCTGCACGTCCAGCGCGCCCTGGACGAGCTCACGCATCCGAAGAGGCTTGTTTCAACCATCGCCCCGCCGGAAGGTCTTGGCGGCTTCCGAGAGGGCGCGCAGGTTCTGCAGGGATGCAGTGGGGTCTAGGCCGCAGGCCGGGGACAGGACATCAATGCCATCGGCCATGCACTTCCTGCTGAGATCACGTATCTTCTCTGGAGGTTGCAGCACCATGTCCTTGGGGTCGATGTTACCGACCAGTGCGATGTCGTCTCCCAACTTCCCTCTCGCCTCCACCAGATCTACCTTCTGATGTACGGATATGCCGTTAGCCCCGCACTTGGACATCAACGGCAGGTTGAGCATGGGATGGCCGCAGAGCTGCAGGATCGACCGTGCTCCCAGTTCTCGCACCTTCGATGTCAACGCCTGCTCCCCGGGGAGGGCGAACTCCTCATACTGCTGCATGGAGAGTATCTCTCCGCTGGCCCAGGTGTCCTCCACCACTATCACTTCGGCGCCCTCCTCCACCGCCGCTTCCACGAAGGCGAGGGAGAACTTCTCTGCCACCGACATGACGTTGTGGATGAACGTGGGATCGACGATCAGGTCCATCATCGTCTCCCGCTCCCCCCGCAGAAAGCAGGCCAGCGTGAACGGCGCGGTCACCGCGCACAGCACCGGTACCTGCCCGCCGCTCAACTTCCTCACAGCCTCCAAAACGACGGGGGAGCGGCCGTCCTTGCGCGGGTCCGGGACATGAGCTATGGCCACCTTGTCATGGTCATGGAGGGGATGGTAGCTCACATAGGGGTGCTTGGTCGGCCCTCCCATGGCCACTCCCGCCCCGAACGCGGAGGCGTCCACCGTGGTCTCGAAAGGGACCCGCGCACCTTCCAGACCTCCTCTCTCCACTGAGGCCATCGCCAACCGCGCCATGAGCTCAGCGTCCTGATGCGCCTGGGGCCACAGGGCGCCCACCGCCTTCTGGAGCTCCAGGATGGCCGTCTGGCCGAAGCTGACACAGGGAGGGCGGTCCACCCCCTGCCGATCAAGAGCAGCCAATAGACGGTCCCGCATCGGCGGTTAATGAACGCTCACCCAACTTCAAGGTATCCTCTGTACGCAGGTGGGAGGAACGCAGGAACGGTAGAAGGAAAGGGATCGGCCGCTGATGTCCACTGAAGGTTAGAGAACGGATCACTCGCCCGGAACGAATTTGCCCTTGGCCAGCGGCCGCACGGCGGGGGCCACGTCGTCCGTCGGCAGCTCCCGCTCCTCCTCGAGTATGAGGTCGCCGATGACCGGCGTAAAGGGGTCCATGAACGCGCCCTTGAGACCGCATGAACGTATGAGGTCGAGGTCCTTCTCGATGACACCTCCACCTATGATCACTCCTGCATCCAGCCGTGACAGCGACTCCACCAGGCCACGGTCCACGCCCTGCCCCCTCCCCAGGCGGGTCATGTCAATGACCCCGATGGAATCGAACCCGATGTCCTTCATGGCGGCGATCGCCCTCCCCAGGTCCCGGGGCCCCACATCGCGATGGGACCATAGCACCTCACGCGACCAGTGGAGGCAGGGCACCACGCGGTCGGAGATCTCGAAGGCCTCCTCGAACACATCCAGGTCGGGGGCGGTGAGACTGCCGATGACCGTCCGGGACACGTCCATGGTGAAGGCGTCGAAGATGTCGTCCAGCGCTCTGACCCCCAGGTCCAGCCACACCTGGTATTTGCTCCTTATCAGCTTCTTGAGAACGTCGAAGTTGGGATGCCCGTCCCTGACCCCCGCTAGGTCCAGGAGCATGACCTCCTTGGCGGAGTAGCGGGGGCTCTGCACCGCTGACCAGTACCGGGAGAACCGGGCGCTCTTCCCCCGGACCCGGTAGCCGTCCTCCCACTCCACCTCCACCACTTTGGCGACCTGCCCCACGGAGTACTTGAGCACGGGGACGTTGAACAGGGACGCGGTGTCCACCGGCATGATGGGAAGGTGGATGAAATCGTCGGCGGTGCCGCTGGCCACGGCCTTGAGGCTCTTCTGGAAAGCTGTCAAATCTTCTCGGGAATCGAAGTCCAGGGGCACCGCGGTCTTGCCGCAGCTCCGGCAAATGTACCCGCCGTCGTTGTGGTCCACCCACGGCAGCGGTCCGCCGAACAACAGCGCGGGGTGCGTGTCCATGCTTCCACAGTAGGGGCACGCCCTGAGGGTCACTCTCTCTGCCATCCAGTGCCCTAGGGTCGGTGGTGGATAAGAGCCTTGCGGGTACGCTCACTAGTTCTCGGAGGGGGTCACTGCGTCCACTACATCACTTGCCTCACGCTTGGGACGGAGCACGATGGCCACGACCAGTCCGATGAGGGCAAGGACGAAGCCCACCCACCACGCCTGGATAAAGCCTTCCACCTTGTACAGTTCCACGATCACCCCTGGCGCCACCTGGTACTGGAAGGAGTTGGCCGCTAGTATCACCGCTGCTAGCACCGGCCCGATGGAACCGCCCACGATGCGGAACAGGGTGTTCATGCCCGAGGCCACGCCGAACTCGCTCTGGGGTGCCGCCTCCACCACCACGTTGATCATGGACACCATGCACAGGGCCACCCCAGAACCGAAGATCACCATGGAGATGGTGAGCTGCCAGAAGTCGGAATTGAGGAAGACCAGGGAGATGAAGCCCGCTGTGGTGATGGCCATGCCGATGGCCAGTACGTTGGAGGGTCCTATCTTCTTGGACAGCTTCCCGCCGTAGGGCCCGAAGAACAGCTGAGCGATGGCGCTGGGTAGCATGTACAGGCCGACCGTGAACGTATCGGTGAGACCGAAGTACCCACCCGCGGTAATAGGGGTCTCCAGGAAGAAGGGAAGGGTCTGGTACACCATGAACATGGTCAGGCCGACGAACAACGCCACGATGTTACCGCCCAGTATGCCCCGGTTCGCCAGGAGGGACGGTCTCACGATGGGGTCCTTGGAACGCATCTCGATGAGCACGAAGACGATGAACGCAACGAGGGAGGCGGCGAACAAGGCGAGTATGGCGCCGCTGTCCCATCCCCACCTTTCTCCCTCGGTGAGCGCTAACAGGAGGGCGACGATCCCGATGCCCAGGGTGACCGCGCCCGGAATGTCCAAGCTTCCTTTCCTGACGTAGCGGGGATCATGGATGAGGTAGGCCGCCGCCACCGTGAGCACCATGAAGAAGGGGACTATGACATGGAAGGCATCGGTCCACCGTGCCACCGAGGTGATGTAGCCGCCGCCCACCAGGCCGATGCTGACCCCCACGGAGAACATCGCCGAGATCATCCCTATGGCCACCGGTATCTTATCTTTGGGGAAGGTGTCCCGGACGATGCCGAAGGCCAGGGTGAACATGCCCATGCCCACTCCCTGCAGGCCGCGGAAGAACAGCAGGACGAAGATGTTGTGCTCTCCCAGTAATGCATCCGAGATCTCCAGGGAGAAACCGCTGCCCAGCAGGGCCACCACATAGATGACCATAACTGCGATAAGGACCTTCTTCTTCCCGTGGATGTCCCCGAGCTTGCCCACGAGGGGTGTGGCCACGGCCCCCACGAGTAGGTAGATGGAGAGCACCCAGGGCAGCCAGTCCACCTGAGCCGGGAAGTCCTGGGCCATGGTGGGCAGCGCCGGAACTATCATTATTTCCACGAACATTACTATCATTGCCATGCTGGCCAGTATGAACAGTATCGCCCCGGTGCGCTTTCCCTTCTCCTCAGGCGGGTTCTCCATTATATCGATTGCCGATAATTGGTGTACTATATACGGTTTTCCTGAAGGGTCGAAAAATGTGGACATGGAGATGTCCTCAGGGACACCTGCATCCTAGGACTGACTTTATTATTGTTAAGTCTCATTACTTCGACCAACTAGAGGGATGATGACGGTGAAAATGCTGGAGGAGTTCTTCCCGGAGTTCACGGGCAAGCTGGACGAGATCGATGCGATGTACAGGGAGAAGAGGATGATCGATGAGAAGACCTATCAGTTCATCTGCTTCGCGCTGTCCATCAAGGGACGGAGCGCACCCTGCGTGAGGAAGCACTTCAAGGGCGCCCTGGAGGCCGGCGCCACGGTCAAGGAGCTGTGCTACATCTTCGCCCTCACCATGCGCGAGTCCGCCGGGGCCGATGACTGCTGGACCCACGACGTCCTGGCGGACTGGCCGGAGATAATCGCCGGGAACGTGAAGTGCTCCTGCGAGAAGTGAGAGGTCCGTAGTCATCCTGCCGGCTGGGGATGCATACCATGACCAGACCGGTCCGGACAATGCTCGTGAATGCTGTGAACGAGCGACGGTACCTTGGTCGATGAGCATCTTAAGCTCACCGATAGCTCGAACGATCAGGAACGTCACCGTCCTCTATCCGATATCAGGCGACCGATTCAGGAGCAAGTTTAATTCGAACTAGTGTTTATTATAACGCAATGAGGCTGCTGATTATCGGCGGGACCGGTCTGCTGGGCCAGTACCTGGTGCTGGAAGCATACCAGCGAGGGTGGGAGGTCACGGCGACCTATCACGACAACGATGCCAAGATAGGGACGAGGACCTTGGTCCACATGGATGTTCGGAACGAGGGTGAGGTCAGCGAGGTCCTGAGGTCCGTACGCCCGGAGGCGGTCATCCTGGCCGCAGGTATAACGGACCTGGACCGCTGCGAGACCAACCCCCAGGAGGCATGGGAGGTCAATGCTGAGGGCGCCCTAAACGTGGCCGCGGCCTGCAAGCTCAATGGCATCAAGCTCCTGTACGTGTCCACTGACGCGGTGTTCAACGGCCAGAAGAGGGAGCCGTACTTCGAGTTCGATACCCCCGATCCCCTGGGCATATACGCCCAGACCAAGCTGGAGGCCGAGAGGATCACCCTGGATGCGGACGAAAGTAACATCGTGGCCCGGGTGTCCCTACTGTACGGATGGAACCGCCTCATCGATAAGGAGAACTTCGTCACCTGGGCCCTATCCCGCTTAAGGGAGGGGGAGATGGTCAACCTCTTCGAGGACAGGCGGACCTGCCCTACATACGCGCCCCACTGTGCCAAGGTGCTGCTCCAGGTGCTGGATAAGGATGGCCAGGGCATCTACCACGTCGCCGGGGCGGACTGCCTCGACCGCTACGAGATGGGCCTCCAGGTGGCTGAGGTGTTCGGCCTTCCCTCGTCCTTGTGCCGGCGGGCCAGCGTGGCCGATTCCGACCTGGTGGCGAAGCGAGGGAGATATCTGTGCCTCAGCTCGCAGAGGGTGGAGGCGGAGCTAGACGTCCGCATGATGTCCTTCGAGGATGGGCTGAAGTCCATGCGCTCCACCGATCCCGGCAGGGTGGATATCGGCGATTAGAACTACGAGGGGTGAGCGGGACCGGGGGCTTCGAACACCGAGGTTTGACCGATGTTCGTTAGGTGCATCGCTTGACATCGGTGGTGTGAACAACCCTTCGTATCCTCTTCCGATCTCGGTTGCGATCATTCTAATTTTTTCCTGATGCACCATCTCCGCATCGCCTTTCCAGGCATATGGTCACACGTCCGTAGTCCGCTGTCCGCATGTCTGGATAGCATCCTTTATACGGTTCTTCACCTTACCGGTACGATGCGGGAAGAGCCTCGGTCGATGGTTCCTCTGGTCACCCTGATTGGTGTTTGATCATGCTCTCTGTCTTGTATGTCGATGACGAATCCGGCCTTCTCGATATCGGTAAGATATTCCTGGAGAGCCTGGGACACTTCAATATCGACACCGTCACCTCCGCGCTCGATGCCCTATCTCTGATGAGCCAGAAGTGGTATGATGCCGTGGTCTCCGATTACCAGATGCCGGACATGGACGGCATCGAGTTACTTCGCCGGGTGAGGACGTCAGGGAACGACATCCCATTCATCCTGTTCACCGGCCGGGGCCGTGAGGAGATCGCAATCCAGGCGTTGAACGAGGGGGCGGACTTCTACCTCCAGAAGGGCGGGGACCCGGCCTCCCAGTTCACCGAGCTGGCCTACAAGATCCGCCAGGCGATAAACAGGAGGAGCGCGGAGCTGGCCCTCAAGGAGTCGGAGAAGCGTCTCTCGGAGATCATCAACTTCCTGCCGGACGCTACGTTCGCTATCGACCGTTCGGGTCGGGTCATCGCTTGGAACCTGGCCATGGAGGAGCTGACGCACATCTCCTCGGCTGACATCATGGGTAAGGGGGACCGCGAGCACTCCCTACCCATATATGGAAAGAGGCGCAAGATGCTCGCCGACCTGATCCTGGAACCCGATGAGGCCTTCTTAAAGAACTACCGCTTCGTCCAGTCCGAGGGGGGCCATCTGATCGCGGAGTCCACCATATTCTGGAATAATGGTCGTCCCACCACCGTGATGGCCAAGGCCAGCCCCCTGTACGATCAGAAGGGAGAGGTCGTCGGTGCCATCGAGTCCATGCGCGACATAACAAATCGCGTGAGCACGGAGGAGGAGCTACGCGCCGCCAATGAGAGGATCATTGCCTCCGAGCAGAAGCTCCGTGATCAGTACGATGAGCTGCTGAGGAGAGAGAAAGAACTGCGGGAGAGCAAGGAGCAGCTCCAGATGTTCATGGACTCTGCCTCCGATGCCTTCACCATTTGGGACCATGATCTCAACCTCATCGACCTCAACAAGAACGCCCTGGGCTACCTGCCCCCGGGAACCAGGAAGGAGGACGTCACCGGCAGGAACCTGGTGGACCTCCTACCCGAGTTCGGTCAAGGAGGACAGTGTGAGCGGTTCCTCGACGTCATCAGGACCGGGGTCCCGTTCACGAGCGTGGAGAAGATGCCCGAGGACCGGTTCGGAACGTGCTGGTTGACCATCAGGGCCTTCAGGGTGGGAGGCGGGCTGGGGGTCTCCACCAATGACATCACCTCGATGAAGGAGGTCGAGGACAAGCTGAAGGACGCGAACGAGGAGCTTACCCGCGACAAGGAGGAGCTGAAGAGGCACGTTGACAGGCTGGGAACCAGTCAAGCAGCGCTCCGGGTGTCCGAGGAAAAGTTCCGCGCGTTCACCGAGTGCTTGTCCGACTTCACCACCATAACCGACAGGGACCGCAGGCACACCTATGTCAGCCCCTCGGTCCTGCGCCTCATGGGGCTCGATGCGGAGAAGATATTGGGAACGGTATGCACCAGCGACGACAACCCGTTGAAGATCCACCCCGACGACTACCATAAGATAATCTCGTGCTCGGAGCAGGCCTCGCACGATCCCGGTAAAATAGTGAACATACCTATCTTCAGGAGCCTTGACCGCGATGGTCGGACCTTGTACATCGAAGGCTCCTTCGTTTACCTTCCAGACCTGCTGGGGGTCCAGGGACTGCTCTTCCACGGACGGGACGTCACCGATCGCATCCTCATGGAGAAGGCCGCCCAGGAGAGCGAGGCCAGGTACCGGAACGTGATAGTGAGCTCGCCGTACGGCATGCACTTCTACGAGCTGAGGCCGGACCGGAGCCTGATCTTTACCGGAGCCAATCCCAGCGCCGATCAGATCCTCAGAATGAGCCACATTCCGATCGTCGGCAAGACCCTGGAATCGGCGTTCCCCGCGCTCGCTGGGACCGAGGTCCCGGAGCAGTACCGTCATGTAGCGGAGCATGGCGGCACCTGGCAATCCGAGCAGCTCTCCTACCAAGGAGGGTCTATCAACGGCGTGTTCGCCGTTACCGCATTCCAGACCTCCCCCGGCTCCATGGCCGCTATGTTCGTGGACGTCACCGAGCGCAAGCGCACCGAGGACGCCCTCCTGGATAGGGAGGAGCAGTTCCGGCAGCTCATATCCATGATGCCCGTCCCCATCTGCCTGATAGGGAACAACGGGACCTTCCAGTACATCAATAACAAGTTCCAGCAATACTTCAGTTACACCGTCGATGATCTTAGGACCCTCGATGATTGGTGGACCCGGGCGTACCCCGATGAGGAATACAGACGAAAGGTCATCGATGTGTGGATGACCGCGGTCAGGGAATCAAAGCTCAGCGGTAAGGACATAGAGCCCATGGAGTTCAAGGTGACCTGCAAGGACGGAATGGTGAAAGATGTCATCATAAGCGGGATGGTCTTCGATCAGTTCACCTGCACGACGTTCATAGACATCACCGAGCGCAAGCGCACGGAGGACGCTTTGCAGCAGAGCGAGAGAAAGAAACGGACCATGATCGACAACCTCATCGACCTGGTGTACGAGGCCGATATGGACGGCAACTTCACCATGGTCAGCCCGTCCGGGGCGCGGTTGCTGGGGTTCTCCTACCCCGCGGAGATGATCGGCCTGCCCATATCCAGGATGTTCGCCAACCCTGAAGATGTGAACGCCTTCATGAAGGCACTGAGCAAAACTGGTTCCCTGTCCGGTTATCCCATGGCCCTGAGGTCCCGGGACGGGACGGTGCATCACGTGGTATCGAACAACAGGTTCGCCTACGATGACAGGGGCGCGCTCAAGGGTGTGGAAGGTGTCCTCCACGACGTGACCGAGCTGCGGCGGGTGGAGAACGCCCTGCGCATGGCCAACCGGAAGCTTACTCTCTTATCGGGTATAACGCGACACGATATCAAGAACCAGCTGCTGGTGCTGGACGGGAATATCTACCTGGGAAGATCGGTCCCCAACGTCCCGGAAAGGATGAAACAGCTGATCGATAGGGCGCAAGGGGCCTCCGAAGCGATCTCCCGGCAGATCGACTTCACCAAGGACTACGAGGAGCTGGGGGTGAGGTCCGCGGTGTGGCAGGACGTCATCGCCCTGGCGTGGAACGCGGCAGCGGCCCTGCCCATGCGCGACGTCAAGCTAGTCATCCAAGGTACTGGACTGGAGCTCTTCGCCGATCCATTGGTGGAGAAGGTGTTCTACAACCTGATGGACAACTCCCTCCGCCACGGCGGGGGGAAGCTGACGACCATAACAATCTCCATGATCGATCACGGCGGGGACCTGGAGATAACGTACCAGGACGATGGCGAGGGGATAGCCGCCGCGGACAAGGGCAAGCTGTTCACCAAGGGCTACGGAAAGAACACGGGGTTAGGTCTATTCCTCTCGAAGGAGATCCTGTCCATAACTGGCATCAGCATCTGCGAGAACGGCGAGCCCGGCAGGGGAGCCCGCTTCGAGATCAAGGTGCCCAGCGGGGCGTGGAGATCGGTGAGCCGAGGGTGAGGGAGCGCAGTGGAGCCACCAGGGGTCGCTGCTCCCAAGGCCACTGGAAGTGAGACGCACGATATGCAATGATCTCAAATGAGACCGCCCACGACCTTGCCCCTGGGGCAATACGAGGCCCTCAAAGGGAAGTGGCCGGCTCAGGGACCACCTTCAAGAGGGGACAGCCCATTATCTATCTCCGTAAGTGAGGACCATGAGCTCTTGGTGTGGCAGGAACGGCCCGCCCTGGCAGCCTGTCCGTTCCATAGCTCTGAGGTCAGAATACAGGAGGCAAGGACTTGACATCACTGAACGAGATCTACAAGTGCAGCGTGTGCGGGAACGTGGTCGAGGTCGTCCATGGCGGCAACGGAGAGCTGGTATGCCACGGACAGCCGATGAAAAGGTTCGTAGAGAACACCGTGGACGCCGCCAAGGAGAAGCACGTGCCAGTGGTGGAGAGGACGGCGGACGGCATCAAGGTCACGGTCGGCAGCGTGCTCCATCCCATGGAGGAGAAGCACTACATCGAGTGGATCGAGGTCGTGTCCGACGGAAGGGTCATGAGGAAGTATCTCAAGCCAGGAATGCCCCCGGTGGCGGAGTTCCGGTGCACCCCTACCACGTTCACGGTTCGGGAGTACTGCAACCTTCACGGACTATGGAAGGCCTGACCTTCCCTCTTTTATAAGGCGTGCGTTAATTAGCAAGTGAAGGCTAGAGGTTGAACGATGGGCTTCCAAACGGACCGGCCGACCGAGCTGTCCATCCTCATGGACCGGGCGATGGAGTGGCTCCAGGAGCGTTATAGGGGCGGTGAGGACAGCATAGACTTCCCCCTGTTCGCGGTGGCCATGGAGCGGGGCGAGCGCTGGGACATCTCCGACCTGAAGGCGGTGTACTACTGGTTGCATATGATGGGCTTCATCCACGTCCCCGAGCTGGAGCTTAACAGGCGGCACTCCTGAGATCATCGCCGATCGTCTGAAGTAGCCGGACAGGTGACCTTATTTTTAGCTGTTGCTCCTGAATGGCGACATCGCTCAGGACGGCGGTGATGCTTGCCCATCGGCGGCCGGCAGGTGTATGGTGAAGGTGGTCCCCTTCCCCACCTCGGACTCCAGACCCAGATGCCCCCGGTGGCCCAGGACTATGGACTGCGATATGGGCAGGCCAAGGCCGCAGCCGGTCCTCTTCGTGGTGTAGTACGGCTCGAAGATGCGGTCCAGGTCCTGGGGGGCGATGCCCCGCCCATGGTCCTGTACGGAGATCCTAACGTAGCGGCCGGCCGGCAGCGGCACGCCATCCCCTGGCGCGATGGTGACGTTGACAGCACGGACCTTGAGCTCTCCGCCGGCGACCATCTCCTGGCGGGCGTTGATCACGAGGTTGGAGATCACCCCTCGCACCTGCACCTGGTCGGCCATGACGTCCCACAGGTCGTCGGTGATATCCATATCAGCCCGGACCGGGGAGTCCCGGAGGCTGAACTCCACCTCCTCCCGCAGGACCGGTTTGAGGGATATGAGCTTCCTGTCCGGCTTGTCGGCCTTGGACAGGGACATCATCTGCCGGACGAGCTCTCGCGCTCGCTCCGTGGCCTTCTCGGCCTCGTTCAGCCTGGTCCGGGCGTCAGGATCGTCGTGCATCCTGAGCTTGACCAGCTCCACGTTGCTGGACATCACCGTGAGGATGTTGTTGAGATCATGGGCAACTCCCCCGGCCATCAGCTCTATGGCCCTGACCCTGTTGGCCCGCGCTATCTGCTGCCTCACCTTATCCTTCTCGGAGTCGTCCCTGATCACCGCCACCGCTCCGATGGTCATGTCGCTCGCCCTTATGGGGGCCACCGTCCCCGACAGAGCTATGCGGGTCCCGTCCGGTCTCAGGAGATAGAGGCCCTCGAGCGGATGGATGCCTCCGTCGGCGAGGCTTTGTGCCGTGGGGCTCTGTAGATTGCCCGACGCATCGACCGAGGGGAACGCCTCTCCCACGTCCAATCCCTTCGCCGCTTCGATGGTCTTACCCGTCAAACGCTCGGCGTTGTCGTTCATGGTCAGCGCCCTACCCATGGTGTCGGTGACGATGACCCCGTCCCCGATGCTGGACAGCGTTACCGATAGCCTCTCCATCTCCTCGGCCAGCTGGTTCTCGGCCCTCCTCCGCTTCTCCAATTCCCGCAACAGCTCCGCGTTCGCGCTCTTTAGCTCCCCGGTCCGCCGATCGACCTCGGCCTCCAGGAGGGCGTTGGACCTCTCCAGCACCTCCTGCGTCCTCCTCAGGCGTTCGCTCAAGTAGGATATTACGATGACGACCATGAGGAAGAACGTGGTGCGCAGGATGTCGTTGGCCAGCATGCCCATGCTCCCTATGTACAGGTCCGTGACGTACAGCAAGGCCGCGAGATAGGCGACCAGCAGCAAGGCGTAACGGCGGTACCAGATCGCGGCCAGGGTGAGTGGGAGGTAGAAGAACTGGGTGAAGATGGTACCCTCTTGCAGGACGATGTGGAAGTAGAAGGTCACGGAGGTGGCTACGCTAAGGAGGATCGTGATGACGATTAGCTTCGTCCTTTCCTCGACCTTCATGGGGGTGCTTCCAGAAAGTCCCAGACCCTAATGGTCTAAATACTTCCCCACCTGGCCATCAAAAACAATAGTCACGTAGGGCACCACGGGCAACGACCGAGTTCCCCTCATCTATGATGGTGGCTAGCGGTTGGACCATAGGGACAAGGGTCACGAATATCGGAACAAGGTTGCCACCAGCTCTGATTCCGGGGACATTCTTTTATCTACGCGGTGCATCAAATAGCCTTATCCAACCTTGGAGGTTTCTTGATGGAGAGCAGCACCCCCCGTATCGGCGTATTCCTCTGTGACTGTGGCCAGACCATAAAGGGCCTGATCGACTACGACAAGCTCCGTGACCTTGCCCAGAAAGAGAAGGACGTGGTCTACGTGGACAAGGCGGACTACCTGTGCTCCTCAAGCTCGCGAGAGAAAGTAACCGAGGTCATACGCGAGAACGGCCTGGACCGCATCGTCATCGCTGCCTGCTCCCCACGAGCGTACCTCCCGGAGTTCCAGGATGTGGCAGAGAGGGCGGGGATCAACCGCTTCATGGTGGAGCAGTCGAACCTCCGCGACCAGGTGGCCTGGATCCATTCCCTCGACGAGGACAGCGCCACCTCCAAGGCCATGGACCAGCTGGCCATGTCCATTGCTCGTGCCCGCAAGATGAGGCCGTCCAAGTTCGGGCCGGGGGCGGCGGTGAACGAGGAGCTGTGCTCCGGCTGCGGCGTGTGCGCCACCACCTGCAAGGCGGGCGTGATAGACTTCAAGCCGATAGACGGCGGGCATCGCGTGGCCCGGGTAGACCGCTCGGAGTGCAAGGCCTGCGGTGCCTGCGTCGCCGCCTGCCCCTCTGGGGCGCTCAACCTGGAGGGGTTCACCAACGAGGAGGTCATCGCCGAGATAGATGAGTTCACCGAAGGTCTGCTGGACTCCAAGGAGCCTTCGCCGGCGACACTGGTGTTCGCCTGCCACTGGTGCTCTTATCCAGCCGCTGATCTTGCCGGACTGAAGAGGATGCAGATGGATGCGCGCTTCCGCATTATCCGCACGCCGTGCTCCGCCCGCGTGGACCCGGAGTGGGTGATGCGCGCCATGTCCAGGGGTGTGGACGGCGTGCTGGTCCTGGGCGGCACCGAGGGCAACTGCCACTACCAGGGCGGCAACGTGCGCACCCGGAACCGCATGATCCTCCTGAACAAGGTGCTGGAGCAGCTCGGCTTCGACACCGCAAGGCTGGGCGTGGAGTGGATCGACGCCGATGAGCCGTACCGCTTCCGCGCCGTCATCGAAGAATTCGTGACCAAGATCGCGGAGCTGGGCCCCAGCCCCATGCGCGCCCCGGCCGAGGAGGAGAAGATGACCTCGGCGCTGTACCACGGCCGGGACGAGCTGACCCACACGGCGTACCGGTAGAGGTCGCCGTCATTCCACCATTGCCCTCCCTAGGCTGTCAGGACTTTCGCCAACCCAGTACCGAACACAGCGGTAAGATTTGGTAGAAGGTCGCAGGGAACGTGATCAATGACGCCGTTCCTGTGACAAGTCCATGTTCTGTGGAGGGACTACCGGTGGACTCCTCAAGGACGCTTGCCGGACGCTCGGTGCTCAGGTCCCTTCAAGTAAGGGATGTCAACCCGCACTTCTCTTAGAAAAAATGCCAAGGACAATACTCTGATCATAGGTAGCAAAAATATCCTGGATAAGGAGAGCGAGGTCCGCATATTGTTACGGTGACCTCTTGGAACGTCGCGACCTGCGATGCCTTTAATAGACATGCGTTCCCAAAATCT
>Ga0123329_1002415_pt1 | contig 16463 bp, 12 predicted proteins | sample BioC12SIPDNA_FD_89703 | JGI IMG/M metagenome (GOLD analysis project Ga0123329, IMG submission 89703) | Anaerobic biogas reactor microbial communites from Washington, USA - Biogas_R1_B C12 SIP DNA | ecosystem: Engineered > Bioreactor > Anaerobic > Unclassified | place: Washington, USA | collected... | reverse complement strand
TTCCCGTTATCCACGCTGAAATCGTAATTCGTCTTAATCCCCCGGTAGCCATCGGCCGGGCCGTACCAACCACCCGTGCTGGACAGCACTTCGCCAGAATCCGAGGGGCAGAAGAAGGCGGCGATGCGCGTCGTGGCCAGAGCCGCGTTTCCACTTGCGATCGGATCGCCCGCCATAGGGCTGCTGGAGTTTCGCATGTAAGTACAAGAAGCCTGGGTAAAGTCGAATCGGTCATAGATCGCCTGCTGCTCGATAAACGGCAGCAGATGCGTCAAGCTGCTGTGGTTCTTGTACAACTTGTTCGGTGTATCCTGTTCGTAGTTGCCATTCGCGTCGTTTGCCCAGCCGTAGTCAAAACCGGCGGGCGGAAACTGTTGAAACGTGTCGTGATAGTTGTGCAGCGCCAGGCCGAGTTGTTTCAGATTGTTCGTGCACTGGCTCCGCCTGGCCGCCTCGCGCGCCGCCTGCACCGCCGGCAGCAGCAAGGCGATCAAGATGCCGATGATCGCGATCACGACCAGCAGTTCAACGAGCGTGAACCCGCGCCGTCCGGGCGCGCTGGAAAGACGAAGGATACCTCTTATGCGCTGAGTCACAATATTCTCCCGTGATAAACAAAGACTAGTCAAGTGAACGAGCAGGCCAATGTGAAAACGCCTCGCTGACCGGGGCCAGCTTGGAATTCATATTAATGGTGCACGATAACGGCGTCAATCGGGTACTGTATACACACCATGTGTATAGTCATTGTGGCCAGGCGTGCAGCCCACGGAGGTGCTGGCTGCCGTGGCTTGCTCAGCGGAAGGACAACCACCTGCTCAACCTCGATCATGCGCCTCGCCTGCGTGGACGGCCTATGGACTTTGATGTGCGGCGGTTGATCGCCGCCTTCCTTTCACCAAGAGCCTCGCGCGCGCCAGACTCCCGGGGGCCATCCATCGCGGCACGCGAGTCTCTAGAGCCGAGCCGAATCGGCGCGCCTGGAAACGCCGGTCAGAGTCGGGTCAGGATTCTCCAGCCGAGGGCAACTGCGCCCTTGCAGGCGCCGGGCGAGACACAAGGGGCGTCAGCGGTCAGGCGCTAGACCGCGGGCGGCTGTCAGTGTTTGAAGAAAGAAAGCGGCGCTGTAGCGCTGCCGTCCGCATGAACCATGAACCGCGTGCAAAGCTCTCAGTCTTGGCTCCAGGAGGGCCCCGGGTGCATGTCGTCGAGCAGGTTGTTCTCGGCCGCCTCGTGCTCCTCGAGCAGTTCGGCGAATTCCGAGAAGTCCTCCCGCAACCGCTGCCACCAGGCCACCAGGCCGTCGCTCGACTGGCAGAGCTGCCGGAGGCCGTTGAGCAAGTCGATCAACTGCTGGTGCTGTTGTTGGAGCTCTTGGGCACGGGCGGTCAGCCACGGGGCGTGGCAGAGTGCGTCGTCATATCGGCCGCTCTGCTCTTCGGACGCAAAGCGCCGCGCAAGCTGGTCGGCCAACCAGTCGATCCGCTCGCAAAGCTCGATCATCGCGTCGGTCGGTTCTCGAAAGATGCTGGATATCTCGGCCACGACCTGGCGGGCCGGGACTTCCCGCAACTCGCAAACGACGTTCGAATCGTCCAGGGATTGCTGATCTGCCATCGGAGTCTCCTTGGTGGAAAAAGACACGCCAAGTAACGGGGACCATCCGACGGTCCACGACGATTTGCCCGCTGTTCACGCCAACCGTGGCAAGCAGAACCGGGCGTTCCTCCCGTTGAACGCCCGCGTAACCTCTATCGTCTAGACGAGACCGCCGCGCTGGGGCGGCGTCGCGTGGAAGTGAGGGGCAACAAGGCGGAGGCACGAACCGGGCAACGGCGAAAGGGGCTCCGCCAGAACGCGCAATTATAGGCCAACCGGGTCGCCGCCGTCAAACGGATTGCCGGGCCGGCCGCTCGGATCGCCTTCGATCAGTCCCAAAGCCTTGGCCCGCCAGGACTTGCGAACCTGTCTCTGTTTTCCAGAGCGTGGGCAACTGGGGGGACTTTCGCGCCCCTGCCGCGGATCATTCTGGCGGCAATTTCGCGGGGGTTGCCCGGGCCCGCCGCAACGGGCCACGCTGGCCAGGCCGCCCCGGCATTGTAGAATAGTCCTGAAGATTCCAGCAGCGCATGAACCGAAGGCGGACCGGGGGAACCGTTCCGCCGCCGGCCGCGTCCGTTTCCGGCGCGAACGATGGGGCAATCCCGGCCCGCGGTGTTCCGCGGGATGAGGGAAGGAGCATTTCAGGCGGCAATGTTGATCGCGATCGTCCACTACCACTTGAACCGCGGCGGCGTGACGCAGGTCATCGCCGGCCACCTCCGCGCGCTGGACAGGCAGGCCGCCGCGGCCGGCGGCACGTTCCGCGTCCTCGTGCTGCACGGCGGACGCGCCGCCGGTTGGCCGGATCGCCCCCTAGGTGTTAACACCCTAGAGTGCCAGGTCCGCGCCGTGCCCGGCCTGGACTACGACGATGCCGCGCCGCGCGCCCCGCGCGGGTTGGCGGCGCGGCTCAGGGCCGGTTTGGCCGAAGCGGGTGGTTCCCCGCAGTCGACGGTCGTCCACGTCCACAACCACGCGTTGGGCAAGAATGGTTCGCTGCCGGGCGCGCTTGCCGAACTGGCCGGCGAGGGCTGGCCGCTGCTGCTGCAAATCCATGACTTCGCCGAGGATTTCCGCCCTCTGAACTATCAGCGGCTGCGGGCGGGAGCGAGCGGCCAGGCGGACGGCGACTGGGCGGCCGCGGCCTACCCGCAAGCCGGCCATGTCCACTATGCCGTGCTCAACCAGCGCGACGCGCGGATCCTGGCGGCCTCGGGCGTCGAGCCGCAGCGCGTCCACGCGCTGCCCAACCCGGCCGGCGAGTTGGGACCGCTGCCCCCGCGCGGGCCGGTGCGGGACGCGCTGGCGCGGCGGTTCGGCGTGCCCGAAGACCGCCCGCTGCTGCTCTATCCGATCCGCGGCATCCGGCGGAAGAACCTCGGCGAGGCCCTCCTCTGGTCGGCGCTGGCCGGCGGCGCGTGGCACCTCGGCGTGACGCTGCCGCCGCTGAATCCCGCCGAGCGGCCGTCGTACGATCGCTGGAAAGCGCTGGCCGCGGCGGTCGGGCTGGCCGCGGCGTTCGAGATCGGCGGCGAGGCGGGGGTGGCGTTTCACGAGAACCTGGCGGCGGCCGACCGGATGCTGACCACGAGCGTGGCCGAAGGCTTCGGCCTGGTGTTTTTGGAGTCGTGGCTTGCGGGCAAGAGCCTTGTCGGGCGGGACTTGCCGGAGATTACCGCCGACTTCCGCGCCGCCGGCCTGCGGTTGAACGATCTGCGGCCGCGGCTCGACGTCCCACTCGATTGGATCGGCGCCGCGGATTGGCAAGACGCGCTCGAGCAGGCCTACGCCGCGACGCTCGCCCGCTTCGGCAGGCGGCCGCCCCCGCCGGCCGAAATCCACCGCGCGGCGGCCGAACTGGTTGTCGGCGGACTGGTCGATTTCGGATCGCTGCCGTCGCGGCAGCAGCAGCGGCTCGTCGAGCAGGTCGCCGGCAGCCGCCAGCGCCGCGGCCGGCTGCTGGCGCTGAACGGCTGGATCGAAGAGGCCTTGCGGCTGGACCGCGCGGACCGGCCGACGATCGACGAGAATGCGGCCGCGGTTCGCCGCGCCTATTCCGAGGAGGCGTGCGGCCGGCGGTTAGGCCAACTCTATCGCCAGGTGGCGGCCAGCCCGCGCTCCGCCGCGCGGCAGCCGCTGGATGCCGAGCGGCTCCTGGAGGAGTTTCTCGGTCTGGCCAGGTTTCAACCGATTCGCATTGAGCCATGAGCGAAGATTGCCGGGCGATTATTCGGCGCCACAGCGCTCCCTTGACGCCGATTCCCACCGGCGAGGAGCCGCTGCTCCGCAGGCTGGGGCCGCTGGAGGCGGTGCTGTTTGACGTTTACGGCACGCTCTTGATCAGCGCCAGCGGCGACATCGGCGCGGGCGCTCTGGACGGCCGCGGCGAGGCGCTCGCCGCGGCCCTGACGGCCGCGGCCGCGCCCCTCCGCGGGCCGGCCGCGTCGGCGCTGGCCGTGTTCAACCAGCAGATCCAGCGCGGACACCAGGAGGCGCTCGCCGGGGGCGTCGACTTCCCGGAAGTCGACATCGTCGAGGTGTGGGAAAACGCCCTGGCGGTGTTCGCCGCCCGCGGCTGGATCGCGGCCGCCGCGGGCGTCGACCCGCGCACCGTGGCCGTCGAGTTCGAGGTCCGCACGAATCCGATCTGGCCGATGCCGGGGCTGCTGGCGGCGCTGGAAGGCCTGCGCCGCGGCGGCAAGACCCTGGGGCTGATCAGCAACGCGCAGTTCTACACGCCGCAAGCGCTCTGGGCCCTTCTGGGGCGTTCGACCGAGGAGCTTGGATTCGCCGCCGACTTGCAGTTCTATTCCTATCAACACCGCCGGGCGAAGCCGAGCGACGCGTTGTACCGGCTGGCCGCCGCGGCCCTCCAGCGGCGCGGAATTCCCCCCGGCCGGGCGCTCTACGTCGGCAACGACATGCGCAACGACGTCGCCCCGGCGGCGCGGCTCGGTTTTCACACGGCGTTGTTCGCCGGCGATGCCCGCAGCCTCCGCCGCCGCCGGGGCGATCCGCTCTGCGCGGATGCGGCCGCGGACCTGGTTGTCACCGATCTTGGCGATTTGTTAGACTGCGTTTGATTCGCGCTGTTTTGCAGGACTTCGGAGCGAACCATCATGGGCCGTCGCATCGGCTTCGTCTCGACACGCTTTGCCGGCACCGACGGCGTCTCCCTGGAGAGCGCCAAATGGGCGCAGGTCTTGTGGCACTATGAGCATTTCAGCTTCTGGTATGGGGGGCGATTGGACCGCGACCCGAACGCCAGCATGGTCGTGCCCGAGGCCTGTTTCGCGCACCCGGACAACGTCTGGATCAACCAGCGCGTGTTCGGGCACTCGACGCGGGAGCCGGAGGTCACGCGGCGAATCTACGAGCAGAGCGAGCACTTGAAAGACACGTTGTATGAATTCGTCAAGCGATTCGAGATCGACATCCTGATCGTCGAGAACGCCCTCTGCATCCCGATGCACGTGCCGCTGGGCGTGGCCCTGACGCATTTCATCACCGAGACCGGGATTCCGACGATCGCCCACCACCACGACTTCTACTGGGAGCGGACGCGATTCTCGGTCAACGCGATCAACGACATCCTCGACATGGCCTTCCCGCCGACGTCGACGGCGATCCAGCACGTGACGATCAACACGCTGGCGCAGGAGCAGTTGGCGATGCGCAAGGGCGATTCCTCGATCCTGATTCCCAACGTCCTCGATTTCGAGCAGCCGCCCCCCGATCCGGACGCCTACGCCGACGAATTTCGCCGCGACCTGGGCCTCGCGCCCGACGACATCATCTTCTTGCAGCCGACGCGGGTCGTCCCCCGCAAAGGGATCGAGCACTCGATCGGGCTGATCACGCGGCTGGGGGATCCCCGCTGCAAGCTGATTGTCACGCACCAATCGGGCGACGAGGGGGGCGAGTACCTGCAAGACTTGCAGGAAATGGCCGAGCAGGAGGGGGTCGACCTGCGTTTCGTCTACACGCACGTCGCCGAGGCCCGCTCCGTCGACGCCGATGGGCGCCGCTGCTACACGCTGGCCGACGCCTATTCCCAGGCGGATTTCATCACCTACCCGAGCCTCTACGAAGGCTTCGGCAACGCCCTGCTGGAAGCCTTCTACTACCGCAAACCCGTCCTCGTCAACCGCTACGCGATCTTCGTCAGCGACATCGAACCCAAGGGATTCCGCACGATCACGATGGACGGTTTTCTCACCCGCGACGTCGTCCAGCAGGTCAGGCATGTCATCGCCGATCCGGATTTCCGCCGCGAAATGGTCGATTACAACTACGAATTGTGCAAGGCGTTTTTCAGCTACACCGTCCTGCGGCGGCGGCTGCGGGTGTTGATCACGAACATCACTGGCATGGAAAACTTGTAGTCATTACACCGGGGGCGGCCCGTTGCTCCGCGGCCCGTCTCGCCGCGGCACGGCATCCGCAGCACGGCTGCCGTCGATCGCCGGCTCGCCCCCCTCGCGGCCGCCAAGCGGCAAGAGGAATATGAAACACAGTGCGCAGGATATCGATCGGTTGCGGCGGCGGCTTGGCGAAATTTATGGGCCGGACGGCGAGGCTTGGACGCCGCGGTTCGCGGAGCTGGCCCGCCCGGCGGCGGCGGCCGGCAGAGCGGCCGATCGCTGGGACGAGCGCGACGTCGTCCTCATCGCCTACCCCGATCACGTCCGCGCCGACGGCGAATCCCCCCTGCATGCGTTGCGCGTATTCCTTGCCCGCCACCGCTTCGAGCAGATCTTCAAGATCGTCCATCTCCTGCCGTTCTTTCCCCATTCGTCCGACGACGGCTTTTCGGTGATCGATTACCGCAGCGTGGACCCCGCGCTTGGCCAGTGGAGCGACGTCCGCGAACTGGGGCGCGACTACGACCTGATGTTCGACCTGGTGCTCAACCACGCCTCGGTGCAGAGCCGGTGGTTCCAGGAGTATCTGCAAGGCAGCGAGCCCTACGTGCGGTATTTTCACGAAGTCGATCCCGCGGCGGATCTGTCCGCCGTGACGCGCCCGCGGAGCCTCCCGCTGCTGACGGAATTCGAGACCGACCGGGGGCCGCGCCACCTTTGGACGACGTTCAGCGCCGACCAGGTGGATCTGAACTATGCCGAGCCGCGCGTCCTGCTGGAGATTGCCGAGGTGTTGCTGGATTACGCCCGCCGCGGAGCGCGGATCATCCGCCTCGACGCGGTCGCCTATCTCTGGAAACAGGTCGGCACCTCGTGCATCCACTTGCCCGAGACGCACGCGGTCATCCGATTCTTGCGCCAGCTGCTCGCCCTGGCGGCGCCCGGGGCGCTGCTGCTGACGGAGACGAACGTGCCGCACGAGGAGAACATCAGCTACTTCGGCCGCGGCGACGAAGCCCACCTGGTCTACCAGTTCAGCCTGCCGCCGCTGGTCCTCGACGCGTTTCTGAACGAAGACTCGCGGCCGCTGGTCGGCTGGTTGCACCGCCTGGGGCCCGCCCCGCCGGGCGCCGCATTCTTGAACTTCACGGCTTCGCACGACGGGATCGGCGTCCGCCCCCTGGAAGGCCTGGTTCCCGAGGAGCGGCTGCTCCGGCTGGCCGCGGCGGTCCGCGCCCGCGGCGGCCTGGTCAGCACCCGGCACGGCCCCGGCGGCAGCCAGTTGCCCTACGAGCTGAACGCCACCTATTTCGATGCGATCACCGAGCCGGGCAGCCGCGAGACGGACCTCCAGGTGCGGCGTTTCCTCTCCAGCCAGGCGTTGATGCTCGCGCTCCGCGGGATTCCCGGCGTGTACTTCTCCAGCCTCTTCGGGGCCGGCAACGACGCCGCCGGCGCCGAGGAGTCGGGGCAGGCGCGGCGGATCAATCGCCGCAAGTTTCCCCGCGCGGAACTCGACCGCGCCCTCGCCCGCCCCGAGAGCCGCGAGGCCCGCGTGCTGGCCGGCTATCGCCGCCTGCTGGCCGTGCGCCGCAATCAGCCGGCGTTCCACCCCGACGCGGAGCAGCAGACGTGGCCGGATGTTCCGCCGTGGCTGATCGCGGTGCTGCGGACCAGCCTGGATGAGCGGCAGCGGATTCTCGCGCTGGTGAATGTCAGCCGCCAGAGCCAGCGCTGGCAACTGCCGGCGGGCGCGGGCGGGCGCCCGGTGCGGGAATTGACGGGCGGCCGGGCCTGGCCGCCAGCGGCGGGCGTCGAGATCGGCCCTTACGAGACATTGTGGCTGGAACTGGCAGACTGAAAGGAAACCCACCCATGGCGGACTTTTTTCAGCATGGCATGATTGCCACGATTCACGACCTGGGGACGATTCAGCGCGATCGCCTCGAGCGGATGCTCGAACGGTTTGTCGTGAATTGCCCCGTCGGACTCGTCCTCCCGGTGACCTCCGGCGACATGCGCGCCGAACCGTTCACGAGGATCATCGAGGAGCTCTCCCACGTCCGTTACGTCCAGGACATCGTCGTCGTCCTGGGGATGGCGCCGAACGTGGAAGACTATCGCGAGGCGGTCGGCAGGGTCCGCGTCCTGGCCGACCGGGCGCGCGTGCTCTGGACCGACGGGCCGCGCGTCGAGAGCCTGTACCAACAGTTGAACGACGCCGGGCTGGCGGTGGCCACCGCGGGCAAGGGCCGCTCGGTCTGGACGGCGTTCGGCTACCTGCTGGCCGATCCGCGGCTGAAGGTCTTCGCCCTCCACGACTGCGACATCGTGAATTACGACCGCGAGATGCTCGCCCGGCTCTGCATGCCCCTGGTTCACCCCAGCACGGATTTCGAGTTCTGCAAGGCCTACTACGCGCGGGTCAGCGACCGCATGCACGGCCGCGTCGTGCGGCTGTTCGTCTCGCCGCTGTTGCGGGCGCTGATCGCGCTGCTCGGATACGAGCGGTTCCTGGTCTACCTGGACAGTTTTCGCTACCCCCTGTCCGGCGAGTTCGCGGTGATGGCCAACCTGGCCAAGTCCAACCGCATCCCCAGCGATTGGGGCCTGGAGGTCGGCACGCTGGCCGAGGTGTTCCGCAACACGTCGGTGAAACGCGTCTGCCAGGTCGACGTCTGCCGCTGCTACGACCACAAGCACCAGTCCCTCTCGCTGGACGATCCCGGCAAGGGCCTGATGAAGATGGCCGTCGATATCGTGATCAGCATCTTTCGCACGCTGGCCAGCATGGGCAAGGTGCTCCAGCCGGGCGACTTCATCACGCTGCGGTCCGCCTACCTGCGTTCCGCCCAGGACGCGATCCGCCACTATCACGCCGATGCCCTGATCAACGGCCTGTTCTTCGACCGCCACGAAGAAGAGCAGGCCGTCGAGGGGTTCGCCCAGCAGATCGCCGTCGCCGGCGACCTCTTCCAGCGCGAGCCGGCCGGCGGCGAAGCGATCCCCAACTGGGTCCGCGTCGTCTCCGCCTTCCCGGATTTCCCCCAGCAGCTGCGGCAGGCGGCCGAGGAGGACCTCAAGGAACTGGGAGAGGGAAGCGGGCATCAGCCATGATGATGGTCTTCTGATCATTCCGGTCGAGTTAATCAGGATCGCGGGATGTCCGGCGCGGACGAAAACACTCTGCACGAGCAGCCGCTCGTCCGCATGGAGCGGATCGGAAAATGCTTCGGGCCGGTGCGGGTGCTCGAAGCGGTCGATTTCGAGCTCCGTTCGGGCGAGGTCCACGTGCTGGCCGGCGAAAACGGGGCCGGCAAAAGCACGCTGATCAAGATTCTGGCCGGCGTTCATACGGATTTCGAAGGCACGATCCGGATCGCGGGGCGGCCCGTCCGTCCGGGCTCGCCCCAAGCCGCCGCGGCGCTCGGCGTGGCCGTGATCCACCAGGAACTGTCGCTCGTGCCCTCGATGAGCGTTGCCGACAATCTCTTCCTGGGCCGGCCGATCACGGCCGGCGGTTTCATTCGCCAGCGGGCCCAGCGGCGCGGCGCGGAGCGAATCCTCAAGGAACTGGGCGTCGAAATCGACGTCGCCCGCCCCGTCGAGAAGTTTCCGATCGGAACCCGGCAGCTGATCGAAATCGCCAAAGCGCTCGCCCACGACGCCCGGCTGATCGTGATGGACGAGCCAACCAGCGCGCTGAGCGCGCCGGAGGTCGCGCAGTTGTTCGAGCAGATCGGGCGATTGAAGCGCCGCGGCTGCGGCGTCGTCTACATCACCCACAAAATGGAGGAAATCGAGCGAATCGCCGACCGGATCACCGTCTTGCGCGACGGCCGCCCGGTGGGGACGGCCGCGGCCGCCGACCTGCCCCCCCCGCTGCTCGTCCGCTGGATGGTCGGGCGGGAAATATCACAGCGGTTCCCCCGCCATGCGACCGCGCCCGGCAAGGAACGCCTGAGGGTCGAAAACCTCGTCGTCCCCGACCCGCGCCGCGCCGGCCGCCGGCTGGTCGACGGCGTCTCCCTGTCGGTGCGAGCGGGCGAAATCCTCGGAATCGGCGGCCTTCAGGGATCGGGCGCCAGCCGCTTGATGCACGGGCTGTTCGATGGCCGCCGCGAGAGGTGCGGCGGACGGGTCTGGATCGACGGCCAGCCGTTCCAGCCCGGCACGCCCCGCCAGGCGATCGACCGCGGCCTGGCCCTGCTGACCAACGATCGCAAGGCAAGCGGCCTGGTGCTGCCGATGTCGATCATCGCCAACAGCACGCTGGCAGACCTCGGCCGGCTGACCGCCCCGCTGGGCTGGCGGCGTCCCGCCCTGGAGCGGAAAGCCGCCGAGACGTCGGCGAAGGCCTTGGCGCTCCGCTCGCCGTCGCTGGAGATGTCGGCCGCCGCGCTCTCCGGCGGCAACCAGCAGAAAGTGGCGCTGGCCAAGTGGCTCCAGGTCGAGCCCAAGGTGCTCCTGCTCGACGAGCCCACCCGGGGCATCGACGTCGGCGCAAAACACGAAGTCTACCAGCGGCTCAACGCATGGACTTCGCAAGGAATTGCGATTATCCTGATCACTTCCGAAATGCCCGAACTGCTGGCGATGAGCGACCGGATCATCGTCATGCACCGCGGGCGGGTGACGGCCGAATTGGCCGGCAAGGAGGCCTCGGCCGACCGCGTCCTGGAAGCAGCCATGGGACGGGCGAAAGCTGAAAGCTGAAAGCGGAGAGCGGGGCAAGGTTCAAGGTCCAATTTCCAATTGCCAAACGGGTGGTAAGGCTGGATCGTTGGTTGACTGCACCAAACCTTGGACCTTGGACCTTGAGCCTTGCCGGTGACTGAAAGCCTCCAATTCATGCTGGGGAGTCCTTGCCGGTGATTTCCAGGGTGTTGCGCTTCCTCGCAAGTCCGGCGGGCCGGGCTCTGATCGCCCTGGGGCTGGTCCTTCTGCTGGGGCTCGTATTCCATGCCGATGGCGCGTTCTACAAGTTCGGCACCCATCGCGACGCGATCCGGCAGGCTTCCGTCTGCGGCATCCTCGCCTGCGGCATGACGCTGGTGATCATCACCGCGGGGATCGACCTGGCGGTGGGCAGCATCCTCGGATTGACCGGCGTCTGCTTCGCGCTGATCACGATCCATTGGGGCTGGCCGGCCTGGCAGGCGATTCCCGCCGCCCTGGCCGTCGGGGCGGCCTGCGGCGCTGTGGCCGGAATTCTGACCGCGGGCGCCGGAATCCAACCGTTTATCGCCACCCTGGCGATGATGGTCTTCGCCCGCGGACTGGCGAAATGGGCCAGCGAAGGCAAGAAGATCTCGCAGGCGGTTACGGACCCCGACGGCTCCATCCGGTTTGTGGACATCCCCAGGATTTTCGAGTGGATCGATTCGCGGTTGCTCGGCGGGACGGTCTCCGGCGTAACGCTCGTCTTCCTTGTCTGCGTCGCCGTCACGTGGATTCTGCTGGCGCGGCATCGCTGGGGTCGGCAGCTGTATGCGATCGGCGGCAACGAAGAGGCGGCCAGGCTGTCCGGCGTGCCCGTCGTGCGGGCGAAGACGATGGCCTACGTGGCCTCGGGACTGCTCGCCGCCGTGGCCGGAATCTGCCACGCCGCCCAGGCGCGGCAGGGCGATCCGGAGGCGGGGGCCACCTATGAGCTGACGGCCATCGCGATGGTCGTCATCGGCGGGACGAGCCTGATCGGCGGCCGCGGCGGCGTCGGCCTGACGCTGCTCGGAACATTGACGATCGGCTATCTCGACAAGATATTGAGCATCAACGCGGTTGAGGAATCGGGACGGCTGATGCTGACCGGTGCGATCATCGTGATTGCCGTGTTGACGCAGCGGCGAAGGTAAAACAAGGAGCCGAAGATGCCCAGTCGAAATCGGACCGCGCTGGCCGCGATCCTGCTCCTGGCCGGCTGGCTCGCCGCCGGCGGGTGCACCGACGGTAGCGGGCCGTCCGGTCAACGCGGACCCGCCGCCGAACCGGATCAAAAGGTCTACACGGTCGGCATCAGCCAGTGCAACCGCAACGAACCCTGGCGCGTGCAAATGGATGCCGACATCGAGGCGGCGGCCAAGGAGCACCCCCAATTGAAGGTTGTTTTCAAGGACGCGCAGAACGACGAGCTGCGGCAACGGGCCCACGTCGAGGAATTCGTCTCGGCCGGCGTCGATCTGATCATCATCAGCCCCAAGGAGGCCGCACCGCTGACCGAGCCGGTCGCCCAGGCCGTTGCCGCCGGCGTCCCGGTGATCGTCCTCGATCGGGCCGTGCTCGGCGACCGCTACACCGCGTTCATCGGGGCGGACAACAAGAAGATCGGCAAGGCGGCCGGCCTGTGGCTCGTCAAAAAGCTCAGCGGCAAGGGCAAGGTCGTGGAGCTCAAAGGGCTGATGACCTCGACGCCCGGCCAGGATCGGCACAGCGGGTTTCGCGAGGGGATCGCCGCAAGCGGGCTCGAGGTGATCTTCCAGGCCGACATGAAGTGGCTCGAACCCGACGCACGGAAGGAAATGGACTCGGCCCTGGCCCGATTCGACCGCATCGACGCGGTCTATGCCCACAACGACCCGGGCGCCCACGGGGCTTACCTGGCCGCCCAGTCGGCCGGGCGCGAAACGGAGATGGTCTTCGTCGGGATCGACGCCCTGCCTCACGAAGGAATCGCCTATGTCAAGCAGGGAATCCTCGACGCCACGTTTCAGTATCCCACCGGCGGGAAGGAGGCGATCGGGATGGCCCTGAAAATCCTCGCCGGAGAGGAAGTGCCGAAGAAGGTCGTGCTCGGCTCGCGGCTGTTCAGCAAAGACAACGTGGCCGCCGGGGGCGAGCCGTTGGAGTGATCGTCTCCCCCCGCCTCCCCTCATTTCGCAAGCCCCCCTGGTCCCCAGGCTCCAGCCCCCCCTCATTTCCCAAGCTCCAGCTTGGGAACCCCGGCCCCCAAACCATCGTGTCCACCCCTCCACGGGCCGCCTGGCGACGACCACAAGCAAGCGTTCCCAAGCCGGAGCTTGGGAACGAAGTGAAGACGGCCCCCTGAACCCCGAACCCTCAACCCCGAACCCTGCCGCCATGCGCTCCCTTGCTCGCCGCCTCCTGGAAATGATCCGCTTCAGCCACACGCTGTTTGCGCTGCCGTTTGCGCTTCTGGCGGCGGGCATGGCCTGGACGGCCAACGCGCGGGAGCAGCCCCCGATCGCCTTTCGCTGGCTGGATCTGCTGGGCATTCTCTTGTGCATGGTCTGCGCGCGGAGCGCGGCGATGGCCTTCAACCGGCTGGTCGATCGGCGGCTCGACGCCCTGAACCCGCGGACCGAGAGGCGGCATCTGCCGGCCGGCTCGCTGTCGACAAGCGCGGTGGCGGCTTTTACCGTCGCAACTTCGCTGGGGTTCGTCGCGGCGACGCTGCTGTTCCTGCCAGCCAATTGGCTGCCGCTCTATGCATCGCTGCCGGTGCTCCTGCTGCTGTTCACCTACAGCCTGTCGAAGCGTTTTACGCCGCTGTCGCACTTCTGGCTCGGCGCGGCGCTGATGCTCGCCCCAATGGCCGCCTGGGTGGCGATTCGCGGGCGGCTCGAATGGCCGCCGTTCGTCCTCGGCGGCGCCGTGCTGCTCTGGGTCTCCGGCTTCGACATGATCTATGCGTGCCAGGATTTCCAGTTCGACATCCAGATGCGGCTCCACAGCGTCCCCGCCCGGCTGGGAGTTGCCCGAGCGCTGAAGGTCGCCGCCGTCTGCCACGCGGGGACCGTTCTGCTGCTGGCCGCCCTGCCGCTGGTCTATCCCGAGTTCGGCACGGTCTACTGCGCCGGCGTGGCGGCGATTGCCCTGCTGCTCGTCTACGAACACTCGATTGTCCGGCCTGATGACCTGACGCGCGTCAACCGGGCCTTTTTTCACGTCAACGCCGTTGTCAGCATCGGCCTCCTCCTGGTCGGCTCGATCGACCTTGTTGTCTGACCTCCTCCTGACTCGCTACGGGCTGCCAAGATGCCTTCCCGACTTGCCGAAATCGAACGAAAGGTCCTCGCCAGCGAGCGTCTCTCGGCCGCCGAGGGAGAGTACCTCTACCAGCCACAGGTCGACCTGCACGCCATCGGACGCCTGGCCGACGAGGTTCGCCGGCGGAAGAACGGAGACATCGTCTCCTACAACATCAACGCCCATTTGAACCCGACGAACATCTGCCTCTACCGCTGCCCGCTGTGCGCCTATAGCTGCGACCCCGGCGACCCCAAGGCCTTCTTGATGACCGATCGGGACGTGCTCGCCGTCGGTCGCGAGGCTGCCGAGAACGGGTGCACCGAGTTGCACATCGTCGGCGGCGTCCATCCCGAGAAGGACTTCGCCTGGCACCGCGATCTGCTCGCCCGCCTGCACGAGGCGTTTCCGCGCTTGCTGCTCAAGGCCTGGACCGCCGTGGAGATCGCCCGATTCGCCCACCAGTCCGGTCGCAGCCTGGAGAGCATCCTCGGCGAACTCGTCGCCGCCGGGCTCTGCTCCCTGCCGGGCGGAGGCGCGGAGATCTTCGCGCCAGGGGTCCGCCGGCTGATCTGCCCTGCCAAGGCCGATGCCGCAACCTGGCTGGAGGTCCACCGCACGGCTCATCGGCTGGGCCTGAAGACGACCGCAACGATGCTTTACGGGCACGTGGAGACGCCCACGGATCGCATCGACCACCTGCTCCGCCTCCGCCGCCTGCAAGACGAGACGGGCGGCTTCCAGGCATTCATTCCCTTGGCGTTCCACCCCGAGAACACCAAGCTGGCGCACCTTGCGCGCCCGACGGGCCTCGACAACTTGCGGACCGTGGCGATCAGCCGGCTTGTGCTCGACAACTTCCCCCATGTCAAGGCCTACTGGATTTCGCTCGGGGTGGGCACCGCGCAGATCGCGCTGGGTTATGGGGCGGACGACCTCGATGGCACGGTCCGCCAGGAGCGGATTCACCACGACGCCGGCAGCACGGCCCCCGAGTCGCTCACCGTTTCCGAGTTGGAAGCGATCATTCGCGAGGCCGGCCGCACGCCGGTGGAACGCGACACGCTCTACCGCCGAGTCAAGCGCAATGGGATCGATTGGACGATCGACTCGGACTGAAGGCCGCGGTCTGGACCGAACTGGGCACCGTCGATCCGTTCACTGTCGATCGTCGTTTCCCCCACCCGGAGTGTTCCCGGCCGAAGGGCTCTCCGGCTCGCCGCCGCGGCCGGAGGGCACGGAACGGATTCGTTGCATCCGCCCCCCCTCGCGGCAGCGGTGCAACTGGTTCTCGACAACCGCATTACGCACGGTCCCACCTGCGTCCTCCTGCTGAAAATCCACCATCGTCTGGACCCGGCAGCCCCCAATCCAGCCTGGCAGGATTTCTCTCGTCTTCCTATCTTTCCCATGCCGCCAATTTCCCGGCCGATTTGTGCCGAAATCCAACTTCGTCCGTATATATTTCTGGAGACACCACGATTCGCGGGAGGTTGACACCCGTACATCCATCTGTTATTATGTACACGTCGCTAGAACACCGGCTTCATCAGGGAGAAATTTGAGATGACCGAAAGCGAATTGATCATCCGGCTCGAAGATGCACAGCAAGGGCAGCAGACTGCCGGCGACGGCGGGGTCTACTCGATCGATGAGGTGATCCGCGAGTTGATGGCCCATTACCAACCCCTCGCCGCGGCGAGCGAGTCGCCCGTGCTGCATCCGGTGGCGTGCTGAACTGCCTGCGGCCGTGTCCGTTTTTTCCCGCCAGGCAACCGCGTAGCCGTCATGGAGGACACTGAAGTGCTTGTTCTTTCCCGTAAGCGAGATCAGCAGATCACGATCGACGAGAAGGTCACGATCACCGTTCTTGAGGTCCGAGGCAGCCAGGTTAGACTGGGGATTGAAGCCCCCCGCGAGATGGCCGTCAGACGCAGCGGGGCGGTACACTCGAGAAGGTCCAAGGTCCAAGGTTCAATGGCCAAGAGCGAGACGCGGTGTCCGCCGGCCCCCACGACCGCCTGGACCTTGGAATTTGAACCTTGAACATCTTCATCGCGGCAAATTCCGGCCCGGATCGCCCGTCTGGCATCGTTTATATTGCGCTGAGGGCATCGTGGCTGCCCTACTGACCACTTCGGGCGAACTGTCGCCGCCAGGATCGCGGCCAACCCAGAGCCCCCCGCCGCTCACTCCTATGTTACCTCCTCGCCCCAGCTTGCCGCTGATCGTGTGCAGCGTTGCGGCAATCGTGTTCTGCACGTTGCTCACCGCCTTCTGCTTCGCCTCGGTCCTCCATCCGTGGGGCATACGGCAATTGGGCGGGCTGCTGCTGATGCCCGGCTTCCTCGGCCTCGGGCTGACCCAGTACGCGGCGACGTTCCAAAGCAAGGCAAACCGCGCGGAGACGGCCGCCAGGCTCTACAGCCTCGGCAGCGGCTTTGCGTTCATCGCCCTGGTCTGCGTCTTGCTCGACCTGTACCGCATGGGCGAGCCGATGTCGTGGCCGGT
>Ga0123329_1002413_pt1 | contig 16469 bp, 12 predicted proteins | sample BioC12SIPDNA_FD_89703 | JGI IMG/M metagenome (GOLD analysis project Ga0123329, IMG submission 89703) | Anaerobic biogas reactor microbial communites from Washington, USA - Biogas_R1_B C12 SIP DNA | ecosystem: Engineered > Bioreactor > Anaerobic > Unclassified | place: Washington, USA | collected... | reverse complement strand
TGAGGAACCGGCCGGCGGGGCAGAGCTACCCCGTTATACCTTCGTACAGATCGTCCAGAGCCGCGCGGCCGGTGGTGTGGTCTGGCACGATATCGGCGACGAGCAGTGGGTGCGCCACGACACGGTCGCCATCATGCAGGTGCGCGAGCGACCCGGCGCTGTGGATCGGCATGAGTTCTGGGTGGAGGTAGACCTGACCGAGCAGACGTTTGCTGCCTATGAGGGAGACCGGATGGTATTCGCCGGCCTCGTCTCCAGCGGCCTGAACCGTTGGGCGACGCGGCAGGGCCTCAACCAGGTCTGGGAACGCCGCCTGCTGGCCCCCATGCAGGGCGGCGTCGTCGGCGATGACTATTACTACATCGACGACGTAGCGCACAGCCTCTACTATGACGGGGAGATCGCCCTGCACGGCGCCTTCTGGCACGACGACTTTGGCCGGCAGAAGAGCCACGGGTGCGTCAATATGGCTCCACGCACCGCCGAGTGGGTATACGAGTGGTCAGAAAATGCACCCAATGACCTCTGGGTCTGGGTGCATTACGCCAACATTGCTGAATTTCTACAGTGAAGCAGTGTGGTTTCCAGTGACCCGCAGCAGTTGGCTGCTCGCTCTTTCCTGCCCAGAGGCGGTTGACGCCACATGCCGGTAACAGCCGTTAAAGTAGAATAAGGCCAAAAATCGACCTGAAGCGAACACCTCGCGGGCGCTTCCCTCATACCGGTGCTGGTGACGCTTCTTCCGCTACGAGTCCACAGGAAACCCGGAATAGCCAGGGGTACGAGGTTAAATGGGGCGCCTCTACACGTAATTATACTTAGTAATTCTTAATTCTTGTCTTACTAGTTCTAATTACCCCCTCGACCCGTTGCGCCAGCCTCAGCAGCATATCTCGCTCCGCCCGTCTATCCTCATGACCCTGACAATGGCGGGGGTCGAAATACCTGCCTCCGGCACGGCCTGGGTCGCCCGCACTACACGAGCGACCCAGGCCTCAGGTCCCCCTCATAATAGAGCTTGAGGGCAGTTCCCGGCTTTCAGGGATAGATTTATTTCTACCGTCCGGACGCGGGCCCGCGTCCGGCCTCTGGCGCAGAGCCAGGGCCATCATTTTTCGCCCAGCGGCAGCGCCGGACCGAACTCCTGCCCGATCTCGGCGCCAGCATTCTCTGGCATCAGAATTTCGGTGACGCCTTCCCCGCGACGAAACATCGTGCGCCGGTTCAGCCAGACGACGACCACAGCCACGGCAACCCACAGAAGGTTGTCCCATGGCTGCGCGTCGGGAAAGATGGGGTTCATCATCTGGAAATGATACAGGACGGCAACCAGCAGGCTACCCCGGGACGCATTGTAGAACGGCGTCAGGATCACCGAGATGGCGACGATGCCCAGGAAGAAGGGGCCGATGGACCAGGTGCTCTGGGGCATCCCGCTCAGGAGGACAGAGGGCATATGCCACACAGCCCAGACGATGCCGAGAACCAGACCGGCCCAGAAGGGGGCGAGGCGGCGCTGCAAGAGCGGCAGGGCCAGCCCGCGCCAGCCGAACTCCTCGATGGGACCGAGGAACAGGGCCAGCGCCAGCGCCGGCAGCGCCGCAGTCCAGGGAGAGAACGGGAACGGGTCGCCAAAGGTGCCTTTGATCGCCGCGCCGCTATAGACGACGGCCGGAATCCCTAGAATGAGGAACAGCCACCAGACGGCGGGGGCGCGCCACAGCGTCAGCCGCCGGAGGAAGCTGCCCAGCCCTTTCAGCCCATAATGCCATAGGACCAGGAAGACGCCGGCAAAGCCCGGCGCGTAGACGGCGAGGATAATCAGCGGGTTGCTCGTGCTGATCTCGCCAAAGATGGCGGTGAGTTGCTCGTTGAACAGGAACAGGAGCGAGCCGATGCCCCACGTCAGCCCAAATGTAAGGGCCAGGAAGGGGACAAGGGTCTCCGCCGTTATACCGGCCGGCGTTCTGGAAACGGTTGCCATGATTAATACTCCTCTCTGTCTGATTCCTCAGGGTATGCTGGCATAAACAGTCACGGTGCCGGCGCTTTGTGCCGCCGTCAGCAGCAGCTGGTATTCGCCGGGCGGCAGGGTCTCCGCCCACTGGCCGTCGCCCCGGCGATCGGTGCGCAGCGCGTCGGCCTGCATGACGGTGTAGCTCGTGCCATCGGCTCCCACGACGGCGAGTTCAAACGCCGTCGTGCGTAGATTCTGCAGCGTGAAATAGAGGCCTACCTCGCCTGTCTGGGCCAGCGAGAAGGCTATCAGCTCGTGGTCCTGATGAGCCTGGGCGGCGAGGTCTGCCTGCGCAAGACGTTCGTAACCCTGCGGTTGCGGCTGCCGTGCCGGAAGCTGCCTGGTGGCGACGACCACGGCAACGACCAGCATCAGAGCGATGGCGACGACGGTTGGGGTGGATGACCGCTTTTGCACGACGATTGGCGTCACAATGAACCTCCTGGAAGAAGCGCGCTAGCGCAGCGATTCGATAAACTCATCTACAACTGCCTGGTCCCAGCTGGCGCTGGGCATGGAGATATTCACCAGAGCCTGACCGCCCTTGCCCTCGAAGAGGGCGCTGGCCGTGCGATAAGGCACGTTGTCGCCGTTTACGCCTTCGCCAATAATCAGCGTCGTCTGCTGGCCCCGGATCTCACACGGCTCGCGGCTGACTTCGGTAAGGTCGATCCACTCGTTCTCCCCGGTGCCGCGACGTAGCTGCTCTTCCATCTCCATCTGGTCGAGGGACAGTCCGGCAGGCATCTGAAACAGATAGATGTGACTTTGCTCGTCAGCGCCGGTGTAGCCGACCAGGGAAAAGCCGGCGAGGTCGGCAGCATAGCCTTCGTCGAAACCGGCCGGCACTTCGTAGTCGGCAATACGGCTGCCCGCTTCGGCGACGGCGACAGGATCGCCTTCCAGCGCCCGGCCGAGAATCCAGCCGGTGGAGCGGACGGCGATGAAGCCTGCCGCGGCGAAGCAAAGGCAGACGCCCAGCATTCCGGCGGCGAGGACAAGGATTACGCGACCTGTGTTCATGGTTTCCTCCGTTTCTGTGAAGCAAAGAGCGTCACTGTGCTCTAGAGACTAGCGGGCAGGCGAAACGCCACTTTCGGGGCGTGCGCCGAACAACCGGGGCAGGAACATGCCCGTGCGCTGCCGGTAGGCCACGTACTGGTGACCAAACGCCTCGACCATCTCCCCTTCTTCCTTGCGGGCCAGCCGGTAGTACATGACGGCCATAATCGGCCACATGATCAGCATCGGCAGCGTGGCCCAGTCGAGCAGCATGCCCAGCGTGATCAGCAGGAAGCCCGTGTACTGCGGGTGGCGGATGAAGCGGTAGATACCGTCGGTCACCAGCTCACCTTTGCCTTCTTCCTGCCGCCAGTAGCGCTTGTAGACGACGTGCCAGCCGGTGATGACCAGCGCCGCGCCCACCAGCATCAGCACCATCCCTACGTACATGCCCGTATGGCCGATGTAGCTGTAGAGGGTGTGGCCCCAGAGAATGCCGTCAGGCAGCTTATCGCCCACGATCCAGGCGATGATGTACATGCTCATCGGCACGCCGAACATCTCGAAGGCCATGGCGACGATAAAGGCGGCGTAGACACTCGACGGCTTGCGCTGGCTTTTCCGGTTGAAGGGAATAAAAACCAGAAAGAGCAGGCCAAGAACGATCCAGAGTGCGACGTTGCCCCATTGCCCAAAGTGATTTTCTGCCGGATCCATCGATCAATCCTCCTTACGCTCGATCCGTAACAGGACCATCCCCAGGCTGTATAGCTGCTGCAGCACGCCCTGCAGCGCCGCCTGGTCCACCAGCAGGCCCGTCAGGGTCGTGCGCGCCCAGCCGTCTTCGCCCTCGACCTCGATCGCGAAGCTGTCAAAATAGCTGCGCCACTGTTCGCTGAGCAGGCCCTGAACCTGGATCTCGTAGATCGCGGCCTGGTCCAGTAGATACCGGATAGGATAGTCACTCATCAAGCTATCTCCACTGCGTGAACGTTTATCTGGTAGCAAGATAACAGACGGAGCGTACTAGCCGCCTCTGACAGTTGGACTATTTGCCGTACTATTTGGGGATCGTCAGGGAGGAAGCAGCCCGCGCAGCGAGAGCCGGGCGAAAGAGCCAGGCCTTCAGTCGGCCGGGAGGATGTGCAGTGAGCGCGCTCTGATTACGGCCGCCACCCGGCTGTGCACGCCGAGCTTGGCATAGATGTTGGAGGTGTGCACGCGCACTGTGTTCGGCGACAGGTACAGGCGCTCGGCCACTTCCGGGTTGGAAAGCCCTTCGGCAATCAGGGCCAGCACTTCCAGTTCGCGCTCGCTGAGCGGTTCGAGCAGACCGGCCGCTTCAGGATGGTCCCGTCCGGGCGGCTCTTCCGCCGCCGCTCCCAGCGCTGCCAGTAGATGATATGCGAAGCGCTTCGCCGCAGTCTCCAGCCCTTCGCCGGCTACCTGACGCAGCAGCGCCACCAGCTCGGTGGGCGCGTCCCGCAGGCCGTGCCAGACGAGGAAGGGTCGGGCGAATTCCTCGGGCGATGCCGCCGTGACGGCTCGCTGCACGCACGCCGCTGCCCCCTCTACGTCGCCGGTTGCCTTCAACGCCAGCCCCTGGAGCACCAGCGCCTCGACGGCAGTACGCCCCCGCCCGGTTGCTTCGGCCGCAGATAGGAGATCATCCAGAAGGGGCAGGCTCTCCCCCGCCGCACCGCCGGCCAGGAGGGCGAGCGCCCGGGCCAGGCGCTCGCGATCGGCGACCATCGCGGGCGGCTCCGACACTTCCCCGGCAGACCCCGTTCTATGCATCGCCTCGCCGGCCGGGAACAGCGCCGCCCGGCAGGCCTCCACCAGCCGCTGCACGGGCGGCAGCAGGTACCGGCCGGTCACCTGCCCGGCATCACGGAGCGCCGCCAGTGCGCCCTCCGTGTCACCCGTTGCCCGCCTGATACAGGCCTGCAGCGCATAGGCCGGCGCCAGGACGTGCAGCCAGCTCGCCTTCTGGGCCAGCACGATGCTCTCTTCGACGGCGTGCTGGGCCTCCTGCAGCCGGTACTGCTCGTAATAGGTCTCGGCCATCGCCAGATAGACGGCGCACTCGGCCGGCGGCCGGCTCGCGTTCCCCGCCAGAGCGGCGCAACAGAGCCGCTCGGCCGCCCCGAGCTGGCCCGCCATCAGCCGCGCCAGCGCCAGGCAGGCGATCAGATCCAATCTCAGGATCTGGTTCTCCGCCTTCTCAGCTAGCAGAATCCCTTCGTCAAAATGCCGGGCAGCCGCCGCCGGCATACCCTGATTGTAGTAGGCCATCCCTACGGCGTGCGCGAGGCGCGCGTGGGTCGAGTGGTCGTCTGCAGCCAGCAGGGGTTGTGCGCGCGCAGCGCTCTGCAGAGCCGCTTCCGTCTCGCCGCGCATCGCCGCAAACGTCGCCTGGTTGGTATAGGCGATCCCCCACAGCTCTTCGAGCGGCAGGTCAGTTCGCCCGTGATCGCCGGACGCTTCGCGCGCCTGCAGCGCCCTGACCGCCGCATCGAGGTAGCGCTCGGCTGCCTCTACGTGGCCCGTGAAGAAAAGGCCGCGGGCGTAATAGAGGCAGAGCCCCGGCCGGGCCAGCAGCGCCGCTTCCGGCAGCCGCTTCGACCAGTTCAGCAACGTCGGCAAGTCGCCGCTGGCCCAGATGTTGGTGCGCGCCGAGCGTTCGATCAGGCTCAGGGCGCGCTCCAGCTCCTCGGCCAGCAGGGCATGATCTACCGCCTCCGTCATCAGCCCCTCCTGCTCGAACCACTCACTCGCCCGGCGGTGCAGACCAACGACCATGTGCGGGTCGGCCGATTGCAGCCGATTCTGCAGGATGCTGCCGAAAAGGTGGTGGTAGCGGTACCAGTGGCGCTGGTTATCGAGGGAGATGATAAAGACGTTCCTGCGCTCCAGCTCCTCGAGGATTCTCTGGCTCGGCGAGGTCCCTCCGGTCGCCAGCAGGTCGCCTCCGGCGCGACTATCTTCCAGGGCCACGAGTGCGTCACACAGGGGCGCGCAGAGCCGCTGGAGGATAGAGGTCTGCAGCAAGAACTTCTGCAGATGGGCTGGCTGTCGAGAGAGAACCTCGTCCATGAGGTAATCGACGACGTGGCGGTCGTCGCCGAACGAAGCGGCGAGGTCGAGCTTCCGGGAAGGATTGTCGGCCCCCGGCTGCGGCAACACAAGGCTCAATGCAGCCAGCTGCAGTCCGGCAATCCAGCCCTCGGTGCGCGCCTCCAGGGTAGCCAGCTCGTCCGGCGAGAGGCCCAGCGCCATCGTCTCGTTCAGGAACGCGGCGCCTTCCTGTGAGGTAAAGCGCAGGTCGCTGAGTCGTACTTCCGTCAACCGCCCGCGGCTGCGCAACCGCGACAGCGGCAGCAAGGGGTCCTGGCGCGTGGTGATGACCAGGTGCATCTGCGGCGGCTGGTGTTCGAGCAGAAAGGTCAGCGCCTCGTGGATCGCCAGCTCGTTGATGACGTGGTAATCGTCCAGGACGAGCGAGAACGGCCTTTCGACGGTGGCAACCTGGTTGATCAACGGAATAAGCTGCTGCTGCAGCCACAGACCGTCGGGGCTGGCTCCGCCGGAGATGTGCAGTCCCGCCAATTGTTCCTGTCCGATGGTCGCGTCTACCTGCTGCAGCGCCGCGATGAGATAGGCCAGAAACAACACCGGGTGATTGTCGCCGCGATCGAGGGATAGCCAGCAATGGACCCGCTCGCGCGCCGCCAGCCACTCCAGCACCAGGGTCGTCTTGCCGTAACCGGCCGGGGCCGAGATGAGCGATAACTGGCTGCCCTGCTGCAGGCCGGCGTCCAGCTTTTCCAGCAGGCGAGGCCGCGCCACGAGGCCCGTCCGCAGCGGCGGAGTGTAGAGCTTGATGGTCAGGAGCTGGTCTTTCATACGCTCAACTCCACGCCCGGCCTGCGCTCTTCGACCAGCCGGGCCAGGATAATCAGCGCGAGGAAAACGGCGGCGGCCGAGACGGTCGTATTGCCCACCAGACCGCCCACCGACCAGAGGCGCGCCGCGGAGAGCGAGCTGACCAGCCGGCCGATGGCCATCGCCGCTACGTTCACCGCCATCAACGTGCCCCGCGCCCCGGGCGCCAGCTCGGAGAGAAGCGGAATTGCCGACACGATGCTGAAGTCAAAGGTCAGGTAGACGAGAAAGAGCCCCAGCAGCGCGCTGGGCAGGCTGGCGGCGAGATGGGGCAGCAGCAGGTAGGCGAGGACGTTAGCCATGAGGCCGGCGAGGACGGCCCGCCGCTTGCCGATACGGTCCACCCAGCCCGCCGACGCCCCTTCGGCTGCCAGCTCCGCCACGCCGATGACGATGGAGACAACGCCGAGAGCAGCCACACTCAGGCCGAACTCCGTCTCCAGCCACGCCCCATAGACGATGTAGACGTTCTCCGCAGCCAGCACGAGGAGCAGGCTGATCGACACAGCTAGCCAGGCCTGGTAGCCGATTCCCGCCAGACGCTCCCGGAGCCAGGCCCGGACCTTTATCCGCGGCAGTGAAAGCTGGCTCTGTGCCGCCGGCGTGGCGCCGATGGAACGCGCGCGCACCATCAGGGCGAGGCTCAGCAGGCTGAGCAGGCCGATAAATAGAAACGGAGCGCGCCAGCTCACGGCGTCGATGAGAAAGCCGGCGACCGGCACGCCCACGAACCAGGAGGCCGGCCACATCATCGCCAGAATAGCCATCAGGCGACCGCGCTGCTCGTAAGGGACCACGTCGCCCAGGTAGGCCAGCACGGCCGGGTCGAAGACGGCTTTACTCAGGCTGAGGAAGGCGACCGCGACGACAACCGCGCCGAAGGAGGGAGCGAGGGCCACGAATAGCGTGCCTGTGGTCAGGATGACGAGACCCGCCAGCATCAGCGCCCGCCGGCCGAAGCGGTCCGAAAGCGCCCCGTAGAGCGGGCTGGAGAGGTTCGCCAGGGCGCGGGCCGTCAGGATCAGGCTGGTCGTCTGTAGTGGCACACCCAATCCGCGGCTGATGGCCGGCAGAAACGGGTAGATAACCCGCATCTGCATGTTCAACGCCAGACGGGCAAAGAGGATGGTGCCAAAACTGCGCCGGCTTAATCCGTCGGGCTGCTCCAATCTCGTCTACGCCTTCTTCCGGTCTGCCCGGCCCTCAGGACCGGTCGCCGGCGTTCGTCGGCCAGGACACAACGACCGTCGTGCCGCGACCCGGACGGCTCTGCACGTCGAGCCTCGCGCCAATACGTGCCGACCGCTCGCGCATAATCCCCAGTCCCAGCGATTCCGCCGGAACCGCGCCGGGGTCAAATCCCTCGCCATCGTCGCGGATCGATAGGGTTACCTCCTCCGGCGCGAAGCATAGCTGCACGACGACCTCATTGGCCTGCGCGTGTTTGCCGACGTTGTTCAGCGATTCCTGGGCAATGCGGTACAGGGCCACCTGCACGTCCGGCGGGAGCGCACCTTCGCCCTCTATCTCCAGATGGACCTTGAGGCGCGACCGGCCGACGACCGCTTCCGTGAGCTGCCGAAGCAGGTCGCATAGGCTGGATTCGGTCAGCGCAGCCGGGCGCAGCTCCAGCAGCAGGGTGCGCATCTCCGCCAGCGCGCCGCGCGCCAGCTCGCGCAACTCCTCGAGCCGCGCGCGACCCTGTGCGGGGTCTCTCTCCCAGATACGCGGCAGCACCTCGGCGATGAGGCTGGCCGAGAAGAGCGTCTGCGTCACCGCGTCGTGCAGCTCGCGAGCCAGCCGGGTACGTTCTTCGGCTGCCGCCGCGTCCTGGGCCCGCTGGTAGAGCCGGGCGTTTTCGATTGCCAGGGCAGCCCGCTGGGCCAGCGCCGCAAACAGGCGGCGCTCTTCTTCTCCAAAGCTGCGGGACCGGCAGAAGCTGAGGTTGAAGACGCCAAAGACATCGCCGTTGAGCTTCAGCGGCAGGTGGATGAAGGAGGCGATGCCTTCGGGATCGACCACACGGCGCAGAACGCGCTCGTCCTGGGCGGCGTTGGCGACGGCAATGGCCTGTCCTGTGAGCGCCACCTGCCCGACGATCCCTTCGCCGGGACCGCAGTGCATCTGGGCCAGCGACTCTTCCCGGAAGCCGCGGGCTGCACGCACCTGCAGTTCCTGGTGATGCTCGTCCCAGGCCATAATCGCGCTTTTGTCCGCGTGGAGCAGATCGACGGCGACCTCCACCAGGGCCTGCAGGAGATGATCCAGGTCGAGGTGCCGGTATAGCTCTTCGTCGGCCCGGTACAGCGCGTCCAGATCCCGGGTGCGCCGCTCCAGCTCCGCGAAGAGGCGCGCGTTCTCAATCATGACCCCCACCTGGTGTGCGAAGGCGAGGGCCAGCCGGCTGTGCTGGTCGGCGTAATAGCCCGGCTGGCGATGATCCAGGCTGAGCATGCCCAGTACCTCGCCCTTGACGATGAGCGGAACCCCCAGCCAGGAACGGACGTAGTCAAACGTTGTATCGAGCTGCGCGCCGGCCGTCTCCTGGAAGGCGTGGCCCTGCGCAGTGTCGGCGCGCACGTCGGGAATATGGATAGGTCGGCGTTCCTCGATGACTGTCCGGTTCGCGCCGGCATGGGCCAGGGCAAACTGGATCTGCAGTGCCTCCTCCTGAGGAATCGGCCCCTGATAGGCCATCACCCGCAACGTCTCGTCGTCCAGCACCAGCACGGATGCGCCGTCGTAATCGACCACCTCCTTCAGCTGATCCAGGATCACGCCCAACAGCGGCTCCAGCGCCAGTGTCGAGGCGACGTGGCGGGCCACGTCCAGCAGGGTCGATAGCTCCTGTGTCCGTTCCGTCACCCTCTGTTCGAGCATCTGGCGCGCGGTGACTCGCTCGGTGATGTCGCTGATGAAGCCCTCCAGCGCCACCAGCCGGCCATCGTCGTCGTAAACACCGCGCCCCTGTTCCCAGACCCATTTCTCTTCGCCAGATGCGGTCAGGATGCGGTAGTTGAGCTGGAACGGCTGCTTTTCGTCCAGCGCCGCCTGTATCTCCCGCCAGACCATCTCCCGATCCTCGGCGTGAATCAGACGGTCATACGGGAGAGCGCCTTCGCCGGCAAGAGCAGAGTCCGGGTAGCCGGTCAGCTCCAGGCTGCCCCGGCTGACAAACTCCATCGGCCATCCCGGCTCGTTGGGACAGCGGTAAGCTATGCCCGGCAGATTGCTCATCAGAGTGGAAAGACGGCGCTCGCTCTCGCGCCGCGCTTCATCGGCTCGTTTTCGCTGCAGAGCAACGCGGACAAGGTGGGCGCCGGTGGCAATCATCTGCAGCTCCGCCTCCGTCGGCGACCGGGGCTCGCGATAGTACATGGCAAAGGTGCCCAGCACCCCGCCGGTTGCGGATAGGATAGGCTCGGACCAGCAAGCGCGGAGGCCGCTTGCCAGCGCCAGCTCGCGCAGATTGTCCCAGCGTGGATCGACGGCAATGTCGGTGACGATGACCCGCTCGCGCATATAAGACGCCGTGCCGCAGGAGCCGACCATTGGGCCAATCTCCAGCCCCTCGATGGAGTCCAGGTAATCTTGCGGCAGGCTGGGCCCGGCGGCGACGTGAAGATTTCGCCCCCCCTCGTCGAGGAAAAGCACAAGGCCCAACATGCCCGGAAACTGCTCCTCCAGCACTACAAGCAGCCGGTTTAACGTCTCCGAGAGTGGGGCATCGGTCGCCAGCAATTCGAGAAAGTGCTGCTGGGCGGCCTGAATCTCTTCGCCGCGCCGCCTCTCGGTCATATCCGTCTGCGAGCCGACCAGCCGGTACGGCCGGCCCTGGGCATCCCGCACGGCCAGCCCGCGCGCCAGCACCCAGCGATAGGAGCCATCCTTGTGGCGCAGCCGATGCTCCAGCTGATAAAGAGCCGTGTCGCCCTGCAAATGGGCCTCGACGGCGGCCATCGCTCGCTCTGTGTCGTCCGGGTGCTGGCGGCTTTTCCACTCATCAATACGATCGGTCAGCTCCTCCTCCGCGTAGCCCAGCATCTCTTTCCAGCGGGGCGAGTAGTAGACCGTGTTCGTCCGCAGGTCCCAGTCCCAGATGGCGTCGTTGGCAGCCTGGACGGCCAGATCGAAACGCTCCTCGCTCTTCTGTAGCTCGTCATGGGAGCGTCTTATCTCCTGCAGTACGTCGCGAAAGCCGGCGAGAAGCTGGCGACCTTCCGAGCCGGGACGGAAGCGCTCGATGGGCACCGGAGGCGAAGCGTGTGGGTCGCGGCGGATCTGCTGAAAAAGCTGCAGCAGAACGCGCTGGCTAGCAATTACCGGCCGCAGCGTCAGGGCGGCGATAGCGCCGACGAGCAACCCCAACGCCGAGGTGAGCAGAATGGTCGTACGGAGATAGGTCCGGTTTTCAGCGGCGATATCATCCAGGTACATGCCCGTCCCGACGTAGGCGTTCCATTCCGGGATGCCGACCACGTAGGACAGCTTCCGCTGCGGTGCAGTCTCGTCGGGCGACGGGTAATAGTATTCGACGTACCCGCGCCCGGCCGGGCTTGTAGCCGTTCTGATCAGCTCCTGGATGATGAATTTGCCCTCCGCATCCTGCAGCGCCCACTGGTCGGTAGACTCCAGCTCCGGCTCGAAGGGCTGCACGAGCATGGTGCCGTCATAGCTGCTCATAAAGAGATAGTTTTCGCCGAAGATGTCGCTATAGGTCATCCGGCGGATGAGATCGACGCCGGCGGCGCGGGCTTCGGGGGCACTCAGCTCGCCGTTGGCCTGCCGCTCACGGATCGGCTGCACGGCGTTGAGGCCAAGCTCCACCAGCCGTTCCAGCTCCTGCCGGCGCAGGGCATTCATCCGCTCGGAGTAGCTATCGACGAAGTAGCTCGATAAGAGAACGTAGCCGGTAAGAGCGCAGACAAGGGCGAGGAGAAGGCGCGCGTAGCTGCTGTCGAAGAAAGCGAGGTGGCTTTTCAGACGAGAACGGTTTTCAGTCGGCATCGCAGTTTCCTGCCGCCAGCCACCCGGGCTGCCGGAACGATCAAAGAGACCCGGACGTTTCCATAGTGGCAGAGGCCGCGCCGGACTGCCGCATGGCTTGACGCACAATATAGAGCGCCGGCCGGCCCATCATAAGTGACAGATAGCAGGTTATGGCGGCGCAGATCTTCACCACTTCTCCTGTGGCTGCTGCCGTGCCATGCTCGCCCGCACTACCGCTCGCGCCGGATGGCGCCGAACACCATCTCCAGAAACCGTTCCGTCGGCTCGCTCTTGCTGATGAAGGCATCGGCGCCTGCCGCGAGCGCTGCCGCCTCTGATTCAGGCCGGCTGCTCAGGGCAATCCAGGTGATGGGAGAATGCCCCAGGGCCTGAGAGAGCTGCTGCGGGTCGAGCCCGGGCAGCTCCCAGTCGAGTAAAATAATGTCGGGAGCCTGCTCCTCTACGGCGCTCAACAGAGCCGTACCGGCCTCTACTTCGCCGACAATCTCGAACTCGGGTTGCTGTTCAAGGAAAAGACGGAGCGCCCGGCGCACCTGGGGTCGCCCGTCGGCAAACAATATACGCACGAATACACCTTTCTCTATCTTCACAGGCCGGGCAGCGTTTGCCGTAAACAGGCAGCGCAACCGAAAGGACGTGCTCCAGCGCAGGAGCCCTCATCCACATGCCTGCTTGATCTGCAAGGACTATACCCGTCCGGGGTGCTCCGCGTCGCCCCTCCGCTGGGCAGTTCAAACCTGGTTAACTGACCAGTCTTCCGCCGCCCATCCTCTACGGCGGCCGCTTAAGGATAACGTCGCCACCACAGCGAAAGCGCTACCCCTGCGGTCGCCAGCACGCCGCCGACAGCCGCAAACGCCACACTGATCTCGACTGCCATCTCCTGGAGCACAATCTGTGCTGGCAGATTCAGGAAAACCTCGACCAGCTGCTCGGCGCTCTCCGCCCGGTAATACTCGCCGCCGGTTATCTCGGCTACGGTCTGCAGCGTCTCCTCGTCGATCCGCAGGAAGCGCCGGAAGCCGCCGCCGCCAAAGCCTCCCCCAAACCCGCCGCCGAAGCTGCTGCTGCCCATCTGGGCCTGGGTGCAGACCATCTGCCCTGGATTGGTGGTTCCGAAGCCAATCGTATAGATGCGCAGACCCCGGTCGGCTGCCTGCTGTGCGGCGTCGACGGGCAGCGGCCCCCGGCTGTTGGCCCCATCGGTCAATAGCACGATAATGTCCGGCTGGTAGCCCTCCGGCGGCTCGTTCTGCGTTTCCACTCCTCCCAGGGGCACGCCGCTCGGCGCTACGTCCGGGTTGACCTCGGCAATCGCGTCGATCGCTTTCAGTGTGGCGCTGCCGATAGCCGTACCCAGGGCCGTCGTCAGGTTCGCTACCGCCTGCTGCAGCGCTTCCCGGTCCGCCGTTGGCGGCACGACCAGCTCGGCAAAATCGGCAAAGGCCACCAGCCCCATCTGCGTGCCTTCGGCCTGGTCCTCGATAAAGGCCAGGGCCGCTTCCTGAGCAACCGCCAGCCGGTTGGGGCTCACGTCGGTGGCGCACATGCTGCGCGACACATCGAGCGCCAGGATGATGGTCGTGCGGCTCAGGGGTACTTCGACCAACGCCACCGGCCGGGCCGCCGCCGCCAGCAGCCCCGCGATCCCCAGCAGGAAAAGGGCAAAGGGCAGGTGCTGGCGCCAGCGTGCCCGGCGGGGCAGCGCCTCACGAATGAGCGACAGGCTGGAGTAGCGCACCGCATACTTGCGCCGGCGGCGCAGCAGCCACACGTAGGCTGCCGCCAGCAGAGGAACGAGTAGAAGCAGCAGCAACATCAACGGAGACAACACACTCATCGGCGGCTCCTCACGGCACTCTCCCAAACCAGAGCATCGACAGTACCGCGCCCACCAGGAAAAAGAGCGCGCCCAGGCCGGCGAGCAGGGAGGTGATTTCTGTCTGCTCCCCCTCGACGGTCAGTTGCAGGTCGATCGTCCGGTAAATCTCGCGCAGCGTCTCGGCGTCCTCGGCCCGGTAGTAGGCGCCATTCGTGACGCTGGCGATCTCCTGCAGCACCTGCTCGTTGAGCTGCGTGTGTACGGTGAAACCATCCACCTCCAGCACGGCTCCCTCGGCGCTGCCAATACCTACAGGATAGATGCGCACCCCGGCTTCGGCGGCAAGCTGGGCCACCTCCAGCGGGTCCGTCGCGCTCAGGTTCTCCCCGTCGCTCAGCAGGACGATGACCGCCGACGAATAATCTTCGATCTCGATGGGCGGCAGCTCTGCCGGCAGCCCCTCCTCGCCCAGGGCCGCCACATCCAGCCCAATCGGCGCCCCAGCTATAGCGTTCAGCGAGGTGAAGATACCCTGGCCCACCGACGTGCCGCCCTGGGGCGTGATGCGGTCGATGGCCGCCAGCACGTCGGCCTGGAGCTCCGTGGGCTGCTGCACGATCAGCCCGCCGTTGCTGAAGGCCACGACGCCGACGCGGATCGTGCTTGGCTGGTTCTCAACGAAGAGCCGCGCTGCCTCTTTCGCCGCCTCGATGCGCGAAGGCTCCAGGTCCTCGGCAAGCATGCTGTTAGAGACGTCGAAGGCCAGGATGACGGTGCCCTCGATGCGCGGCAGGCTGATGGGCATCTCCGGCCGGGCCATCCCAAAAAGCAGGAAGGTCAGTCCCGCCAGATAGAGCGCGGGCGGTACGTGCCGGCGCCGCCCTACATCCTGTCCCTGGCGGTTCTGGACGACGGCCAGCGGGCCCAGGTCGGCTGCAGCAGTCTGGCGCCGGCGCAGCAGCCGCAGGTAGAGCCAGAGCAGCAGGGGCACGAGCAGCAGCGCCAGCAGCATCGGGGGCCAGATCAGCGTCATGACCGCTACTCCCTAACGCCTGCGAGACGGCGCAGGTCTGCGCTGCTTGCGCAGGGCAGCCATGCGCACAATAGCGCCGACCAGATCCTCTTCTGTGGAGAGGGTGTACAGGGCCACGCCTGCCTGCTGGGTGCTGTCGCGGAGCTGCTCCTCGCGCCGCTCTGCCGCCTCCTGGAAGCGGCGGCGGAAGGTCCGGTTGCTCGTGTCCACCATCAGCTGCTCGCCCGTCTCGGCGTCCTCCACGATGATCATACCCGCGTCTGGCAGCGTGCTCTCGCGCGGATCAACCAGGCGGACGGCGATCAGCTCGTGCCGGCGTGCAAGCAGGGCCAGAGGCCGCTCCCACCCCGGCTCGCTGAAAAAATCGGAGATGACGAAGACGAGCGAGCGGCGCTGGAAGCTGTTCAGCCCGGCCGAGAGCAGCACAGACAGATCGGTCGTGGCGCCGGCCGGCGCCGGCCTTTTGACCAGTAGCTCGCGCAACAGCCGTAGCACCTGCTTGCGCCCGCTGCCCGGCGGAATGGTCCGTTCCAGCCGGTTGTTGTAGAGGATAGCGCCGACGCGGTTACCGCTGCGGGCCAGCAGCAACGCCAGCGTCCCCACGAACTCCGCCAGCACGCGCTCCTTGGGGCGCGCCGCCGGCCCAAAGCCCATCGACGGGCTGAGGTCAAGCAGGAACCACGCCGTGATGTCGCGGTCCTCCACGTACTGGCGGACGTACGGGCTGTTCATCCGCGCAGTCACGTTCCAGTCGATGCGGCGCACGTCGTCGCGAGGCTCATACTCGCGCAGGTCGGCAAAGTCCAGCCCGTGCCCGTAAAAGAGCGTGCGGTAATCGCCCTGCAGCAGGCCGTCCAGCCGGCGAATGACGCGCCACTCCAGCCGGCGCAGCAGCCGCTCAGGCGTAGCTGGCAGGAGCTGCGGGGCGTCGGAAAGCCCGTTCATGCAGGGGCACCTCTGGGACGGGTACGGCGTCGATGATGCGCTTCAGCAGGTCGTCGGCGCTGACGCTTTCCGCCAGCGCTTCGTAGGAGAGGACCAGCCGGTGGCGGATAACGTCCAGGGCCAGCTCGCGCACGTCCTGGGGCAGCGCGTAGGGCCGCCCGCGCACGAAGGCCAGCGCCCGGCCGGCCAGGATCAGGTTGATAGAGGCGCGCGGGCTGGCCCCAAAGCTCACGTAGGGCGCCAGCTCCCCCAGCCCCACGGCAGCCGGCTGGCGCGTCGCCGCGACGAGCTTCACCGCATACTCCATGAGCGACGGGTCCACGTAGACTGTATCGGCGGCGGCCTGCAGCGCGGCGAGCTGCTCGGTGTCAATCACCTGCTGCACGCTTTGCAGCGCCGCCGTCATGCGTTCGACGATGACGAACTCCTCCGTCGGCGACGGGTAGCCGACGAGCACTTTGAGCATAAAGCGATCTACCTGCGCCTCGGGCAGCGGGTAGGTGCCTTCAGACTCGATGGGGTTCTGGGTCGCCATGACCAGGAACGGGTTGGGGACCCTGTGCGTCTCCCGCCCGATGGTCACCTGCCGCTCCTGCATCACCTCCAGCAGGGCGCTCTGCACTTTGGCCGGCGCGCGGTTGATCTCGTCGGCCAGCAGCAGGTTGGTGAAGACCGGCCCCAGCGAGGTATTGAAC
>Ga0123329_1002401_pt1 | contig 16541 bp, 16 predicted proteins | sample BioC12SIPDNA_FD_89703 | JGI IMG/M metagenome (GOLD analysis project Ga0123329, IMG submission 89703) | Anaerobic biogas reactor microbial communites from Washington, USA - Biogas_R1_B C12 SIP DNA | ecosystem: Engineered > Bioreactor > Anaerobic > Unclassified | place: Washington, USA | collected... | reverse complement strand
TGGCTCGCAAGCAGAAGGACCCGAACGCGCCCAAGAAGACGCGCTGGTACCACAACGTCGCCCAGGCCTACCGCATGGCCTACGAGACCGACAAGGCCCTGCCGTGGTGGATGGCCGCGGCGATGGTCGCGACGATCGCGGTCGGGCTCGTGATCGGTCTCCTCGCGAGCCAGGTCTGGTACTTCCTGGTCATCGGGGTGTTGTTCTCGACGATCTCGGGCATGGCGGTGCTCGCCCGCCGCGCCGAGCGCGCGGCCTACGCCCGCATCGAGGGCCAGCCCGGTGCGGCGCTGTCCGCGCTCAAGACGATCCGCCGCGGGTGGACCTTCGACGACGAGCCGGTCGCGATCGACCCCCGCACGCAGGACGTCGTGTTCCGCGGCGTGGGACGTCCCGGGATCGTGCTCGTCACGGAAGGCCCCCCGCACCGTGCGAACCGGCTCGCCGAGGGCGAGCGCAAGCGGCTCGCGCGGATCCTGCCCAACGTCACGATCACGGTGATCCAGGTCGGACGTGAGGAGGGTCAGGTCCCGCTGCCCAAGATCGCCTCGCGGGTGCGCAAGGTCCGCCCGCCCAAGGGTTCGCCGCTGCTGACCAAGCCCGAGCTCGCGCAGGTCACGGGCCGGCTCAAGGCACTCGGCGGGACGCGTCCGCCGATCCCCAAGGGCATCGACCCGATGCGCGTGCGCCCCGACCGCAAGGGCATGCGCGGACGCTGAGCTCCTGGGCTCGGCGAAGGGGGGCACCCCAGTGGCGAGCAGCTGGAACCACAACTCGCACTTCTACCCGCTCGCGCGCCGAGCGCTCCTTCCCGGGACGAGGGCGCTCGATCTCGGCTGCGGCGAGGGCCTGCTCTCGCGCGAGCTGCGCAACGCGGGCGCGGTGCACGTGCTCGGCGTCGATCTCTCCCCCGCGATGGTGCAGTCCGCGCGCGAGCGCTCCGGCGGGGACGCGGGTCTCGAGTACCACGTCGCCGACTTCCTGACGATGCCGGTGACGGAGCGCTTCGGGCTCGTGACCTGCTTCGCGACGCTGCACCACGTCGACCTCGAGGCGGGCCTCGAGCGACTCAAGGCCTTCACCGCCCCGGGCGGGCGGCTCGTCGTCGTCGGCCTGGCGAGGACCTCAGGCCCCGTCGACCTCGCACTCTCCCTCGCGAGCTTCCTCCTCGACCCCCTCGTGAAGGCGCGCCGGGGCTACTGGGATCACCCCGCTCCCCTCGCCGATCCCGAGCACAGCTACGCCGAGGTCAGGGCTGTCGCGGCCCGGCTGCTCCCGGGCGCCCGGTTCCGGCGGCGCCTCTTCTATCGCTTCTCGCTCGAGTGGACGGCGCCTGCGGAAGGGACCGCGCTCAGCGACGTGTGATGACGGTCCCGGCGAAGCGGTCGTGCAGGCCGCGACCCTCGGAGTCCCACACGACAGCGGGGATCACGAGGCACAGCAGGACCGTGCGCACGAGGGCACGGACCGGGCCCACCCCGAGCACCCGGTCGGGGAACTTGCCCTGAGCGACCTCGAGGCGGCGTACCCGAAGGTCGCACAGACGGTGCCCGAGCGTCGAGCCGAGAAGCATGACGAGCACGAGGTTCTCCGCGGCGAACACCCCGAGCGTCGCGAGCGGGTGGTAGTCGAAGAACGCCGCCGAGATGAGCGAGCAGGCGACCCAGTCCACGAGGAGCGCGAGCACTCGCCGCCCAAGCCCTGCGCGCGATCCCGGTCCCTGTGTCGGGAGCCCGAGGCCGCCCGACCCGACCGGTGGTCCCTCGAGCCATGAGCCCATGTCCTCGCGCGTGTTCACCGAGCCAGCCTAACGAGCGGTGTAACACGACCGAAACACGAGGTACACGCCCGGGCAACCACGGCCCCCTAGCGTTCCCGTCAGCCCACTTGGTGGCGACCCCCGACGAGGAGCAGCCGATGTTCAGCAAGCCCGAGGAAGTCCTGGCATTCATCGCCGACGAGGACGTCAAGCACATCGACGTCCGGTTCTGCGACCTGCCGGGCCAGATGCAGCACTTCTCCGTCCCGGCCGCGATCGTCGACGACGCGTTCTTCACCGACGGCCAGATGTTCGACGGCTCGTCGATCCGCGGGTTCCAGGCGATCCACGAGTCCGACATGAAGCTCGTGCCCGACCTCGGCACGGCCTTCGTCGACCCGTTCGCGATCGAGAAGACGCTCGCGATCAACTTCCACATCGTCGACCCCTTCACCGACGAGGCCTACAGCCGTGACCCGCGCCAGGTCGCCGCGAAGGCCGAGGCCTACCTGCGCTCGACCGGGATCGCCGACACCGCGTTCTTCGCACCCGAGGCGGAGTTCTACGTCTTCGACTCGATCCGCTTCGACACGAGCCCGCAGTCGAGCTACTACCACATCGACTCGATCGAGGGCTGGTGGAACACCGGGCGCGAGGAGGAGGGCGGCAACCTCGGCCACAAGACGCCGTACAAGGGTGGCTACTTCCCGGTCGCCCCGGTCGACCACTTCGTCGACCTGCGCAACGAGATGGTCTCGACCCTCGACTCCCTCGGCCTGCAGGTCGAGCGCGCGCACCACGAGGTCGGCACCGCGGGCCAGGCAGAGATCAACTACCGCTTCGACACTCTCGGCCGCTCGGCGGACAAGGTCCAGCTGTTCAAGTACGTCATCAAGAACGTCGCGCACCGCAACGGGCGTTCTGCGACCTTCATGCCCAAGCCTCTGTTCGGCGACAACGGCTCGGGCATGCACGTGCACCAGTCGCTGTGGAAGGACGGCGAGCCGCTGTTCTTCGACGAGAAGGGCTACGGCGGCCTGAGCGACGTCGCGCGCTGGTACATCGGCGGGATCCTCAAGCACGCGCCCTCGCTGCTCGCCTTCACGAACCCGACGGTCAACTCCTACCACCGGCTCGTGCCGGGTTTCGAGGCGCCCGTCAACCTCGTGTACTCGGCCCGCAACCGCTCGGCGTGCATCCGCATCCCGATCACCGGCTCGAACCCCAAGGCCAAGCGCATCGAGTTCCGCTGCCCCGACCCCTCGTCGAACCCCTACCTCGCGTTCGCGGCGATGCTCATGGCGGGCATCGACGGGATCCAGAACCGCATCGAGCCACCCGAGCCGATCGACAAGGACCTTTACGAGCTCCCCCCCGAGGAGCACGCGCTCATCGACCAGGTGCCCGGGACCCTCGCGGAGGTGCTCGACAACCTCGAGGCGAACCACGACTTCCTCACCGCGGGCAACGTGTTCACGCCCGACCTGATCCAGACGTGGATCGACTACAAGCGCTCGGCCGAGGTCGACCCGATCCGGCTGCGCCCGCACCCGCACGAGTTCGCGCTCTACTACGACGTCTGAGCCTCGAGCCCCGCGCGGCCGGTCCCTCGCTCGAGGGGCCGGCCGCTTCGTCGTCGCTCGAGGTGCCGTGACCCCGCAGCGGTCCTAGGGTGAGCCTCGAGGGCCCTCGACGGAGAGCAGGTGCGCCATGGTCGTCTACAACGAGCTCGTCGCGGTCACCGCGGGGGCGGCACTCATCGGGGTCGCGGTGTTCCTGAGCACCGTGGTGCGCGAGCGGCGGGTCGACGGCGAGGCCTGGGCCGCCTTCTTCGGCCTCACGGGGCTGCTGCTGTTCGTGCTCGGGGTGCACACGACGGTCACGTGGCCGTTCGGCGGAGCCCCGTTCGAGTACGCGAACATCGCCTTCGGCCAACCTGCGGCGGCCTTCGGCGCGCTGCTGCTCGCAGCGACCGTCTACCTGTGGCGCAACCGCAGCCCTGTCGACGACGCGACCTCCCCCGCCCCGACCGCGGCCGCGATGCGCCCCGCCGCGATCTTCGTCGGTGCGCTCGGCCTGGGCATGGCCTCGCTCGCGATCGCCTTCGTGCGTTTCCAGCTCGGCGCCGCCCCTCCCGAGGAGCCGATCAGCGGGCGGGTCGGCCACCTGCCCTGGATCGAGGCGCTGTTCCTCGGTGGCCTGTGGGGCCTCGTCGCCCTCGGGTGCTTGCTGTTCGCGCTCGCGCTGTGGACCGAACGTCCCCGGCTGCTGCCGTGGGTCGTGCACGCATGGTTCGTCAGCGGCGTCGTCCTCGTCCTCTTCGGGGCGATGAACTTCTACACCCACATCGGCATGTACTACAACCTCGAGCACGGCACGATGCACCTGTGGTGAGGCTCGCCGCGCGCTCGGTGCGGCCCGGTGCTTGACTGGCGAGAGCGCCGCGACCGCGGCGGAGCACAAGGAGGTCGACGTGGGGTTTCTCGGTTGGATCGTCCTGGGTCTCATCATGGGAGCGATCGGCAAGGCCGTCCTGCCCGGTCGCATGACCGGTGGCTGGTTCGCGACACTCATCCTCGGTGTGATCGGCGCCGTCGTCGGGGGGTGGATCGGCTCGATCGTGTTCGACGCGGGGCTCGAGGAGTTCTTCTCGCTCCAGACGTGGGTGCTCGCGTTCATCGGCACGCTCGTCGTGCTCCTCGTGTGGGGCGCGATCACGGGACGCAACAAGCGCACCTGACCGTTCAGTCGTAGAAGACCCGCTCGACGACGTCCCGCGCCCGCCGCGCGGCTCGCAGGTACTCCTCCTCGAGCTCACCGCCCGACTCGCGCCCGAGAAGACGCGCGACACCGAGCAGGGCCCGCCGGTCGTGCGGGAGCTGGTCGGCATGCGCGGTCGAGGCGCGGCCCGACCACAGCACGAGCGCGTCGCGCAGCTGCGCGGCGAGCAGCCACGCCTCGCTGAGCGTGCGAGCGTCGCCGGGGTCGAGGAGGCTCGCCTCGGCCGCGGCGTCGAGGGCCCCGAGCGTCGAGGTAGTCCGCAGCTCGGGGGCCGTCCCGGCGAATCGCAGCTGGAGCAGCTGGGCGGTCCACTCGACGTCCGCGAGCCCCCCGGGGCCGAGCTTGAGGTGGCGCGCTCGTGGGACGCCGCGCGGGAGCCGTTCGGACTCGACGCGGGCCTTGATGCGTCGGATCTCGCGCACCTCGCCCTCGTCGAGGCCCCCGGCCGGGTATCGCACGGGGTCCACGAGCTCGGCGAAGCGCGCCCACAGCTCGTGCGAACCTGCGACGTGCCGAGCCCGCAGGAGCGCCTGGCGCTCCCACGTCGAGGCCCACCGCGCGTAGTACTCGGTGTACGAGGCGAGCGAACGCACGAGAGGACCGTTGCGCCCCTCGGGCCGCAGGTCGGCGTCGACCTCGAGGGGCGGCTCGGGACCCAGGCCGCCCGCGAGCGAGCGCACGAGAGCCGCGACAGCGGTCGCGAAGTCCTGGGCCTCCTCCTCGCCGACCCCGGGTGCGGGCTCGTGCGCGAACATCACGTCCGCGTCCGACACGAAGCCCATCTCACGCCCTCCGAGGCGCCCCATCGCGACCACGAGCATCGTCGACGGTGCGACGTCGAGCCCACGCTCGCGGCGCACCTCGTCGACCGCGGCCTCGAGGACGCCCGCGAGGACGACGTCGGCCGCGTCCGTGACGGCCTCGGCCGCGCCCCGTGCGTCGAGCACCTCGAGGACCTGGGCCGCGGACGTGCGGGCGAGCTCGCGGCGACGTAGCGCGCGCAGGGCGGTCGCGGCCGCCTGCGCGCTCGGTGCGCGCGCGAGGAGTGCCCGCCCCTCGGAGTGCAGCCGCTCGGCCGGGGGCGGGGTGAGCTCGGCGTCGTCGTCGAACCACGCGACCGCCTCGGGCGAGCCGACGAGTGCCTCGGCAACGTAGCGCGAGGTCGACAGCACGCGCGCGAGGCGCTGTGCCGCGACCCCCGAGTCTCGCAAGAGCTTGAGGTACCAGTGCGTCGTGCCGAGCTGCTCGGACAGCTTGCGGAAGCTCAGGAGCCCTGCGTCCGGGTCGGTCCCCTCGGCGAACCACCCGAGCATGACGGGGAGCAGCTGGCGTTGGATCGCGGCCCGGCGCGTCACGCCCTCGGTGAGCGCCGCGACGTGCCGGATCGCCCCGTCCGGGTCGCGGTACCCGATCGCGGCAAAGCGGGCACGCGCGGCCTCGGGTGCGAGCGCGACCTCCTCGGGAGCGAGCTGGGCGGTCGCGGGCAGGAGTGGCCGGTAGAAGATCGCCTCGTGCAGCGCGCGCACCTCGCGCCGGACCTGACGCCACCGCTCGACGAGCCCCGCGGCGCCCTCGGCGCGCATCCCCGCGGCCCGCGCGAGGCGGCGCAGCTCGGGCTCCGCCGAGGGCATGAGGTGCGTGCGCCGCAGCTGGTGGAGCTGGACGCGGTGCTCGAGCACACGCAGGAAGCGGTAGCACTCGGCGAACCGCGCGGCGTGCTCGCGCCCGACGTACCCTCCGGCGGAGAGCGCCGCGAGCGCCTCGAGGGTGTTCGCCGAGCGGATCGACTCGTCGGCCCGCCCGTGCACGAGCTGGAGCAGCTGGACCGTGAACTCGACGTCGCGCAGGCCCCCAGGACCGAGCTTGATCTGCGCGTCCGCCTCCCCCGCAGGGATCGTGTCGACGACGCGTCGGCGCATCGCCTGGGTGTCCTCGACGAAGTTCTCCCGGCCCGCGGCCGACCACACGAGGGGTGCGACGAGCTCGGTGAACTCGGTCCCGACCTCGACGTCCCCCGCGACGGGGCGGGCCTTGAGGAGGGCCTGGAACTCCCAACCCTTGGCCCAACGCTCGTAGTAGGAGCGGTGCGAGTCGAGCGTGCGCACGAGCGGCCCGTTCTTACCCTCGGGGCGCAGCGCGGCGTCGACCGGCCAGAGCGCGGGCTCGGTCCCGGTCGCCGAGCATGCGGCCGCGAGCGCCGTCGCGAGGCGCGTGCCGACGGCGATCGCCTCGTCCTCGCTCACCCCCCGGCCCGGCTCGACCACGTAGACGACGTCGACGTCGGAGACGTAGTTGAGCTCACGCCCTCCCGTCTTGCCCATCCCGATCACCGCGAGCCGCGCGGCACCTGCCCCGCCGACCTCGGCGCGTGCGATCGCGAGAGCGGCCTCGAGCGCGGCCCCCGCAAGATCGGCAAGGGCCGCACCCACCGCGGGCATGACCTGGCCCGGGTCGCCCGCCGCGAGGTCGCTCGCGGCGATGCGCAGCAGCCGGGCGCGGTACGCCCGGCGCATCCGGGAGGTCGCGTCCTCGGCCGTCGCGACGGGCTCGCCGGCCCTCGGGTCCGCCCCGACGGCGACGAGGAGCTCTTCGCGCACCGCGACCGCGACGACTCCCGTCCCTGGTGCGTCGTCGGCGAGGATCTCGAGGTCCGCGGGCCGTGCGACGAGAGCGTTGCCGAGCGCGGCCGAGGCCCCCGTGACGGCGAGCAGGCGCGCACGGGCCTCGACGTCGCCCCACACGCGTGCGAGGAGCTCCGACGACGCCGGCTCGACCGCCCCCGCAAGGCGCGCGAGGGTCAGGAGCGCGAGGTCCGGGTCCGCCGCGACCGCGAACGCTGCGAGAACGTCGTCGTCGGGCTCGGCGAGGTCGGGCAGGACCGAGCGGAGCGCGGGGTCCGCGAGCAGCCGCTCGGTTCGCGCCACGTCGCCGAAACCCGCCCGGATGAGTCGGCGGGCGGTGCTCGGGGCGAAGCGCGAGGTCACAGGACCGGCAGGTACCGCCGCAGCTCGTACGGTGTCACCTGCGCGCGGTACCCCGCCCACTCCTGACGCTTGTTGCGCAGGAAGAAGTCGAAGATCTGCTCACCGAGCGTCTCGGCGACGAGCTCGGAGCCCTCCATGATCGTCACGGCCCGGTCGAGCGAGGTCGGCAGGGGGTCGATCCCGAGGGCCCGGCGCTCGGCGTTCGTGAGCTCCCAGACGTCGTCCTCGGCGCCGTCGGGCAGCTCGTAGCCCTCGGTCACACCCTTGAGACCCGCCGCGAGGAGCACAGCGAAGGCGAGGTAGGGGTTCGCGGCCGAGTCGAGCGCACGGTACTCGACGCGCGAGGACTGACCCTTGCTCGGCTTGTACATCGGCACGCGCACGAGGGCGGACCGGTTGTTGTGCCCCCAGCACACGTAGCTCGGTGCCTCCGCCCCGGTCCACAGGCGCTTGTAGGAGTTGACGTGCTGGTTGGTGATCGCGCTGATCTCCTGGGCGTGCACGAGGAGCCCGGCGATGAACGACCGCGCGACCTTGCTCAGCTGGTACTGCGCGCCGGGCTCGTGGAAGGCGTTGCGGTCGCCCTCGAAGAGCGACAGGTGGGTGTGCATGCCCGAGCCGGGGTGCTCGGCGAGCGGCTTGGGCATGAACGAGGCGAACAGCCCCTGCTCGAGCGCGACCTCCTTGACCACCGTGCGGAACGTCTGGATGTTGTCGGCCGTCGTCAGGGCGTCGGCGTAGCGCAGGTCGATCTCGTTCTGGCCCGGGCCTGCCTCGTGGTGGGAGAACTCGACCGAGATGCCCATCGACTCGAGCATCGTGATCGTCGCGCGGCGGAAGTCGTGGCCGTTGCCCCGTGCGACGTGGTCGAAGTACCCGCCCTGGTCGACCGGGACGAGCGGCTCGGTCGGGTCGGCGAAGGGCTCGAAGAGGTAGAACTCGATCTCGGGGTGCGTGTAGAACGTGAAGCCGAGGTCGGAGGCCTTGTTGAGCGCACGCTTGAGCACGTAGCGCGGGTCGGCGTGGGACGGCTCGCCGTCCGGGGTGAGGATGTCGCAGAACATCCGGGCCGCGCCGCCGCGGTCGCCGCGCCACGGGAGCGACTGGAAGGTCGTCGGGTCGGGCTTGGCGATCATGTCGGACTCGGTCACGCGCGTGAGACCCTCGATCGCCGAGCCGTCGAAGCCGATGCCCTCGCTGAAGGCGGCCTCGAGCTCGGCCGGGGCGATCGCGACCGACTTGAGCTGCCCGAGCACGTCGGTGAACCAGAGTCGGACGAAGCGGATGTCCCGCTCCTCCACGGTGCGGAGCACGAACTCCTGCTGCCTGTCCATGGGTTCATCCTGCCCGACGCAGGTTTCGTGCACGTGACATCCCGCGGGCGCGTCTTGTGCGGACCCGGACCGCCGCGGCACGGGCGCGCAAGCCGCACTAGTGTCGGGGCATGGCAGCGACCCGGATCGCCCTCGCCCAGATCGACACCCGCGTCGGGGACCTCGACGGCAACGCGCGCAAGGTCCTCGACCAGGCCAGGCGTGCCGCGGAGGCCGGCGCCGACGTCGTCGTCCTCGGCGAGATGACGCTCGCGGGCTACCCGATCGAGGACCTTGCGCTGCGCGGGTCCTTCCAGCGTGCCGCGGCCGAGCGCGCGACCCGGCTCGCGACCGAGCTCGACGCGGCGGGCCTCGGCGGGCTCGCCGTCGTCGTCGGGACGCTCGGAACCGTCGGTGGGCCGCACCCCGGCTCGACAGCCCCGCGCCCGTCGAACCGTGCGCTCGTGCTGCGCGACGGGCGGGTCGAGGCGAGCTACGACAAGCGCCACCTGCCCAACTACGGCGTCTTCGACGAGTTCCGCATCTTCGCCCCCGGCTCGACCACGACGGTCTTCGAGGCCGCGGGTCGACGCTTCGGCCTCGTCGTCTGCGAGGACGTGTGGGTCGACGGCCCCGTGAGCGAGCTCGCGGGGGTCGACGCGATCCTCGTGCTCAACGGCTCGCCGTTCGAGGCGGGCAAGTCTGCCGTGCGCCGCGAGCTCGTCGCCCGCCGCGCGCGCGAGGCGGGCGCGCCGGTCTGCTACGTCAACCTCGTGGGCGGTCAGGACGACCTCGTGTTCGACGGCGCGTCGTTCGCCGTCGCGGCCGACGGCGAGCTCGTCGCACGCGCCCCCGCCTTCGTCGAGCACCTCCTGCTCGTCGACCTGCCCGAGGACGGTCCACCGCGCGGGGAGATCGCCCCCGAGCCGGGCCCCGAGGAGTCGGTCTACCGCGCGTGCGTCGCAGGGCTCGCGGGCTACGCGAGCAAGAACGGCTTCCGCTCGGTCGCCCTGGGACTCTCGGGCGGGATCGACTCCGCACTCGTCGCCGCGATGGCCGCCGACGCCCTCGGGGGCGAGAACGTCGTGGGGGTCGCGATGCCCTCGCGCTTCTCCTCCCAGCACTCCCTCGACGACGCCGAGGACCTCGCGCGGCGCATCGGCGCGGACTACCGCGTCGTGCCGATCGACCCCATGGTCACCGCGTTCGAGTCGCAGCTGCCGCTCGAGGGTGTCGCGGCCGAGAACATCCAGGCGCGTGTGCGCGGCATGATCCTCATGTCGCTGTCCAACCTTGAGGGGCACCTCGTGCTCGCGACGGGCAACAAGTCCGAGCTCGCGGTCGGGTACTCGACCATCTACGGCGACGCGGTCGGGGGGTACGCCCCGATCAAGGACGTCGACAAGTCTCGCGTGTGGGCGCTCGCGCGCTGGCGCAACGAGCTCGCGCTCGAGGCGGGCGAGATCCCCCCGATCCCCGAGAGCTCGATCACGAAGCCGCCGTCGGCCGAGCTCTCCCCCGGACAACGCGACTCCGACTCCCTTCCCCCCTACGACGTCCTCGACGAGGTGCTCGCGGCCTACGTCGAGCACGCCGAGGGGCGCGCGGAGCTGCTCGCGCGGGGCTTCGACCCCGCCGTGGTCGAGCAGGTGGTCCGCCTCGTCGACCGCGCCGAGTGGAAGCGGCGGCAGTACCCCCTGGGCCCCAAGGTCTCCGCCCTCGCGTTCGGTCGAGACCGTAGGCTTCCCGTGACGAGCGCGTGGCGCGAGCCCGACACCGAGGAGCAGGAGCGATGAGCCAGACCCCGCAGCGCAAGAAGTTCCGCGTGCCGCACCTCGCCGCGGCCAAGGCGGAGGGCCGGCGCCTCACGATGCTCACGGCGTACGACGGGCCCACCGCGCGCATCTTCGACGCGGCGGACATCGACATGCTGCTCGTGGGCGACTCGATCGGCAACACGATGCTCGGCTACCGCGACACGATCCCCGTGACGGTCGACGAGATCGTCATCGCGACGCGCGCGGTGTCGAACGCGACGCGCTACGCCCTCGTCGTCGCGGACATGCCCTTCGGCTCGTACGAGGCTTCCCCCGAGCAGGCGTTCGCGACCGCGACCCGGCTGTTCAAGGAGGGCGGGGCGCAAGCGGTCAAGCTCGAGGGCGGGCGGCGCGTCGTTGCGCAGATCTCGCTGCTGACCCAGTCGGGCATCCCCGTGGTCGGGCACCTCGGTTTCACGCCGCAGTCCGAGCACGTGATGGGCGGCAAGAAGGTCCAGGCGCGCGGCGACGAGGCCGCCGAGCAGCTGTGCGAGGACGCCGTCGCGCTCCAGGAGGCCGGGGCGTGCGCGATCGTGCTCGAGATGATCCCCGCACCCGTCGCGGCCCGCGTGACCGAGATCCTGCACATCCCCACGATCGGGATCGGGGCGGGGCCCGCGTGCGACGGGCAGGTGCTCGTGTGGCTCGACATGGCCGGGATGGGTGACTGGTCCCCCCGGTTCTCCAAGACCTACCGGCAGGTCGGGGCGGAGCTTGCCGCAGCCGCCCAGGAGTTCGCGGACGAGGTGCGCTCGGGCACCTTCCCGGGGCCCGAGCACTCCTTCGAGGCCTGAGACCTGCTCAGCCCGCCGACGGCGCGGAGGGCGCGGCTCCCCAGTCGTCCTCGCGCGCGTCCTCCTCGTCCCACGCCTCGCTGCGCCGGCGCGCCCGCTCGAGCGCCTGCGCGGCCTCCGCGTACGTGTCGTACGGACCGAGACGGTCCTTGGCCATCGAGCGCGGGCCCTGCTCGACCTCGCGCGTGCGGGTGTTGAAGTAGAACTTGTCAGCGGTGCCAGATGCGTCCATGACTCCACTGTGACCCACGCCGCCGTCGGGCGCTTCTCCTAGACTGACGCCGTGACCTCCTCGACCGCCCCCGTGGGCACTCTCGTCCCCGGTGTCGTCTCGCCGCTGCGGGCCGTGCCCGCGCACATCGAGCGACCCGAGTACGTCGGCAAGGACCGTGAGCTGCCCTTCACGGGCTCGGAGGTCAAGGCCCCCGAGACGATCGATCGCATCCGCACAGCCGGCCGCATCGCCGCCGCCGGGCTCGAAGAGGTCGCCCGGCACGTCGCCCCCGGGGTGACGACCGACGAGCTCGACCGCGTCGCGCACGAGTTCGTGTGCGACCACGGGGCCTACCCCTCGACCCTGCGGTACCGCCCGCACCCCGACGCGACCGAGTTCCCCAAGTCGCTGTGCACCTCGGTCAACGAGGTCATCTGCCACGGGATCCCCGACTCGACCGAGCTGCGCGAGGGCGACATCGTCAAGCTCGACCTGACCGCCTACCTCGACGGTGTGCACGGGGACACGTGCATCACGGTCCCGGTCGGCGAGGTCGACCCCGACACGGCGGCCCTCGTCGAGCGCACGCGCGAGGCGATGCTGCGCGGCATCAAGGCGATCGCCCCGGGACGGCAGATCAACGTGATCGGCCGGGTCATCGAGAAGTACGCCCACCGCTTCGGCTATGGCGTCGTGCGCGACTTCACGGGCCACGGTGTCGGAGAGTCCTTCCACTCCGGGCTCGTGGTCCCGCACTACGACGCCGCCCCGTTCTACGACACCGTGATCGAGGTCGGCATGGTCTTCACGGTCGAGCCGATGCTCAACCTTGGCGGGATCGAGTGGGAGATGTGGGACGACGGCTGGACGGTCGTGACGAAGGACCGCTCCCGGTCCGCGCAGTTCGAGCACACGATCGCGGTGACCGAGACCGGGGCGGAGATCCTGACGCTGCCATGACCCCTACGCGTGCCGCCCTTCCCGTCGCGAGCGCCTTCGGCGTCGACATCGGCGGGAGCGGGATCAAGGGAGCACCCGTCGATCTCGCGACTGGTCGGCTCGCGAAGGGTCGCGAACGCATCGCGACGCCTCAGCCCGCGACGCCCGCCGCGGTCGCGGCGACCGTCGCCGAGCTGCTCGGACGGTTCGAGGTCCCCGAGGGCACGCCCGTGGGGGTGACCTTCCCTGCGGTCGTGCACCACGGTGTCGCGCGCTCGGCCGCGAACGTCGACAGCTCGTGGATCGGCACCAGCATCGAGGACGTCGTCGGCTCCGCGCTCGGCCGCCCCGTGCACGCGGTCAACGACGCTGACGCCGCGGGCTACGCCGAGGTCCGCTACGGCGCGGCTGCGGGGACCCGCGGCGTCGTGCTCGTCGTGACCCTCGGCACGGGGATCGGGACAGCGCTCATCGCCGACGGGCGGCTCGTGCCGAGCTTCGAGCTCGGGCACCTCGAGATCGACGGGGTCGACGCCGAGACCCGAGCGTCCTCCGCGGCGCGTGAGCGCGAGGGCCTGAGCTGGCAGGAGTGGGCCGAGCGACTGCAGCGCTACTTCGGGGTCCTCGAGGACCTGCTCTCGCCCGACCTGTTCGTCGTGGGGGGCGGGGTCTCGAAGCAGGCGGACCAGTTCTTGCCCCTGCTCGACCTGCGTGCGCCGATCGTGCCGGCCCGGCTGCGCAACGCCGCGGGGATCGTCGGGGCCGCAGCGCTCGCCGCGCGCGCAGCGGGGAAGGCGGTCACCGCATGAGCGGTCTCGAGGAGGTCTTCGCGCCGGGGCTGCGGCACTGGCAGGAGCACAAGGACTTCGCCGAGGACGACGCGCACCACCTCGTCGCCGAGGGCGACCCGTTCGCGGACATGCTCGACAAGGGCGCCGTCGTCATCCGGGGTGTCAGGGCACCTCGAGACGAGGACGACGACGAGACGACGCCCAAGGACGACGTCGCACCAGGGCCCGACGACGCCTCGGGCGCGCGGGTCTGACGGTCCCCCGCAGGGGCGGACGAGCTGGTCTGTACGCCGGGTTCTGTCTCCGCCCGCAGTTGCCCGCGAGCGGGAGGCGGCCATCCATCTAGGACGCACGTCGCCGTGCGCCTCGAGCGGTCTACCCGGGAGCTCGGGCGGGCCGCCCTCGAACGCTCCCTGTTCGACCTAGCTCCAGGTGGGGTTTACCGAGCCGCACCGGTCACCCGGTGCGCTGGTGGTCTCTTACACCACCCTTTCACCCTCACCCCCGGCCCGAGGGCCGGAGGCGGTCTTCTCTCTGTGGCACTGTCCCGCGGGTCACCCCGGGTGGGTGTTACCCACCACCTTGCCCTGTGGAGCCCGGACGTTCCTCGGCGGGCCGGAGCCCGTCGCGGCCGCCCGACCAGCTCGTCCGCACCGTCGAGGGTAGTCGAGGTCCGCGCACGCTGACCAGGGGACCTAGAGTGCTCGCGTGCTCGTCCTGCTGCCGCCCTCCGAGGGCAAGACCCCACCGCCCGCCGACGGCGCCCCGCTCGACCTCACGCGTCTCGTGGCACCCGGCCTGAGGCCGACGCGCGAACGGGTGCTCGACGCGCTCGTCGAGGCGAGCGCCCGGCCGGACGCGCGTGAGCTGCTCGGGGTCGGGGCGACGGTCGCCGACGAGGTCGCGCGCAACGTCACGCTGCGCTCCGCGCCGACGCGCGAGGCTCGGCACGTGTACTCGGGCGTGCTGTACGCCGCCGCGGGCGCGGACCGTCTCGAGGGGGCCGCGCTCGAGCGGGCCGAGCGTCACGTCCGCACTGTCTCGGCGCTGTGGGGCCTCGTCGCCCCGACCGACCCGATCCCCGCCTACCGGCTGTCGATGCAGGCCTCGCTGCCGGGACTCGGCCCGCTCGCGCGGGCGTGGCGCGCTCCGCTCGCACGCGAGCTCGACGGGCGCGCGGAGCTCGTCGTCGACTGCCGTTCCTCCGCGTACCTCGCAGCGTGGCGCCCGCCCACGCACATGGCGTGGGTCACGGTCCGGGTCGTGCGCGACGGGAAGGTCGTGTCGCACGCCGCGAAGCACGCTCGCGGGGTGCTCGTGGGCCACCTGTGCCGGCGCGAAGGGCCACCGCCCGAGAGCCCCGGTGCGTTGCTCGAGGTCGCCCGCGAGCTCGTCGGGACTGCGATCCTCGACGCCCGCAGCGTCCCCGGCCCGGGCGCGCAGCACCGTCTCGAGCTCGAGGTCGCGGCCTAGTCCCGCGGCTCTCTCAGGCTCGCGACGGGCGGCACCATGACGCCTCCAGGCGGGACGTCCCGCACGACCACGGCGTGCGCCCCGATCTGCGCGCCGTCCCCGACGTGCAGCGCATGCCCCCGCTTGGGGCGCACGAGAGCGCCGGTGCCGACCACGACGTCGTCGCCGAGGTGCACCGCGAGCTGTGAGCCCGGTTCCTGCGAGCCCGCCGTGATCGTGACCCCGTGGCCGATCGAGACTCGTCGCCCGATCCGCGTGTTGGGGTGGATGACGGTGCCGAGCCCACGGTGCCAGAGCGTGACGTCGGGGTGGATCTCGCACTCGTAGGGCAGCACCGCGTGGAAGAGGAAGAAGTTCGCGGCCTTGAGCACGCGGGCGAGCGGTGTCAGGCGCTTGCGGTGGAGCCTCGTCGACCACCACCACAGCCGCTCGGGACGCACCGGGGTCCCCTACGCACCGTGCTCGCGCACGAGGATGCGTCCACACTCCTCGCAGCGCACGATCTTCTCGGGTGCCGCCGAGCGGATGACCGAGACGTCGCTCGCGTTGAGGTCGAGCCGGCAGCCCTCGCAGCGGGTGCCGCGCAGGAGCGCTGCCCCGACCCCGCCGTGCTGCTCGCGCAGCCGCTCGTAGAGGGCGAGCAGACCGTCGTCGATCTGTGCGGCCTCGGCGTCGCGCGCGGCGCGTACCTTGCTCGCCTCCGCGTCGATCTCGGCGAGCTCGGCGTCGCGCTGCGCGGTCGCCTCGGCCTGCTCGGACGCGATCGTGCTCGCGCGTTCCTCGAGCTCGGCGAGGCTCCGCTCGACGTTCTCGAGGTGGCCCATGAACTCGAGCTCGACGTCCTCGAGCTCACCCTGACGCCGCGCGAGGGCCTCGAGCTCGCTCACGAGGGCCTGCATGTCCTTCGCGCTGCCCTGGCCTGCGTCGAGGCGTGCCTGGTTGCGGGCGGCGCGCGCACGGACCTGCTCGACGTCGGCCTCGGCCTTGGCGACCTCGCGGTGCAGGTCCGAGCGCTCGGTGCGGGCCTTCACGAGCTCGGTCTCGAGCTCCTCGGCACGGCGCGTGAGCTCGGCGACGCGCTCGTGCGCGGGGAGCGTACGGCGGCGGTGCGCGAGCTGGTCGAGCCGGGTGTCGAGCGCTTGCAGCTCGAGCAGTCGGCGCTGGTCGGCCACGGGGGCGTTGGTCACTGGCGGGGTCCTTCCGGGGAGTCGAACCGCGCTGTCCACGGGTCGGTGCACAGGGTCGAGACGCGGGTCTCCACCGTAGCGCCCGCGGCAGCTGCGTCGGCCTCGAGCCGGGTCGCGGCGCGTGCGAGCCACGGCCACTCGCTCGCGAAGTGGGACACGTCGACGAGGGCAGGCCCGCGCCCCTCGAACAAGGCCTGCTCGCGCGCTTCCGAGGCGGGGTGGTGGCGCAGGTCCGCCGTGAGGTACGCGTCCGCCCCGCTCGCACGGACCTGGTCGAACAACGAGTCTCCCGCCCCGCCGACGACGGCGACGGTGCGCACGGGGGCCTCGAGGTCACCCGCGACGCGCACGCCGTGCGCAGTGCGCGGGAGCACCGCAGCGACGTGCCGGGCGAACTCGCCGAGCGAAGGGCTTCCCTGCGTGCTGCCGACCCGGCCGAGGCCCGTCTCGGCGGGCAGGGTCGCGAGCTCGAGGACGTCGAAGGCGGGC
>Ga0123329_1002397_pt1 | contig 16551 bp, 17 predicted proteins | sample BioC12SIPDNA_FD_89703 | JGI IMG/M metagenome (GOLD analysis project Ga0123329, IMG submission 89703) | Anaerobic biogas reactor microbial communites from Washington, USA - Biogas_R1_B C12 SIP DNA | ecosystem: Engineered > Bioreactor > Anaerobic > Unclassified | place: Washington, USA | collected... | reverse complement strand
CCGGTGGAGACGACGGCGACGGTGCCGTTCTCCTTCGCGATCTCATCCATCTGGGCGCGGTGGCGCGGGACGTCACGGTGGTTGTCGTAGGTGTCCACGGTGTTCGCGTGGCGGATGAACTCCGGCGCCTGCTCCGGGATGTCGGTGGCGGAGCCGAGACAGAGCACCGCGACGTCGAACTGGTCGCGGTAGTCGGCGAACTCCGCGACCGGCCACACGGTGGCATCCGTGTCCAGGGTCTCGCGGCGGGAGAAGATGCCGGCGAGCGTCATGTCCGGCTGCGCCTTGATGAGCTTCTCCACCGACTTACCGAGGTTGCCGTATCCGACGATCGCGATCCTGATGTCTGCCATTGCTGCTCCTTGAGTCTGGTCCGATGATCGGGAACCAGTCTACGGCCGGGCCGCAGCGGCGTGAGAGCTGGAGACGAGACTTGAACTCGCAACCTACGGTTTACAAGACCGTTGCGCTACCGATTGCGCCACTCCAGCAGTCGCGGACACCCGGTCCGCTGGTGTGATGGTACCCGAGCGGCCCGCGGCTCCGGAAACCGCCGCGGACTGCTAGTCTCCTCACGTGTCCGGAATGTTTGAGAAGCTCGGATCGTTGTTCGCCGGCTCCGGCCGCATCGCGACGATCGACGCCGCGAAGGCCGCCCCACCGCCCTCCCCGCTGGCACCGATCGACCTCACCGATCACGCCCAGGTGGCCGCCGTCATGGACCTGGCCGCCCGGATCGGTGACATCCTGTTGTCCTCCGGCACGTCCAACTCGGACACCAAGGCGCAGATCCATGCGGTGACCTCCGCGTACGGCCTGCACTACTGCCACGTGGACATCACGATGAACACCATCACGATCTTCACCACCATCGGGCACGGCCGGAAGACCCCGGTCAACGTGTTCCGGGTGGTGCGGTCGCTGACGACGGACTTCTCCAAGCTCTCCGAGGTCGACCGGCTCATCCGCTCCATTCAGGCGGGTGCAACCCCGCCGGAGGTCGCCGAGAAGATCCTCGACGAGCTCGCGGCCAAGCCCGCCGAGTACGGGGCGTGGACCGCGGTCATGGGCTGGGGCGTCATGGGTGGCGCGGTCGCCGTCATGCTCGGCGGTGGCTGGCTGGTGGCGCTCACCGCGTTCGTCACCTCGGTGCTCATCATGGCGATGAACACGTGGCTGGGCCGCAACCAGCTGCCGTTGTTCTTCCAGAACGTCTTCGGCGGGATCGTGGCCACGGTGCCGGCGGCGGTGATCTACTCGCTGGCCGCGGAGCTGGGGTTCCGGATCTCGCCGTCGCAGATCATCGCGTCGGGCATCATCGTCCTGCTCGCCGGTCTCACGCTGGTGCAGTCGCTGCAGGACGGGATCACAGGGGCGCCGGTGACGGCCTCAGCACGCTTCTTCGAGACACTCCTGTTCACCGGTGCCATCGTCGCCGGCGTGGGTATCGGCATCTCGTTGACGGCCCTGCTGGGCATTTCCCTGCCTCCCCTGGAGACGACCGCTGCGCCGAACTTCACCTCCGTCACGGTCCGCGTCATCAGCGGCGCGGTGGCGGCGGCCGGGTTCGCGGTGGCCAGTTACGCGGAATGGTCCTCGGTGGCGATCTCCGCGCTCACGGCCCTGGCGGGGTCCGGTTTCTACCATTTCGTCCTCGTGCCCTACGGTTTCGGCTCCGTCATCGCGGCCTCCGTCGCCGCCGTGGTCATCGGCCTCGCCGGTGGTCTGCTCGCCCGTCGTTTCCTCATCCCGCCGCTCATCACCGCCATCGCCGGCATCACCCCGTTCCTGCCAGGTCTGTCGGTCTACCGCGGCATGTACGCGGCGATGCACGAGCAGATGCTCGTCGGCTTCACCAACATCGCCACCGCCCTAGCGATCGCCTGTGGCCTGGCGGCGGGTGTGGTCCTCGGCGAGTGGGTGGCCCGCCGACTGCGCCGCCCGCCGAAGCTCAACCCCTACCGTTACTTCCGTGCCACCCGCCGGGTGACGTTCCAGCAGATGGCGCAGGCCGCGCAGCCGCGTCCCCGGAGGCGGGTGCGCCGGGCCCGCGGGCATAGCGTAGAATAAGTGCTCTATTGCGCCCGTCAGCTGCCCTGATCAGGTGCGCCTCACTCCCCGACCTACTCCCAGGAGGATCCATGCCGCCCAAGGTCACAGATACCCGTCCGACTCCCGAAGCTCTCCACGCCGTCGAGGCGGAGACCGCCGCCGCGGCCCGCCGCATCGTCGCCACCTACGCCGAGGACTTCCTGGACGGTGTGACCCTGATGTGCATGCTCGGCGTCGAGCCGGAGGGCCTGGTGTACAAGAAGGTCGCCGCGGAGGCCGAGGAGGCCGCCCCGAAGGCCACCAAGCGCACCCGCAAGGCTGCGAAGAAGACGACGACGAAGACCACCAAGAAGGCCGCGAAGAAGACCACCAAGAAGGCCACCAAGAAGGCGACGAAGAAGACCACCGCCAAGAAGACCACCAAGAAGGCCTGACCCTTTCAGTCATGAGCGGCGACAACAGCTTCGTGGTCGTGGCCAACCGCCTGCCGGTTGACCTGCACACCGCCCCCGACGGCACCCGCACCTGGACGCCCAGCCCGGGTGGGCTCGTCGCCGCGCTCTCCCCGGTCCTGGAACGCCAGCAGGGGTGCTGGGTCGGCTGGCCCGGGATCGCGGACGAGGCTCCGGAGCCCTTCCGCACCGACGCCGGGGTGCTGCTGCATCCGGTGAGGCTCACCGCCGCGGACTTCGAGGGGTTCTACGAGGGGTTCTCCAACGCGACGTTGTGGCCGCTGTACCACGACCTCATCGTCACCCCCGTCTACGACCGCGACTGGTGGGCTGCGTACCGGGACGTCAACCTGCGGTTCGCCACCGAGGTCGCCGAGGTCGCCGCCGAGGGTGCGACGGTGTGGGTGCAGGACTACCAGCTGCAGCTGCTACCCGGCATCCTCCGTCAACTGCGCCCCGACCTGCGGATCGGTTTCTTCCTGCACATCCCCTTCCCCGGTGCGGACCTGTTCCGTCAGCTGCCGTGGCGCGAGGAGATCATCCGCGGGTTGTGCGGGGCGGACCTCATCGGTTTCCACCTCGAGTCCGGGGTCCGGAACTTCCTCGACCTGGCCCGCCGCTCCGGCGTGGAGATCGATGACGCGCAGGTCGGCGCGTTCCCCATCTCCATCGACCCGGGCTCGCTCGGGACGGGGGAGCCGGGGGGTGTGGAGAAGCTGCGGGAGTCCCTGGGGAACCCGACCACGGTGATCCTCGGGGTGGACCGCCTGGACTACACCAAGGGAATCCTCCAGCGGCTGCTGGCCGTCGAGGAGCTGCTCGAGTCCGGGGCGCTCGATCCGGACCAGGTCGTGCTCATCCAGATCGCCACCCCCTCCCGCGAACGGATCGACCAGTACCAGGTCGCCCGATCCCAGGTGGAGGAGGCCGTCGGCCGGATCAACGGCCGCTTCGGTTCCGTCGGGCACCCGGTGGTGCACTACCTGCACCAGTCGCTGCCGAAGGATGAGCTGCGCACCTACTACGAGGCGGCGGACGCCATGCTGGTCACCCCGTTCAAGGACGGCATGAATCTGGTGGCCAAGGAGTATGTCGCCTGCCACGGTGACGGCTCGGGTGCTCTGGTGCTCTCCGAGTTCGCCGGCGCCGCGGTGGAGCTGCACCAGGCGAACCTGTGCAACCCCTTCGACCTGGAGTCCATCAAGCGGGCGTTGGCCACCGCCGTCACTGGTCTGGCCCAGCAGCCGGAGGCGATGCGGGAGCGGATGCTCGCCATGCACCGGCAGGTGCGCGAGCACGACGTCACCCGCTGGGCCGACTCCTTCCTCACGGCACTGGAGGCCCGGCGATGAGGCGCGCTGTGGCAGCGGTGCTCCTGGCCGTGTCCGGTGCCGGCTCCCTGGTCGCCTGCGGCACCCCGGAGCCGACGGTCCTCGGCTCGACGTGGCAGGTCACCGACGTGTGGGTCACCCCGGGTGATCCGAGTGCGGTCCCCGACGGCGGCACCCTCGTCTTCGGGGAGGCCTCACTCGCGGGGTCGACCGGGTGTGCCCCGATCCAGGGGACGGTGACCTTCACCCGGGACGGTGAGACCGTACAGGCCGCCGACGCCGACGCCGTCACCGTCGACCGCCTGGAGATCGACGTCCCCGCGGCGGACTGCCCCGCCGCCTGGACGCATGAGCTGCTCACCACCATGCTCGAGCCCGGCGCGACGTTCGATCTGCGGCAGGACACGGACACCGAGCTGGTGCTCACCCTGCGCGGCGAGGGTGTCGATCGCCCGGCGATCGGGCTGGCCGCTGTTTAGAGTGGGGCCATGGACCCACAGCACCCACAGATAAAGGACCTCGCCACCGCCGACCGCCTGCTGGTGGTCTCCGACTTCGACGGCACCCTCGCCGGGCATTCCACCGACATCTACCGCGTGCCCGTCAACCGTGATTCCCTGGCGGCGCTGACCCGTCTGGCGGGATTGCCCGGTACGCATGTCGCGGTGCTGTCCGGCCGCCACCTCGAGGGGCTGACGCAGGTGTGCACGCTGTGTGACCCGGTGGTCCTCGCGGGCTCGCACGGGGCGGAGTCCTCCCACGGGGTGGAGTTGACCGATGAGATGCGGGCTCACCTCGATCATCTCACCGCCCAGCTCGAGCCGATCATGGCGGGCACGCCGGGTGCGCTGGTGGAGCACAAGCCGTTCCAGCGGGTGGCGCATGTCGCGGCGGTGGCGGACCGGGAGGTCGCGGCGGAGCTGCTCGCCCGGGCGGCGGGAATCGACACGGGTGGGGCACGGGTGACGCCCGGGAAGAACATCATCGAGTTCTCCGTCGCCGACGTGACCAAGGGGACGTGGATCGCCGCGGAGATCGGGCGGCTGTCCCCCGACCGCGCTCTCTTCCTCGGCGACGACCGCACCGATGAGGACGGTTTCCACGCCCTGCGCCCGCAGGACCTGGGGGTCAAGGTCGGTGAGGGGGACACCGCCGCCGCCATGCGCGTCGACGGCCTGCCGGACGTGGCCCGCGTCCTCACCGAGCTTGCCGACGCCCGCGCGGACCATCTCGGCATCCCCCGCGACCCCGCCGCCCGCTTCGGCGTCGTCGCCGCGGGCTTCAGCGGCGAGGTCGCCCGCGTCACCGACTGGGACGCTCCCACCCCGTGCGCGGACTGGGCCGCTCGCGACATCGTCGACCACCTGCTCACCTGGTACCCCGCCAACCTCCGCAACGCGGGCATCGATCTCGAGGTCCCGCGTTCCGGCGATCCGGCGGCCGACTGGACCGGCTTCGTCACGGCCGTCTCCGACCTGCTCGCCGACCCCGCCCGGGCGGAGGCCGTCGTCACCGCCGGGCCCGATGAGGGGCAGACCGTCGCGCGGGCCACCAGCGGCTTCCTCATCCCTGACATCTTCCTGCACACCTGGGACCTCGCCCGCTCCCAGGGCAATGACGCCCACCTCAACGCCGACTACGCCGCCCGCAATCTCGCGGGTCTCGAGTCCCTGGGTGACGGGCTGCAGGCCACCGGCCAGTTCGGCCCGCCGCACCCGGTCGCCGAGGACGCCCCTGTCGTGGACCGGCTCATGGCCCACATCGGCCGGGACCCTCAGTTCCGGGGAGGGGCCACCGTCGAACCGGCGTGATAGGTCGTGCGCAGGATGCGCCGGGGGACGTCGAGGGAGGGTTCGGTGTCGGTGACGCGGGCGTCGATAAGCTCCTGGAGCATGCGGCCCGCGGCCGCGCCCTTCGCCTTGTTCGGCTGGATGACGGTGCTCAGGCCCCGGTGGAGGGCGTAACGGACACCGTCGAAACCCGTGACCGACAGGTCCGCCGGCACCGTGCGGCCCGTGGCGGCGGCGTAGTCGAGGACGCCGAACGCCATGGAGTCGGTGGTGCACAGCACGGCCGTGAGATCCGGGTGGGTGGTGAGCAGCTCGCGGGCAGCGTCGACACAGGAGGGCTGGTCGTTGATGTGCCGGGTGACGATCGGCACCTGACCCGGATCAATCCCCGCCGCCGTGAACTCGTCGAGCGCCCCGAGCACACGACCCCGCTGGACATGCAGATCCGCGCCGTCGACGTCGGCCGCGGGCACGAACCCGTCCCGCCGGAGACGGGTGAGCCGGATCGACAGGATGCCGATGCGCCGGTGCCCCGCCTGGAGCAGCGCCCGGGCGGCGGGGCGGATGGCGGCACGGTCATCGATACCCACGAACGGCAGGTCCGTGTCGCTCGGCTGATCGCACAGCACCACCGGCAGATGCCGCGCCTGCGCCGCCGCCAGGTGCGCATCGCCGGACGCCACCGAATAGACGACGAAACCGTCCACCACCGCGCGCCCCACCAGGGTCGACGCATCATCGCGCGCATCCGGGCCCGCCGGAATGAGTGTCACGGCCGAATCCGTGCCGTACGTCGCCTCCGCCATGCCGGCGAGGAAATCCACCGACGCGACATCCTCGAACGCGTACGACAGATGCTCCGTGAGCAGCACCCCGATCGCCCCCACCCGTCGCGTCCGCATCGAGCGCGCCATCGGATCCGGCCCCGGATAACCCCGCGCCGCCGCCGCCGCGAGGATCTTCTCCCGCAGCGCCGCCGACAACTGGTCCGGCTGGTTGTACGCGTTGGAGACGGTGGTACGGGAGACGCCCAGCTCAGCCGCCAGGGAGGCGAGGGTGCGGGCGCGTTTGACCATGTGCCCGAATCTAGCAGGCACTAGAGTGGTGACCCGTGACGGATCAGAACAGCTACACCTCCGAACGGCTCACCCTGCGCCACGGCGGACGCGACCGCATCTTCACCGTGGTCACCCCCGACATCATCGGCGACCGCCCCGACGTCCTGTTCTACTTCCACGGCTCGCTGCAGAACGGCAACGTCGCCCGCAACTTCACCGGCCGCACCTTCGACGACATGGCCGCCCGCACCGGCACCATCCTGGTCTACCCCGACGGCGTTGAGCGCCACTTCAACGACACCCGCCGCGGCCTGCGGGAGCGCACCCGCGATCTCGACATCGACGACGTCGGCTTCACCCACGCGATCGTGGACCAGCTCCGCGACCGCCGCGACATCGGCGACATCCACGCCTGCGGCTACTCCAACGGTGGGCAGATGGTGCTGCGCCTGCTTCACGACGCCCCCGGCCTCCTCGCCGGCGCCGCCACCTTCGCCGCCACCATGCCCGCCGCCGACAACCTCATCGACGGCCTCGGCGAACCCGTCCCCACCCCCTACCTGGCGATCCACGGCACCGGCGACCAAATCGTCAACTACTACGGCGGCATCGCCGGACTCGACCCCGCCCACACCCGCGGCGTCCTCGTCTCCGCGTTCGAGTCCGCCGAGTACTTCGCCGACGTCAACGGCCTCGACGACGCCGACCACACCCGCCGCGCCGAGGACGCCCTCACCGTGGACACCTGGTCCCGCGACGGCCACCCACCGGTCGAACTGTGGAGCATCACCGGCATGGGCCACGTCGTCCCCACCCCCAAGGACCTGCCGCCCAGCATCGGCCCCGGCACCGACGCCATCGTCGCCGCCGACGTCGTCGCCGGGTTCTTCGGCTGGGAGTAGCGTGCTGCGCGTCGACTGCACCTACGGCCACGACCTCCCCCTCGGCCACCTCACCCGGGAGTTCGGCCCCGGCCTCCACGGTCTCGCCGGCCCCAACGGCGCAGGCAAGTCGACGCTGCTGTCCACCATCGCCGGCGAGATCGACCCGCTGTCCGGCACCGTCTCACCCGACTCCCCGGCGCCGTCACCCGCATCGCCGAACCCGCCTTCTACCCCGACCTCACCGTCGGCGAGCACCTCACCCTCATGGGGACCACCGCCGAGGTCATCGACCGGTGGGCGCTGACCGAGCTTCTCGACGCCCCACCCTCCTGGCTCTCCTCCGGCCAACGCCAACGCGTCTTCCTCGCCTCCCAACTACCCGCCGCCGCCGACGTCATCGTCATCGACGAACCCGAACGCCACCTCGACGCCGACTGGGTCGACGTCCTCTGCGCCGAACTGGTCACCCTCGCCGACGACGGCGCGGTCGTGGTCGTGGCCACCCACTCCCCCGCGGTGCTCGCCCACTGCCACGACGTCATCGAGCTCGGATGACCCGTGTCCTCGAGGCGGTCTCGGCCGCGCTCTACCCCCTGGTCATCGTCGCCATGCTCGCCGGATTCGGCTGGACCGGCCTCCAGTGGCTCATGTCCCACACCGACATCCCCGTCCCCGCGCCGGTGGCCGGAGCCTGCGCCGTGGTGGCGCTCCTGCTGTCCGGCTGGCTCTGCGAACGCCTCCTGCCACTTGCCGCCCTGTCCCAGCAGCGCTGGATCTACCACGAACGCCCCCGCCGCCGACTCCGCGGCCTCGACCAGGTGTCCCTCATCCAGGTCGCCGGATTCCTCCTGGCCGGCCTGTTCCTCGGCGTCGCCACCGGCTGGCCGGTCCCGCTGACCCTCCTGGGCGTCGCCGCCCGCCTGCTCCCCGCGTTGCGACGCCACCGCTTACCCGACCTGCTCCGCGCCGGCCGGACCCGCCTCGTCGGCAGCTCACCCTGGGCCGTCCAGGACTCCGAAATGGTGGCCGACGCGCTCGCGGCGACCTGGCTGCGGCGGGTGGGGACGGGGCGTCGACAAGCATGACCTCCCTGTTCCTGCGACGGCTGCGGCGACGCTCCTACCTGCCCCTCACCGCCGTCATCCTCATCCTCGGCGCCGTTGCCCTCGCCCCGCTCGGCCCCGGCCCGTTCATCCTCGGGTGGGGCATCCTCGGCGCCGGGCTGTACCGCTGCGCCGACGTCAGCCGCATCCGGCCCGGCCGGACCTGGATCCCCGTCATCGCCGTGCACGGGCTGCTCGCCGCCCTCGTGGTCTGGGGCATCTGGGGCGCGAACCCGGCCGGCGCCGTGGCGGCGGTGCTGTTCATCGCCTATCGACGCGGCCAGGCCCGCCGCGTCACCAACTTCGCCACCGTCGACTCCGGATTCGGCATCAGCACCTCCCCCGGGCTCAGCGACTATTATCTCCGCGGCCTGGTCGTCGGCACCCTGCTCGCCGCCCTCACCTACCTCTGACCCGCCACGCCGGTTCCCCGGGCGTCCAGAACCGCTTCTCGACGCCGGCGTTCCGCGCGACCAGGTGCTCATGATGCCGCTGGATCAACCCCACCGCCGACCCGTCCGCGAACCCGTCCCGCTCCACATTCACCAGCACCACCCCCAGCTCCATCAGCCGGTCCTGCCGCTCCATCTTCCGCCGCATCGCCAGCGCCGGATCCTCCCCGAACTCCCCCTCGAACTTCCCCCGCCCGTGATACTCCACCGCGATCCCGACCTCGAAGAAGAAATCCGACCGCCCGACGAACTCCCCCGCCGCATCCACGAACCGCGTCTGCTGGAACGGCGGCGGCAATCCCGCCCGCCACATCTGCAGCTTCAACTCCGACTCCCGGGGACTCTCCGACTGCGACGTCACCAATCTGAGCAGGTCACCGGCCGCGCCCATCCCCTTCGCACCTCTGCGTGCCTCCGCGGCCCGCATGAGATCCACGAGCGTGAGGCGGCCCCGCTGGGCAGCCAGATCCATCGCCACGACCGCGTCATCCAGGCTGTGCCAGCGGGCGAGATCAATACCGGTGGTGGTGACATCGGTGACGCGGACAGTCCCGAACTCCGTGGTCAGGTGACGGATTCGGGCCGCACTGACCGACCGGTACAACACTGGGCCACGTCGCTCTGAGCTGCTCGCCCGACCGCCGAGTTCCACTGTGCTGTCCAGGCGGAAATTGGCCAACGGAAGATTCCACAACAATGCGGCCGAACGGCCGACCACCACCGATGACGGTGACGCGGCGGCATGAGCGACAATGATCGCCCGTCGTCGGCCCCTGTCGGAGAGCTCCACAAATGTTGCGGTCTCCATGAAAATCCCGCTGACTATCCGGATCAGTTCCCCTGTGTGACACCTGCGCCCCATTGACCGGCGCTGCGCGGATGTCATCCCCGCGACACTGATCAACGGCCCCCCGACCTTGTTCATGAGCGCAGCATGTCACTCCGCCGAGCGACCCGCAACAGATCCGCGCATCTGACCCCTGAACAGAGCAGTTTGAGCTCTGAATCCGCCAGGATGCGCGGACCTGGGACCAGGTGGTGCAGATCCGCGCATCTGGCTCAATCTGGCGGGCCCTACTTCGCGCGGCGCTGGCGGGCGAACTCGGAGAGCACGACGCCGGCGGCGACGGAGGCGTTGAGCGACTCGACCCAGCCGACCATGGGGACGGACATGATGACATCGCAGTTCTCGCGGACCAGGCGGGAGATGCCCTTGCCCTCGGAACCGACGACGATGACGACGGGGTCGGTGCCGCCGTCGTAGGTGTCCAGGGTGTGCTCGCCGCCGGCGTCGAGGCCGACGACCTGGTAGCCGTTCTTCTTGAACTCCTGGATCGTGCGGGTGAGGTTGGTCTCGCGGGCGACGGGCAGGCGGGCGGCGGTGCCGGCGGAGGTCCGCCAGGTCACGGCGGTGACGGCCGCGGAACGGCGCTCCGGGATGACCACGCCGTGGCCTCCGAAGGCGGCGACGGAGCGGATGACGGCGCCGAGGTTGCGGGGGTCGGTGATGTTGTCGAGGATGACGAACATGCCCGGCTCGGGGTTGTCGGCGGCCGCCGCGATGAGCGAGTGGACGTCGGTGTACTTGTAGGGCGGGATCTGCAGGCCGATGCCCTGGTGGAGGCCGTTGCCGGTCATCTTGTCCAGCTCGAAGCGAGGGACCTCGATGGTGGGGATGCCCCGGGAGGCGGCGATGGTGGCGGCTTCGGAGAGGCGGTCGTCGGCACCCGTGCCCTCGGCGACGAAGAGGGCGGAGGCGGGCACCTTCGCGTGGAGGCACTCGATGACGGGGTTGCGGCCGACGACGAGTTCGGTGGTCTCCTCCTTGACGTGGCGGCCGCGGGCGCGTCGTTCGGCCTCCTTCTTGCGCTTGTGGGCGGCGTGGTAGACGCGGTCCTCGGCCTTGGGCGTGGGGCCCTTGCCCTTGAGGCCACGGCGGGCCTGGCCGCCGGAGCCCTTGACGGCGCCCTTCTTGTTGGTCTTGCGTACCCCGGGTCGTCCCTGGTGAGCCATGTGATTCCTTAATTCTTCAGCGACCACTGCGGGCCGTCGGGGGTGTCGGTGACGTCGATGCCGGCGGCGATCAGGCGATCGCGGACGGCGTCGGCGGTGGCCCAGTCCTTCTCGGAGCGGGCGGTGGTGCGTCGTTCCAGTTCGGCGTCGACGAGCACGTCGAGCGCGGCCATCGCGCCCTCGCTGGTCTGGGTCTCCTCCGCCCACTGCGGGTCCTGCGGATCGACGCCGAGGACCGCGGTCATGGCGCGGACGGAGGCGGCGATGCGCTGGGCGTCGACAAGCGAGCCGGAGGCGAGAGCCGTGTTGCCGGCGCGGACCGCCGTGTGGATCTCGGCGAGTGCGCGGGGCACGGAGATGTCGTCGTCCATGGCGGCCTCGAACTCGGGGGTCCATTCCCCGATCTCGACCGGGCCGACGCGGTGGAGGAAGTCCTCGATGCGGCGGTACCCGGCGGCGGCCTCCTGCAACGCTGCCTCAGAGTACTCCAGCACGCTGCGGTAGTGGGCGGAGCCCAGGTAGTAGCGCAGTTCGACGGGGCGGACGAGGCCGAGGATGTGCGGGACGGAGAGGACGTTGCCCAGCGACTTGGACATCTTCTCGCCGGCCATGGTGACCCAGTGGTTGTGCATCCAGTAGTGGGCGAAGTCGTCGCCGGCGGCGTGGGCCTGGGCGATCTCGTTCTCGTGGTGCGGGAACTGCAGGTCGAGGCCGCCGCAGTGGATGTCGAAGGTGTCGCCCAGGTACCAGGTGGCCATGGCGGAGCACTCGAGGTGCCACCCGGGGCGACCGTCACCCCAGGGGGTGGGCCAGGACGGCTCGCCGGGCTTGGCGGCCTTCCACAGGGCGAAGTCCTGCGGAGAGCGTTTGCCGGTGTTGTCGGACTCGCCCTGTTCCATCTCCTCGACGCGGTTGCCGGAGAGCGAGCCGTAGTCGGAGCCCTCGGCGGCGACCCAGGCGGCGACGTCGAAGTAGACGGATCCGCCGACGGCGTAGGCGAAGCCACGGTCCATGAGGCGCTGCATGTAGTCGACCATCTGGGTGACGTGCCCGGTGGCGCGGGGTTCGACCGAGGGCGGCAGGACACCGAGCTGGTCGTAGGCCCAGGTGAAGTGGCGTTCGTGGGTGGCCACCCACTCCCACCAGGGGCGGCCGTTCTCGGCGGCCTTGGTGAGGATCTTGTCGTCGATGTCGGTGACGTTGCGGACGAAGGCGACATCGTAGCCGGAGGCCAGCAGCCAGCGGCGGAGGATGTCGAAGGCCACCCCGGAGCGCACGTGCCCGATGTGGGGCTGCGCCTGCGGGGTGGCGCCGCAGAGGTAGACCGAGGCGTGTCCCGGGCGGACCGGGACGAAGTCACGGAGTTCGCGGCTGGCGGTGTCGAAGATTCTTAACGTCACGGCGCCCAGTCTAGCGGCGGGGCTGGTGGGCCTCGATGAATCGGTAGTACTCGAGGTCGTGGAGGCGGGAGGCGGCGGCCTCGTCGACGATGACGGTGGCGTACTCGTGCAGCTGGAGCACCGATGCCGGGCAGGAGGCGGTGACCGGCCCCTCGACGAGCCTGTGCACCGCGTCCGCCTTGCCTTCGCCGGTGGCGAGCAGCAGCAGGTGGCGGGCGCGGCGGATGGTGCCCAGGCCCTGGGTGAGGACGTGGATGGGGACCTCGTCGGCGGAGTCGAAGAAGCGGGCGTTGTCGGCGACGGTCTGCGGGTGCAGGGTCTTCAACCGGGTGCGTGACGCGAGGGAGGAGCCGGGTTCGTTGAAGCCGACGTGACCGTTGGTGCCCACCCCGAGGAGCTGGATGTCCACGCCGCCGGCGGCGGTGATGGCGTCCTCGTAGGCCTGGCCGCCCTGCTCGGGGTCGGGGCCGTGGACCGCCTCGTCGGGGATGTCGACGTGGGAGGTGAACTCGCGGCGGATGGTGCGGTGGTAGCTCTGCTCGTGGTCGCGGGGCAGGCCGATGTACTCGTCGAGGAGGAACGCACGGCAGTCGGCGAAGCTGACCTCGCCGGCTTCGTAGCGGCGGATGAGTTCGCGGTAGGTGGCCACGGGGGTGGAGCCGGTGGCCAGGCCGAGGGTGGCGCCCCGGCGGGCGAAGTCGGCGAGGATGTCGGCGGCGGCGACGGCCACGTCGGTGGCGGTGGGGCGGAGGAGGATGTCCACTGTCGGGTGTCCTTAACGGTTGTCGGTGATGATCTCGCCGCCGGCTACGACGAGCATGACCTGTCCATTGTCGTCCAGGCCGACGAGGTCCGCGCGTCCGCCCTCGACGATGCCGCCGTCGCCGAGGCCGAGCAGCCCGGCTGCGGTGGTGGAGGTGGCCCTGACCAGGTCGCTCAGCCCGACACCGCGGCGCAGGTGGCGGGCGAACTGGTCGGCCAGGGTGGTGGTGCCGCCGGCTATGGCCCCGACAGCACCGTCTGGAGCGGAGAGGCGGGCGACGCCGTCGGCGACGGTGACGTCGAGGGCGCCGAGGGTGTAGTCGCCGTCGGGCATGCCGGCGGCCTGCATGGCGTCGGTGACGAAGAAGGCGCCGTCGGCGACGGAGTGGCGGAGCATGTCGACGGTGCCGTCGGCGAGGTGGACGCCGTCGGCGATGAGTTCCACGTGGGCGTGGGAGGTGGCGGCGGCGGTGATCATCGCGGCGGCCGCACCGGGGGCGCGGTGGTGCAGGGGTGGCATGGCGTTGAACAGGTGGGTGGCGGTGACGGTGACGTTCCTGTCCACGGCGGCGTCGACAAGCTCGAGGGTCTGCTCGTAGGTGGCGTCGGTGTGGCCGAGGGAGGCGATGATGGTGTGGGCGGCGCAGACGTCGAGAAGCTCGTGGGCGTGGGCGGTCTCGGGGGCGAAGGTGACGGCGCGGACGTGGCCGCGGGCGGCGGTGGCGACGCGGTCGAGCATGTCGGGGTCGCCGGGGATGATGGCGGCGGGGTCCTGGGCGCCGCAGCGCCCGGAGTTGATGAAGGGGCCTTCGAGGTGGATGCCGGCGAGCAGGCCCTCGTCGACGAGGTCGGCGAGGACGGGGACCTGGGCCGTCATGGCCTGCTCGGTGGCGGAGACGAGGCTGGCGAGCATGGTGGTGGTGCCGTGCCGGCGGTGGAACCGGGCGGCGCGGCGGCAGTCGTCGGCGGTGCCGTCGGGGAAGGAGCCGCGGTGGCCGCCGTGGTTGTGCAGGTCGACGAAGCCGGGGACGAGGGTGAGGCCGGCCGGTTCCCAGGCGGTGGGGTCCTCCGTGACCGAGGTGATGATGCCGCCGTCGACGGTGATCCGGGCGGGGGCGGCGCCGACGGGGGTGACCAGTTGTCCGGTGAGTTCGTTCACCTGGCCCATCATACTCCCGGCAGAGGTATGATGTCTTACGTCTGATGAACCCATCTCCCGAGGAGTCCCCCATGACGGTCCAGTTCCGCGGTGTCATCCCGCCCGTCGTCACCCCGTTCCGGGACGATCTCACCGTCGACACCGACTCCCTCCGCCACCATGTGGACCGGCTCATCGACGCCGGCGTGGACGGCCTCTTCGCTCTCGGCTCCTCCGCGGAGGCCGTGTTCCTCACCCGCGACAACCGGCGGGCGGTGGTGTCCACCATCGTCGACCAGGCCGCCGGGCGGGTCCCGGTCACCGCGGGCGTCATCGACATGACCACCCCGCTGGTCGCCGAGCACGTCACCGACGCCGTCGAATCCGGTGCGCAGGGACTCGTGGCCACCGCCCCCTTCTACGTGCGCACCCACCGCACCGAGATCGCCGAGCACTTCCGCCGCATCCACGACATGGCCCCCGACCTGCCGCTGCTGGCCTACAACATCCCCGTGTGCGTCCACGTCGCCCTCGACGCCCCGCTGCTCATCGAGCTGGCCACGGAAGGCGTGCTCGCCGGGGTCAAGGACTCCGGGGGCGTGGACGCCGCCACCCGCCTGATCGTCGACGCCCGCGACGCCGCCGGCCTGACCGACTTCCAGGTCCTCACCGGTTCCGAGACCACCGTCGACCTGGCCTACCTCGCCGGCGTCGACGGCGTGGTCCCCGGCCTGGGCAACGTCGACCCGTGGTCCTACGTCGAGCTCGCCCGTCTGTGCACGCAGGGCCGCTGGGCGGAGGCGGCGGCGCTGCAGACCCGGATCACGCAGCTGTTCGGCATCGCCACCGTCGGCGACCCGGCGCGCATGGGTGGCTCCTCGGCCGGCCTCGGCGGCTTCAAGGCCGCGCTCGCCCACCTCGGCGTGTTCACCTCCGGCCGGATGGCACCACCGCACCAGCCGCTTGACGACACCGAGCTGGCAACCATCGCCCGCATCATCGACGACGCGGGGCTCACCGCATGAGGCCCGCGTCCCTGGCCGTCGACATCGGGGGCACGAAGATCGCCTACGGCATCGTCCCCGACGACGCGCCCGGCACCGTGCTCGGCGAGGGCCGCGTGCCCAGCCTCGCCCGGGAGGGCCGGACACTGGACCAGCTGGCCGTCGCCGTCGAACGGGCCCTGGACACCCCGGGCGTGGACATCGTCCGCGCCGGCGTCGGCTGTCCCGGCGTCGTGTGCGACGGGGAGATCACCTACAACGGTGACACCGTGCCCGGCTGGGCCGGGTCGGACGTGGCCGGCACGGTCGAACGCCTGGCCGGGGTGCCGGTGGCCTGCCACAACGACGTCCGCGTGTGGGCGTTCGGCGAACACCGGCTCGGCGCCGGACAGGGAACGTCCGGGAGGGTGTACTACCTGTCGTTGGGTACGGGGGTGGGTGGGGCGATCGTCGATACGCACGGGTTGCTGCCGGGCCCCACGGGCAGTGCCGGGGAGTCCGCGAACCTGGTGTGCGCCGACCTCGACGGGCGCGCGGTGCGGTGCGAGGACGCCGTGAGCGGCCCCGGGCTGGCGCGTTACTACAACGAACGTGCGGGCGCGGACCTCACGCTGCCGGAGATCATCGGACGGAATGACGCCGCCGCGGTCATCGACAGCAACCTCAGCGGCTTCGGGTACGCCGTCGGCGCGCTGGTGACCCTGCTGGACCTGTCCGCGGTCGTCCTCGGCGGCGGGGTCGGCTCGCTCGGGGAGATCATCCGGGAGCCCTTCGCCCGCGGCCTGCGCGCCGGCACGCTGGCCATCCAGGCGGACGTCCCCGTCCTCACCACCACCCTGGGCCCGGCGGCCCCGCTCATCGCCGCCGCCGAATACGCCCGGGCGGAAGGAGCATGATGACCATCGAGAATCTGCGGGGGCGGCTCATCGTCTCCGCCCAGGCCCCCGACGGCCACGCCATGCGCGACACCCACACCCTCACCCACGTGGCACGGGCCTGCGTGGACGGTGGGGCGGCGGCGATCCGCTGCGGCGGCTACGGCGGGCTCGACGACATCCGGGCGATCGCCGGCGCGGTGGACGTGCCCGTGTTCGGCCTGACCAAGGAGGGCT
>Ga0123329_1002394_pt1 | contig 16564 bp, 8 predicted proteins | sample BioC12SIPDNA_FD_89703 | JGI IMG/M metagenome (GOLD analysis project Ga0123329, IMG submission 89703) | Anaerobic biogas reactor microbial communites from Washington, USA - Biogas_R1_B C12 SIP DNA | ecosystem: Engineered > Bioreactor > Anaerobic > Unclassified | place: Washington, USA | collected... | reverse complement strand
TGTTCTGGGCGGCCTTCTGGATGTCCAACTGGCGGGCCTTGTAGGCGTCGTCGAGGGCCTTGATGTGAATCTTCAGGTTCGTGATGGCCGAGCTCAGGTCTTCCGGGGTGACTGCCTTGACCTCGGCGATGTTCAGGAGCTGGGGGGCGATTCCCAGGGCGCTGGCGGCTTCATCTGTCGCCGCCTTGGCCGCGTCCTTGCGCTTATGCACGAAAGCCATCAGGGCTTCACCCTGTACGTCCGACTCTTTCGTGTCCTTGTTGATGTAGAACGCCAGATCCTTGATAGCCTGCCTGTAGTCGGTGTTCATGGCAAGGAGTGCCTTGAACTGATCGGTCAGGGCCGCACCGTCGGCGGCGGTGATGCCCGCGTTTCTCAAATCGTCCCGCATCCTGCTCATCTGGGCCTGGATCTTCTCCGGTTCCACGGCGCCGGGAGCGAACGTCTGGAGCATCTCCAGCCGGTTGCTTCGTTCCATGAAGAACAGCACCGCGAAGAAGATTGCCACAAAGATCGTGGCGATCAGCCCATAGAGCAGACCCTGCCGTTTTCCGGCAACTCGCTTGGCCATCTGGGAAGCCTCCTGAATGCTTGATACGTAAGGACGTCGGCAAGTACTGGCGGTCGGTATTGAATCGTATGATGCCACCCGGCCTCCGCGCCGGGAACAGACCGCGTCGGTGCTGAACGGAACCGACGCCGGCCGCCCCCGCACAGGCGGAACGGCCGACGCAAACAACGGTCTCAGCGGGCGTTAACTGTAGGTCCGGCGTCATTTATTGTCAACCAAAAAATACCGCTTGACCGATGCATGGAATCGGGCTAGACTTACAAACGTTTACAGGGGCCGCCTCCGGGCGCCCCGGCATGGGCAATCAGGCGTTCGCCGCTCCTGCATGAGTCTCCCAGGCGTTTTACCCCACACGAGACACCGGTTGGCTTGCCGTGATTCCTCTCTGTGTTGGTGCCATGAACGGGTGCGGTCCCGTTTTTCCTGATGCGGTTGATTCGTGAGGATGACGCTTCCGGGCAGATAACCAGGATTCGACGGTCGGCACGAGGGCCGGCCGGGGAGAGATAACCGGTTCCATTACGACAACTCCCAATCCGGACCGGCAGCCCCTCTTGGGCCCAGCGGTTCCGGGTTCCGACCACCAACCCCAACCACCACATATAAGCGCGGCATGCCCAAAACGCTCTATATTCTCGACTCGCATTCGCACCTGTACGCTTCGTACTTCGCGATTCCCAACCTGGCTGCGCCCGACGGCGAACCCACCGGAGCCGTCTTCGGTTTCGTTCAGGCCGTTCTGAAGATTCTCCGCGACAAGCAGCCCGACTACCTGGTCGCCGTCTACGACGGCCCCGAGGAGACCTTCCGCAAGAAGGCCTTCGCCGATTACAAGCTCACGCGCAAGCCGATGCCCGACGATCTTGTGCCGCAGATCGGCCGCAGCAAAGAGATTCTGCGGGCCCTCGGGGTACGGGTGGTCGAGATGCCCGGTTACGAGGCCGACGACCTGGTGGCGCTGTTCACCGAGCAGGCCCGCCGCGACGGATGCCAGGTGGTGATTGTCTCGCGCGACAAGGATCTGATGCAACTGCTGGGCCCGGGCGTGGTCCTGTTCGACAACCGCAAGGACCTGACGCTCGATGCGGCGTGGCTGATGGCCGAGAAGGGGCTGCGGCCCGAGCAGGTGCCCGACTGGCTCGGCCTCATGGGCGACACGTCCGACAACATCCCCGGGGTGCCCGGCATCGGCGAGAAGCGGGCTGTGGCCCTGCTCCAGCAATACGGGTCGATGGACGAGATTCTTGCCCACGCCGGCGAGATCAAGGGCAAGATGGGCGAGAGCCTCCGCGAGCACGCCGACCAGGCCCGCATGAGCCGCGACCTGGCCACCCTCAAGAGCGACCTGCCCACGGATTTGGTCTACACGGACCTGGCTGTGGCCGAGGCGGATCGTCCGCAGGTGGCGGCCCTGATGCAGCGGTTGGCGTTCAAGAAACTGGCCGAGCAGTTCGAAACGCCTGCCGAGGCGCCGCGGCACGAGCAGCGGTTCGAGTGCGTCGCCGACGAGGCGGCCCTGAAGCGTCTGGCGGCCACGCTCGCCAAGGCGGAGGCCTTTGCCTTCGACACCGAGTTGACGGGTCTGGACCCGCTGCGCGACCGGCTGGTGGGTTTGAGTTTCTCGACGGGGCAGGGGATCGGCTGGTACGTGCCGGTGATGGCTCCCGAGGGCGAAGCGGCGCTGGACCTCGACACGGTCCGGGCGGTGCTGGGGCCGGTGCTGCGGTCGCAGGAGTCGCTGAAGGTGGCCCATAACGCCAAGTTCGACCTGGCCGTCCTGGGCACGGCGGGCCTGACGGTCGAGGGGCCGCTCTTTGACACGATGATTGCCTCGTATCTGCTCGATCCCGGCAGCCGAAGTCACGGCCTCGACGCCCTGGCCGCCGAGCATCTGGGCTATCGCGCCATGCCGATCACGGACCTGATCGGCGAGAAGAAGCGCGGCAGCGAGCAGAAAACCATGGACCAGGCGCCGCTGGCGCAGATCACGTTCTATGCGGCCGAAGACGCCGAGATGACGTGGCGGCTGTACGAGCGTTTCGCCGCCCGGTTCGCCGAGGAGACAGACCTGCGGCGGCTGTTCGACCAGGTCGAGATGCCGCTGGTCCGCGTGCTGGAGAAGATGGAGCGTCGCGGCGTCGCGCTGGATCTGAAGTTGCTGGCGGAGTTGAGCGAGACATTCGGCCGCCGCATGGACGCCCTGCGCGACGAGATTCACGGGCTGGCCGGCCGCGAGTTCAACGTCGACTCGCCGAAGCAGCTCGGCGAGGTGCTGTTCGACGAGCTGGGCCTGAAGCCCGTCAAGAAGACCAAGACCGGCGTCAGCACCGACTCGTTCACGCTGGAGTCGCTGGCGTCCGAGCATCCGCTGCCGGCCAAGGTGCTCCAGTACCGCACGCTGGCGAAGCTCAAGGGCACCTACGTGGACGCCCTGCCGCAATTGATTCATCCGACGACCGGCCGCATTCATGCCTCGTTCAACCAGGCGGCGGTGGCGACCGGGCGGCTGAGTTCGAGCGATCCGAACCTTCAGAACATACCGGTCCGCAGCGACGAGGGCCGCCGCATCCGCGCTGCTTTCGTTCCGGGCGACCCGGCACGCGACGTGCTGCTGTCGGCCGATTACAGCCAGGTGGAGTTGCGGCTGCTGGCCCACTTCAGCCAGGATCCGTTCCTGCTCGACGCCTTCGCCCGCGACCTGGACATCCACGCGTTCGTGGCGTCGGAGATCTTTGGCGTGCCGCAGGACCAGGTGACCGGCGATCAGCGCAGCCGGGCCAAGGCCGTCAACTTCGGCCTCATCTACGGCAAGACGGCCTACGGGCTGTCGCGCGACCTGGGCATCCCGGTGGGCGAGGCCCAGGCCTTCATCGACGCCTACTTCGCCCGCTACACGCGTGTCCGCGAGTTCATGGACGCCGTCCTCGAACGGGCCATGGCCGAGGGCCACGTCGTGACGATCCTCGGCCGCCGCCGGCCCACGCCGGGCGTCAAGTTCACCGACGCCAAGCGGTGGACCAACAACGAGCGTGCGGCGTTCAACACGGTGCTCCAGGGATCGGCCGCCGACCTCATCAAGGTGGCCATGGTCGCCATCGACCGACGCATCGACGACGAGGGTCGGCCCTCGCGGATGATCCTCCAGGTTCACGACGAGCTGGTTTTCGAGGTGCCCAGGGCCGCCGTTGACGAGGAACAGGCGATGATCGTCGAGGAGATGACCTCGGCGCTGAAGCTCAACGTCCCGATGAAGGTGGACGTGGCGACGGGGCCCAACTGGCGGGAGGCCAAATGACCGCCAGGGCCACACGGACGGTCGGCATTATCGGCGGCATGGGGCCCGAGGCCACGTGCCTGCTCTTCCAGAGAATCATCCGGGCCACGCCCGCGCGGCGGGACCAGGACCATCTGCACGTGATCATCAACTGCGACCCGAGCGTGCCCGACCGCACGGCGGCCCTGGTGGCCGGCGGCGAGTCGCCGGTGGCCAGTCTCGTGGCGTCGGCGCAGCTCCTGGAGCGGGCAGGGGCCCATCTGCTGGCCATGCCGTGCGTGACGGCCCACGCCTTTGTCGAGCCCGTGCGCCGCGCCGTGGGCGTGCCGCTGGTGAGCCTGGTGGAGGAGACGGCCCGCGCCGTGAACGAGCAGTGCGGGCACGCCCGGTGCGTCGGGCTGCTGGCCACCGACGGCACGGTCCGGTCCGGCGTGTTCGGTTGCCTGGGCGAGCGGCGGCAACTGATCGTGCCCGAGGCCGCCCAGCAGGCTGAGGTGATGGCGGCGATTTACGGGCCCCGCGGCGTCAAGACCGTCGGACCCAACGCCGAGGCGTCGCGGCGGATGGCCGCCGTGGCGGCCGACCTCGTGCGGCGCGGCGCCGAGGCCATTGTGGCCGGATGCACGGAAGTGCCCCTGGCGCTGGCCGCCGGCGACGTGGCCATGCCGCTCATGGACACGCTCGACGTGCTGGCGCGGGCCGTCGTCCGCGAGGCGACGGGCGCGTGCGGCGGACGGACCTTGTGACGATGTGCAGGACGAAATGTCTGTGACCGAATGCAAGACGCCCATCCTCGGCATTGTCGGCGGCATCGGCAGCGGCAAATCGGCCCTGGCGGCGGCGATGGCGGACCTGGGCTGCGTGCGGATCGACGCCGACCGGATCGGGCACGAGATGCTCGGGCGCGAGGACGTTCGCCGGGGGCTGGTCGAGGCGTTCGGCGAGGGCGTCCTCGGCGACGACGGGGCCGTGGATCGGTCCCGCCTGGCGGCGCGGGCGTTTGCCGACGAGGCGGCGACGTCGCGGCTCAACGCGATCGTCGGCGCCGCCCTGTGGGGCGAATTTCGCCGGCGGGTGCTGGAGGCCGCGGCGCGGGCCGACCGTTCGGACGGTCGCGTGCCGGCGGTGGTGCTGGACGCCGCGCTGCTGTTCGAGAGCGGCATGAACGAGTTGTGCGACGCCGTCGTCTTCGTGGAAGCCCCGGACGACGTGCGGCAGGAGCGTGTGAAACGCACCAGGGGCTGGGACTGGGACGAGGTCCTTCGTCGCGAGGCAAGGCAGATTCCGTTAAGCCGCAAGCGCGCGATGGCCGATGAGGTCTGCGAGAATGCAGCCGGACTCGACCATCTTGTCGCCCAGGCCCGTCGGCTGCTGACCCTCTGTCGCGAGCGGCACTCTTCCCGATGACATGTGACCGGCCCTGTTGTGACGGGCTGTCGTGCCTGTGGCGAGCCGGTTCACGGATCAGGTCAACCTTAGAATGGGGTAGTCAGTCATGGCAGACGAGAAGAACGGCGAGGCGAAGAGTCCGAAGGCACAGAACGGCAAGCCGCGCAGGCGCAAGGAGACGCAGACGGCCGTCGAGGTCTTCGACGAGGAGACCCACGGCCGCTACGAGGAAGCCAAGCACGGCGAACTGCACATCACGGAGCTTCAGAAACTCACCGTGGCCGAGCTGCACGAGGTCGCCCGCAAGGAGAACCTCGAAGAGTACGCCGGTCTGAAGAAGCAGGACCTGATCTTCTACATCCTCCGCAACCGCGTGCAGTCCACCGGGCTGATGTTCGGCGAAGGCGTGCTGGAAGTGCTGCCCGACGGCTTCGGCTTCCTGCGGAGCCCGGACTACAACTACCTGCCCGGTCCGGACGACATCTACGTGTCGCCGTCGCAGATTCGCCGCTTCGGCCTGCGCAACGGCCACATCGTCGCCGGCCAGATTCGCCCGCCCAAGGAGAACGAGCGGTACTTTGCCCTGCTGAAGGTCGAGGCCGTCAACTACGAGAGCCCCGAAGTGGTCACCGAGAAGGTCGTGTTCGACGACCTGACGCCGCTGTTCCCCACGGAGCGGTTCTTCCTGGAGACGGCCCCGGACATCCTCGAGATGCGCGTCGTGGACCTCGTGACGCCCATCGGCAAAGGGCAGCGCGGCCTGATCGTCGCGCCGCCGCGCACGGGCAAGACCGTGCTGCTTCAGAAGATGGCCAACTCCATCGCCCAGAACTCGCCCAACACGTACATGATCGTTCTGCTCATCGACGAGCGCCCGGAAGAAGTGACCGACATGCAGCGGAACGTCAAGGCCGAGGTGGTCAGCTCGACGTTCGACGAGCCGGCCGCGCGGCACGTCCAGGTGGCCGAAATGGTCATCGACAAGGCCAAGCGCATGGTCGAGTACGGCAAGGACGTGGTGATTCTGCTGGACTCGATCACCCGCCTGGCCCGGGCCTACAACAGCGAAGTGCCGCACTCGGGCAAGATCCTGTCGGGCGGCGTGGACGCCAACGCCCTTCAGAAGCCGAAGCGGTTTTTCGGCGCGGCCCGCAACATCGAAGAGGGCGGCAGCCTGACCATCCTGGCCACGGCCCTGATCGACACCGGCAGCCGCATGGACGAAGTCATTTTCGAGGAGTTCAAGGGCACCGGCAACATGGAACTGCACCTGGACCGCCGCCTCGTGGACAAGCGCGTCTTCCCGGCCATCGACATCAACCGTTCGGGCACCCGCAAGGAAGAGCTGATCGTCAACGCCGACGAGCTGAAGTACATCTACCTGCTGCGCAAGGTGCTGGCCGACATGAACGTCGTCGAGGCGATGGAACTGCTCCGCAACCGCCTGGAGCGCACCAAGACCAACGCCGAGTTCCTGCTGTCGATGAACCTGTCGTAGTACTGACGGATTGCGGCACAGAGGGCTGCCACAGGGGCGGCTTGCGAGCTGCCCCTGTTCATGCTCAGGCAGGCGAAATCCACGTTGCTGTTTGACGCTGTTGCCGAACGTTGTCGAGGCATAGCCATGGTACGCGTTTTCCTCTTGTGACGCGTCGTTAGGAGGGACCGGAATGTCCGGCTGATGGGCCTGCAATCTTGTGGGGGCGATGAGATGGTTGCTTCGTCGGGCAACGTTGTGACGCCATGGCACAGAAGCCCTCTGGGGTATGGCGTGGCGGCAGTTCTGGCGGCCATTCTGGTTGCCATCGACCAGCCATGGCAGGGCTACTGGTCGCGAGGGCTTCTCCGTGACATAGCGGTAGTCGCTACTTATGCCGGATTGCTGCTGGGGGTTCTGTTGGCCTGTCTTTCGCGGAACCGATGGGTCCGTTGGACTGCCTGTCTGATCCTGAGCGCAACGCTCATCTGGCATGTCGGCTACTACCGGGTCACCCACGAGCGGTTTTCATTCAATGGGGCCATGCTTGTACTGAACAACATCGAGACTGCCAGCCAGGCGACTGCGACATACTGGTTGGTGTTTCTCCCGTTGCTGGTGATCGTGCCGGCGGTCTTCGGTGCTTTTGAACTGGTGGCCCGGCGTCTCATCGCATTCCGTGCGAGATGGTCGCTGCTTGTGGTGCCCATGGTGGCGTGCATGGGCTTCATCATGTGGCACACGGCGGGTCGAATCGAGGCATTTCCGACGCCGTTTCGCGTTCCGGGGCTTCTCATCTATTGTATGACGGTCGGCAGCCACGGACCTCCCGATGCTCCGTATATTCCTGCGACAGGGCGGCCCATGGTGTCGCACATTGTGCTTGTCATCGACGAAAGCGTCAAAGCGACACACCTGTCGGTTAATGGATACGAACGGCCAACCACACCTTTTCTGGTCACGAGAATGGACCGCCTTTGTACCCTGGGCATCGCCAGCGCCGCAGGGAACTCCAGCTACACCAGTCAGGCAGTGCTCTTCAACGGGGGCACTCTGGCCAACTTGGTTGACGGCACCGTCGTGCTCTTCCGGAAGCCGTCAATTGCGGCATACGCCGTTTCGGCCAAGTTCCGCTTTGGCTTCTTCGATGGGCAGAGCTACCAGCGATTGATCGCCAGCGCGCGACACGCCCTGCCTGTGGAAGACTTTCTCTATGTATCCGCTGGCAAGGAGGCGATGCAGCCCCGCGAAATGTGGGATGCATGGCTCGCGGATCGCATTGCCGGGTGGGTTGCCGACAACGAATGCACTGTGACCTATGTGGCCAAGCAGGGGGCTCATTTCCCCTACGAAATGACCTATCCACAGGATCGCAAACCATTTGCCCCGACGGTCAATGGCTACGCCTGGTCCGACGACGAGGCCGCCAACCGAAACAGTTACGACAATGCAGTGACCTGGGCGTGTGATGGATTCCTGGGAGCGTTGCTGCCGGCCCTGGAGCGACTCGGCACCGATGTGGTGGTGGTCTACACCTCGGACCATGGCCAGGCTCTGCCGGGCACGGTTCCGGGAAGCCGGCAGACGCACTGCAATCCGTCCCTGCCGCCGGACTCCGCCGAAGTGCCGTTGTTGCTATGGGGCAGTGGTCGAGGACAAGACGTCGTCCGACGCATTCAGGCGAACACGTCCCTTGTGGACAATGCCAGCCACTTCGAGATCTTTCCGACATTGCTCACCCTGATGGGGTATGACAAGGATGAGGTTCTGCGACTCTACGGTCCCGGGCTTTTTGACCAATTGCCTGCCGGCCGGAAGCGATTCTACTTGGGAGGGGTGGTCGAGGTCCGCCTCCGGAGCAAACAGGTGGAGTTCAATCCCAGACAACTGCGAGACCGGTCGCTTTGCGGTCGATGACACGAACCATCACATCCGTTGGCCAACGGGCCTGGCCGCTAATCCTTGGGGCGAACCGTCTTGTGGCGGCTCGCCCCCGTGTGTTTTTGCATGCAGCGGATTGTTGCGGCGCCCGGTGCTGGACGCGGCGCGCCGGGCCGGCCGTCGGGGCGGCTAGTGAGCCGCCCTGGTCACTCAGCCGCCGAGGTTCGCGATCAGGTCGCCGAGGACCTGTTGGACGCTCTCCTCTTCGGGGGTCAGGGTGCCGACCAGATGCGTGTTGCCGACGGCCTGGAAGGCGATGCTGTTGGCCAGCGGGGCGGCGGCTGTGGCCAGGGCGCCCTTGAGGGTGGCCTCGGCTGCCTCGGCGCCTGCCGACGCGTAGCGGATCGCGAAGATCGTGTTCATCCGTCCGTCGGCCTCGTAGGTGGCCACGGCCATCTGGCCGCTGCCGAGCACGGCCGGCGTCAGCAACTCGCCCGCCGGGCCCAGTTGTCCCTTGATGCGGTCCATCGCCAGGCGACCCGTCACGAACAGTTCGCTTCCGGGCACCATGTGACCCGTCGGCAGGTCGCGGACCAGGGCCGGCTTCAGCGCGCCGCTGAAGATGTTCTGGGCCACCAGGTCGGCCACGGGCTTGACTCCCGGCACGGTCGCGCCGCGGTGGTCCACCGTGACGATGTAGCGGCCCTTGACGAACACGATCTTCGAGGCGTTCGCGACGGCCGGCGCGCCGGCGGCTCCGGCGACGCCGACGGTGTCGAACTGTTTGCCGGCCAGCCAGTTGCCCGACAGGGGCTTGCCCTGGGCGACCACCGAGTAGGCCGCAAAGGCGGCATCGCCGTCGTTCATCTCGTGAATGGCCACGACGAGCGTCTGCGGCGAATCGGGCTGCTTGTACTTGCGGGCGACCGACATCTTGTAGCCGCACTCCTGGAACAGGGCGGCATCGGCGGCGCCGACATCGCTGGCGGCGACATCGACGAGGCCGGTCGGATCGGCGGCAACGCGGGTGACGTCGGCGTAGTGCTGGGCGCGGCCGTCGAATTTCCATGGCGGCATGGCCAGCAGCCGCGGCAGCAGCCGGTCGATTTCGGCGTAGGGGCCGGTCGGCTCGGCGTTGGGGTCTTCCTCGGGCGGCGAGGACTTGCACCCGCCGATGCCCGCGGCCGCCAGGGCCGCCAATGCAATTGCCCACACCGTCAACCACGCCGATCGCCTGCTCATGGCTCTCTCCCGATCTCCAGGGGGTCTCCTGCGGACAGGTCATCCACCGCAACCCGCATTATAGTTGGCGCGGTGTGAACGGCAAGCAGTTTCTGGCACGGCGGCGACACAGGCGGGGTGGGGGAGATTCCGGCACATGTGGCGGCTTCCTGGCTGGAGCACGCGGGTCGGGTCCACAGGCGGTTGCGGCCGAATCGCCCGGAGCGGCCGAGCAGACGTGCCGCCGGGCCAGATTCATGGAATCCGGCGTCCCAGCCGCTCACGAACCGCTCGCAGGTCCGCGGCGGTCACCGCTCCCGACCGGTCCACGTCCAGCCAGGGCTCTCTCCATCCTTCGACCACCGCTCGGCGTACCGTCAGGATATCCGCGGCCGTGACCTCTCCCGAGGCGTTGACGTCGCCCTCCAGCAGGACGATGCGCACTCCCGCATCGCCACCGAGGGGCCTGCCGGTGGCCGACTTCAGGCTGTCCGTCAGCGACAGCGTGTACGCGTCGCCGTCGGGCGGCGAGGAACTCAGTCGAACCACCAGTTGCCGTCCCGCGGCGTCCCAGGAGACTTCGGCCACCAGGTCCGACATATCACCGTTGACCCGGCCCGTGATCGAGACGCAGTCCGTGTCCACCGAGGCTGGGGCGACCGTCGTCGGCAGCACCACGGCAAACCTTGTCAGCCCACCGACCTGGAACACCGTTGCACCGTCCCGCAGGACGGTGCAACGGGTTCCCTCACTGACCACGAAGCGTGCTCTTCACTCATCCGGCGGTGCATCCGGCACGTCGCGACGACCGTCGCCGTTGAAATCGCCGAGTTCGTAGGCAAGCGGGTTGACGGTTGAACCCATGTTGCCGCCACTGCTGCCGCTGCCCAGGGCGGGGCTGGCGGCACCCGGCGTGAAGTCGCGCGTGACGGTCGTCGCGCTGCCCCAGTTGGCCACGAACCAGGCATTCGGCTGGGCCTTGGAATTGCGGACGAACGTGCTGTCGCCGGGCGAGATGTCGATGTAATCGGCCCCTACGCCCACAATGGCATGCAGGTTCCCGTCGAAGTTGATCTCCACGTTGTCGCCGACCGAGAAGCCTGTGGTGGTCATGAAGATGCGGGTCGCCGTGGGCTTCACGTCGCGGGACAACCTTCGGAACAGCACGGGAGTGTTGGTCAGCAGAAGCTCGCTATTGTAGCTGTGGGCATCCTGGCCGCTGGCGTTCAGGTAATCGTCCCAGGTCCACGAGTACGCCTGGCCCCAGAGCACCGGCGAGGCTGTGGTCTCGCGCCTGTAGTAGGCGTTGTAGTCGGCCGTGTAGTATGGCTTGTTGGCGTCATTGACGTTCAGGCAGCGCCCCGTATGAAGTGTGTCTGCGACGTTGTCGAAGAACGCGCCCGTCTGCGGCAATCCGGCCTTGTGATTCCAGCTCATCGGCTGGTAGCCGACGCCAATGACCGTGTTGTGGTGCGCCTCGACCTCCAGGCTGCCCAGGATCAGACTGCTGTCGCACGAGCCAAAGGCGATGTTGTTCAGCAGGACGACCTTGCGGCACTGCTCGCTCATCAGGTTCTGCGAAGCGCCCACCAGATAGCAACTGTCAATTGTCAGTTGATCGAGGTTTCCGAACGTCTGGATGCTGTCCGGATGGTTGGTCCCCAACTGGTGGTGGACATAGCTGTGGGCCACCACGTGATTCAGCACCGCCGGCTTGTCTGTTCCTTTGCCCTGGCATCGAATCCCGTCCTCCCAGTTGTGAGACACCTCGCAATACCGGACCGAGCTGTTGTCGCCGCTCAGCGTAATCCCCATCCTGTTGCCCGTCACAAGGCACTTGCTGATGTGCGTGTCGCTGCCGGTGAAGGCAAGCCCGGTCTGGGCATTGTCCCTGACCACGCAGTTGCGCACCACGTAGCCTGCGCCTGTCGGGCTGTAGCCGATCCCGGCGCCCTGGACGTGCCGCACCTCCAGGTTGTCAAACGTCCAGTGGTTGTTGGCCGTGTTGAACTTGATGCCGTAGGTGCGATGGTCGGCCTCCACCACGTAGCTGTCGGGTGTGCCGCCGCCGGCCGGCCAGCAGAACACGCGGTACGTTGTCTCGTCGACCTTCTCCACGGCCCACTGTCCGGCGCCGCTGATGAACTCGACCTTGTGCTGGAAGAAGTAGAGGTCACTCGTGACGCAGGAGGTGCTCTTGGCCGGCGTGAAGGTGATTGTGCCGGTGGCGGGGTCAAACCCTGTGACCGTGCGCGAGTAACTCATGCCCACCCCGCCCCGGTACACCAGATTGGCGCCCAGCCAGTACCCGGCCGCCTGCTGAGTCAGATGCACCGTGTCCTGGAACGTGGTTGTCGTGCCGGTGGCCGTCGGAGACCAGAGCTCATTCTCAGGCGAACTGGCGATGGTCAACGCCACGTCATCCTGGATGAGCATGGACGGCTGCCAGTCAATGTCCTTGCAGTAGATGCTGGCCCAGTTCGGATTGTTGCGGGCGGTCTGCTGCGTGCACTGCGTCCAGCCCGTCAACACGTCCGCGCCGGTCAGCACGACCTTCTCGAAAGGGGCGCCCATGAGGGTGATGCGACCGGCGTCGTCCTGTCCGGGACGGTTGATGTTCAGACCCTCGCGGTAGACGCCGCCCTTGACCATGATCGCCTGGCCGCTGCCGGAGGCAGCCGCCGTCACCGACTTGCCGATCGTCTTGAACGGCAGCGCGGCGGTGCCTGGATTCGTGTCGCTCGCGCCGGGATTGTTTGTGTCGACGTAGAAGTCGATCTTCGGCGTCACCCAGTAGCGCACGACCGTCCAGCCTGTGCCGCCGCTGTTGTCCACCACGCACAGGCCGATGTCGTGCAACCCGACGGGCAGCGAGGCGTTCACCGACGATCCGCTGCCGATCGGTTCGCCGTCGTAGTCGAACCAGTGGTACTCCACGACGGTTCCGTCGCTGTCGGATGAGGCGGCGCCATTGAGGGTGACGCTCGCCAGGCCGTCGTCGTCGGCATCCTCCACACTCTGGTCCTGGCCGGCATTGGCCACGGGCGGCTTGTTGACGACGATGGTCACCGTGTCGTCATCGGTTCCGGACTGGTCGTTGGCCACCACCAGGGCAATCACATGAGTGCCTGTCGGCAGCACCACCTGCGGCGCAACACCGGTCGCGATCTGCGTGCTGGCGATGCTCCAGGCATAGCTGACAATCGTGCCGCCCTCGTCGTGCGAGCCGGAGCCGTCAAGCGTCACCGTTTCCTCATCATCGCCGTCATCGTCATGGACTGTCTGATCCTCCCCGGCATCGGCTTCCGGAATGTTGCTGACGGGAATGACCACCTGAAGCGCCTTGCCGTCGTTACTGACCTGGACCGTCCAGCCGGAGCCGGCAGGGACCACCAGGACGATGTCGTCGAGGCTGCCGGTCCAGGCACTCGTGAGCCGCACCAGGTCGTACGTTCCGGCGGCCACGTCGCCGGCCGTCAGCCCGTCGAGCACGCCCAGCTCGATGGTCGGGTTCGCGCCGTCGGTGGTCCCCAGGACGAACGTGTCGGCATCAATCGGCGTGACGCCGGTCGCGCCGAAGTTGAAGGTGAGCGTATGATAGAGTTGCAGGCTGTTGACGACCTCGATCGTCCTGGTGATGCCTTGGACGGTCCAGAGACCGTTGACCTCGAACCGGCCGCTGCCGCAGTTGGCGCTGGTCAGCGTGGCGCCTGCATTGCCGACCAGCAGGCCGGAGAACGTCGCGTGACCGCCGGAGATCACATACTGGGCTTGTACGTTGGTTTTCTGAGTGCCGCCGTGGCCGACAGTGAACGTGTTGGAAGCATTCATGAAGCCGCCGGTCTGGTTGACGTAGAGCCGCGAGTCGTTCTGGTTGGCATAGGCTCTCACCAGGTTGAGGGTGCCGCCACTGACGTTCAGGCGGCTTTCGCCCTCGACGCCCCCGGATACGCAACCGTTGAAGATCAGCGTGTTGTCGGTGGTGGCGGTGCCTCCGTCCACATGGAGGGTGCCGAGGGTGCCTGCGCCGCCCAGGAAGTTGTTCTGGCCGCGGAAGTCCCATGTGCCTTGGACCGTCACCAGGCCGCCACCGTAGATCTTGACCACGACGCCTCCATCGGTGGCGCTGCCGGCAGGCGTAATGAGGACATTGTCGGTGATGTCGCCTCCCAGAGTCTGTCCAGTGGTGTCGATAGTCCGGTCATAGACAATGTCCGCCACGGCGTTTGCGGCGGGCGCCAGGATGACGGCCAGGGCCGCCAGAACCATGAAACTCAACCTGTACTGTCTCATTGATGGGTTCCTTTCCGAATTGTTCAAGTGACGTGGGACACGCTGCTGCGTGACGACACACTCGCCCAAAGACAGCCCATGATCGTCGGCGTTGCTGTGAGACCCCCGTGGTCCTCACACAGAACCGACCGCGGGTGGACAGACGCAGAAGAAGTGACGCCTGGGGGCAGATCGGCGCGATCGGTTCCATCCGAAGGGCGCAGGCATCCAACGGCCCGCCCTCGCGCATCAGCACAGACCGCCCGGGCTCCGGATGAGGCGAAATGCCGGCCCCAGCCCCGAAGGGATCAAGCGGTTGATCATCGTCCGTTTAGACTATACACCGAAAAGAGGGGTTGTCAAGTGACTTCTTCCTCGGCTTCGGCTGCCGCACCTGTTTAAGGCAGGGCCCAGGGGGTGAAAGGCTGGGGAAGAGAGGGGGGCATGTCTCGCGGACCGTCGCGGGTTCCGGGCAGTCGTCCTGCCAAAGAGGGCGGCGGGCGGGGTCGGGCTTCTGCCAAAATGGCAGGGGGAATCCGGGGCGCCGATCTGTCTGGCGGCCGCGAGGACGGGCGCAAGAGCATTGAAAAGGGGGATTTGCTGCTTTGGGGGCGGGTCGTGGTTCGGTGTGGCACGCACTTTGCAAAGGACCTGGCATTCAGACCGCTCACCGTTTGCGCCTTGCGGGCGAGGGGCGGCCGTGGTACAAGGATGGTTTCCGGCCGTGAGTGAGGGCTCCGCCAGGGGCCGTGGGGCCGGAAACGTGGGCATCAACCGAGTGTTCCAGAGAAAGGGAGGATGCAGCAGCCATGGCACCTAAGATGTTGGCGTTCGACAGCGAGGCCCGTGCGGCCCTGATGCGCGGGGTCACGAAGCTTGCCGACGCGGTCAAGAGCACGCTGGGGCCGCGGGGGCGCAACGCCATCCTCGACAAAGGATGGGGAGCCCCGACCGTGACCAAGGACGGCGTCTCGGTGGCCGAAGAAATCGAGCAGAAGGACAAGTACGAGAACATGGGCGCGCAGCTCGTGAAGCAGGCCGCCTCGAAGACCAGCGACGTGGCCGGCGACGGCACCACGACGGCGACGGTCCTGACGGAGGCGATCTTCCGCGAGGCGCTGAAGAACATCACGGCCGGCGCCAGCGCCATGGCGCTGAATCGCGGCATTCAGAAGGCCGTGGACACGGTGGTTGACGAGTTGGCCAAGCTGGCCAAGCCGATCAACATGAACTCCGACCAGGAGATCGTTCAGATCGGTACGGTCAGCGCCAACGGCGACAAGGAGGTCGGCAAGCAGTTGGCTGACGCCCTGAAGAAGGTGGGCAAAGACGGCGTCATCACGATCGAAGAGGGCAAGGGCACCGAAACGACCGTCGAGGTCGTCGAGGGCATGCAGTTCGACCGCGGGTACCTGTCGCCGCACTTCGTCACGGACCAGGACCGCATGGAATGCGTGTTCGAGAACTGCCTGATCCTGATCCACGAAGAGAAGATTTCCAACGCCAAGAACCTGGTGCCGCTGCTGGAGCAGACGTCGAAGGCGGGCAAGCCGCTGGTGATCGTGGCCGAAGACGTGGACGGCGAGGCCCTGGCGACGCTGGTGGTGAACAAGCTTCGCGGGACGATCCAGGTGTGTGCGGTGAAGGCGCCGGGCTACGGCGACCGCCGCAAGGCCATGCTCCAGGACGTCGCGATTCTGACGGGCGCCGAGCCGGTCTTCAAGGACCTCGGCACGAAGCTGGAGAACCTGAAGATGTCGGCGCTGGGCGTGGCGAAGAAAGTGGTGATCGACGCCGACAACACGACGATCCTGGAAGGCGCCGGCGACACGAAGGCGATCCAGGGGCGCATCGAGCAGATTCGCCGGGAAATCGACGCGACGACGAGCGACTACGACCGCGAGAAGCTCCAGGAGCGTCTGGCGAAGCTGGCCGGCGGCGTGGCGGAGATCAACGTCGGCGCGATGACCGAGAGCGAGATGAAGGCTCGCAAGGCCCTGATCGAAGATGCGCTGCACGCGACCCGCGCAGCCGTGGCCGAGGGCATCGTCCCGGGCGGCGGCGTGGCGTTGTTGCGGTGCCTGCCGGCGCTGGACGGCCTGAAGCTCAAGGGCGACGAGGCCACGGGCGTGGCGATCGTGCGTCGGGCGCTGGAAGAGCCGATTCGGCAGATCGTCGAGAACGCCGGCTACGAGGGCGCGGTGGTGGCCCAGAAGGTGCTGGAGGGCAAGGGCGCGTTCGGGTTCAACGCCGACACGGGCCAGTACGGCGACATGCTGAAGATGGGGATCGTGGACCCGGCGAAGGTGACGCGGTCGGCGCTTCAGAATGCGGCGAGCGTGGCGGGTCTGCTGCTGACGACGGACGCCTGCATCGCCGAGAAGCCGCAGCCGAAGCAGCCTCCGATGCCTCCGGGCGGCGGGATGGGCGGCATGGGCGGCGGCATGGGTGGCATGGGCGGCATGGGCGGCATGGGTAT
>Ga0123329_1002393_pt1 | contig 16566 bp, 13 predicted proteins | sample BioC12SIPDNA_FD_89703 | JGI IMG/M metagenome (GOLD analysis project Ga0123329, IMG submission 89703) | Anaerobic biogas reactor microbial communites from Washington, USA - Biogas_R1_B C12 SIP DNA | ecosystem: Engineered > Bioreactor > Anaerobic > Unclassified | place: Washington, USA | collected... | reverse complement strand
GAGCGATTCACGCCCCATCGTAGCGGTCGCCCCCCGACTTCGGCGAGCTCAGCCGAGCCGTGGCGACCGGCGTATTCCTTGCGAGTTCGCGGGCCACCAGGGGCGGCGGCCGCTACGCCATTGCGTGGAATGCTCTAGCAGCGCGTGAGCGAGCGATCGCGTGAGCACGTGGGTGCGTGCGTGCGTGAATGAGCGCGTGAGTGAGTGCGTGAGCAAGTCAGCGGAAGAGCGAGCCAGATCCCGCCACCGGCTTGCCGCTTCGCGGTGGATGAGCAAGCTCGCGCTTCTGAGTGTCTGACTCGTGACTGATCTACCCGCTGCGCCGCAAACGATGCGACCCTGCCCAAGCATGGCTGGGGTCGATGTCGACCGCTTTGGGCAGGCGGCAGAGGACGCGAGTGCTCAGTTCGCCCCGGCCGGGCATGAATCGCCTGATGGCCTCGGGGGAGACTTCGAACTTGCGGGCCAAGTCCATGACCTGCCAACCTCTCTGCTGGCAAGCGGTCTTGATTGCGGTGCGGGCCTTGTCAACGGTCATGGTGAGCCTCCTTCCGCGGTGGAAGCCATCAAAGCATGTTACGTCCAGACCGCGAAGCGGCAAGCCGCAAAAGGAATGTGAGGCTCATACGCTTATTGACCACAGTCGGTGTTGCCGGGGATCCCCGCGCCGCTGACGCACGCGAGGAAGCGGTTGATGTCCACCTGGTCCACGTCGCTATCCTGGTCCAGATCCATCTTCAGGCAGCCGCCGGTCGGCGTGCCGCCGTTACCCGTCAGGCAGGCCTGCAGCCGCCCGAAGTCATCGAGGTCGACATCGCGGTCGTAGTCGAAGTCGCCGGGTACTGGGGGCGGCCCGACACGGATCTGCTTGCTGACGGTCGGGCCAAACCATGTCACCCCTTCCCGCAGCATTTGCCAGTTGGTGGCATAGGTGCCGGGCTCACTGGGGGCGGTCATGGTTAGGTTGAACGTGCAGGTCTGGGCGGTGTCGACTTCTCCTGAGACGTAAGCTCGGCCGGCCTGGTGGAAAGGATCGTTCTCGCCCGGTGTGCCTAGCCGGATCTGTCGTTCTTCGGTCCACAGCACACCGCGGTTGCGGAGGGTGATACTGACGTTGTATGACTGGCCGGGGTCCATCTCGGCGGGGATGGTGTCGCTGACGTACTCGCTGGCGTAGAACCCATAGGTGGGTGCGACTCCGAAGTAGTCGCAGATGCCCTTGTAGACGCCCCACATCGTGGCCGACCGGAAGAAGTTGTCGCGAAGGTAGAGGGCGTCGCGATCGCAGGAATCGTGGAACGCCAACTCGATGAGGATTGCCGCCCGCTGAGGGATGCGCGTTTCGGCCGTGCCGCCGTTGGAATCGAGTACGCTGCGGTTGCGCCAGGTCGTCTCGCCGTAGTGAGTGCGGATCACGTCGACGATATTGTCGTTGACCGCCTTGGCGAGGTTGTAGCTCACAGTGGCCCAGGCGGCGTGCGTGCTGCTGCTGTCGTAATAGGTGCATGTGCCGTTGGGACAGGTGCTGCCGTAGCAGTTGCCCTGGTAACCGTTGGTATGCATGGAAATGTGGGCGTGGGTATCGTCGTAGTTGGATGCCAGCGGCCGCGAGCGGATGCTGTCGCTGCTCTCGCTGCTGCCCGAGCCGAGCGTGCAATCGCCCGTCGAGGAGGCATAGATGGAACAAGGGTACCCACGGTGCTGAATCCAGTACGAGCCGGACATGTACCACCACGGGTTGCCGGTGGAATGGTTGCCGTAGTTCTTGTCCAGGCAGCGGTAGTCCTTGATCGTCGCGCCGTCTTGCAGCAGGTAGACCTCGAGATACTGCATCAAGTCGGTGTTGTGCAGATCCTCCCGACTGAGTGGTGAACAGGTTTCGGGCCTTGCGTACGCCCAGTAACTGCCCAGCCAGAAAAGGCCGTGGCCGGGCGACAAGGAGACTTTCTTGCCCGCCAGGGCCGTGCCGGTCGTCTCGATGGGCAGGGCTTCATAGGCACGGGGAAGTGCCGGGCCCGGCGCGATTTTGGGCACCGGCGGGAGGTAGCTCCACAACGGCTCGTCCAGGACGGTCAGGCTTACTGCCTGGTCCAAGCCGAGCGATCGCAGGGTCCAGCGCACCTGCTCGAAGATCGCTTCGAGCCGTGCCTCGTCCAGACCCTCCGCCAGCAGATCGGCGGAGAAATCGATCGCCACGGTCTGGTCATCGACGCGGACGGACCCGATGGCCGTTCCCGTCGGCAGGGCGGAGAACAACCCCTCCGCTCGCTCGTTGTCAGACGGGCCCGCCGCCAGTGCCGCCAGAGCGAATTCGACGGGGTCGCTTCCATCGGGCACAGTGCGCTCGACCGCCCTGAGCCCGTCGTCTTGTCGCAGGAACACCCCGACCGCGCCGGCCTCCACCGCGGGTGGAGCGACAAAGCCGCAAGCCAGAATCGCAAGAATGCCTCGCAACCGTCTCAAAGTGGACATGGGCCCCTCCCGCAGCATGCTGTATCCCGTTCTCTTGCATGCGAAGGCACCCCCGGAAACAGTTCGGCGAACGATGACCACTCGGGATGCCGACTTGTGCTTGCCTGCCGGACTCTATGCCCAATGTAGCAGGTTCACGCCGCGAATGCTATTGGCCGTGAGTGGCGGCACAAGTACGTGCTGATGCGGAGCCGGCGTCGGCCGCCGCTGGGCATGGGAACCAGCCGCGGCTGCGGAGGCAGAACTTGACCAGCATAAGCATGACCGGCACCTCGATGAGCACGCCGACCACCGTGGCCAAGGCGGCGCCGCTCGACAGCCCGTAGAGTATGGTTGCTGTCGCGATGGCCACCTCGAAATGGTTGGATGCCCCGATCATGGCCGTCGGGGCCGCGTCTTCATAACTGAACCGCAGCAGCCGGGCGATGCCATAGGTGACGGCGAAGATCAGCATTGTCTGGATCAACAAGGGGATCGCGATCCACAGAATGGTCAGCGGGTTGCTGATGATGGTCTCGCCCTTGAAACTGAACAACAGGACCAGCGTCCCCAGCAGCGCGATGATCGACACCGGCGTCAGCAGGTGCAGAAACCGGGCCTCGAACCAAGCCGGGCCTTTGACTTTGATGATCCATCGGCGGGAGAAATAGCCCGCGACCAACGGCAGGGCGACGTAGATGGCGATGGACAGCAACAGCGCCTGCCAGGGCACGGGCATCTTGTTGACCCCCAGCAGCCACCCACCGAGCAGGCCATACAGAACCAGCATGGTCAGCGAGTTGATCGCCACCATGACCAGCGTGTGCCCCTAGTTGCCTTTGGCCAGGTAGCCCCACATCAGCACCATGGCCGTGCAGGGCGCGATGCCCAGCAGAATCGCCCCCGAAATGTACGAACGCCACAGTTCGACCTCCGTGCCGTCCTTGACGATTTCGGTGCCGGGCATCAGCCCGCGAAAGACGTAGCCCAGGAAGAAAGTCGCGATGAGCAGCATGGTGAACGGTTTGATCGCCCAATTGACGACAAGCGTCAGCAGGACCGGCTTGGGGCTCCTGCCGGCCCGAATGACCTCAGCGAAGTCGATCTTCACCATGATCGGGTACATCATGAAGAACAGAGCGATAGCGATGGGGATGGATACGACCGGGGCGCCATCGACGTAAATCGCTATCGCGTCCAGCGAGTGGGCGAGGCCCGGCGCGCCTTTGCCCAGCACGATCCCGCCCACAATGCACAACGCCACCCAGATCGTCAGGTACTTTTCAAAGACATTCAGTCCCTTCACCGGCGTAGCCTTGACGGCCACACGCCGCCCGGCCTGATCTCCCGTTTGCGTTGACATGTGTTTATTCACTCCTTCGCTGCCCGGCCACATCAAGCCGGCTTTACCGCATAGATTCGCACGCTGGCGGCGTAGTCATTGACGTTGTAGCGGCTGGCCAGGTCGGCCAGCCCGCGGTGCAATGTGGCATCGGACCTCGGCGAGCTCAGTCGAGCCGCGTCTCGCCGGTGTGGGCGGGCCTCGCCCGCCGCCGATGGCGAACTGCCCGCCGTTGGCTCCCTGCCACCAACCGTGACCGACACCGGGGCGGGAGCTGCTGAACAACAGCTCGATGCCCCCTCCACCCGGGCGTAAGCATTCAGGTCCGCACCGGTATCCATGACCTCCACCGCTTCTAAGCCCGCCGCCAGCAATTGGGCGCGGTACTCCGGAATGGGAATGGCCCCGGCAATGCAACCGACGTAAGCCAGGACGTTCTCCGCCAACTCCGGCGGCAGGGTTTGCTTCAGGGCAATATCGCTGATCGCCAACCGACCGCCCGGCTTGAGCACCCGGGCGATCTCCCGGAACACCGCACTCTTGTCCGGCGCCAGGTTGATCACGCAGTTGCTGATCACGCAGTCCACCGAGGCATCCGGCAACGGCAGCTTGTCGATCGTCGCCAGGTGAAACTCGACGTTGCCCGGCACACCGTCGCCCGCCCCGGCAGCGTTACGCAGGGCCAGCTCGATCATCTCCGGCGTCATGTCGATGCCGATGGCCTTGCCCGTCGCCCCCACCTGCCGGGCCGCCAGGAACACGTCCAGCCCGCCCCCGCAGCCGAGGTCCACTACCACTTCGCCCGGCTTCAAGCTGGCGAACGCCGTCGGGTTCCCGCACGACAACCCCATGTTCGCCTCGGCCGGGATGGCGGTCAGCTCCTCCGGGCTGTACCCGAAGGCCTCCGCCACCAACCGAACGCCCTCCTGCCGGCTGGACAAACCCGCCCCCGCCACCTCCGCATACTTCGACCGCACTTGTTCAGTGATACCTTCTTTCATCACATTCTCCCTATCGACCTGCCTTGTCGCCTGCCATCGCTCATCCGCGTCAATCTGTGTGATCTGTGGGCACACCTCTTCCGGCATCCCTGTTGACCTACACATCACTCAGATGCACGCAGACAAAAGCGAGCCCGCGGTCCCCGGGCCCAGTTGATCCCCCGGCCGGGTTACCGTGGCGGCAGGCCCTCCGGCAGCCGGGCCACGAAATCCCGGATCTCGTCCCGCACCCGGCGATAGTGATCGAGGGCCTCTTCCTCGCTCTTGGCCTCCTTGGCCAGCTTCGGGGGATCGTCGAAGTCGACGTGGACGACCTTGGCCTTGCCGGAAAACATCGGACACGTTTCGTGAGCATGCCCGCACACGGTCACCACGTAATCGAAAGACACATCACGCAGGTCCGCGACGTTCTTCGAGCGCTGGGTCGAGATGTCCACGCCCGCCTCGACCATCACCTTGACGGCGTTCGGATTCAAGCCGTGCGTCTCGATTCCCGCCGAGTAGGGCTCCAGCACGTCGTTCTTGAGCTGCCTCGCCCAGCCCTCGGCCATCTGACTCCGGCACGAGTTGCCGGTGCACAGGAACAGCACTTTCAGCTTCGGTAGCATGCGCTCAACTCCGCGGGATCCCGCTTCTTGATGTAACCCAGCGTTCGAGCGTCCTGCCGAATGGCAGGGTCTCGCTCCAGCGACGCCCGGACCCATTGAATCGCTTCGCGCACCTGGGGCGGCGCTTGCTCACCGGCCAGCCGGAAATAGCACCAGCGACTCTCCTTGCGGCGCTCAACGAGGCCCGCTCGGAACAGCAGATCCAAGTGCTTCGACACCGTCGACGGGGCCAGCCCCAGCAACTCGATGATCTGGCAGAGGCACAACTCACCGTTGCGCAAGGCCAGCAATGCCCGCACGCGCGTCGCGTCGCTCAACGCCTTGGCTATGTCCAGAAACGCGTCCACGATCAAGCTCCCTCTATTCGTCATTTCGCCAACTAGCGAATCATAGGCCCGCGGTAACAAGCGGTCAAGCTAGACGTCGCGAGGATCGGTGGGGGGAGGGATCAGCGCGATGAGCTGTCGAGGACCAGGATGGGCTCGGTCGTTTGGCGTATCGGGACGCTTCCGCCGCCGGCTACCCGGGCCACGGATTGTCGCTTGATCAAATCGACCCCGATCATCCTGCGCTCGTTCGCCGGCCGGCCGGCAGGGGCCTTCCTGGTCCCCTTGATCTGCTGCTCCAGCAGCTCAACCGCCGCCCGTCCGATCTCGTCGATGCGCTGGGCGATGATGGTCATCGGCGGGTCGATCGCGTGGGCCACCTCCGAGTCATCAAAGCCGACGACAGAGACATCTTCCGGGATGCGCAGTCCCAGCTTCGCGCATGCCTGGTAGACCCCCCATTGGTTATATGCGTCAATAGCCAGAATGCCGATCGGTGGTCGAGCGCGCCTCAGTATCGGCAGAATCGCCTCGCACCCGCCGTGCCAGGGACGATGATCGCGAGAACCTGCCATGTGGATATCTTCATCTGTCCACACATACCAATCGGGCCGGGGTTCCAGGCCCGCTTCACGCAATGCCCGCTGGTAGCCCCGGATCCGTTCTCTGACCGATGAACTCACCGGTGCGTAGCTGAGCATCAAGATGCAATCGTGACCGTGCTCGAGCAGATGACGCACGCCCAGGTACGCTCCCGCTTCGTGATCCGATTGAACCAAGTCCGCCTCAAGCCCGGTAGGCGTCTGGTCGAGCAGCACCACGGGAAAGTTCACCAACTGATGATTGAGGATCGACGCAATGTGCCTCGACTCACCGAACGCCATCACGAAAACACCGGCCAGGCCGTCTTCGCGCACACGTAGAAGGTTGCGCGTCTCGGCCTGCACGTCCGAATGGGCGTCGTAGATCTGCAGGGTCCATCCACGAGCCCGGCAGGCCTTCCCAATGCTCCGGGCCACGGCTGTGTTGAACACACCGATCAAATCCGCGGCCGCCAGGGCCAAGACCTTGGGCGAGAGCCCGCCCTGCGATGGCTTGATCGAAGCAGGCCCCGCAAACGCTCCAATGCCTGGAACTCGGTGGATGTGATCCTCCCTCTCCAGGAGGTCCACTGCTTTCGAGACGGTCATCGTGCTGACGCCGAACTCCCGAGCCATCGCCCGCAATGTGGGAAGCCGGGAACCGGGAGGCAGGGCGCCAGCGACAATACGCTCACGCAGCAGATCCGCCACCCGTCGCTGAAGGTGAACGGTCCGTCGTCGGCTTCGAGACGGTCGGGATGGCTGATGTCGCGAGCTCCCCATGGCTCAATCATATCGCTCGTATGGATCAGCAGGCAACACGACGACGATCTTCATTCGACTCCTGTGCCGGTTCTGCGTATGAGCCCCGCGGGACAACCGGTTTCTGCATATTCGTCGCATGGCTTCGATCACACGATTCAACTCGGCGGCTCTTGGAAGCCAGATACGTTCACGCCCCAATTGCTCCATTGACTCTGAAGTGGACGCGTCGCCGCATCAGGTAGCGGAATGAATGGAGTGCATGAGCTGACAACGAGCGGTCTCCGAAGTCGTTCTCAGGTGCTTGCGGCAACCAAGGGCTGCCGCAGCGACGGGGGCGTCAGCATCTGGGCGAAGGCTTCATAGTCTGGAGCCAGATGCAGCAAACGGGCAGGCACGCCGACGACTGTGGTGAGCGGTTCGACGTCCTGGATGACCACCGCACCGCCCCCGACCACAGACTCGTAACCGATCCGCAGTCCCTGCAGAACCGTGGCCCCGATACCCACAAAGGCCCCGGACTCAACGGTCACCCGACCGGCGAGTTTGGCTCCCGGGCAGATGTGCGCCGCCGTGCCGATCATCGATTCGTGGTCGACGATGCACCCCGTATTGAGAATGGCCGAGTCGCCAATCTGGCAGTGGGCGCAAACCAGGGCCCCCGCTGCGACGACGACGTTTCTGCCGAGGCTGACGTTGTGCGCCAAATTGGCGGATGGGTGGACGGCGTTGATGAGTTCCATCTCCGCGTCCTCGACTCGCTGGGCAAAGCCACGGCGGACGCCGTTGTCTCCAATGGCAACGATTGCCCGGCTGACGCCCTGGTTCCGCAGATCGGACAAGGCCGCCAAATCGCCCAGAATAGGCAGGCCGTCCATCCGTCGGCCATGCATCGCCGGGTTGGAGTCCAGGAATCCGACGGGTCGATACTGCCTGCCCGAGAGCAGGATATCGAGTACCACCCGGCCGTGGCCTCCGGCTCCGACAATCACGCACGCGGGTCGTTGATCGTTGGGTTCGAATGTCATGTCTCTTCTCTTCTCTTATCGGACTGCGCAGGCGGGGCCTGAACTTTTTCGCGAATCGGCCCGTAAGATAGATCACGTCTACCCGGCATGAGGCCGCCTGCCAGGTTGGATAACCCAGGTACCGAGCTGGTCTTGCGACAACGGGCGGCCGATGATAGCCTGCGCGGGCAGGTGCGGGTCCCGACGGGGGTGACCGGTCACGGATCAAGCGGCGGTTGATACTCTGCGGCCTGGAAGAACGCTGCCGTTTGCGTGAACGCCCCTGAACGGGATGGGGAGTCTGAACGGAAGGACTGCTAAAGCATGGATTTAGGGCGGTCGGACAACGCTCACGGCGGACGCGGAGGCGGACTGGGCGGCGGCATGGTCGGGGAGCTCTTGGCCCACCGCCCCTTTGTCGTTTGCGCTGCCCTGCTTCTGTGCTTCACCATCACGTTTCAACTCCTGGGCAGCCTTCTGAAATGGCAGCACCGGAAACTGGCTCTTCCGCTGCAGAAGTCCCTGGCCGTGCTCGACAAGCAGAAGCTGGAGCCCTACCACCTCCTTCAGGCCGCACAGATCAAAGCCGAGATGCTCGACGAACTGGGGACCGACCAGTACATCCAATGGTACATGCGGGATGCTTCGCAACAGGGGCCGGAACGGCCCGAAGACTACATCCTGCTGTTCGTGACTTACTACACGGGCAAGCCGGACCAGGTGCCCCATGTGCCGGAAGAGTGCTACGTGGGTGGTGCCGGGTTCGAAGTCAAGGATGCGAGCTTTCTGGATGTGCCGGTGCCCGCTCTCGGGCCGGGGGCCGTGGTGCCGGTCCAGATTCTGGAATTGGCCACCCCGGCTCGGCACGGAGGCCACTCGCGGATCGTCATGTACACCTTCCACACCAACGGCCAGTTCTGTGCTCACCGTCGGTGTGTGCAGGAGGTCTTGGCGGATCCAGCGCACAAACACGCCTACTTCAGCAAGCTGGAATTGACGTTCGGTACGCCGGACCGTCTGCCGAGCAAAGAAGAGGCTATCGCGTCAGGCCAGCGTTTCTTGCAGACCGTACTGCCCGTCTTGCTGAGTGACCATTGGCCCAACTGGGAGCAGGTGGTCACCGCCGAGCGGGCCGGACAAACTCAATCGTCACACTGAGAACCCACACATGGCACAACGACTGAATAAGAAACTGGTAGTGAGTTTAACCATCACAGGCATGGTGATCACGACGGGAGCGGCGGTGGTGATGCTTCGTTCGGTGCTTCCCAAACGCGACCCCGCCCCCATGGTGGAGCAGGCGGAGCGGGCCCGGACGGCGGGCGACTATGCGACCGCGTCCAGGTGGTACGAGCGGGCGTATGTACGTGCGCGCTCGGCGGAGGGGGGCTTGGGACAGGCGAACGAATACCTGATCGAGGCGGGTGAGCTGGCGCTGGCTGCGGGGGACGCGCGACAGGCGGTGAAGCTGTGGCAGAAGGTGGTCACCGACGATTCCACCAACGAGCGTGCGCAGCAGAACATTGTGGACTACTTGCTGGAAGCTGTGTCGTTGCGGCAGGCTCTGTGGAGCGATGTGCAGAAGGAGGCGGAGAAGCTGCTGCAGATGAATCCGAAGAATCCCGCCGCACTGCACGCCGCGGGGTTGGCGAAAATCAATCAGCGCGAGATCCGCCCGGAGAACCTTCAGGAAGGTGAGAGTCTTTTGACAGAAGCTTTCGATGCGGACAAGGTCCATCCTCGCTACGCCGAGAGTCTGGCCCTGCACTACGATCGGGAGAAACAGCAGGACAAGGCGGTCCAGGTGCTGGACGAGATGATCGCCAACCTGCCGGATGACCCCAAGGTGCAGGAGGAAGCTTGGCGTCGGCGGGGTCGGTTCTTCCTGCTCAAGCGCAACGTCCAGCAGCAGGATTTGCGGCAACGCGAGGCGACTCGAAAGGGGTTGGCGGATCTCCCCGCTCTTCGGGAGGAGATCGCCAAGTCGGACGCCGAGGCCTTGCGTTGCCTGGAAGAGGCAAGCCGACTGGGGCCCGAGGACGTCGAGAACCTGCTGAGCGTGGCTGACTACTGGGCCATGAAGCTTCCGATGGCGACCGATGAGGCCCAACGGAAAGCACAGGGGGAGGAGTTCTTCAGCAAGGCGGAGGAGCGTTACCGCCAGGTGATCGAGCTTGATGCGGACGGATACGAGGCTTACTTGCGGTTGGCGCGCTTGCAGGCCGACCAGCGGCGACAGGATTACGAGAAGGCGTACAAGGTGTTGGAAGCGCGTCGGGCTCGAGGAATCCAGCGCACTGGATACCTGGGTGCGAGGAACAAATGGCTGATGGCCGCGGTGCGGAGCGAGATGTACCGGTATGGCATGTTGCAGGCGGAGCTGAGTCGCATGCAGGGCGAGCAGACTGCGGCACTGCGTGAGGAGATCACCGCCCGCCTGGAGAACCTCTATAACGAGCAGGTCGCCGATTCCGGGGAAGAGGATGCAAACGTGCTGTTCATGCTGGGCCGGCTTCTGATCCTCAAGGGAGAGATCTACGACGCGATCAAAGCGATGGAGCGGGCGGAGCGGCTTGTTACCGAGCCGGTGCCGGAGATCAAACAGTACCTGGCTCAGCTCTACATACAAACCGGCGAGATCGGTCCCGCCCAGGAAGCGCTGCAAGTGGTTTTGCGGGCGTATCCGAACAATGCCACGGGCTGGGCCAATCTGGCCGTCCTGTATGGTCAGACAGGACAGTTCGAGCAGTCCCTGCAGGCATCGACGCGAGCACTGGAACTGGATCCGGATAACCGGGTTGCATTGATCACCCAGGTCCAGGTGTACAAGGAGCAGAAGAACTGGGACAAGGTAGAGGAGCTCCAGAAGAGGTTGGGGAGCGAGCAAGACAGTATCGCGGACAAGCTTCAGCGGGCGACGATCTACCGTTTGCGAGCCGGCGAGGGCGAAGAGCGCGACATTCGCCAGTTGCAGGAAGCGGAGCGCTTACTGCGTGAGGTTCTGGATGCGGATCCGCTCAACCTGGTGGCTCTGCGGCATCTAGGCATCGTTCTCAGCGAGATACCCGACCGGAGTGAGGAGTTGGCGGCGGTCATTACCGATCGCAGGGCCTTGGCCGAGCAGCGACTGAACGATTTAGCCAACACCGCGACTCCCGCGGACAAGGAGAAGGAACAGTATCGCCAGATCATCGCCACGCTCGATCGTCTCAGCGTATTGGCGGACCCTGAGGCCAGCGAAGCGGACAAGCTGCAGCGGATGGAGGAGCTCATCAAACGCGGCGAGGATCCATTCGTGCAGGCCATTGAGCTGTTCCGGCTGTACGCCCAGTTGCCCGACCGTGAGCCGGACGCCATTGCTCAGTTGCGCGAGGCCTACCGGCTGAAACCCGAAGAGCGGGGAGTGATCGAGGCGATGTTCGTGACCGCTTTGCGGATCAAGGATTGGGCCACCGCCGAGGAATTGGTCCGCAAGGCGACGGAAATGGGTCTTGATCGGGCGGGAGGCAGTTTCTACCGTGGGCGGTTGATGATGGCCCGGACCGATCAGGCGAATCATCTTCAGGAAGCGGTCCGGCTTTTCCGCGAGGGTCTGGCCGAGTTTCCGACGTACTCGCAGGGGCACGCCTGGTTGGGCCGAGCGCTGGCGGAACTCAAGCAATTGGACGAGGCGGCGCGGGCCTTTGAAGAGGCTTTGCGCCTGAATCAGAACAACCCCTTGGCGGCCGTGGCCCTGGCCTCGTTGGCGGCCCAGCGCGGAGACGCGGAAGGCAAAGCCCGGTATCTGAGCCTGTGCGCCAAGCTTGCCCCCAATCACCCATGGGTGCGGGAAGAACTGCAGAGCGAGGAAGATGCTCGTGATCCCAAGAAGGGTATCGTTCGCCGTGAGGCCTTGCGCAAGACTGATCCGCAGAACCTGAGCAATCTGCTCAAGCTGGCGGATCTTTACGAGCGGGTAGGCAATTACGAAGCGGCCGGATCCATCTATGAGGAATGTCGCCGATTGGCCCCCGAGGAATTGCGTGTCGTGCAACATTACGCGGCCATGCTGCGGACGAAGCAACCGCCCGAACCTGAGGCGGCCACACGCATGTTGACCGATTTGGTGACGCAGATCGGCACCGACGGCAAGCCGGAACCCGCGCCCCGCCAGGCCGCGGTGCAGTTGTTGCTCGCGAGTCACCTTGCGGAGTTGCTCAGAGCTGGAGGTCCGAATGCTCCGACGTTGGAGAGTGTGGACAAGGCGTATACCGCCGCGGCGGGCTTTGCCGAAAACTCCATGATCTGTCGGGATATCGCGGTGCATTTCCTCAGCACGAACCGGTTTGACCAGGCGGAGGAATGGGCACGCAAGGCAATGGCCCATGCCCAGACCGCGCAGGCGCTTGAGGAAGAACGCCTCGCTCATCGCGTGGTTGTCGATGCCATGCTCCAGATGCGAGACGTTACCCGCGACGAGGATATGAAGAAGGAACTGGAGGCTTATCGGACGCGGTTCGACGACGCGTTTGCCCTGTTGGCGCAGAGTGACTACCACGCCGCCGCCGGCCGGTTGAGCCAGGCGCTGGAGTACATCACCCAATATATAAGCCGTCAGCCGAATGAAGCCCTCGGCTACCTCAAGCGGGGCGATATCTACTATCGCCGGAGCCTCTGGCAGGATGCCATGGTCGATTACCGAAGGGTTAGATCCCTGCAACCCAAGGGCTTCGAATATCAGCATCGGTTGCGGTTGGCTCGTTGTCAGGAGTACAGGGGAGCTGACGACCTGGCCATCGCGGAACTGCTGAGCATCCTGGAGGACGATGCGAATCAGCGGTCGGCGGTGCAAGAGCTGCTACGCCTGTACACCAAGCTTGAACGTTTCAAGCCGGCCGAGGATCTGCTGTTGGCTCGACTCAGCAAGGATCCGGAGAACGCCATGCTGGCCGCCCTGCTCGCCCGGCTGCATTTGGCCACCGGTAACTGGGACCAGGCATACCGCTACGGCGTAGACGCGGTCCGGTATAGCGGGTTCAACGATGGGATGGTAGATAACCTGTTCCAGGCATGCCTCCAGCACCAGAAGTATGACGACCTGATTCGGCTGGTTAACGAGACACTGCCGACGGAAAAACGCAAGGAGCCCTATGTCGTGACTCGCCTTGCCGCGGCCTACGCGGGCAGGGGGGGACGCAGTCAGGCTCTCGAACTCTACAACCAGGCGCTCGATGCGACCTTGGTATCGATGGACCACTACGCCAGTGTCGTACAGGGGATGCGCGACCAACTGGGCGAGGAAGCGGCACGCGAGGTTCTGGAGAAACGGCTTGCGGCCCGACCTGAAGAACGGCCCGCTCGCTTCGCCCTGGCTACCCTGCGGCGAGAACAGGATGGTGGTGAGGCCTTTGTGACGACCATCCGAGGCCTGCTCGACAGTGTGTCCGCGGATACCCCCGACGCCCAGCAGCAACGACTGTTTCTCATGCGCGCATTGGCTGTCACGCTCTATCAACTCAAGAAGTACGACGAATCACGCAAAGTCTACGAGGAAATGCTCGAGGTCAACCCAAACCATGTGATCGCGCTGAACAACCTGGCCTATATGCTGATGGATCAGCTCGACGATCCGAAGTCGGCATTGCCGTACGCCCAGCAGGCGTCCAAGCTCCTGCCACGCGATGCCAACGTGCTCGATACCCTCGGCTGGAACCTCATCCTGCTCGGACGCTACGACGACGGGATTGCCATCCTTCGCCAGGCGGCGGAGATCGACGACTCAATCCCGGCAACCCATTATCACGTGGCCGAGGGTTTCTATCGAAGGGGTAATGCCAGCCCGCCCACACGCGAAGAGTACCATCGCGAGGCGCCCACCGAGTGTCGGCGGGCGTTCGAACTCCTCAAGACCATCGGCCATGACGATGCCGGTGTACATGACGATCTCATTGCCTTGGGCGACAAGCTGGGGCTGGCTCTGGAGGATGCCCCGGCTGCCGCGCCGTCCGAGCAGAGCAACTGATCAAAGGCTCGTCACCGCCGACAGGGCCAATGCTTGTGTCACAGCGCTTGGATGACACGCCTCGGGCGGCCTACTCCGGCGGCGGTCGCCCTTCGGCTCCGGCGGGCGAGCTCTGCTGCCCGGCGGCGAAGGAACCCGCTTGCGCCCTGGCGGCTCGATCGTCGCTCGCGACCCCCCAAGGGGTTTGGGGCCGGGGGGGCTCGCATTCGGCCGACGCATGCTATAATGGCGGACCGGATCGGGCAGGGGGCCGGTCATGTCTTGCCGGTACCGGCTTGGTGCGAGGAAGCGCAGCGTGGTTGCTTCTCCCGCGTCCGATCCAAGCTGAGAAACGCGGGTGCTTCATGAGTGCATATGCCGCGATCCAGGGTCGTCGTCCTGATGGGCGAGTGGCTCGTTTGGGGTTCACCCTGATTGAGGTACTCGTGGTGGTGGCCATTCTGGCCTTGCTGGTGGCTATTCTGCTGCCTTCGCTGGCCAGGGCTCGCGAGGGAGCCCGCACGACGGTGTGCGGTACCCAGCTCAAGGAATATGGCAACGCCATTTTGATGTATAACCACGACCAGCGCGATCGCATGCCCGGCCCCATCCATGCGGCGGTGGAACTCGAGACGTTCGACAAGGTGGCGGTCGCCGACTATCAGGAGTGGCATCTGCCCTGGTTCATTCGCAGGTACTTCTCCGATCGTGGTCGGCGCGGCAAGTACACCGACAGCATATCGAGCTGCCCGACGGCAACGCGTCTGACCACGGGAACGCTCAAGTTCAGCGCGGCCGCCGCGGATCGGCCCTTCACCTACGCGGTTAACAACTTCAACCAAGCCACGTCGGCGTACGGTACCGATCCCCCTTGGTACTTCGGCTACCCCAACTACTACTGGAGCGGCACGGCTCCGCCGAAGCAAGTGGCTGATCCTGGCAAGCAGCACTTCAAGGATGCTCACCCCAAACGGTTCAGTCAGATCCGCCAGGCGAGCCGCGAGTGGGCTATCGCGGACGCCTTCTGTTATGAAGCCGACCTGCCCAATCCGCCTGCCAATTCGGGCAGACAGCCTGGACAGTGGCAGATCGGCACCTACCAGAATCGCACCTGGGCGAGACGGGTCGGCATCCCGACGGCACCCTATCATTCGGGCGGCATCAATGTTCTGTGTTTCGACGGGCATGTCGAATGGCAGCGACCGTGGCGAGGCACGGCCAACCAGGCGCCCTGAGGAGGTGTAAGAGTCGTTTGGCATGTGTGGAACGATGCCTCGCCGCGTGCTGTTCCTCGACGCGAATCGGGGCTCGCAAAGGATTGTCGTGGGCGGCGTTCGAGTACGCTCAGAGAATGGAGCGAAAACCATGGCTCGTTCAAGACGTCTGACTTGCGTTCTCCTGACACTGAGTAGTTCGCTGTTGCTGGGCACCACATGCAGCGGCGATTTCTTCTTCAGCATCACCTTCATCAAGCCGGACAAGGCGGAGTCCACCGAGACACAAACGGCGGAACTGTCGGCCGGCACGCCCGTGCGGATCACCAACGATATTGGCAGCACACGGGTCACGGTAGACCCCAACGCAACCGAGGCAACCATCCAAATCCTGCGGACGGCGTTGGCGAACAGCACCGCGGAGGCGGAGGAACTGCTCGACGCGATGACCGTGACGATGACTCCGGCCGTGGGCGATGAAGATCCTCTCGTCATCCACGCGGTGCGTCCACCCGACGCGACGGGCGATTCGGCACACTTTCAGGCGACCATCACTGAGGATGAGATCAACGTCGTCGCGATCCTCGGTTCGGTGAGCGTGGCAACGTATCGGTTGCGGATTACCCTTCCGCCGGGGCATGAGGTCGAGCTGGTCCAGGAGGTCGGCGAGGTACGGGTGGTGGGGCTTGATGCCCCCAGTGCCGTGACCGCTCGGGCTGGGTCGGTTCGCTCTGTGGCCGGTGAGGCTGAACTCAACGTCGCCGTGTCGGCTGGCAGTGCCCGAGTGCTTTCGCACCGGGGATCATTGAGCTTGGATCTCGAGGCCGGATCGGCCTACGTGGATCTGGTCTCTCTTGCCGCCGCCGACAGCGTGAATGTGCGGACTGAGGCGGGCGACATCGACATCCTGCTGCCCGCCGACGTCAGCGCTCTGCTCAGGGCCCGAGCCGACGCCGGCCGTGTCCGCTTCCGAGTGGCCGACTTCCATTCCGCCACCAGCGTCACCGCCAGCCGTACACGCGTAGCGGCTACCCTGGGGGCCGGTGGTCCGCCCATCGACCTGCGGGCCCTCGCCGGCAACATCGACATCCGTTCGTTCTGAAAAAATGGTGTCAGGATGATTTTTCCGGGGTCATGATAGCGAATCTGCTCGAAGCTGTCATGAGGCCGGAAAAATCATCCTGACACGAATGGTACTGCCGTGCGGAAGTTGCGTTCCGCGGGGCGGTTACGTTTTTCCGATTTCTTGGCGCAGCTCTTGTCGGGGCTTTTTCATGAGCGGATAGCGGTGACG
>Ga0123329_1002390_pt1 | contig 16571 bp, 13 predicted proteins | sample BioC12SIPDNA_FD_89703 | JGI IMG/M metagenome (GOLD analysis project Ga0123329, IMG submission 89703) | Anaerobic biogas reactor microbial communites from Washington, USA - Biogas_R1_B C12 SIP DNA | ecosystem: Engineered > Bioreactor > Anaerobic > Unclassified | place: Washington, USA | collected... | reverse complement strand
GGTGCGCAGGCGGGCCGCGGTGAAGATCTGCAGCACGTTGGTGAGGATGGAGCGGTTGGTCAGCAGCACGCCGGCCGGGGTACGGGTCGAGCCGGAGGTGTACTGCAGGAACGCCGGCTGGTCGACGGGCATGGTGGTCGCCGAGGCCATGAGCTGCTGGCCCTGCAGCGTCATCATGGGGTTCATGTAGGACGGGGCGAGGGTGTCCGGCAGGGTGTCCACGGCGATGATGCGCGGGCGCTCCCGGGAGGGGATCTCGGTGAAGTGTTCGCGCACGGCCTGGGCCGAGCCGGTGTTGGTGAGCACGAAAGAGGGCTCGCAGTCCGCGAAGACGGCCTTGAGGTGGTCCGCGTGGCCGGGCTCGGAGGGATCGTAGAGCGGCACGGGGGTCATGCCGGCGTACAGGGCACCGACGAAGCCGAAGATGTACTCCGGGGAGTTGTTCGCCAGGATGGCCACCCGGTCGCCGATCTTGCCCACCTGCTGCAGGCGGGCGGCGACGGCCTTGATGCGGGTGTTGATCTCGGTGCGGGTGAAGTCCACCGGGGCGCCCTCGCGGGATTCGGAGAAGTCCCAGAAGCGCAGGCAGGGTCGTTCACCGCCACCGAGCTGCAGATCGCCCTGGTACATCAGCTCAGCCAGTCCGGCGAGCGTGAGCTGGGGAGCGAGAACGATCTCGCCCTTGTCATTGAAGAACTGGCTCATCGCCGCTTTCAGATCCATGCTTCTCCTTCTGTGTGCCGTACCGTGCCTTGCCGGCGGCGGTGCGGTGCGGTGGTGCTGTGGTGGTGGTGAACTGTGTCTATATGGTTTTACGTGCCAACGTAACAGAGCGGTCCCGCCACCTGTTAGTCCATCGTCGTGACAGTTCCGTTACCTCTAGAGGTTACCTGGCTCACTGGTCGATGAGGCCGGTGGCCCAGTCAACGATCCAGGCGTTGGTGGTGGTGCCGGGAATCACGTTCGGGTTGCTGGCGTACTGGGCGTGGACCCCGTTCGCGGCGGCCAGCTGCTGGGCCCGCTCCAGAGCGTTGCCGACACCCAGCGGGGCATCACAGATGCTGTCGTCGGGGGCGCAGATGTCGAAGGTGCGGTCCTGCAGGGAGCCGAAACCGCCGTCGCGCGGGCCGCGCATGGTGGCACCGGGGACGATGGGCTGGACGAGCAGGTTGAGGGCCTCGAGGGAGACCTCGGCACCGACGCCGGCGACCGGGTTGCCGGGGACCTGGCCCACACCAGGTTCCCGTCGTCCGTCCGCGACCAGGGCGACACCCCTGATGCGGTCGGCCGGTACAGCGCCGTTGTCGTGGCCGATCCTGTTCACCGCGTCACCGATGATCACCGCGCCCTGGGAGAACCCGGCGAGGATGAAGTCGGTGTACGGACACTGGTCGTGCATGGTGACCAGCTCGGTTTCCAGGGTGGCCAGGCCCTCCTGGCGGGACTCGTCGTAGGTCATCTCGTTCGGCGAGTTCACGCTGCGGAACTGCGCGGTGTACGGCAGGGTCCACACCTTGACGTCCTCCGGGGAGTAGCGCTCCTGCAGCGGCTGGGTGACCGAGAGCATGAAGCTCCACGGGTTCGCGGTGGGGTTGACGGGATCGTCACCCTTGGCGGATTCCCAGGTGCCGGGCGCGGAGATGAACTCCACGGCCGGGCACCAGTCGGGCTGCAGCAGCTCCTCCACCGGTTCCTCCGCCTCCGGGGGCAGGGGAACGTCGGTGTTGGTCCGGAACCACTGGATGGCTCCGACGCCGAGGACGAGCACCAGGATCAGCACCGCCAGGACGGTGAGTACTTTTCTCATTGCTCTAGCAGTACGCCTGACGCGCGTTATCCACAATCAGCTGCGTCAGTTCCTCGGCGGACTTGTCGGTGCGGCCCTGTTCGACGAGCTGCCCGGCCACGGCCGGGACGGTGGCCTGGTCGATGCCGGTGCCCTCGGGGTTGCAGACGACGGTGGCGGTGCCGATGAGCTGGTCCTCGACTCCGGCGACGTCGATGTCCTGGTCGGTGAGGGCGCCGAGGTAGTCGACGTCCTGCGGGGACCGCGCGGCCTCCTGGGCGGGGACCTCGTCAACCTCGCGGGCGCCCTGGTCCTGGGGCTGCGGTGCTGCGGGGCGGTCGGGGCCGGGCTCACGTGAGGAGGATGCGGCGGCGGACTCGTCGGCGTCCTCCGCCTCCTTCTCGGAGGATTGTTCGGAGCTGGCCTCGGTGGACCGCGGGGCACGGTCGAGCGGTGCCACGGAGGTGGCGGTGGCCCCGGTGTCCTCGACGGTGGCTCCACCGCAGGCGGTGAGGCTGAGGGCGCCGATGAGGGTGGCGGCGATCAACCCGGTTGTTACCGGTGTACGCATGATTAGTTCAGATCCTCCTGGACTCGGCCGAAGATCTCGCGGATGGTGCCGTTCTGGAATTCGACGACCTCACCGCCGGCGGGGATGGCGGCGTGGTCGGCGGTCGGGTAGCCGAACTCGCCCTGCTCCCAACGCTTGGCACCCCAGGCGTCGAAGATCTTGCCGTACTTGATGACGTGGGCGCCGGTGCCGGCGGACCAGTAGATGTTGCCGTTCTGGAACTCCTGGAAGGCGCCGCCGCGGATGAGCTTCTCATCGGAGGTGGGGAAACCGAGTTCGTGGGCGGCGGTGCCCAGCTCGCCGTACTTGGCGGCGATGGCGCCGCGGACCCAGTGGTTCTCCCCCTCCGGGGTACGGACGACGTAGCCGTTCTGGAAGGGCTGGACGAATCCGCCGTTGATCTCCTCGGCTGCACCGGTCGGGTATCCCAGCGGGCCGCCCTCCCAGCCGGTGGTGCCCCAGTAGTTGAACATGTCGCCGGGGATCTCCCAGGCGTCGGTGCCCACGGTCCAGTAGATGGAGCCGTTCTCGAAGTGGACGTAGCGGCCCTTGCCGTCCGGGGTGGTCTTCTCCCCGGTGGTGGGGAAGCCGAGCCAGCTGGATGGTCCGCCGACCGCCTGGTAGCGGGCGTGGATACGGCCGAAGAGGGCGTGGGCGCCGGTGTCCGGGGACCAGTAGACGGAGCCGTTGCGGAAGTCCTGGCGGGCGCCGTCGTCGCCGACGGGGTATTCGTTGGTCACGCAGCCGCCGATGGTGCCGCTCACGTTCGCGGCCACCGGGGCGATGGCGCCGCCCGTGGTGCAGTCGACGCCGCGGTCGTCCTCGGAGAGCTGGAGGGCGTTGGCGATGTGCGGCCAGGCCTGGGACATCTCGAACTGCCAGTAGGGCCAGGCGTGGACACCGGAGGGGCGGAAGTGGACGATCGGCTCGACCCCGGCCTCCCGGGCCTTCCGGACGAAGGTGTCGCTGGTCATGCGGGACAGGACCTCGAGACCGATGCCGGCGGGGTTGGCCGGGCCGGTGGCCACGGACTCCGGTCGTCCGAAGTCGTCGGTGCCGGAGCCGGCGGAGACGTAGACGGACATGTCCTTGAGGTTCTCGATGCCGTACTTCGGGTCGTGGTCGATCCAGTCCTGGTGGTTCGGCGGGCCCCACATGTTGTCGGAGTTGTAGCCGCCGGCGTCGGCCTGGGCGGCCTTGATGGCGGCCGGCATGCCGGTGGAGGTGGTGTCCAGGTAGCCGGAGAAGGAGCCGACGAAGTCGAAGATGTGCGGGTGGCGCTGGGCGAGGTTCATCGCGGCGGTGCCGCCCATGGACAGACCGACGACGGCACGCTTCTGGTTGGAGCGGAAGCCGTTGTCCAGGGTGGGGATGAGCTCGTTGATGAGGAAGCTCTCCCACATGTAGTGCTTGCCGTTGTCGGGCCGCTGCCAGTCGGAGTAGAAGGAGGACTCGCCGCCGACCGGGAGGATGACGTTGACGTTCTTGTCGGCGTAGAACTGCGCGATGTTGGTCTCGATGGTCCAGCCGCTCTCGTCCTCGCGGGCGCGGAGGCCGTCGAGGGCCCACACCTCCGGGAAGTCGCGGTCGGGGCTGGAGTGCCAGTCTCGCGCGAGGAGCATCTGGACCTGGATGAGCTCGCCGGGCATGGCGGCGGACTTGATGAAGATGGCGATACGACGATCCGTGATCCACTCGACGCGGTCGACCTCGACGCCGGCGGGGAGGTTGTCCACGCTCGGGTACTCGGTGGAGATCGGGGTGCGCTGCGGCGGGTCGGACGGGCGGATCTGGTCCGAGAAGGAGCTGCCACTGCTCTGGGCCGTGGCGGCCGGGGCGAGCGAGACGCCGAGGGCGAGAGTGGTCGGGAGGACGGCGGCGGCCAGCCAGGCGCGGTTGCGGTGGCGGCGCTGTGGGGAACGGGATGCGGTGTCGCGCATGTGGAGGGTCCTGGTTCTCTGTGATGGAGGTCGGTGTCGCGGTTCCGCCCACGGACGAGGGCACGGGCCGGTGCAACGCCGCAGGGTGCGCGGGGCGTCAGCGTGGGCCCCGGGGGTTCCCCTCCCCCGGGATCTCTCGCTTGTCGACGCCCGCGTCACTCACCGCGGTGCTGTCCCGGCCACCGTCGTGCGTGGTCGGATGCCATATTCGGTTCTGTCGCCTGTGCGGGATCATCTCCTCGACCGGGTGTGGGCCCGGCCGCGGGTACGTCCCGCAGGTCGAGATCAACTTTAAGTTGAACTTGAGAGTTTGGGTGGGGACACACCGACGGAATGTGCCCGAAAGAACAAAATGGCCCCGGAGGATGTCCTCCGGGGCCGTCTCGTGGCACTTACCAGGCGTTCATCACGTCGAGGACGCGCGGCTTGGTCTTGTGCAGCTGGCTACCGAACTGGGTCCAGTTGTGGATGCCGGTGACCGGGTAGTCGGCGGTCGGGTTGAGGCCCTGCAGACGGGCCTTGCCCTCCCACAGGTGGGTGGAGACGCGGGCGAGCATCTCGAGCGGTGCGCCGGAGAGCTTGAGGTTGGCCGGGTAGTGGGCGTCCTCCGGGCCGGGGATACCGGTGGCGGCGGAGATGTAGACGTCGGTGTTGGCCAGGCCGCCCATGTTGAGGAACGGGTCGTTCTCGTAGCGACGCGGCTCGATCATGGTGCCGTACATGGCGTTGAGGTTGAAGCCGCCGGCGTCGAGCAGGGCGACGCGCATCATCGTCTGCATGCCCGGCATGGTCTGGGTGAGGTAACCGGACCAGGACAGGGCCTGACGGAACTGGCCCGGGTGCTTGGCGGCCAGGTTGAGGGCGGCGGTGCCACCCATGGACAGACCCGCGATGGAGTTGTTGTTCGGGGCGACGCCGAAGTGCTGCTGCAGGTAGCCCGGCAGCTCGTTGGTGAGGAAGGTCTCCCACTGGTAGGTGACCGGGTTGTTGAGGTCGTAGGTGGCCGGGCCCTGCCAGTCAGCGTAGAAGGAACCGGCACCGCCGACGGGCATCACGAGGGTGATGTTGGTGTCGTTGTAGACCTGCGGGGCGTTGACGTCCACGGTCCAGGCGTTGGCGTGGTTGGTGGCGCGCAGACCGTCGAGGAGGTAGAAGCCGGCGTTGCCGCCACGGCCGGCGGGCTGCACCTGGACGGTGATGTTGTGGCCGGTGGACGGGGAGTACACGTCACAGCGCTGGACGCCGAAGCCGACGGCGTCCCAGTCGCAGGAACCGGTGGCGTCGGGGCGCAGCCAGCCGCGGTTGTTCGCGTTGGCGGTGCCGGCGCCGACGGTCACCATGAGGGCGAGTGCGGTGGCGACGGCGGCGATCACCGCGATGATCATGAGGCCCGCGCGGCGGGCTCCGGTCTGGTAGGTCATTGTTCTCCTCGGCTCAACGGTCGTGCTCTGGACGCACTGTGGATCTATCGGGGTCTATCGGTGCCGGCTGGACATTCGTTAACAGTCCGAAACAGTCCCGGGCGCTCCGGCCCACAGGCGGTTCCACAGTCAGCTGGAGACAGCATAGACCAGATTGTTTCCGATTACTCATTTGTTTGTTATCGGTTCGTGACCATTTTGCGGTCTCACCTGCGCGGTTCGGCATTTATATTCATCGGCCACGCCACGGGGGTGGCGGGGTCTGTGGGGCCGAAATCCTCGATGACCTCGTCTGCGTCGAGACTGAATTCCAACGTACGTCCCGCTGTGAGCGAAAAAGCCAGATTGTCCAGGAACCTGGACATGGTCATCGGCGCCCGGTAGGTGGCGAACAGCTCCGCCATCTCCGGGGTCTGCAATGCCTGGCGCGCCTTGGCCACGGCGTCACTGTCGTACCAGGGCGGCAGATCCTCGAGGGCCGTCGCCGTGTCCGCCGCCTGCCAGTCGAAGGGCAGCCACTTGTCGTGGCCGACGCGGGCGTCCGGGTCGCGGGGCTGCCGGGCGGCGAGCGGGGTGGTCAGGCCCACGGTGTCCAGGACGCGCAGCTCCAGCGGGGCGTTCATGCTCGTCATGCCCAGGTTGAGGTGGTAGACGGTGGGCGGCAGCTGGCTGAGCCCGGACGGATCCTCGGCGGGCGGCTCCGCGGGGCGGGGGCTGATCCCCCAGGAGTAGCTCTCCTGGTCCAGCCGGAACTGGTACATCAGGGCCGCGTCCTCGTCGACGGTGCGGGTGGCGGTGTCCACGTAGTCGTTCATCGCCAGGGCGCTGCGGAAGTCCTCGGCCACCAGCGGCGGGTCCCCCTGCTCCCGGAAGGTGGCGTAGGCCCAGAAGTCCCGTTCGTCGACGATGCCGAGGTCGCCCTCGTACTCCGTCTCCCAGTCGAGTTCGTGGCCGTCGATGACGGTGGCGATCCCCCACCAGGACACGGCCACGACACCGGCGCCGAGGAGCACGTCGAAGATCCGCCGCGGATGGGTCAGGTCGATGACGGGGACGACGGCCAGCGGGAGCAGCAGGGCGAAGATGGGCAGCAGCAGCATCCGACCGTGCATGAAGTCCCCGCCGACGCGCAGGACATAGAGCAGGTGCAGGGTGCCGGCGAGCAGGATGAGCACCACGCCGACGGCCGGGGTGCGCAGCGGGGAGCGGTCGTCTGCGGAAGCCGCAGGGGGCGCGTCAGAGACGGACAGTCGCCACAGCATCACGGCGGCGACGGCGAGCACCAGCGCGAGGGCGACCCACAGGTGGTAGGGGTCGGCGAGGTCGCGCAGATAGTCCCATCCTTCGGCCCACTGGGCGTCGCCGGCGGACTTGGCCACGGCGGTGTGCGGGGTGATCAGCCCGTAGTAGCCCATCCGGAAGATCTGGTACGCGGCCGGGATCGGCAGTGCGGCGGCGAGGATGAGGCCGCGGACCCGCCAGGAGCGGGCGGCGAACAGGAGCAGGAGGCCGACGAGACCGCCGTAGAGGGCGAGTTCCGGGCGGACGAGCCAGGACAGACCCGCCCAGGCGGCGACGCCGTAGACGATGAGGTCCCGGTCACCGCCGGCTTGGTGGCGGCCGACCGGGCGGGCGGGCTGCGCCCACGTCATGAGCAGGAGCCACATCACGGCGATCCAGCAGACGCTCAGTCCCCATTCCAGGCCGGAGGTGGCGAAGTCCCGGGCCGGCGGCAGCGCGAGGTAGACGAGGCCGCCGACGGGCAGGAGGACCAGGGCGCGGTGGCGGCGGTGGAGCAGGGTGGTGCCCCACGCGGCCGCGGCCAGTGCGATGGTGGTGAGGATGAGCGCGAGCCACATCGCGATGATCTCCAGGCGTGCGTCCGTGACCAGGGCGACCAGGTAGATCAGGTACTGCCACAGGGTGGAGGTGTTGGCCTCGACGCGTTCACCGGCGTTGAAGACAGGGCCGTTGCCGGCGAGCAGGTTGCGGACGGTGCGCAGGACGATGAGGCCGTCATCGCTGATCCAGCGGCGGGTCCAGCCGCCGGTGAAGGCGAGGACGCCCAGGATGATCGCACTGACGCCGCCGGTGAGGGCGGTGACGGATACCCGGCTCGCCCTCGTGGCGGACCTGGTGCTGCCCGCCCGACGGCCGCCCTCCCGAACAGCTGTGGTCATGGTGGCAGATGTTACCAGGGGGAAATATCCCTACAGGTATCGCAGGAGCTACCTGGCCGGATCTAGAGGGCGGGCACGAGGTAGACCGCCATGACGATGCACACGATCCACAGCAGGGCCAGGGCCTGGAGCACCCGGTCGGACAGAGCCATCTCGTCCGGGGCGCCGCCGTGGCCGCGGTCGACGTCTGCGGCGTAGCGCAGGATCGCGATGGTGAACGGCACCATGGAGATCTGGTACCAGACGCCGGCCATGCCCTCGACGGAGTTGGAGAGCTGGAAGCCCCACAGGGCGTAGCTCATCACCACGGCGGTGGCGGCCAGGGTCCACACGAAGCGCAGGTAGGTCGGGGTGTAGCCCTGGAGGGAACGGCGGATCTTCTTGCCGGTGCGCTCGGCGAGCAGCAGCTCGGAGTAGCGCTTGCCGGAGGCCATGAACAGCGAGCCGAAGGCGGCGACGAGGAGGAACCACTGGGACAGGTCGATGCCGGCGGCGACACCGCCGGCCATCGCGCGGAGCATGAAGCCGGAGGACACCAGGGCGATGTCGATGACCGGCAGGTGCTTCCAGCCGAAGCAGTAGCCCAGCTGGAGGGCTATGTAGACGGCGACGACGGCGGCCAGGCCCCAGCCGGAGGAGGCGAGGAAGGACAGGCCGACGGCGGCGACGATGAGGATGACCGCCATCGCGTAGGCCAGGTTGATCGGCAGCATGCCGGAGGCGATCGGGCGGAAGCGCTTGGTGGGGTGCTCGCGGTCCGCGTCGACGTCCTTGGCGTCGTTGACCAGGTAGATCGACGAGGCGGCGAGACAGAAGACGACGAAGGCGAGGAGGACGTCGAGAAGCGTGCGCCCGTCGAGGAGCGCCTCCGCGCCGGCGGCGGCGGGGGCGGCGACGACGAGGACGTTCTTGACCCACTGCTTCGGGCGCAGCGACTTGACCATCGCGTCCGCCAGGTTCTTCGGGGGCTGGCGCTTACGGGTGTTGTCGATGCCCTCGGTGTGCGGCTCGGAGTAGAACAGCCCGGTGGGCTCCTCCTCGCCGTTGGGGCCGGCGATCTGGCTCGCCGGGGTGGATCCCGGTTCGTTCTCCCTGCTCACGCTCACGCGGTCTTCCTCTCAATCGTGTGGACGGCACGGCTGGTCGCGATGCCCAGGGCGGCGCCGACGATCGTGTCGGTGGGGTAATGCACTCCCAGGACCATACGCGAGATCATCATGACCGGAATCCCGGCCAGCGGCACCGTCGAGCCGGTGATCTCCGTCAGGGAGGTCATCGCGGCGGAGGTGGAGGTCGCGTGGGAGGACGGGAAGGACAGCCGGGACGGGGTGCCCACACCGACGCGGATGCGCGGGTCGTGGGGGCGGGTGCGGCGGACGATGCGTTTGATCACCACGGATGCGGCGTGCGAGGTGAACGCGGAGACGCCGAGGGCGGCCCACTGGCGGCGGCGCTCCCGGTCGGCGGCCATGCCCACGGCGGACAGGGCGAGCCAGCCGAGGGCGTGCTCGCCGACGTGTGACAGGGCCCGCGCGGCCGGTAGGACGCCGGGGCGGTGGGCGATGGTGCGCTGGAGACCCAGCAGGAGATCAACCTCGGTGCTCACCGGAAGATCTCCCCCCAGGACTCGCGGCTGACCAGGTCCGGCAGGGCGGCGCGGTAGGCGTCGCGGAGCTCGTCGAAGCGCTCGGCGACCTCGTCCTGCAGGCCCCAGGTCTCGGCGAGGAGTTCTTTCGCCTTCGCGCGGTCGCGCTTGCGGTAGGCGACGCCGTTGTTGCCTGCGGTGGTGACGGTCGCGCCGTCGAGACGCGAGAGGGTGAACCAGCGGGCCTGGTCCGGAGAGAGGTTGGCCTGCGGTACGTCGTGGTGGCGCGGGTCCTCCTTGCGCAGCGAGTGCTTGAGGCCCTTGAGCAGCCAGTTGACCTTGCGGACCTTGTTGAGGCGACCGCCCTTGTCCTTCATGGGCACGCCCGGCGCGCCGGAGGCGGTGGGCAGGTCGGCGGCGGTGGGCAGGACCACGGCGTCCGGGTACTCCTTGCGGATCGCGGCGATGCGCGGCAGGGAGGACTCGAGGATGTCGAAGAGGTGGTCCGGACCGGCGAGGAAGTCCCGCATCGCCTCGATCTGGATGGCCAGGGTGGAGTACTCCAGGCACATGACGTGCTTGAAGGTGGACTTGCGCAGGGAGGTGATGAGGCCGTCGACGGGGCCGTCATGGTTGAGGGCGGCGACGATGAGGCGGTTGCGCAGGTGGAAGTAGGCCTGCCAGTCGATGGCGTCGTCCTTGTCGGTCCACGCCATGTGCCAGATGGCCACGCCGGGCCACGTGACGGTGGGGAATCCGGCCTTGGCGGCGCGCAGGGAGTACTCGTTGTCGTCCCACTTGATGAACAGCGGCAGCGGCTGGCCGTTGGCCTGTGCCACGACCCGCGGGATCATGCTCATCCACCAGCCGTTGTAGTCGACGTCGATGCGGCGGTGCAGGTCGCGGGAGTTGACGGCGTCCGGGTCCTTCTCGTCGCGGGGGTCGCCGAGGTAGTTCAGCGGGTAGCGGGCGAAGTCGTGGTCGGTGACGGCGTGCTGGGCCGGGCCCCACATGAAGTCGGCGCGGTTGACGATCTCACCCATGGTCCGCAGCTGGCTGCGTTCCTGCAGGTTGAGCATCTGGCCGCCGACGATGATGGGGCTGGCGGCGTAGCGGGCGACCTGAATGGAGCGCAGGATCGACTCGGGTTCGATCTCGATGTCGTCGTCCATGTAGAGGATGAACGGGGACTCGGCGGCACCGGCCGCGCCGTCACCGAGGGCCTCGTACATGATGCGGGAGTAGCCGCCGGAGCCGCCGAGGTTGCCCTGGCGGAACTCGTGGAAGCGGTCACCGAAGTGGGCGACGGCCTCGTCGTAGCCGGGCTCGTCGGCGGGGTGCTGATTGCCCTGGTCAGGCATGATGACGGCGTCGATGGCGGCGTCGACCAGCGGGTCCTCGGCCAGGGCCTGCAGTGCCGCGACGGCGTCGGCCGGGCGGTTGAAGGTGGGGATGCCCACGGTGGCGCGCTTGTCGAAGGGCCCGACCTGCGTCCCGTCCGGCATGGTCTGCGGACCGGGGGCGACGTCGGCGTACCAGCCGGCCTCGGTGATGGTGGTGGTGGTCTCCGCGGTGACGTCGAACCACAGCCAGCCGCCGTCCTCGAAGTGGGACAGCGGGATGCTGAACTCGACGATGTCGTCGGTGACCAGCTGCCCGTCGACGGACACGCGGGTGCCGTCGATCTTCGAGCGGTAGACGTCGACGCTGGCCTGGCCCTCGACGTTCATCCGCAGGAGCACGTGGTCCAGCTGGGACCAGCGGCGCCAGTAGCTGGCGGGGAAGGCGTTGAAGTAGGTCTCGAAGGAGACCTCCGCGCCCGCCGGAACGGTGACGGTCACACGGTCCGCCCAGGTCAGGCGCTCCTTGTTCTGCTCGGCCTCCTGCAGGTAGAGGCTGCGCACGTCATGCGGCTCGCCGCGCCTGGGCAGCAGGATGCGCTGGAGCATCTCCCGCACGTTTCGGTCTCCGGTGTCGTTCACGGTTGGTTGACTCTGCCTTTCGACGACTGATCTTCGCATCAAGGGTAATGGCCCCGGCCCGTTTTCCGCGCTGCACACGCTCCCCCCGGCCCCGTATCCTCGGGCGCATGAGACGTCTCCTCCTCGCCGTGGCAGCCGCTGTCACCGTCGCCGCGGGTTCCGCTCCGCTGCTTGTCGACGCCGCCGTGCCCGCCACCGCCGCCACGCCTGCGCCGGCATCCGGGCAGGTGACGGCCCCGGCGGCCCAACGGTCGGTGGAGATCGTCGACCTGGCGGGCGAGCTGTCCGAGTCCGATGAGCGGATGCTGGGCAACAAGACCCCGGAGATCACCCTGCCCGCGGATGTGACGCAGGTGACCTACATTCTGTTCCCGGACAATGACGACAATCTCAACGACACCGTCCGCGCCTTCGCCGAGGATGAACGCTCCGACCTCATCACCGCCGAACGGGACAAGTGGGCCGCAGGCCAGCTCATCGTCGCCGTCGGCCTCGACCCGCGCCGCATGGGCGTGTACTGCGGTGATGACGTCTGCGCCTCGGTCGGCATCTACGACTCCGGGCGCCTCGACGGCATCCTCGACCGGATGGAGGGCCCGCTGCGCGACGGCAACTGGGCCGCCGGCCTGCTCCAGGGTGCGATCGCCTCGGGTGACCCGTCCGCCCGGCGCGACGGCGGTTCCGGTGGTTCCGGTGGCTCCGGTGACGGCGGTGCCGGCTGGCTCGGCTGGGCCATCGGTGGCGGCGCCGGCGCCCTCGCCCTCGGTGTCGGCGGTATGGCCGTCGCGTCCATGCGGCGCAAGCAGGTCGCCGACGCCCGGGACCAGTTCGACGAGGTGCAGCGGGACTACGGTCGCGTGGCCCAGGATCTGCAGGCCATCGACGTCCGCGCCCATTCGTTGACCTCTCCCCTGGCCAATGACGCGTTGCGCGGGCAGTGGGAGGAGGTCAAGACCGGCTTCCTCGGCCTCGACGCCACCTTCGATGAGCTCGACGGACTGACCGCCGACGCCGACGACGCCGAGTTCCGGCGCCGTCGCACGGCGATCGCCACCGCCCACGAACAGGTCACCCGGATGAGAACCGCCGAGGAGAACATCGAGACGCTCGCCCGGATGGAGCACGGCGACGCCGAGGTCCGGCGCCGCGAACTCACCGAGATGCACGAGGACGCCCTCGCCGCCCAGGTCTCTCTCGAGGACCCCACCCTCAAGGAGCAGCTCGGGGCCCTGGACTCCCGGATCCTCGACCTGCGCTCCCGACTGGATTCGCCGACGTTCATGGACGAGTTCGCCGACCTCATCAGCGCACACCGCGTCTTCGTCGAGGCCGCCCAACGTCACCTCTACGCCGAGTCCGGGGTCGACGAGTCCGAGGATGATGACCGCCGGGCGCCGGCGGTGTGGGAGTCGAGCTGGCGGCCGGGCTACGGCTACGGCAACTACATCCCCTTCGGGATCGTCCACTCGTGGCACTCCCAGGACCAGCAGGCCGCCGAATCCGCGGCCTCCTCATCCTCTGCGACGACCGGGTACTCGGGCGGCGGCTTCTCCGGCGGCGGCGGGTCGCGGGGGTTCTAGCTACTTCCAGCCTGGTTAAGCCGCGAGGCGCTCGGCGTCACGGGAGACGACCCGGACGTCCAGGTCGGCGAGCAGACGGCCGACGGCGCCCTCGAGCTCATCGGCGAGGCGACGGCCGGTCTCGATGTCCATGCCCTCGGTGGAGGCGACGTGCCAGTGGACGTAGCGGCGCCCCGGCAGGTCAGCCTCCTCATCCATGCCCAGGTAGACGACGACGTCGGGGGCGTCCAGGGTCCGGTCCTGGCGACGGGTGACGGTGGAGGCGTGGTCGAGGCCGCGCTCGTCGATGATCCACTCGATGAGGGAGTTCTCGCGGTTCTCCGGGTGAGTGTCGGCGACGGTGGCCACGACGGCGTTGTCGGAGAGGCGGCGGGCCAAGCCGGCGGCGAGGACGGCGACGGCGGCGTCACCGCGGTGGGCGAAGAGGATCCGCTTTCGTGGCGTACCGACGTCCCCGTGGGTCCACAGGAAGTGCTCGATCCGCTCGGACGCCTCCCGGGCGACGAGGACAGGCAGGAAGTCGGTGACGGTCGCGGTGGCCTCGTGCTCGGCGATGACCTCGTCGAGGATGGTGTCGATGACCTGCGAGGCGCAGGTGTGGCCGTAGCGGCCGTAGAGGTCGCGGCGGACGAGGGAGAAGGTGGTGTCGATCATGGGGATCACTCGCTTTCGTTTCAGTGTCTGCTGGGTCGGTCCGGGAGGTTAACTCCCGGCACCTTTTGTTAACCTAGCGTTCACCTTAGCCGAGCGAGCTGGGATTCTTCAACATCCGTCCTGGGAGTTTCGGCACGCGCTCCACATTTTCGCAGGTCACAGCCGTTCATTTTTCGTTAACTTAAGCGACACGTCACGTTCCCCTTCGGCGTGTCGCCGGTCACGCCACATCCATCATCCCGCAGCGAGATTGAACATCCACCGAATGCCGAAGCGGTCCCGGACCTGCCCGTACACCGAACCCCACGCCTGATCCGCCAACGGCATGAGTACCTCACCACCGTCCGCGGCCAGCGCCTCGAACCACTCGAGCGCCGCCGGGGCGGGCACGTCCGAGCCGATGCACAGGCTGCGCGAGGGGTCCCCGTCGCCGGTGCCACCGGTGTCCTCACAGTCCGAGGCGAGGACGCTCCATCCGCCGTCGATGGTCAGGTGGGCGTGCATGATCGTCTCCCCCGCGTCCGGGATGCCGAACTCGGCACCGGTGAGCAGGTCGAGGTGTCCGCCGAACACGGAGTGATAGAAGGTCATCGCCTCCCGGGCGGTGCCGGGAAACTGCAGGTAGGGAGTCATCCAGGTGGTCATGCGCCGATTCTAGGCCGCCACATCCACCCCGTGACGGCGAGCGCGACCCCGGTTCCCAGCGCGATGCCACCGACGATGTCGGTCAGCCAGTGGACGCCCAGGTACAGGCGCGTGAGGCAGACGATCCCCGCACCCACCCACACACCGGTGACTCCCCGGCGGTGTCGCGGCCACCACCACAGGGTGAGCACCGCCGCCACCGCCGCCACCCCGGTGGCGTGACCGGAGGGAAACGCCGGGTTGGTCTCCACGATGAGGCGGTACGCCTCAGGTGGGCGCTCCCGACCGATGAGCGCCTTGAGCAGGTGGCTGGCCAGGTTGGCGGCGAGGACCGCCGCCGGCAGGAGCCACACCACCCACCGCCGGGTGCGCCCGTACTCCACCATCGCGATCAGGAGCGCGAGGACCGCCATCGCCGTGGGGCCGGTCACGGTGGTCACAGCGACGGTGACGTCGGTGACCATACCCGACAGCTGCCCGGGCAGGGGCGCGAAAAAGCCCCAGACGGCATCGTCTGGGGCGAATCCGGAACCGGGGTACACCGGTCAGAGTGTAGATCAGGCGGCGTTGAAGTTGGTCTTGCCCAGCTCGTCGAGCAGGTTCTTGACGTGGGCCTCCACGTCGTCGGCGATCTCGCGGACCTTCTCGATGGGCTGGCCGGCCGGATCGGCGATGTCCCAGCGGACGACGCGGTCACCCGGGATGCCCGGGACCTCGTCCACGCCCATGAGCACGACGACGGACGCGCGGTGGACCGTGCGCGGCACGATCTCCTTCTGGTACATGTGCCCGGTGGGCACGCCACGCTCCTGCAGCACCTCGAGGACCTGCGGGTCGATGCCGCCGGAGGGATTGAGTCCGACGGAACGGACGAACACCCGGTCACCCACCTCCTGGTGCGTGATGGCGGAGGCGAGCTGCGAGCGGCCGGCGTTGCGCTCACACACGAAGAGGATCTCCGGACGCGCGGTACCGCTACGACCGGCGGCCTCGGCGCGCTGCTCCAGCTCGGAGGAGACCTCGCGCTCAACGGTGACCGGGAGGAACGTCTCGATCTTGGCCGTGGCCTTGGCCTGCGCGATCTTCTCGTCGAGCAGCGCGTCGATGGTGTCGGCGTAGAAGTACTGACCGTAACGGCGGTGCATGTCCTCGCGGACGATGGCGAAACGGTCGGTGATGTTGCTGCCAGGAGTGATCATAATGTTCACGCTTTCGTTGTTGTTAACCTGGCGTTAACTTTACCGTCCCGGCACGTTCACCCACAAGTCCAACCGGAGCAAAGAACGAGCCCTTCAGAATGGGCTCCCGGGATTACCCCCAGGGACCGCCCTCTGGCGCTCGAAAACTAGCCATACGATCGCAGCAACGGACGGTTCCCGCCCTCCTCAGGGCACCACAGACTGACCTGGTGGCACCCTCCACGTGTTTCCATACCTGGCCGGACTCCCCCCTTCAATCGAGCGAGAGTACGCAGCTGACGCGGTGGTAGCCGACCATCCGCTTCTGGCCACACACAGGACGAAGCTCCCTACAGTCCGTGTTATGGGACTGTTGAGAGCGATTGATTCACTGACTGAAAAGGCCGACCGTCGCATGCGGAGAACCGCCTTCTACCAGCCGGAGATCTCAGCCAGTAGGGAAGTAATCGGAGAAGACCCCGGGAGGACCAGGGAAGAGATCGACCAGGATTTGGCGGAACTGGGACTTCCGTCGGTCATGGAGAATTGAAAGGCCTTCGTAAAGTCGCTTCCAGTTCTGGTCCCTCTCGTTGTGGGCCTCGCTGCCCTGAGCAGTATCAGAAGATTCTTCGTCCGCCGACAACAGTGACCAGAACGTCGGGGCAGCCCGGGCCGCCGACATGTACTGATTTCCCAGATCTGGGCACGTTGATCGTCCCGTGCAGATGCCCGGGCGGATCAGTGACCGCACGTCGAGTGCGGTGCCCTTTATCGGAACTGCAACGCAGACGCGCATGAGGGCGGTGATTGCATGACCCGCTCACCACCGACCCCCTTTCCACATACGGAGGGCGCCACCGAAGACCCGGCCAGCCAAGAGCAATACCGCTAGTGCCCTCTCTCCTGCTCGAGGGCCACGCCCTCCTCATAAAACGGAACGAGCTTGTTCTCGAACAGGGTGAGCGCCGACGCGATGGCCATGTGCATGTCCAGGTACTGGTAGGTGCCCAGGCGGCCACCGAACAGGACCTTGTTGTCTCGGGCCTCGG
>Ga0123329_1002389_pt1 | contig 16572 bp, 10 predicted proteins | sample BioC12SIPDNA_FD_89703 | JGI IMG/M metagenome (GOLD analysis project Ga0123329, IMG submission 89703) | Anaerobic biogas reactor microbial communites from Washington, USA - Biogas_R1_B C12 SIP DNA | ecosystem: Engineered > Bioreactor > Anaerobic > Unclassified | place: Washington, USA | collected... | reverse complement strand
CGTACGGTGGCTTCGCGAGCAGCCGCTCCTCGGCGCAGATCAGGTCGAGAATCCCCTTCGGGGTCTGGAAGTAGACCTCGGGCGCGTAGTCCTTGCGGGCCCGGCCGGTGAAGTGGACGAGCGTCTCCGCCTGGCCCGGGTGCGTGATGGCGCGCAACCTCGGCTGCATCGGTTCCTCACTTCCGGCCTAGCTGTAGTTCCCAGGGACGTTGTGAACGGCTGACGTAGCGAAGACCTCCGGGGACGATGTGGGTACCACCCTCACTTCGTTCGACGGAGGTCTTCGTGACTCACGCTAATGCCCCTTTGACACCTGAAGGTCGTCGTCGCCTGGCTGCGCTCGTTGTCGAGCAGGGATGGACGGTGCGTCGTGCTGCTGAGCGGTTCCAGGTCTCGCCAGCGACGGCGTCGAAGTGGGCTCGCCGCTATCGCAACGGCGAGGCGATGGTCGACGCGTCCTCGCGGCCTCGTGCTACCCCGTCGCGATGCTCGTCTCGCCTCGAGCGGCGCATCATCGCCTTGCGGTTCACCCGCCGGTGGGGACCGCACCGCATCGGCTACCACCTGGGCGTGCCACGCTCGACGGTTGGGCGGGTGCTGGCCCGTTATCGGATGCCGCTGCTGGCCCACGTGGACCAGGCCACCGGTCTGCCGGTGCGCCGCCCTCAGGTAGTGCGCTACCAAGCGTCGGCCCCCGGTGAGCTGGTCCATATCGACATCAAGAAGCTCGGGCGCATCCCCGACGGCGGGGGATGGCGCGCCTATGGGCGCGACTCAGCCCAGGCACGTGCTGCAGACGCGGCTCGTGACAACACTGCCCGCCAGGGTGCGCCGGCCTCTCGGGGCTACGTGTTCTTGCACCACGCGGTGGACTCCTACTCCCGTCTGGTCTACTCCGAACAGCTGCCCGACGAGCGTAAGGACACCGCTGCCGGGTTCTGGCTTCGCGCACGAGCGTTCTTCCAACAGGCCGGCTTCGAGGTCCGCGCCGTGATGACCGACAACGGCTCGTGCTACCGCTCACGGGCCTTTGCCCAAGCCCTGGGCCCGGACGTCAAACATCGACGCACCCGCCCCTTCCGGCCGCAGACCAACGGCAAGGTCGAACGCTTCAACCGAACCCTGCTGACCGAGTGGGCCTACGCCCGCCCCTACCTGTCAGACGCCGCCCGCGCCGCCACCTACGCCGACTGGCTCCATCACTACAATCACCACCGACCCCACACCGGCATCGGCGGACTCACACCCGCAGACCGTGTTCACAACCTGCTGGGGAACTACACCTAGAGGAGGTGACGCGGGCCTCCGGACGTCGGGCGGTCCCGGCGGGGAGCAGGTCGTCTCGTCGGGGCCGTGGTCCGGAGCCCTCAGCCGCGCTCGGGTGCGGTGATCGCGAGCCAGTAGAAGTCGCGCGCGCCCATCGTCAGGGTCAGCGTGCCGTCGTCGGCGACGTCGGGGAACGCCGCGCCGCCGAACACGTCCGTCACGGTGCTGTGGGCGTGCGCGGGCAGCGAGAGCGTCGCGGAGCGTGCGGTTGCCGCGAGGTTCGCGACCACGAGCACGGTCGCGTTCGCGTTGTGGCGCAGGAAGGCGAGCACCGACTCGTTGTCGCACGCGACCGGCGAGTAGTCGCCCGTGCCGAGCACGGGGTTGCGCCGGCGCACCGTGAGCATGCCGCGCACCCAGTGCAGCAAGGACGTCGGCTGGGCGAGCTGGGCCTCGACGTTGACGTGCCCGTAGTGGTGCACGAGCGACTGGACCACGGGCAGGTGCAGCTGACCCGGGTCGGCCGTCGAGAAGCCCGTGTTGCGGTCGGGCGTCCACTGCATCGGGGTGCGCACCGAGTCGCGGTCGGGCAGCCAGATGTTGTCGCCCATCCCGATCTCGTCGCCGTAGTACAGGCACGGCGACCCGGGAAGGCTCAGCAGGAGGGCGTGCGCGAGCTCGAGCTCCTTGCGCGAGTTGTCGAGCAGCGGGGCGAGTCGGCGCCGGATGCCGACGTTCGCGCGCATGCGCGGGTCGGGGGCGTACCACGTGTACATCGACGCGCGTTCCTCGGTCGAGACCATCTCGAGCGTGAGCTCGTCGTGGTTGCGCAGGAAGGTCGACCACTGGCCGCCCGCAGGGACTGCGGGGGTGTCGGCGAGGATGTCGACGATCGCGCGCGCCTTCTGGTCGCGCAGCGCGTAGAAGATGCGCGGCATGACCGGGAAGTGGAAGCACAGGTGGCACTCGGGACGCTCCTCGGTCCCGTAGTACTCCACGACATCCTCGGGCCACTGGTTCGCCTCGGCGAGCAGGATGCGCCCCGGGAACTCCCGGTCGACCATCGCGCGCAGGTCCGCGAGCAGCTCGTGCGTGCGCGGCAAGTTCTCGCAGTTCGTGCCCTCCTCCTCGAACAGGTAGGGCACGGCGTCGAGCCGGAAGCCGTCGACGCCGAGGCGCAGCCAGAAGCGCACCGCCTCGAACATCGCCTCCTTGACCTTGGGGTTCTCGTAGTTGAGGTCCGGCTGGTGGGAGAAGAAGCGGTGCCAGAAGTACTGGCGGCGCACGGGGTCGAAGGTCCAGTTGGACGTCTCGGTGTCGACAAAGATGATCCGCGCGTCGGGGTAGCCCGAGTCGTCGTCGCGCCACACGTAGAAATCCCCGTACGGACCGTCGGGGTCCGAGCGCGAGGCCTGGAACCACGGGTGCTGGTCGCTCGTGTGGTTCATGACCATGTCGATGATGACCCGCATGCCGCGCTCGTGGCAGCGCGCGACGAGCTCGGAGAAGTCGTCGATCGTGCCGTACTGCGGGGCGACGCCCGTGAAGTCCGAGACGTCGTAGCCGCCGTCACGCATCGGGGACGGGTAGAACGGCGGGAGCCACAGGCAGTCGACGCCGAGCCAGTGCAGGTAGTCGAGCCGGTCGATGATCCCGCGCAGGTCGCCCGTCCCGGTGCCCGTCGAGTCGGCGAAGGACTTCACGAGCACCTCGTAGAACACCGCGGTGCGGTACCACTCGGGGTCCTCGACGAGCCCGACCGTCTCGGGCACGTCCTTGACCTCGGGGCGGCGCGGCTCGGGGAGCACGTGGAGCGGGAGCGGAGCGGTTCCGGGCCCGGTGCGGGGCTGCGAGGAGGGGTTCACGCGGACCTCACATGGATGACGTGGGCGACCTGCTCGTGCGGGTCGAGGCGGACGTAGGGGGTCGCGTCCCACGCGAAGGTCTGCCCCGAGACCTCGTCGTGGGCCGCAAAGCTCGCGTCCGGGGGGAGCCCGAGCGCGTGCAGGTCGAGGAACACCTGGCCGTCGTGCGTGTGGTGCGGGTCGAGGTTGACCACGACGATCACGGTGTCGGCCTGGCCCGTCGGGGACAGCTCGGCGGGCAGGTGGCGGGAGAAGGCGAGGATCTGGTCGCTCGTCGTGCCGTGCACCGTGAGGTTGCGCAGCTGGCGCAGGGCCGGGCGGCGCCGGCGCACGCCGTTGAGCACACCCAGGAGGCGCGCGATGCCGATCTCGTCGGCGCGGGACCAGTCGCGCGGCTTGTACTCGTACTTCTCGTTGTCGATCTGCTCCTCGACACCGGGGCGCGCGACGTTCTCGACGAGCTCGTAGCCCGAGTAGATGCCCCACGTCGGGGCCCCGGTCGCCGCGAGCACCGCGCGGATCGCGAAGGCCGCGACGCCACCGTGCTGCATGTACGGGGTGAGGATGTCGTGCGTCGTGGGCCAAAAGCTCGGCCGCAGGAACGAGCCGTCCTCGCCGCTGCCGGTCTGCAGGTACTCGGTGAGCTCGTCCTTCGTGTTGCGCCACGTGAAGTACGTGTAGGACTGGTGGAAGCCGATCTTGGCGAGCGTGAGCATCATCGCGGGCTTCGTGAACGCCTCGGAGAGGAAGATCACCTCGGGGTGGTCGGCGTGCACGTCGGCGAGCAGGCGCTCCCAGAAGTTGAGCGGCTTGGTGTGGGGGTTGTCGACCCGGAAGGCCGTGACCCCGTGGTCGATCCACACCTGGAGCACGCGGCGCACCTCGGCGTAGATGCCCTCGGGGTCGTTGTCGAAGTTGAGGGGGTAGATGTCCTGGTACTTCTTGGGCGGGTTCTCGGCGTAGGCGATCGTGCCGTCGGCGCGGGTCGTGAACCACTCGGGGTGCTCGGTGACCCACGGGTGGTCGGGCGAGCACTGGAGCGCGAGGTCGAGAGCGACCTCGAGACCGGCCTCGCGGGCCGCGCGGACGAAGTCGTCGAAGTCCTCGAAGGTCCCCAGGCCCGGCTCGATCGCGTCGTGGCCGCCCTCGGGCGAGCCGATCGCGTACGGCGAGCCGGGGTCGTGCGGGCCCGGGGTCAGGGAGTTGTTGCGGCCCTTGCGGAAGGTCGTGCCGATCGGGTGGATCGGGGTGAGGTAGACGACGTCGAAGCCCATCTCGGCGATCGCGGGCAGGCGCTTGGCCGCGTCCCGGAACGTCCCCGAGGTCCAACGGCCCGTCCTGGGGTCGCGACGTGCCCCTTCCGAGCGGGGGAACATCTCGTACCACGCCCCTGCGAGCGCGAGCGGGCGGCTCACGCGCAGCGGGTAGGTCGGCGAGGACGTCACGAACTCGCGCACGGGGTGCGCGTCGAGCACCGCGCGCACCTCGGCGGACAGTCCTGCGGCGAGGCGCGCCTGCGGGGGGCGGGTCGCGTCCTCGAGCGCGGCGACGGCGTCCTTGAGCACGCGCCGGGCCTTCGTGGGCAGTCCCTTGCGGGCCGCCGCCGCGGTGAGCAGGCGCGCGCCCTCGACGAGCATGAGCTCGGTGTCGACCCCGGCCTCGACCTTGATCCTCGCGTCGTGCGCCCACGTGCCGTACGGATCGGACCAGCCCTCGACCCGGAAGCCCCAGTCACCCTCGGCGTCGGGGACGAGGCGTGCCTCGAAGCGGTCGAGCCCGGGAGCGATGTCGACCATGCGCGCGCTCGAGTGGTCGGTCCCGTCGGGGCGCACGAGCACCGCGGTCGCGGCGACCGCATCATGGCCCTCGCGGAACACGGTCGCGCGGACGGGGACGGCCTCGCCCACGGCCGCCTTCGCGGGCCAACGGCCCTCCTCGGTCACGGGCGAGACGTCGAGAACGGGGATGCGCCCGATGCTCCTGGTGGGCGGCGGCTTCGTCGTCACACGACGAACCTACCCAGCGGTTGGGCCTTCCGGCACATCCGTAGGCCCTGGCGCGTCGAGGTTCACCCGCAGCTTCCAGGGACAGCGCCGGCGCGCGACGCCGCGCCCGCTGCGCGCATGCTTCCGCGCGGTGAACTTCTCGTTGCCCACGCTCGCGAGTGGGCCTTCCGGCGGGCGGTGGCCTCGGTCGACCGCATAGGCTGGACCGCGTGAGAGCCATCCGTCGATTCACCGTCCGCACCCTGCTTCCCGAGCCGCTCGCGGCCCTCGACGAGCTCGCGCACAACCTGCGCTGGTCGTGGCACGCCCCGACGCGCGAGCTCTTCGCGCAGATCGACCCCGAGCTGTGGCTCGAGGTGCGCCAGGACCCCGTGCGTCTCGTCGGCGCACTGAGCGTCGAGCGTCTCGCCGAGCTCGCGGCCGACGAGGCCTTCGTCGCGCGCGTCGACGCCGCCGCGGCAGACCTGCGCGCGTACGTGACCGAGCCGCGCTGGTACCAGCAGCAGCAGGGGCACCGGCCCGAGCTGCCCGCCTCGATCGCATACTTCTCGCCCGAGTTCGGGATCACGGCCGTGCTCCCGCAGTACTCGGGCGGTCTGGGCATCCTCGCGGGCGACCACCTCAAGAGTGCCTCGGACCTCGGGGTGCCGATCGTGGGTGTGGGTCTGCTCTACCACTCGGGGTACTTCAAGCAGGCGCTCACGCGCGACGGCTGGCAGGTCGAGTCCTACCCCGTGCTCGACCCCGACGAGCTTCCCCTCACGCTCCTGCGCGAGCAGGACGGCACACCGGCCCGGGTCACGCTCGACCTGCCGGGCGGGCGCACGCTCGCGGCGTACGTGTGGGTCGCGAGCGTCGGGCGCGTCCCGCTCCTGCTCCTCGACTCGGACGTGCCGGAGAACGACGAGCTTGCGCGCAAGGTGACCGACCGCCTCTACGGCGGGGGCGGGGAGCACCGCCTGCAGCAGGAGCTCTTGCTCGGGGTGGGCGGCGTGCGCGCGCTGCGTGTGTGGTCGCGGCTGACGGGCGCACCAGAGCCCGAGGTGTACCACATGAACGAGGGGCACGCGGGCTTCCTCGGGATCGAGCGGATCCGCGAGCTCATGGCCGACGCGGGCCTGAGCTTCGACGAGGCGCGCGAGGCGGTGCGCGGCGCGACCGTCTTCACGACCCACACACCCGTGCCCGCGGGCATCGACCGCTTCTCGCGCGAGCTCGTCGCGACGTACTTCCCCGCGGACGGCTCGGCTGGTGTGCCCGGCGAGGCCGTGCTCGCGCTCGGTGCGGAGGACTACCCCGAGGGCGACCCGACGGTGTTCAACATGGCGGTCATGGGGCTGCGTCTCGGGGGGCGCGCGAACGGGGTCTCGCGCCTGCACGGCGTCGTCTCGCGCGACATGTTCGCGGGGCTCTGGGAGGGCTTAGACACCCGTGAGGTGCCGATCTCCTCGATCACGAACGGCGTGCACTCCCCGACGTGGGTCGACCCGAGGTTCGCCGAGCTCGCTGCCGAGCGGCTCGGTGCCCCGGTCGGGAACGAGGAGGGCTGGCTGCGCCCCGACGCGGTGAGCGACGCCGAGCTGTGGGAGATCCGCCGGGCGATGCGCACCCGGCTCGTCGAGTACGCGCGCGAGCGCATGCGTGCCTCGTGGCGTCGGCGCGGTGCGAGCCCCGCCGAGATCACGTGGATCGACGAGGCGCTCTCGCCCGACGTGCTTACGATCGGCTTCGCGCGCCGCGTACCGACCTACAAGCGCCTCACGCTCATGCTGCGTGACGAGGAGCGGCTGCGCTCGCTCCTGCTCGACCCCGAGCGTCCCGTCCAGCTGATCGTCGCGGGCAAGTCGCACCCCGCGGACGAGCAGGGCAAGCGTCTCATCCAGCAGCTCGTGCGCTTCGCGGACGACGAGCGCGTGCGGCACCGCATCGCGTTCCTGCCCAACTACGACATCGAGATGGCCCAGCTGCTCTACCCGGGCTGCGACGTGTGGCTCAACAACCCGCTGCGCCCGCTCGAGGCGTGCGGCACCTCGGGCATGAAGTCCGCGCTCAACGGCGGCCTCAACCTGTCGATCCTCGACGGGTGGTGGGACGAGTGGTACGACGGCGAGAACGGGTGGGCGATCCCGACCGCGGACGGGGTCGAGGACCCCGACCGTCGCGACGACCTCGAGGCGGCCGCGCTCTACGAGCTCGTCGAGACTCAGGTCGCCCCGCGGTTCTACGACCGTGACGAGCGTGGGCTGCCCGTGACCTGGCTCGAGATGGTGCGCCACACGCTCGCGACGCTCGGGCCGAAGGTGCAGTCGGACCGCATGGTCACTGACTACGTCGAGGAGCTCTACGTCCCCGCGACGACCGCAGGCCGCGCGCTCGACGGCCCCGAGTACTCGGGCGCGCGCGAGCTCGCGGCGTGGAAGCGGCACGTCGGCTCGGCGTGGGCCGGGGTGCGGGTCGACCACGTCGACTCGGTGGGCCTCGGCGAGGTCGTCGAGGTCGGCTCGACGCTGCGTGTCAAGGCGTACGTCTCGCTCGGAGAGCTCTCGCCCGCCGACGTCGAGGTTCAGGTCGTCTACGGCAAGGTCTCGGACCACGACGAGCTCGACGAGTTCGCGGTCGCACGACTTGAGCACAGCCAGTCCTTCGAGGGCGGGCGGCACGAGTTCACGGGTGACGTGCGGCTCGAGCGCTCGGGCTCGTTCGGCTACACGGTGCGCGTCGTGCCGCACCACCCGGCCCTGACGTCCCCGGCCGAGACGGGCCTCGTCGCGAACGCCTGACTACACCGAGAGGTAGATCCGCAGCGTGAGCGGGTCGAGGGTCACCGCGTCGCCCGCCGACGGCGACTCGTTACCGTTGCCCTCCGTGGTCTCCCGGCGCTCGGGGTGCTCCCAGGTCGAGTCCCACTCGAGCTGCCACCGCCCTGTGCCGCCCGCGGGGACGGTGACGTCGACGACCTCGAGCGCGCCGTTCGCGACGACGAGCGCGTGGCGCCCGCCGTCGGGGCTCGCGCGGAGCATCTGCAGGGTGCGCACCTCGGGGTCGTGCCAGTGCTCGTGGTCGACCGGGCTCGCGTCGGCGCAGAACCACGCGAGATCGGGCTGCGCGGCCGGGTCGCCGTCGTGCGGGGCGCCGCGGAAGAAGCGTGCGGGTCGCAGCACGGGGTGCGCGGCGCGCAGCGCGACGAGGTGGCGCGTCGTTGCGAGCAGGTCGCGCTGCCACTGCTCGAGGTCCCAGTCGACCCAGCTGATCTCGTTGTCCTGCGCGTAGGCGTTGTTGTTGCCGCGCTGGGTGCGGCCGATCTCGTCGCCTGCCGTGATCATCGGGACGCCTGCGGAGGTGAGCAGGGTGCCCAGGAGGTTGCGCATCGACCGGCGGCGCAGTGCGGAGACCTCGCCGCCGACCCCGCCCGGGACGAGCGGCCCCTCGATCCCGTGGTTCCACGAGCGGTTGTCGTGCGAGCCGTCGCGGTTGTCCTCGCCGTTCGCCTCGTTGCGCTTGTGCTCGTAGGTCACGAGGTCGGCGAGCGTGAAGCCGTCGTGCGCCGTGACGAAGTTGACCGAGGCGAGCGGGCTGCGCGCGAGCGGGATCTCGCCGTGCCCGAACAGGTCGACCGAGCCGGACAGTCGCGTCGCGAGCTCGGCGAGGCCGTGCCCGCGCCCGCCGTGCGACAGACGCGCGGGGTCGGCGAGCCAGAAGGTGCGCACCGCGTCGCGGAAGCGGTCGTTCCACTCCGCGAAGGGCGCGGGGAAGCGCCCCGTCTGCCAGCCGCCGGGGCCGACGTCCCACGGCTCGGCGACGAGCTTCGCGGTGCGCAGCACGGGGTCGGTCTGAGCTGCGACGAGCAGGGGGTGGAAGGGGTCGAAGCCGTCGCGGCCGCGCGCGAGCGTGACCGCGAGGTCGAAGCGGAAGCCGTCGACCCCGACGTGCTCGACCCAGTAGCGCATCGAGTCGAGCGCCATGGCGATCACGTGCGGGCGGCGGAAGTCGAGAGAGTTGCCGGTCCCCGTGACGTCGGCCAGGCGTGCGGGCCACGAGCCGTCGTGGACGTAGTAGCCCGGGTTGTCGAGGCCGCGCCACGACAGGTGCGGTCCATCGATGCCGCCCTCGCACGTGTGGTTGTACACGACGTCGAGCAGGACCTCGATCCCTGCGGCGTGCAGCAGGTCGACCGCGCCGCGCAGCTCGCGCAGCACACCCTCGGGGCCCCCCGCGCGTGCCTCGTCGCTCGCGTACGCGGCGTGCGGGGCGAAGAAGCCGAGCGTGTTGTAGCCCCAGTAGTTCGTGAGCCCGCGGCGGGTCAGGTGGGGCTCGGAGATGCTCGCATGGACGGGCAGCAGCTCGAGCGTCGTGACCCCGAGCCGGTGCAGGTGCTCGATCGTCGCGGGGTGCGCGAGCCCCGCGTAGGTCCCGCGCAGGTGCTCGGGCACGCCGTGCAGTCGCTTCGTGAGCCCGCGCACGTGCGCCTCGTAGACGACGGTGCGGTCCCACGGCACGAGGGGCCGGGGCGGGCGATCGTGCTGCTCGGGCGGTGCGAGCACGACCGACAGCGGGACGCTTCCGAGCGAGTCGCGCTCGTCGGCCGGTCCGTGCGGGTCGCCGTGCCCGTCCGCGTCCGTGACATGCCCCGTGACGGGACCGTCGAGGTCGAGCCCGCCCACGACGCCGCGGGCGTACGGGTCGACGAGGATCTTCGCGGGGTTGTGCCGCAGCCCGTGCGCGGGCTCCCACGGGCCGTGCACGCGAAAGCCGTAGCGCTGGCCGGGGCGCACCCCCGCGACGTGCCCGGTCCATACCCCGAGCTCGGGGCCGTCGAGGCTGACGCGCCGCTCGGCCCAGCCGTGCTCGTGGTCGCCGTCGACGAGGCACAGCTCGACCGCGGTCGCGCGCGGGGCGTGCACCGCGACGTCCACGCCGTCGCCGACGACGTGGACACCGAGGGCTGGACGGGCGGCACGCACGCGGACCATTGTCGCGCACGCGACGCGGGTAGCCTTGCGAGTCGTGAAGATCGTGGTCTGCGCCAAGCACGTCCCAGACATCCAGGCCGAGCGTCGGTTCACCCCGCTCGGGCGGGTCGACCGTGACGGGGGCGACGGCACCGTCAACGAGGTCGACGAGAACGCGCTCGAGGAGGCTCGCAAGATCGCCGAGCAGCGCGGCGACGTCGAGGTCGTCGTGCTCACGATGGGGCCTGCCCAGGCGATCGACGCGGTGCGGCGCGGCCTGCAGATGGGGGCCGACCGGGGCGTGCACGTGCGTGACGACGCGCTCGCGGGCTCGGACGCCTTCGCGACCGCCCGCGTGCTCGCGGCGGCCGTGCGACGCATCGGCGAGGTCGACCTCGTGCTCCTCGGGATGGCGGCGCTCGACTCGCTCACCTCGCTCCTGCCCGCGGCGCTCGCCGAGGAGCTCGACGTTCCCGCGCTCACGATCGCCTCGCGGCTCGAGGTCGACGGCGAGCGCGTGCGCGTGCGCCGCGAGCTCGACGACGTGGTCGAGGTCCTCGAGGCGCCCGTCCCTGCGCTCGTGAGCGTCACGGACGGCATCAACACCCCTCGCTTCCCGGACTTCAAGGCGATCATGGCGGCGCGCACGAAGCCCATCGAGACGTGGTCCCTCGCGGACCTCGGCATCGCGGCCGACGAGGTCGGCGTGGCGGCGGCGCGCACTCGCGTGCTGGGCGTCGGGGAGATCCCTGCGCGCGAGCAGGAGGTCTTCGACACCGACGACGACGGCGCGGCCGGGGCACGCCTCGCCGAGCACCTCGTCGCGAAGGGACTCGCATGAGCACCGGACCCGTCCTGGCTCTTCTCGGCCGTCTTGACCAGCCGGGCGTCGAGCTGCTCACGACCGCTCGCCGGGTCGCACAGGGGCTCGGCGCACGGCTCGAGGCCGTGTGGCTCGGTCCGCTCGCCGACGACGACGTCACGGGGCTCGGTGCGTACGGCACTGAGCGCGTGCATCATCTCGCGACGGGTCGAGGCTCGTCGACCGAGCTCGCGGGGGCGATCCTGTCGCTCCCCGAGCGCCCCACCGCGGTGCTCGTCACGACGTCCTACCCCGCGCGCGAGCTCGCGGCCCGCCTCGGTGTGCGGCTCGGCGGGGGAGTGCTCGTCGACGCCGCTCAGGTCGAGGTGGTGGGCGGGCGCATCGAGGCCGAGCGGACCTCGTTCGCCGCGACGTGGGGCTCCCGCTGCGCCGTGCTCGCCGAGCCCGCGATCGTCACGGTCAAGCCGCACGCGACGTCTCCCGAGCCGGCCGCCGCGCCGTCGTCCCCCGAGGTCGTGCCGCTCGCAGCGGGGGCGTCGGACCCGCGCGTGCGCGTCGTCGAGCGCACCGAGCGGGTCGCGACGGGCCGCCCCGACCTCGCGAGCGCAGGCGTCGTGGTCGCCGGCGGGCGCGGCACGGAGGGTGACTTCTCGCTCCTCGCCGAGCTCGCCGACGAGCTCGGGGGAGCGCTCGGCGCGACCCGCGTCGCGACCGACGAGGGCTGGGTCGGCCACGAGCTCCAGGTCGGGCAGACGGGCGTCACGGTCAATCCCGTGCTCTACATCGGGGCGGGGGTCTCGGGCGCGGTGCACCACGTGGGTGGGATGCGCGCGGCGCAGCACGTCGTCGCGATCAACACCGACCCGGACGCCCCGCTCGTGCAGATCGCCGACTACGCGGTGATCGGCGACCTGTTCGAGGTCGTGCGGGCGACGATCGATCGCTTGCGCGAGCTGCGTTGAGTCACTCGCCCGCGAGCTCGCGCAGCCACGCGACGGCCGTGTAGGCCTGCGCCCGCTGGAAGGCGCGCAGGTTCGGCAGCCCGGGCGGGTCGGGCTGGAGGCAGTGCCACGTGAAGAACCCGGTCACGGCCGCGACGAGCGCGAGCTGGTCGTCGATCGAGAGCCCCTCGGACAGCGGGCTCGCGTCGAACAGCGCGCGTGCCGCGCCGCCGCCTTGCATCGTGACCGAGGGCAGCATGCACACGAGGTCGAGCCACGGGGCGCCGACGCCCGCGTGCGGCCAGTCGACGAGCCACAGGCGCTCGGTGTCGAGGATGACGTTGTCGGCGCGCAGGTCGCCGTGCACGAGCCGGTCGCCCGCGGCGAGCGGGGGAGCCGCGCGCTCCCACGCGACGAGCCGCTCGAGGTTGCGGTGCGCCCACTCCCCGATCCCGCCCGCGCGCTCGGCGACGCGCGCCCGCTCGTGGGCCGTCAGGGTCGCGAAGGACCGCCAGCCGGTCATCGAGCTCGCCCACGCCTCGGCCTGGTCGGGCAAGGTGTGCCCCGCCAGCGGGCGGGTGCGCGAGAGCTCGCCGACCGCGGCGAGGACGCGCTCGAGGTCCTCGCGGCGCCACGGCAGCTCGGGCGAGCGCCCGACGACGGCCTCGAAGCCCAGGACGACCCACTCGCCGTCGTCGTGCGACCACAGCAGGCGTGGCGCCGGCACGGACCCGGGGATCGCGCTCGCGGCGCGGATCTCCTGGCGGGCGAGCTCGGGGGAGTGCGAGTTCTGGGCGGGGGAGACCGCCTTGACGAACACCTGACGGCCGTCGACGAGCTCGAGCACGGCCGCGAAGCCGGGTGTGAAGCCGCTCGTGGCCATGACCTCGGCGCCGACCGGGGCGCCCGCGAGGCTCGCGATCCGGTCGCGCACGTGCCGGGGCAGGTCACGCCAGCTCAGGCGCGTTCCGGAGAAGGCAGGGGGCGCGCCACCGGGCTCGGGGGAGGGTTCGGTGGGCAGCACGGGACCATCGTGCCAGGAAGGGCTGCACGTGACCGGGCGATCTCACCAGATCTCCCCTGTTTCGTCCCACTCTGCACCGGGCACGGTGGCGAGCCTCACGCTCCTAGACTGGTCGACCATGACGACCTACCTCGACCACGCGGCGACGACGCCGATGCGGGCCGAGGCGATCGAGGCGCTCGTCGCGGCGCTCGGCGAGACCAGCAACGCCTCCTCCTTGCACGGACCGGGCAGGGCCGCGCGGCGTAAGCTCGAGGAGGCGCGCGAGCAGCTCGCGGCGGCGCTCGGTGCGCGGCCGAGCGAGGTCGTGTGGACCGCGGGCGGCACCGAGGCCGACAACCTCGCGATCAAGGGTCTGTTCTGGGCGCGGCGTGCGCACGACCTCGCGCGCCGGCGGATCCTCGTCTCGGCGGTCGAGCACCACGCCGTGCTCGACCCCGCGTTCTGGCTCGCGGAGCACGCGGGTGCGCAGGTCGTGCTGCTCGACGTCGACGCTCACGGGCGTCTCGACGTCGCGGCGCTGCACGCCGAGCTCGAGGCGCACGCCCACGAGGTCGCGCTCGTGTCGGTCATGTGGGCGAACAACGAGGTCGGCACGCTCGAGCCGGTCGAGGAGGTCGTCGCGGCCGCGCACCGCTACGGGGTGCCCGTGCACGCCGACGCGGTCCAGGCGCTCGGCCAGGTCCCGCTCGACTTCGCCGCGAGCGGCCTTGACGCGATGACGGTCTCGGGGCACAAGATCGGCGGGCCGCACGGTGTCGGGGCGCTCCTTGCGCGCCGCGAGCTCGAGCTCACGCCCGTGCTGCACGGGGGCGGGCAGGAGCGCGGGGTGCGCTCGGGGACGCTCGACGTGCCCGTCGCCCGGTCCTTCGCGGTCGCTGCGGAGCTCGCGGCGGCCGAGCAGCCCCAGTTCGCGGCACGCGTCGGTGCGCTGCGCGACTCGCTCGTGGTCGCGGTGCGCGAGGTCGTCCCCGACGCGGTGCTGCGCGGGCCCGAGGTGGGGCAGGGCGCGGCAGGTGCCCATGCCGCCGTCGTCGGCGTCGAGGCCCTCGACCGGCTCCCTGCGAACGCCTTGTTCACCTTCCCGGGCTGTGAGGGCGACTCGCTGCTGTACCTGCTCGACGCGGCCGGTGTCGCGTGCTCGACCGGCTCGGCGTGCCAGGCGGGCGTGCCCCAGCCCTCGCACGTCCTGCTCGCGATGGGCGTGCCCGAGGCCGAGGCACGCGGCGCGCTGCGCTTCTCGCTCGGACGCACGAGCACGCCCGAGGACGTCGCGATGCTCGTCGAGGCCTTGCCCGAGGCGGTCGAGCGGGCCCGGGCGGCGGGACTCGCGTCCGCGTGAGAGCGCGTTCACGCTAGAGTCTGGCCCGAATCGCACCTTCGTCGGGAGCCACAACGATGTCGCGCACGCCCGCAAGACTCCTTGCCGCCCTCACCGTCGTCGTCCTTGGCGCGGGCGTAGCCCTGTGGTGGGCGAACCGCGACGCCGGTCCCGGGGACGAGTTCGTCACGGTGCACGGGACCGAGCTGCGCCTCGGGGGAGAGCGCTTCCGTGCGGCGGGTGCGAACAGCTACTGGCCCGCGTTCGCCGACCCCCTCGTGACCGACGCGATCTTCCAGGCCGCGGCCGACAACGACCTCGCCGTGATGCGTATGTGGGCCTTCAACGACATCGGCGACCCGGCCGACCCGACCACGAGCCTCGACCCGCAGAACACCACTACCTACTTCCAGTACTGGGACGGGGAGAAGCCCGCGCTGAACGAGGGCGAGAACGGCCTGGTCAAGCTCGACTACGCGATCGCCTCGGCCAAGGAGCGCGGCATCCGGCTCGTGCTGCCCTTCGTCAACAACTGGGGACCGTTCGGCGGGATGGGCCAGTACGTGCGGTGGGCCGGCCTCGACGACCACGGGGCGTTCTACACCGACCCGCAGATCCGGCAGTGGTTCAAGGACTGGATGACCGCCCTGCTCAACCGCACCAACACCTACACGGGCGTGAAGTACAAGGACGAGCCGACGATCGCGATCTGGGAGCTCGCGAACGAGCCGCGCTGCGAAGGCGTCCCGCAGCTGCCGTCGAAGGACTGCTCGAGCGAGACGATCGTCGCGTGGGTCGCCGAGATGGCCGCGCACTTCAAGTCGATCGACTCCAAGCACGTCCTGGGGCTCGGCGACGAGGGCTTCATGTGCTCGCAGGACACGGGGCACTGGGCATACACGTGCTCGACCGGTCAGGACTCGCTCGCGTTCGCCCAGCTCGACGACATCGACATCGTGGGCCTGCACGTCTATCCCGACCACTGGGACACCGACGTCGAGTGGTCGCGTGAGTGGATCCTCGACCACGTCGCGATCGCCGAGCAGGTCGGCAAGCCGATCTTCATCGGCGAGTACGGCTGGCGCGGGGCGGCCCCACGCAACGTCGTGTTCGACGAGTGGGTCGGCGCGTTCGAGGAGGCGGGCGGCGACCTCGCGCTGCTGTGGTGGATGCAGCCGCGCAACGAGTTCTCGACCCCTCCGGACTCCGACGGCTTCACCGTCTACTGCCCGTCCGCGGTGTGCACCCAGACCTCGCAGCGTTCGCGCGGGATGCGCACGGGCGAGCGCGACTTCCCACCCGTCGCCGAGGTCGACCTCGTCATGGCTCGTTCGGGCGAGACCTCGACCTTCGACCTGCTCGCGAACGACGTCTCGGTCTACGGCGAGATCGACCCGGGCAGCGTCGACCTCGACCCGCAGGCGGACGGCGTGCAGACCTCGCTCGCGATCCCCGCGGGTGAGCTGAGCGTCGCGGACGGGGTCGTCACGGTCGTCGCGGCCGAGGGCTTCACGGGACGCGTCGAGCTCGCCTACACGGTCACGGACACCGAGGGCCGGGTCAGCCCGCCGACGACGTTCGTGCTCCAGGTGAGCGCGCCCGACTGACTCCCGCCCCGCACGGCGGGCCGCGCGGGGGGACGTAACCTGGTGGCCATGCGCGTCCTGGCAGCTCTCTCCGGTGGGGTCGACTCCGCCGTCGCCGCCGCGCGCGCGGTCGAGGCGGGGCACGACGTCGTCGGCGTGCACATGGCGCTCTCGCGCAACCGCGACCAGTTCCGCACGGGCTCGCGCGGCTGCTGCTCGATCGAGGACGCGGGCGACGCACGTCGCGCGGCCGACGTGCTCGGCATCCCGTACTACGTGTGGGACCTGTCGGAGAAGTTCGAGCAGACGGTCGTCGCGGACTTCCTGTCCGAGTACGCCGCGGGCCGCACCCCGAACCCGTGCGTGCGGTGCAACGAGCACATCAAGTTCGCGACCCTGCTCGACAAGGCCCTCGCGCTCGGCTTCGACGCCGTGTGCACGGGCCACTACGCGCGCATCGTGACCCACGAGGACGGTTCGCGCGAGCTGCACCGCGCGGTCGACACCGCGAAGGACCAGTCCTACGTGCTCGCGGTCATGGGCCCCGAGCGTCTCGCGCGCTCGATGTTCCCGCTCGGGGACGTCGCCTCGAAGGACGAGGTGCGCGCCGAGGCCGCCGCGCGCGGGCTCTCGGTGAGCAGCAAGCCGGACTCCTACGACATCTGCTTCGTCGCCGACGGCGACACGAAGGGTTTCCTGCGCGAGCGGCTCGGCTCGCAGCCCGGGCCGATCGTCGACACCTCGGGCGAGGTGCTCGGCGCGCACGACGGCGCGTACGCGTACACCGTGGG
>Ga0123329_1002379_pt1 | contig 16620 bp, 13 predicted proteins | sample BioC12SIPDNA_FD_89703 | JGI IMG/M metagenome (GOLD analysis project Ga0123329, IMG submission 89703) | Anaerobic biogas reactor microbial communites from Washington, USA - Biogas_R1_B C12 SIP DNA | ecosystem: Engineered > Bioreactor > Anaerobic > Unclassified | place: Washington, USA | collected... | reverse complement strand
CGCACGACGTGCTGCTCTGCATCCAGACCGGCTCCCGGCTCTCGGAGGAGAAGCGGCTGCGCTTCAGCAGCGAGGAGTTCTACTTCAAGTCGGAAGAGGAGATGCGGCAGGCCTTCGCCAAGTACCCGGAGGCGGTGGACAACACGCTGCTGGTGGCGGAGCGCTGCAACGTCAACCTGGAGTTCGACCGCATCCTGCTCCCCAGCTACGAGGTGCCTGGAGGCTTCGCCGACGAGGCCGCCTACCTGCGCCACCTGTGCGAGGAGGGCATCAGCCGCCGTTTCGGCGCCGACCCAGGGCCCGAGGTCCGCGAGCGTCTGGAGATGGAGCTGGCCACCATCGGTCAGATGGGCTTCCCCGCCTACTTCCTGATCGTCTGGGACTTCGTCTCCTTTTCCAAACGGGCGGGCATCCCCGTGGGACCGGGCCGCGGCTCGGCGGCGGGGTCGCTGGTGGCCTACCTGCTGGGCATTACCGAGTTGGACCCGCTCAAGCACGACCTGCTCTTCGAGCGTTTTCTCAACCCCGGCCGGGTGAGCATGCCCGATATCGACATCGACTTCTCCGTGGAGGGGCGGGACCGGGTCATCGAGTACGTGGCTGAGAAGTACGGGCGGGACCGGGTGGCGCAGATCGGCACCTTCGGCACGATCAAGGCGCGGCAGGCCATCCGCGATGCCGCCCGGGTGATGGACGTGCCCTACGGTGTGGCGGACTGCATCGCCAAGCTGGTGCCGGAAGGGCCCAAGGTGACTCTGGCCGATGCGCTGGCCGACAAGCAGGACCTGCGCGCCGAGTACGACAAGGACGAGGAAGTTCGCCGAGTGGTGGACGTGGCCAGGCCCATCGAAGGGCTGATCCGGCAGGAGTCCATCCACGCCGCCGGCGTGGTCATCTCCGACCGACCCCTCACCGACTACCTGCCGCTGCAGCAGAAGGGCGACGCCGAGGTGGTCACGCAGTTCGCCATGGGCGATGTGGAGAAGCTGGGGCTGCTCAAGATGGACTTCCTGGGCCTACGCAACTTGGATGTGCTGGCCGAGGCCGTGCGTATCATCCGCGAGCAGGACCCGGCCTTCGACCTGGCGGCCATCCCCTTCGACGACGGCAAGACCTACCGCATGCTGACCCGGGGGGACTCGGAGGGGGTCTTCCAGTTTGAGTCCACGGGCATGCAGGCCGCTCTGCGTGAGGTGGGCCCCACCACCTTCGACGACCTCATCGCCCTGGTGGCCCTCTATCGGCCGGGTCCCATGGAGTTCATCCCCACCTTCGCCCGCAACAAGCGCGATCCCGCGCTGGTCACCTATGTGGACCCGCGCCTGGAGCCGGTGCTCAAGCCCACCTACGGCGTGGCCATCTACCAGGAACAGTTGATGGACATCTCCAAGCGCATCGGCGGCTTCACGCCCTCGGAGGCAGACGACCTGCGCAAGGCCATCGGCAAGAAGAACCGCGCCATCCTGGACCGGCTGCAGCCCAAGTTCCGTGAGGGCGCCCTGGCGGGGGGCGCGGCGCCGGGTGTGGTGGACCACCTGTGGTCGCTGATGGAGAAGGCGGGCGACTACTCCTTCAACAAGTCGCACGCCGCCTGCTACGCGCTCATCGCTTACCAGACCGCCTATCTCAAAGCGAACTACCCGGTGGAATACATGGCGGCCCTCATCTCCAGCGTCATGAACACCAAGGACAAAGTGCCCTTCTATGTGACGGTGGCCAACGAGATGGGCATCGAGGTTCTGCCGCCGGACATCAACGAATCCGCCATCAACTTTCGGGTGGTGGAGGGCCGTATCCGCTTCGGGCTCAACGCGGTGAAGAACGTGGGGGAGACGGCCATCAAGTGCATCCTGGCCGCGCGCGAGGAGGCGGGCGGCTTCAGCGACATCTTCGACTTCTGCGCCCGCGTGGATCTGACCACGGTCAACCAGCGCGCCATCGAGAGTCTCATCAAGGCCGGCGGGCTGGATTCCACCGGCTATTCTCGATTGGGCATGCTGCAGGTGCTGCCCCAGGCCATGTCCTTCGCCAAGAAGACGCAGGCTGACGCCACGCTGGGGCAGGGATCCATTTTCGACCTGTTGAGTGTGGCCCCCGAGGGCAAGAAGGCCCCCGCGGGGGCAGCGGCGGCCGGCACGGGACGGGGCCCGCAGTCGTTGCCCGTGCCCATCCCCGAGGATGACTTCAGCAAGGAGGAGCGGCTGGCGCAGGAGAAGGAGACATTGGGGCTGTTTCTGTCCTCCCATCCGCTACGGGGGCTGCGCCACCAGATCCAGGCGGAAACCACCCATCTCATCTCGCATCTGAGCGAGGTGGCGGATGGCCAGGAGGTCACCATCGTGGGCATGGTGTCATCCGTGAAGCGCATCACCACCAAGAAGAACCACGAGACCATGGCCTTCGTGACCCTGGACGGCGTCGAGGGGTCGGTGGAAATGCTGTGCTTCCCGCGCATGTACTCGGACAACAGGGAGATCCTGCAGGAGGACCGCGTGGTCAAGGTGCGGGGCAAGGTGGACCACAAGGACGAAGTGGAGACCAAGCTCATTCCCTTCGCCGTGGAGCCCTTCGTGGCCCGCACCGGCGACGAGCCGGTTCTCCTGACCCTGGATGGGGAGGGCGTGCCCGCCACCGTCATTGATGATCTCAAGCTGGTGCTGCACCACTTCCCTGGGCCTTGCCCGGTGCAGGTGGAAGTGGTGACCAGTGCGGATCGCTTCCTGCTGCGCTTCGGCGAAGGCTACCGCGTGGACCCGCAGACGAGTCTCTTTGCGGAGCTCAAGGTCTTGTTGGGTGAGGCAGCCGTGAGCTGGCAGGGCGCGCCGCTGGTGGGCGCGGTCTCCGGCCTGTAGTCTTCGGCTGCGACCGTCCGCGGGCTGGTAACCTGTGCTCGCGACCCCGCCGGCGCGGGGCGCGCGGTAGTCCCTCGCTCTGACTCGGAGGCCAAGGTGCTCATTCAGGCGCTCACGCTCGCATCTGTCCCCAGTGCCGTTGACGGTGTCCGCCCTCGCCCGGCAAGCAGTGAGGCGATCGCGCGGGTGGTGGAGGGGATTCTGGCCGGCGTGCGCGCCCGCGGCGACGCCGCCCTGGTCGAGGTCACCGCCCGGCTGGACTGGCCCCAGGTGACGGCCGCACGCCTGCGCGTGCCGGAGGAGGAACTGCGCGCCGCCAGTGAGCGGCTCCCGGCGGATCTGCGCCGGGCGCTGGAAAAGGCGCGCGACAACTGCACTTGGTTCCACCGTCACGAGCTCCCCGCCGACTGGGAGGAGCAGGGGCCGGACGGTCAGCGCCTGGGCATCCGCCAGCGGCCGGTGGGGCGGGCGGGGCTGTACGTGCCGGGCGGGCTGGGCTCCTACGCGTCCTCGGTCATCATGAACGTGGTGCCGGCGCAGGTGGCGGGAGTGGCGGAGTTGGCCATCTGCACGCCGCCGGGGCGGGATGGCGCGGTGAACGAGTCGGTGCTGGCTGCGGCCTGGCTGCTGGGCGTACGTGAGGTCTACCGTCTGGGCGGGGCGCAGGCGGTGGCGGCGCTGGCGTACGGCACAGGGACGGTGCCCCGGGTAGACGTCATCACCGGACCGGGCAACGCGTACGTAAACGAGGCCAAGCGGCAGGTGTTCGGGCTGGTGGGCATCGACAGCTTGGCCGGGCCCAGCGAGGTGCTGGTGGTGGCGGACGGGCAGGCGGAGCCGCGCTGGGTGGCCGCCGATCTCCTGGCTCAGGAGGAACACGGCAGCGGTGCTCAAGCCCTGCTCATGGCGCCGGACGAGGACTTCTGCCGAGCGGTGGGCAAGGCCATCGAGGTGCTGCGCGCCGAGCGGTGCGCACTGTCCGACACGCTCGCCGCCCACTCCGCTGTGCCGGGGCCCGCGTCCACGGGGTCCTGTGTCGCACGTCCAGTTGGTGGCAACCTCCACGCCTTCTACCCGGCTCTGGGCCAGGAGTTCGCCCCGCTGGCGGCGGCGTTGGTGAACGCCTACGGCCCCGAGCACTTGGAGCTCCACCTGCAGGACGCCCGTGCCTTCCTCTCCGGCGTAGCCTCGGCCGGTGCCATATTCGTAGGGAAACATACGCCCACGGCCTTTGGCGACTACGTGGCCGGCTCCAATCACGTGCTGCCCACCGGGGGCTCGGCCCGCTTCGCTTCCGCCCTGTCCGTGCATACCTTTCTGCGCCGGCAGTCGCTCATTGAGTTGGACGCGGCCGCCGCCGGCCGTCTGGCGCCGCCGTTGGCCCGCTTGGCGGAGAGCGAGGGGTTCTGCTTCCACCGCATATCGGCGGAGATGCGGGCGGAGGATGCCGCGGAATAGCCCGCGGCACGGGCGGCCTGATCGCCGGATGCATCCGCCCGCGGCTCGGGGTCCGCGCGCGGAGAATTGCGGCCGCAAGGGGCGCCGGCAGCTGGGAGTCGAGCGCCTCCGACTGGGCGAAACGGCGGGAGCGGCGTATCGTGGTGAAGCTGACCCGCCGACCCGAGTTGATTGTGACCACAACACCCACTTCCCGCCTACCCTTACAGCTTCTCGTCATCGCCGCTTCGCTCTTCGTGGTCTGGACCGGCTTCGGCGCCATCCTCCCCTACCTACCCGTCTTTCTACAGGAAGAGGGGCATGCCTCGGTGGCGCTCATTGGGCTGGTGGCCGCGGCCTACTACGTGGGCGTGGTGGGGTTCTCCTCGCTCTTCGGGCTGGCCAGCGACCGCTTCGGCCGCAAGCCGCTGCTCATCCTGGGCGCCTGCCTCTATTTGACGGCCACCCTCCTATTCATCACCACTACGCGCCCCGGTTGGTTCGTGCTGTTCCGGTTCCTGGAGGGAATGGGAGCGGCCGCCATCTACCCGGCGGGAATCGGCTTCATCGCCGACATCACCGACCAATCCAACCGCAGCCGGGCCTTCGGCTGGCTGACCACGGCGCAGTTTGCCGGATTGGTCCTGGGGCCGGCGCTGGCCGTTCCCCTCTATCAACTGGGCGGAGGTCAGGGGAAGTGGGCTTTCTACTCCATCTTCCTCTTCGGGAGCGCTCTCACGGCGGTGGTGGTGGTGGCCATGGCTGCTGTGTTGCGGGAGCCGGTCCGGACCGTCCGGCACCCGGCACGTGAGATCCAGGCGCGGCCGTCCTTCCGTGTACTGGCCGGCCGCCCCGTCCTCTACTTCCTGGTGTTGGCCGCCTCCTTCAACTTCGCCAGCGGGGCCTTCGAGGTCATTTGGAGCCTGTGGCTACGACACCTGGGGGCATCCATGGCCTTCGTGGGCGCCACCTGGGTGGCGTTCAGCCTGCCCATGTTGCTGGCGTTCGTGGGCGGGCGTTTGGCCGACCGTTACAGCCGGTTCTGGCTGGTGTTCATCGGTTTCGGGCTGTCTACGCTGTGCTGGATGGCCTACGGCACGCTGGACGTGTTGCCGCTGCTGCTGGTCTTCAACGTGGTGGAAGGGCTGTGCGTGGCGCTCTCCTTCCCAGCCAAAACCGCCTTCCTGGTGCAGGTGGCGCCGCCGCCCTGGATCGGGGCGGTGCAGGGCATGGAGCATGCGTCCGGGCAACTGGCGGCCCTGGTGGGGACGTTGGTGGCCCCGCTCGTCTACCAGCACGTCGGCGGGCGGGTGCTGGCCTATGCGGGCTCCATCGCGCTGGTGGGCCTGCTGGCGGTGTCGCCGGGGCTGTACGGGACGTGGAGGAGCGCCACCCGGGAGCATGCCATGGCTGCGGCCGAGACGGACGGCGCGCCGGCCTCGGTGGAGCTGGTGGAGGGGGAGGGGTAGGCGTTTGGCCGCGACGGCAACGGACTTCAGGGCGCCGCATGGACCTCACCGACTACCACGCCGCGTACTACGCGCACGATCTCACCCGCCGCTCCACGGATAGTCTGGACCGGCTTCGACGGCGCTGTTCGACGCCGCCGTGGACCTCAACCCTCACCTTCGCACAAGCCGTCAAGGGCAACGCGTCCCTCTCGGACACGTATGCCAAGAGCATCCTCTTCGACTACTCCTACCGCTACTTCTACAACGACGGCTTCGGCAAGGACCACCACATCGCCAACCTGCAGGACGACTCCGAGCGTTCACCAAGGGCTGGAACAGCTGGCGGGTGAGCACCATGGGGCTCGTGGATATCGGCCGGGGAGGGAGCGCAGATCATCCGGCTCTTTGGCCGGGGTGTGCGCCTAAGAGGCTACGACATGAGCCTCAAGCGCAGCATACGCGCGGCATTACCGTCAGAGGTCAATCCTCCGCGGCACATCGCTGATCTGGAGACGCTCTCCATTTCCGGTGTCCGTGCCGACTTCATGGCGCAGTTCCAGGACTACCTGCGGGAAGAGGGGCTTCCGACCGAGGGCCCAGCCGTGTTCGTGTTGTAGGTGGTTTCTGACCTCGGCGATGGACGACTCAAGACGGTGCGGCTCAAGGAGGAGATCGGCGGTGTTCACACCGACTTCGGTGACGCCTTCCGCAGACTGGGGCCGATCCCCACGGTGGTGCCTCCGGACCCCGAGGAACGCGAGCAGGAGCGGTGGCTTCAGGATAACCCGGTGGTCCTCAGCTGGTACCCGAAGATCCAGGCGCTGAAGTCGCGCGCCGAGACGGAGGAGGGAGCTGGGCGCGCCGGGCGAGGGGCACTTCTTCGCTGTGCACATCGCACTCCTCGAGTTCGACCGGCTCTTCTCTGAGCTTGAACGCTTCAAGGCGGAGCGGGGCTGGTACAACCTCAATCTCACCCGCGCCGGCATCCGCGCCCTCCTCGGCGATCACGCCTGGTACCGGCTGCAGATTCCCCGGGCCCAACTCGCCTTCGATTCAATGAGCAAGGTGACCCTCTGGCAAGAGATCGCTGCGGCGCTGCTCAAGAAGTACGTGGAGCACTACTACACGTTCCGCGAACGCGCGTGGGAGCTGCCCCACTTGGAGTACCTACCCCTTGAAACCGACGACCCCAACCTGTCCCGGCCTCCGCTGCCCGGCCCCAGGTGCCGTCGGGGTCCTGTGCTATGCTCGTTGCACAACGGACGCTCGGAGGTCATAGGTGGAAGGAACGCCGCAGAAACCGTCGTTGCGGGTGGAAGCGGGAGGGCGGCGCGCGCTGGTGGAGCGGTGCACGGCGGAGACCAACGTAGGCTTGGATCTCGTGCTGGATGGAAGCGGTGACGTCCGGGTGGCCACGGGCATCGGCTTCTTCGACCACATGCTGACACTGTTGGGTCGACACGGGCATTTCGATCTCAACCTTAGGGCTGAAGGTGATCTTGAGACCGGCGCCCACCACACGGTGGAGGACGTCGGTATCTGCTTGGGTTTGGCGTTGGAGGCAGCCTTGGGTGACAAGGCCGGCATTCGCCGCTACGGTGAAGCGCACGTCCCCATGGACGAGTCACTGGCCCAGGTGGTGGTGGACCTGAGCGGCCGCCCGTACTTGGCCTGGGGAGCGGAGCTTCCCGGCGTGGAGATCGGCGGGTTCACCACGGACTTGGCGGAGGAGTTCTTCCAGGCGGTCGTCGGCAACGGCCGGCTCACGCTGCATGTTCGCCTGCTGACCGGCTCAAACCCGCACCACATGGTGGAGGCCGTGTTCAAGGCCTTTGCGCGCGCCCTGAGCGCGGCGCTGGTGGTGGACGCGCGGCAGGGCGGCGTGCCCTCCACCAAAGGTATGCTGTAGGCGCCTCGGAGCCCTGGGCCCGGCGTGGCATGAGCTGGGCTTTCGCGGCCGGCCGGTGGCCGAATCACTAGAGGATGCCGTCCACTGGTTCCGCCGCGTGGGACGCATCTAGGAAGGAACAGTCGGGTGACTGCACCGCTCTACATCATCGACTACGGCTCGGGCAACCTGCGTTCGGTGCAGAAGGCCTTTGAGCGCGTGGGCGTGCAGGCGGAGGTGGGCGGGGACGTGGCGGGTATCCGTGACGCCCGCGGCTTAGTGCTGCCCGGCGTGGGAGCCTTCGGATCTGCCATGGAGGAATTGGAGCGGCGGGGGCTGGCGGAGGTCATCCGGGAGCGGGTGGAGGCGGGCGTGCCTTTCCTGGGCGTGTGTCTGGGCCAGCAGCTCCTGTTCGAGTCCAGCGAGGAGAGCCCGGGTGTGGCCGGACTTGGCTTGTTGGAGGGCGCCGTCCGCCTGCTGCCGGTGCAGCTGAAGGTGCCGCATATCGGCTGGAACACCATTGAGATCGCCAAGGCCTCACCCGTGTTGGAGGCTATCCCCAACGGTTCGGCCTTCTACTTCGTTCATAGTTTTGTGGTAACGCCCCGTCGGCCCGGCGACGTGCTCACCTTCACCGAATACGGCGTGGGCTTCGCCTCCGGCGTGGAGCGCGACAACGTGGTGGCCTTCCAGTTCCACCCGGAGAAGTCGAGCAGCCTGGGGCTGGAGATCTACCGCAACTTCGCCCGAAATCTGTGCTGAACGTCAGGGAGCGCGTGATATGAGATTGTTCCCCGCCATCGATATCCAGGCCGGGCACTGCGTGCGCCTGCGGCGCGGCGTGTTCGCCAACCAGACGGTGTTCAGCGACGATCCGGTGGAGGTGGCTCGGAAGTGGGTGGAGCAGGGGGCCCAACGCCTTCACGTGGTGGACCTGGACGGTGCCCGGTTGGGCACGCCGCAGAACTTCGAGGTGGTCAAGAGCATGGCCGAGGCGGCGGGGGTCCCCGTGCAGTTGGGAGGCGGCCTTCGTGCGCAGGAAGCGTTGCGCCTTATCGAGGGCAGCCGGGTGTCGCGCATCATCGTGGGTACCAGCGCGCTCACGGACGAGCCTTTTCTACGCGCCGCCCTCGAGCGCTGGGGGGCGAATCTGGTGGTCTCAGTAGACGCCGAGAACGGCTGCGTCACCACGCACGGCTGGCAGAAGGTCTCGGCGGTATCGGCCGTTGATCTGGTCAAGCAGTTGCAGGCCATGGGGGTGAAAGAGGTCCTCTACACCGATATCGCGCGCGACGGCATGATGGCGGGCATGAATCTCACAGCCACGAGCGAGTTGGCCCGCCACACGGAGGTGGAGATCATCGCCGCGGGTGGCGTTACCACCCTGGATGACCTTCGGGGCGCCGCCGCCCTGGAGCCGCTGGGTGTGACCGGGGTCATCGTGGGGCGGGCGCTCTACGAGGGCGCCTTCACGCTGGCGGAGGCGCAGGCGGCCGTGGGCGAGGCCTGAGCCTGGGCCGGGAAGAGGATCGAGCATGCACCTCATTCGCGTGATCCCCTGCCTGGACGTGGACAAGGGCCGCGTGGTCAAAGGCACCAACTTCGTCAACCTGCGGGACGCGGGAGATCCGGTGGAGCTGGCCTCGCGCTACGACCTGGAGGGGGCGGACGAGGTGGTGTTCCTGGACATCACCGCCTCGCACGAGAACCGGGACACCATCGTGGAACTGGCCCGCCGCTGCGCCGAGGAACTGTTCATCCCCTTCGCTATCGGTGGGGGCATTCGCAACCAGGGGGACGTGCGGGCGCTGCTCAACGCCGGGGCGGACAAGGTGTCGCTCAACTCCGCCGCCATCCAGAACCCGGAGGCGGTCAACGAGTGCTCGCGCCGCTACGGCTCGCAGTGCATCGTGGTGGCCATCGACGCCAAGCGCATTACTCCCAGGGGAGAGCCGCCCCGCTGGGACGTCTACCTGAACGGCGGGCGTGTCAACACCGGCCTGGATGCGGTGCGGTGGGCACGCGAGGTAGTGGGACGGGGCGCCGGCGAGATCATGCTCACCTCCATGGACAGGGACGGAACCAAGGATGGGTTCGACTTGGAGCTGACGCGCGCTGTCGTGGAGGCGGTGCGTGTGCCGGTCATCGCCAGTGGCGGCGTGGGCACGCTGGAGCACCTGGCCGAGGGCGTGCTGGCGGGCGGAGCGGATGCCGTGCTGGCCGCGTCCATCTTCCATTTCGGTGAATACTCCATACGCCAGGCCAAGGAATTCATGGCGGCCCGCGGCGTCCCTGTACGGTTCTGAGCGCGGGCCGGGCCATCTTCTCCGTGGTCTGCTCCGCCGCCTCCCACCGGGCACCTTGATGCCTGCGCGGCGCAGGGTCGTCAAGGGGCGCCGGGCGCTCATCTTTCTCGCCTTCGCCCTCGCCTACTTCTTCTCCAACTTCTTCCGGTCGGCCAACGCCATCATCGCCGACGACCTCACGCGCGACTTCAGCCTCACCGCCGGCAGCCTGGGGCTGATGACCAGCGTCTTCTACTACGTCTTCGCTGCGGTGCAGATCCCATTGGGCGCTGGCTTGGACCGCTGGGGCCCCCGGTTGGTGACCTCCGGCCTCATGTTGGTAGCGGGGCTGGGCAGTCTGGTCTTCTCCCTGGCCGCTGGTCTGGGAGAACTGCTGGTGGGCCGGGCCCTCATAGGAGCAGGCATGGGCGGGGTGCTCATGGGTGCCTACACGGCCTTCAGCCGCTGGTACTCGCCGGCGCGCTTCGCCACCATGTCCGGGTTGCTGGTGGGGATGGGGGCGCTGGGTTCGTTGGCCACGGGGGCTCCGCTGGCCTGGGCCGCGGCCGCCATTGGATGGCGGGCGGTGTTCGCTGCGGCGGCGGTGGGGGTGGCGGTGAGCGCTCTGCTGGTGGCGCTGCTGGTGCGGAACGCACCGGGGAGAAGGGAGGTGCCCCTTTCGCCGGCCTCTCCGGCCTCGAGTAGTGCAGCAGTGAAGGTCGCCCCGTCAGTGGACGTTCCGCTGCGGCCGGGATTGCGTGTGGTGGTGGGAGACCCTCGCTTCCGGCGGATCGCCCTGCTCAACTTCTTCATGGTGGGGACCCTGCTCTCCATGCAGGGCCTGTGGTCCGGTCCCTACCTCTTTGAGGCGCTGGGCTACTCGCGGTCCGCTGCCGGTACCATCATCACCCTGGCGGCGGTAGGCGGGCTGGCCGGGTACTTCTCCTGCGGCTGGCTCTTCGACCATGTGGGCCGGCGTTTTGCGGTGGGGGTAGGTGCCGGGGCCCTGCTGGTCTCCGAGGCCGCTCTCATTGTGGCGGCGCTGGTGCAGGCGCGCTGGCTGGCCTACCCGGCCTTCATCGCGCTCGGCTTCGGCGGGGCCTACAACATCCTCATGATGGCGCACACGCGCCGCGTCTTTCCGGCGGCGGTCATGGGCCGCGCGGTGACGGCGGTCAATCTCTTCGGCATAGGAGGCGCGGCACTCCTGCAGTGGCTGATGGGGCTCATCATCAACCTATTCCCCCGCTCGGCCGCAGGCCGGTATCCGCCTGAAGCCTACGCGTGTGCGCTGACGCTGGCGCTGGTGGGAGGCGCGGGAGCACTTGTCTGGTATTACATAAGTGACACAGGGTTTCGGGGCATGAGAAGCAAGAGCCCGCGGAACCGAAGGCGCTCGGGAGGGGAGGCACGTGAAAAGGCCGAGGCAGTGGTTGGGGTGGAAGAAGGCGGGGCGACTTGTGATGCTCGTCCTTCTGCTGGCAGCGGGCGCGTTGCTGGTGGCGGGTTGTCAGATCAAGATCGGCCTGGAGACCACTATCAAGGACAACGGTTCCGGTTCGTTCGGCTTCCGCATGTCCGTCGACAAAGAAATCCAGGATCTGATGGCGCAGCAGGAAGAGGGCGACATTTTCTCGGAGCTATCCACCAGCATCCCTGAGGACTGGGATGTGACGGAGGGCACGGACCAGGACGGCACGCGCTGGGTCGTGGCCACCGTGGCTTTCGCGGACAAAGGGGAGCTGGCCTCCCTGCTGCAGTCCGACGAGGGGATGGTATCTGAGCTGGGCGATTCCTCCATCGACTTCGAGCAGGAAACCACGCTGTTCCGGGTGGTGACCCGGTACAAAGCCAGCGTGGACGCAGCCGCAGCCATGGGCGCCATCGGTGAGGGTGCGGGCGACGACGTGCCCACCGACATGCTGTCGAGCATCATCCAGTTCGAGAACCGGGTGACGCTGCCGGGCTCCATCGGTGCCAACAACGCGGACGAAGTGCAGGGAAACACGCTGGTCTGGCGGCCGCGGGCCACGGGTGCCACGGAGATGAGCGCTGAGAGCTCCTCCCTGCGGTGGCCGATCGTGATTGCCTTCATTGCCGGGGGTCTGATCCTCCTTGCGCTCATCGCGGTGTTGATCTTCACACTGGTACGCCGCCGCCGACCCGCGTTGACAGCGGCGGCCCCAGTCGAGCAGGCGGCGGTTTCGGGACAGGCGGAGGATCCTGCACAGCCGCTGCCGGCGCCGATTGCCGACCAGCTCGCGGAGGGGGAAAGCGAGCGCCCTGCGTAGCTCGGGCGGTGGGTGGAACCGGTCGGTTTTCTCGCGAACGTGATAGAGAGCGGTATGAGGCGTCATCGGAGCCGGCTGGCGGCTGTGAGGAAGGACTCACCCTGAGGTGGGACGCAATGTGGTTGAAGCGTTGCGGCAACTGAAGGCTTCGCGCACGTTGACACCACGGGTGAGGTGGCTCCCTCCGGTTGGCAGCCCGGCAAGCCCACTCTCGCGCCCGGCCCGGATCTGGCGGGCAAGGTGTGGAAGATTTGGAAGGCCGAGAACGCCTCTGACGAACAGGCGTGACCAGGACGTGATTGACTGAGAGGTGAGTGCGTCTGGGCCCGCCGGCCGAAAGGTCAGCGGGCCCAGCGCCCGCTCTGGAAGCGCAGGCTGTTGGTCAGGCCTCGGCCCGCCATGAGCAGGGCCAATCCCGCCCATATCCCCTGCAATCCCCAGTCATTCCATAGCGCCAGCAGGATGATCGCCGCCGCCGCCGCCACGCTGACCGTCATCCACCTGGCCAGGTATCCGGTATCGGAAGCACCGATGAGAATTCCGTCCAAGGCGAAGACGTAGCCGTTGAGTGGCTGCAGCGCGGCCACGAAGGGGAAGGCCAAAGCGATACCTGCCAGCACCTGGGGGTCGCTGGTGAAGATACGGGGCAGCAGTCCCCGCATCAGCCAGTAACCCAGCCCCAGCACCGCTCCGGCTCCCACGCTCCACCATAGGGTGCGGACGCCGATGGCCCGCGCCTCTGCAGATTGGCCCAGGCCCAGGTGTCGCCCGATCAGGGCCTGCCCGGCGATGGCCAGAGAATCCACGACCATGGCCAGGAACATCCACAGGTCCAATGCCACCTGGTGAGCGGCCACCTCCACGGTTCCCATGCGGGTAGCGGCGGTGGTGGAGAGGAAGTAGGTTCCATATAGGGCAATGGTGCGGAAGGCCAGGTCGCGGCTGAGGCGGAGAAGTTCGCGCATGGGGGCGCCCCTGGGCCGCCAGACCCCGGGGCGGGCCAGCGGTTTGAGGCGCCGCGTCGCGCGCCACAGGAAGAGCAGGGCGCCCACCGATTGGGCGGAAAGCGTGGCGATGGCGGCGCCCCGCACGCCCAATCCCACCGGGTAGATGAGGAAATAGGCAAGGAGGCCGTTCAGGGTGTTGACGCTCACGGTGATGAAGAGGGGCGTGCGGGTGTCCTGTAGCCCGCGGAAGAGCCCGTGCCCGGTCAGAGTGATCAGCAGCGGGGTCAGCGCCAGGATGCGGATGCGGAAGTATGCGAGGAATAGGGCCAGGACCTCGTTTTGCGCTCCCACCAGCCTCCCCAGCGGCTCGGCGGCGATTTCCGCTGCGACCGTGCCCGCTATGCCCAGAAGCAGGGCCAGCCACAGGGCCTGGGCGGCGAAGGCGGGGATCTCCTCCGCCCGCCCGGAGCCCAGGCGTCGTGCCACGGGGCCGGTGGTGGCATAGGCCAGGAAGTTGAACACCATGAAGGCCAGATTGAACACCACCACGGATATGGCGAGAGCGGCCAGCGGCGCCACGCCCAAGTGGCCCACCAGTGCGGTGTCCACCATGGAGAGGAGAGGGTCGGCGGCGAGGGAGCCCAGAGCCGGAACGGCCAGGTGCAGGATGTTGCGGTCGCGGGAGCCCAGGGTGATGCGGGAGGTCATAAGAGCGCCACTGTACCAGACGGCGTGAGGCTGACCCCAGCGGTTGCGGGTGACTCTACCTGCTGCTACGGTGATGCCTTCGACCTCGTCAGAGAGCAGCTCCAACCGCGCGCCTATCCGGTGCGCAGCGATGAGTGCTGGTGCAGACCTCTCTCCTCACGAGCGGCCTGCAGGTGGAGATGACCCAGGCCGTGATGGCAGCCAGGGCCGTGCACCCCCCGTCGCCCCTGCCGGGGCTGGACTTGGTCCCCCTCGACTTCGACCACCTCGAGGCAGCACATCAGCTGCTGTGGCACGAGGAGGGGGAGAAGGCTCCCTCGCTGGAGGAGATCGACCAATTTGCGCGGCTGGGTCTGTGGTGGGTGTTGACCCAGTGGGAGGAGGTGGTGGGCCTGGTGGCCCACGAGGACGCCCCGGGCGGCGTCTATACCGTCATTCAGGTGATGGCGTCCCACCGGGCCGAAGCAGAGGTGTTGTGGGCCATCCACGCCGCTGGAAGGGTGGTGGAGAAGGCGGGTTGCTCGCCGGCTTCGGTGGTGGACATGCGGGACCAGCGGTCGATCGACCTCTTCCGCCGGTCAGACTACTTCACGGCCGCCGCGTACCTGGTCTTCTATGATCCGCCGGCAGGCCGGCCCGGCGTGGGGCTGGTCGGAGTGCAGGAGGTCCGGGCCGCGTTGCAGCGGGGTGAACCCCTGCGGATGGTGGATGTCATGGGTGACGAGCCCTGAACGGCGGGCCATTTGCCCGGCGCGGAGTGGATCGATTTCCGTTCGCTGAGTCGGGAAGCTCGGCGGCGGTTCCAGAAGGACGAGCCACTCGTGCTCTACTGCAACGGCTTCAGCTGAGAGGCCAGTGCCATTGCGGCTGATAAGCTGCGACACTTGGAGTTCACAAACGTGAGGCACATGGCCGGCGGCTTGGAGGAATGGGTGCAGGCGGGCCTGCCGCTGGAGAAGTGAGGACGCCCGCACACGGGGTGGAGGATGGTGGCGCGTGACGCTGGTGGACAGGGAACAGGTGGAACGCTTGATGGTGCTGGCCGGGGCCTTGCGTTCGGGGCTGGTCGATGTGCTGGCGGCGGGACCCGTGACGGCCACCGCCGCCACCGTCGCCCTCCAGGCGAATGGGAGGGCGGTGGCCGTGATGCTGGAGGCGCTGGTCTCCCTGGGTGTGGCGGAAAGGGACCAGCCCCCGCCGACTTCGGGGGCCGGGTCCGTTGCCGATGCCCGCGAAGTGGCTGCGCCGGGTCCCCGTTACACGTTGAGTGCCTTGGGCCGCCAACGGTTGGTGGACCCTGGGCCGGAGCTTGAGCGCAACTGGTTGCTCCATCAGTCGAACAAGGTACGCAGCCTCTACGAGCTGCCCTTCATCATCACTCACGGTCGTCAGCGGGCGGCGTTGCGGGCCAAGAAGGACCAGAAGGCCTGCGCCCTCACCATGGGCGAGGGCCCCTCGGGTCCTCGCGACGCCGTGGTCGATCGCATCCTCGGCTACATGTCGCCATCCCGGCCGAGGAATCTGCTCGACGTGGGTGGGGCGGTGGGCCACATGTCGGCCCGGTTCATGGCCAGGGGTATCCGCCCCACGTTGCTGGACATGCCTGAGGTGATAGAACTGGCCAGGGAGAAACTGGGCGCAGTGGCTGCCGGCATGGACTTCTGTGCCTGCGATTTCCTGAGAGAGCTCCCGGCGGGACCGTACGATCTGGTTTTTCTCGGTAATATCTTCCATATATACGGGCCGGCGCGGAACCGGGACCTGCTGGTGCGCGCAGGCCGGGTGCTCGCCCCCGGGGGCGTGGTGGCCGCGGTGGACTTCGTCTGGGAGCGCAGCGCACGGGCGGCGCTCTTCGCTGTCAACATGCTGCAGGCCACGCTGGAAGGTGGCGTCTGGCGTGAAAGGGATTACCGCGCCTGGTTCGCAGAAGCCGGGTTGGAGGACGTGGACATCCAGGACCTCGCTCACGGCAGCAACCAGTTGCTGCTGGCAAGGAGCCCGCTGGGGTAGAGGCCGGAGGAAGGAGTACAGGATATGCAGAGAGTGGAGTTGGCTCCCAACATCTATTGGGTGGGCGCCGTGGACTGGGATGTGCGTGAGTTCCACGGCTACGGGACGCCTCGCGGCAGCAGCTACAACTCCTACCTGATCGTGGATGAAAAGGTGGCCGTGGTGGACGGTGTTCGCTCCGGCTTCGGTCCGGAGATGGTGCGTCGCGTGCGGGGTTGCTGCGGGCAGGCCGTGGACTACCTTATCGTCAACCACGTGGAGCCCGACCATTCCGGCTCCCTTCCCTGGCTGGTGGCGGAACTCAAGCCCGGCAAAGTGGTCACCAGCAAGCGGGGCAAGGAAGCCCTGGAGATGCATTACGGAGCCGAAGCCGCCGCCTGGGATTACCTCATCGTGGGCACGGGCGACGACCTCGGTCTGGGCGCCTACACGCTCTCCTTCCTGGAAGCACCAATGCTGCACTGGCCGGAGAGCATGTTCACCTACGTCAAGGAACCGCACGTCCTCCTGCCCAACGACGCCTTCGGCCAGCACTTGGCCGGCTCCCGCCGCTTCGCCGACGAGAACGACATGAACGTGGTCATGGAGGAGGCGGTCACCTACTTCGCCAATATCCTCATGCCCTTCTCCGGGCAGATCATCAAGCAGATCCAGAAGGTGGTGGACCTGGGTCTGCAGATCGACGTCATTGGGCCCAGCCACGGCATGATCTGGCGGCGGCGCGAGGATATCGACGCCATCATCGAGGCGT
>Ga0123329_1002371_pt1 | contig 16660 bp, 8 predicted proteins | sample BioC12SIPDNA_FD_89703 | JGI IMG/M metagenome (GOLD analysis project Ga0123329, IMG submission 89703) | Anaerobic biogas reactor microbial communites from Washington, USA - Biogas_R1_B C12 SIP DNA | ecosystem: Engineered > Bioreactor > Anaerobic > Unclassified | place: Washington, USA | collected... | reverse complement strand
CTTCTCCAGGGCCTCGATAACGCGCGCCGCACGGTACACGGCGTTTACGCCCTTACCCGGATGCGCCGAGTGGCACGCCTTGCCGTGCACCGTCACCGCCAGGTTCATGATGCCCTTGCACCCCACGTGGATGCCCATGCTCCTGGAACTGCGCATTGTGCCTTCCAGCACGATGCACCGCGATGCCTCGCACTCGCGGGCCGCACGGTACGCTCCGTTCTCGCCGCGGCGGGTGCTCTCCTCCCAGACCGTCAGCGCAAACGTCACCCGCTGATTGAGCCGCCGGCCGGCGAGATGGCGGACGATCTCCAGGACCGAGGCCACGCCCGCCTTGTCGTCCGACGCGCCGCGACCCAGCAGCTTGCCCGCCGAGACCTTGCCGCTGTACGGGTCGCCCGCGTAGTCCCCGGGCGGCACCGTGTCCAGGTGGGCGTTCAGCAGCAACCCCGCCCCGCCGCGACCCAGCGAGCCGATCACATTGCCCGCCTTGTCGATGTGGGCATCCCGGGCTCCGGCCTCGCGCAATGCCGCCACCACGTCGCGGGCTATCGTGTCGCATTCTTCCCAACTCGGAATCTGAACCAGGCGGGACAGGTCGGCTACCAGACGCTTGCGGTTGATCCTCATACACCCTTTCCTGCTGTCGTGTTCGCTCTGCTTGAACGGATCAGGCCAGGCCCCGTGCCTCGGCCAGCTCGGCGAACAGGGCTTCGTACTGTGCAACGAATCGGTCTGTGGCGTAGTGTTCGCGAAGGTGTGCCTTCGCCCGTGCCGCCATCTGTCGCGACTGCTCCGCGTGGCGAATCGACTGGAACACGCCGGCGGCGATGCTCTTCGGGTAGCCCGGCTCGATGAGTCTGCCGCAACGGCCCCCGTCGGCCAGGTGCCGCAGGCCCTCGACGTCAGGCAGCACCACCGGCACGCCCAGCGCCATCGCCTCCAGAGCCGCGAAGCTCGATTCCCCTCGCCGGCTGGGCAGCACAAACACGTCCGCCCGCCGCAGCACGGTCGCCAGATCGTCCCGGCGCCCCAGAAAATGAACCCGCGAGCCCACGTCCAGCCGCGACGCCTCTTCGGCCAGGCGGCTCCGCTGCGGACCCTCGCCGACAATCCACAAGTGCAGCCGCTGATCGGCATAACGCAGAATGCTCAGCGCCCACACCAGGTGCAGCAGCCCCATGGGCGGCGTCAGCGGACACGCCGTCACGGCCACATTCCAGCCCGCCGGCACCTCAGGCAGCGGCAAAGCCGGTGTGGCCGCCTCCGACGGCTCCGTCTCGACACCCGGCCGGATGAGCTGCACGCGGCCGTTGTCGCCGCACGCCAACCCAGCCCGCGAGGCCGTCGCTTCGTTGTCGGCCACCATCGCCGCGGTCCGCCGCGCAAGCAGCCGATCCACACGCTGCTCGATGAACGATCGCGGCGCCGTCTCCACCTCGGTCGCCACCATCACCGGCACACGAGCCCACAACGCCGCCAGGCGGCCCCACAACGCGCCGCCGGGCGTCCATGTGCAGACAATGTCCGTCCGGTTCGAGGCCAGCAGTTCCTTCAGGCGATACAGAACGCGCACGTCGTGTCCGTGAGTCCGGTCGAAGACGTGAACCGTCAACCCCGACTGCCGGAGCCTGGCGACAAGGGCGTCGTCGCCGCAGCCCAGCACGCATACCGTCGCGCCGAAGCGGCTGCGGTCCAGCCGGCTCGCCAGAAGCGACAACTGCCAGCCCGCCGCTTCCTGCTCGTCCAGTGCGTCGATGATCAGTGCCACGCGAAGCTCACGCATAGGCCGACCATCTTAGCCGCTCAACAGCCCACCGGCAAGGCACAACACCGCGACGGGGGCATTGCGGGTGCATGTCACGTGCGTAGGCACACCGGCCTGGTCGATGCAAGAACGACGGGCCACGCTGTAGGGTCGCTCGCGAGCGACCCGCGAAGGGCAAGCCACTGCGCGGGCGGCTCGCCCCTCGACCAGACTCGGGACCTGCAGCGAGCCGCCCCTGCGGTTGACGTGGCGCCCGGCCCGTAGGTCGGGTCAACAGACCCGACAACCGCAGCGGGCACAAAGGACGAATCCGTCGGGTCTGTTGACCGGGCGAGGCTCATCCTGTATAAGAGAAAGTGGCCGCAGCCGCGGCCGAGATTTCGATTCAGCGGAGGTGGTGTGATGGTGGTTCCGCCCATTGGCCTGTGGTTTGTCTCGGCGATGGCTCAGTCCGAAACGACTCAGCCCGTCGCCCCTGCGCCGACGCCCGACAGTTGGGAACTCGCCGGCCGCAGACTCTTCGAGGCCGTCGGCGCCTACGCGCCCGAGGCGCTTCGGGGCCGGTTCCTGGGCATCGAGTACTGGCAATACATCGCCGCCTTCCTGTGCATCCTGCTTGGCCTCGTGGCCAGGAAAGTGTCCGATTTCGTCTTCGAACACTACCTCCTTCCCACGGCCAGGAAGACCCGCTTCAAGTTCGATCACCTGATCCTCGAAGCGATCTACAAGCCCCTGGGCGTCGCCCTGCTGTTGGTCGGCGTCTTCGGCGCCCTGGCCCTTATCGGGCTCCAGGTCGCCACCCCCGAGGTCCGCGCCGCCGCCATTCTCACCCTCAAGGTCGCCGTGGCCGCCGATTTCCTGTGGCTCCTGCTTCGCGGCGTTGACGTCCTGAGCCTCTACCTCCTGTCCGCCGCCGCTCGCACCGACAGCAAACTCGACGATCAGCTCGTGCCGCTCATCAAGAAGAGCCTCAAAGCCTTCGTCGGCGTCCTCGTCTTCATCGCCATCCTTCAGACGCTGGGCTACTCCGTCGGCAGCCTCCTGGCCGGCCTCGGCATCGGCGGCTTGGCCGTGGCCATGGCCGCCCAGGACACCCTCAGCAACCTCTTCGGAGGCATCGTCATCTTCACCGATCGCCCGTTCCGCGTCGGCGAATGGGTCCAGGTCGACCAGATCGAAGGCGCCGTCGAACAGATCGGGTTCCGTTCCACGAGAATCCGAACCTTTGCCGGAACGCTCGTGACCCTTCCCAACAGCATGGTCGCCAAGAGCGTCATCGACAACAAGGCCGCCATGCCCGCCCGGCGCGTCCGCATGACCGTCGGCGTCACCTACGAGACCACGGCCGATCAGATGGAGGAACTCGTGAAGGGGTTCAAGGCCATCCTGGCCGCCGAGGATCAGGTGGTTCCCGAAACGTCCCTTGTCCGTTTCGTCGGGTTCGGGGCCAGCAGCCTCGACATCCTGGTCATGTACTTCACCAAGCCCACGTCCTACGATCTGCACACCGAGGTCGTCGAACGCGTCAACCTGGCTCTCATGCGGGCCGTCAAGGCTCGCGGCCTCAGCATGGCCTTCCCCACGACGACCGTCTACTTCGAGGGCGACATTGCCAAAGCCATGGCCGGCGGTCATCGTCCCGCCGGCCCGAACGGCCCCGAGGCCTGATCTCGCGCGCCGCTACTGAAACTCGTCACGATCCGCCGGCACATCCGGCGAGGCCAGCACCAGGTAGTCCAGGTTCACCGAATTGCTCAAATTCGTCAGGCGAATGGTATGCCGTCCTCGCTTGAGGTAGAACAGGGCCCGCCGCCCGGTACGCCAATCCTCCAGCGCCGTCAATCGCCAGTCGTCCCGCGCGTTCGACCAGCCGCCCGTCGCCGGCAGGAAGAACTCCCCGATCGGCAGCCCTTCGCCGACCCCGTCGATCAGGATGCCGCGGCGGGCCTGTTCCCGGTCGCCGCAGTGCCTCACCAGCATCTGGTAGTAGCCGCTCTCCGGCACCTCCACCGGCCACTCGATCCAGTGCCCTTCGCTGTCCCAACCCATGAAGGCCTTGCCGCCGCGCGCGCCGACCTTCTTCTCCGACACCCTGACCTCGCCGCCGCCCTGGCCCGAGAACGCCTCGGCTTCGATGACCACCGCCGTCCCCGGTGTGACCGGATTCCGCACCGCCTCGTCCTCGCTGTGGTCCGCCTGCTGTTCGGCCACCATGCGCTGAAGGAGCACGCGATTCAGCAGCGTCAGACGCTGTTGCGCATCCCGGTCCGCACGCAGCGCGAACACCGAGTGGCGAACCTCTCCGAACTCGAATCCCTGGCCGGCCTCCAGAACCATCGACACCGAGTCCGGACCGAAGTCCAGCCGATCGCCCGCCGGCGCCGCACGCCCCGCCTCGTCCACGGCCAGGACGTTGCGGCCGATGTCCGTGCACTCCCAGAGAGGCGGCAGATCCAACCCCGTCAGCCGCACCGTGGCCCGGCCGCCGGCCAGATTCCGGGCGAGGATATGTCCGTTCTCGGTACGTTCCACGGCCACCAGCGCGGTTCCGTCGAGCGTGACGCGGCCGCCCAGCAACTCCAGCGTTGAGCCGCCCGCCATATAAACGCCGTCCAATCCGCCCGAGGCGAACGGAAGCGATCCCGGACCCGCCTTCCGCGTCCGAACCATCGCCAGCGACGCATCCGTCCGCATCATTCCCGTGCTCCGCAGGCCGGGGGCATAATTGACCAGCAGGTAATCCGCCCCGCGCGTCGTCTCGATCTTCAACGCACGAGCGCTTGCGCTGTCGGTCTCCAGCCAGCACACCGCCGTCACGAAGTCCGGATCCGCGTTCAGGTTGATCACCGCCGCCATCGCCACCTCGCGCCCCTGGCGACGCTGAATCACCAGCGGCACGGTACGCACCCCTTTCCACCCCGTCGCCGTGATCACCGTCGTGCCCGTGGACGCCGGCGCCGTCAGTACCAGCGGCGGCCGACCCGCCTGTCGCCACACCGCCTTCCACACGAGGTCCGTGGTCCCGCGGCGAACGTCCTGCAACTCGCTGTAGCCGGGCCGCTCGCTGACCCAGTTGCCCCACGGACGCGATGTCCGCACCGAGGTCTCCAACTCGCCGAAGGCGTGATAGGCCACGTCCACCGTTCGTTCGCTGCGGCTGAAGGCCCCTGTCAGGTCGATCGCGTAGTCCCGCGTCAGCACCAGCGTGCGATCCAGCCCCACTCCAGGCGCCGCCCGGTCCGTCCACGCCCGAACCACCGACACCTCCTCCGTGCCACCCAGCGTCATCAACGAAGCACGTCCAGGCACCTGCCGACGCTCGTCGATCACCACCGTGTTGTGCGCCGGCGGCGTACGATACCACCGCTCGCGACGCAGATCGTCGCTGTATGAGGAGCCGGGCATCGGCATCAGCGGCTCACCGAAGCCAAACAGGTCGAATCCCAGCAGGTTCTGGCGGCCGTCGCCCCGCCGCGATCCGTACGATACAAGCAGCTGGTGCGCCCCGGTTGCCTGACCGCCCCGTAGTACCACCACCCCTTCATCCTCCTGGTGGATCGGCCCGTGCGGTCCAGCCTCCACCGCCTCCGGCGATTCCACAAAGCAACCCGGCAGAAGCCCCTCAGGACGTACCGACACGTCCGCCGCCGCATGAGCCCCAAGCCACTGGTACCGCAGGTCGCCGTACCGGGCGAAGCCCCAGCGGTACAGCGACGGTACGTGCGGCGACAGCAGCGTCTGTCCTTCGGACTCGTGCAGCGACGGCAACGCCATCGTCGGGTATGCCACCTCCAGCGGGCCGTCGAGCAGACGCCGCATCTTCCCGTTCCCGTGGCTGTACAGGTCCACCCCGTTCCGCCATGCGCACTCGGCCATGACCAGCATCGCCTCGGCCGCGCGGTCCGGCGCGTCACGCCACGGACGCGCCTGCCACAGCCCGTCCTCGGTCAGGCCCCTGTCCAGCAGGGCCACCGCGCCGCCATGGCCGTCGCGGCCGTTCAGGCCCCAGTCGATCAGCCCCGAATCGTCCAGCGCATAGCCGGCCGTCAGCACCGCCGCCCACACGATTGCCGCCTGGGGTCCCACAGGATCCCAGGGCCGATCGCGCCCGGCCGCCTCCTGCGCCGCCGGACGAAGCAGCCGGTCGCCCAACTCGCTCCGCTGCTGCGCGCTCAGGCGGCCGTGCAACAGGTCATACCCGTACGCCACGTAGATCACCCACGTGGCCAGATCGCTCCGCTCGTCGAACGCGCCTGTCAGGCCCGAGGCCACACTCCCGCCGATGGCCGTCGAACGTCCGAACGTCTCGACGTACCGCGACAGAATGCCCACCGCGGCACTGCCGTACCGCGCCTGGCCCGTCAACCGTTCGGCCAGGGCCAGGTCCACTACCGCCCGCGCCGCCGCAATGTGCCGCGCGCGGTTCTCGGCGCTCGGCGACGCCCCGGCCTGCGGGATCGGCGGCATCGCCGCCGACAGGGCGTCCGCTCGTGCCGTCAGGCGCCGCACCGCGGCTCCGACGCTCGGATCCTCCTCCGCCCGTTGTTCCAGCTCGGTCAGTTCGTCGGCCGTCCAGAGCGTCCGCGGGTGACCTTCCGTGCGCCGAGGTTCGCCCTGCGCCTGTCGCGACGCTGGGCCGCGACGCTGGATCAGCGCCGGCCCACGAGGCAGGAAACTCTCCGGCAACGCGAATTTCGACTCCGGTATCTCCTCGGTGATCAGCTCAATCTCGTTCCACCCGCCGAAATCCGTCTGAGGATCGTCGTACTGGCTCGCCACGGTGATGCGGAACGTCCGGCCTCGCGCCGCCAGCGGAAAACGCTGCGCAACCCCCGGCGTGTTCTCCAGCGTCACCGAGGCCGCCTTCCGACCGTCCACGTAGATCTGCACCTCGCGGGCCCGGTCGCAGTGGCTGCCGTACGATGCCTGCGTCAGCACCACGGCCGTCACCTCCGTTACCATGGCCAGATCGATGCTGATCGAGCCGCCCACCAGTCCGTTCGGCTTGCTGCCGAACAGCGCCGACCGCTCCGTGCCGTCGATCGCCTCCTCCGCCGGATACCCCGGGTTGAACGGTTGCCCGTCACCCGTGGCTTCGGCGCCCCAGGAGGCCAACGCTATGTTCGACTCGATGGGACGCATCGGACTGGGCGGCTGATCGTCCTGTGCCGCGGCCCGAGGCAACGCCGGACCGCACAGAACCATCCCCACGAACAGGATCAGACGCAGCATCTTCGTCATCGACTCTCCAGGCCGTCGCCGACGCGCCGCCAGTGCCGCTCCCTGGCCGCGCAGACATGATTCGCCCCCGCCGGGGCACTCCAATAAACCAGTTCGGGTGAGCGAGGTTCCGCCGCAACCCCGCTCGTCGGACAGGCGGGTGGGACCGGTTGCCGGTGGCACGCCGGGGCCTGCGCCGTGGCACGGGCATCCTGCCCCTGGCTGCCCACTCCAACGGGTGAAACAGACACACCGCATACGGGCGCCGCCCCCGCACGGCCTCTCGCCGCCCTGCAACCGACGTCTTCACGTCAGTTCCGTGTTGTCGAACACAGCCGGCCCGTGCCTACGGCTGGGCCTTGGCCGCGCTGTCGCGCTGCTCCAGAAGCTTCTTGCGAAGCTCCCGCGTCCGGTTCCGGACCTCCACCGAGGCCTCGCGCCGGTTCATCGTCTTGCCGAGCCACTGGATGGCCTCGTCACGCTGCGCTTCCTGGTCGATCACCTTCTCCACCAGGTACAGCACGGCCGCCGGCGCCAGCGGGCTTGACAACAGCGGCGGATCGACAAACTCACGCAACCACTTCTCGGCATTGGCCTTGCCGTCCAGTTTCTCCATCGCCACGCGGGCCATCAGAAACCGGCACGACCCCTTGAACGCCGACCGAGGATACTGTTCGTTGAACTGGCTCAGGGCCGCCATCACCACCGCCGGCGACGGCGGCGCCGCCGCGGCCGCCGCCGGACCCTTTACAGGGCCCTGCGCTTGCTTCGGCTCCGCGCTCTTTCCGGAATCTTCGCCCGAAGCCGGATCTTTCTTCTGGTTGCCGTCGGTCTGTCCGGCGCCGTTCTTCGGGGCGCTCTTGGCATCGGCCTTCGGATCGCTCCTGGGCGTGACGTCCTTCACCCCTTCCAGGCACTGAACCGCCATCTTGTGAATCCGGAAGAAGTCGCTCTTCTCCGCCCCCAGAATCTCCTCGAACGCGCCGCGGAAAAAGTTACCCACGATCTCCGGACGCGAGTCCACGCCCGAGTATGGGATGCGCTCCACCTGGAGCCGCGAGAAGTTGTTCTTCTTGAAAAACTCCGCCGCCGCCAGGCTCCCGGTCTGAATCTGCGCGTCCTCCTTCTCGCCGTAGACGATGAACACGTAATTCTTCCGGCCCTTCTCGTAGTCCTCCGGCAGAAGCTTGTCAGTGAAACTGCCGGTACGTGAAATGGCGACTCGGAACGTGTCCGGGTGCTTGCACACCATCCGGCACGACATCAGGCCGCACGACAGGAACCCGGTGATCCCCACCGCATCAGTCGCCACGGTGTATTTCTGGCCCAACTCCTTCAGGATTCCGAGGATGTTCTTCTCATCCACGGCCATGTTCACCAGGTAGTCCTGGATGAACGCTTGTGTTTGCGTCACCGTGGTGCCGCCTTCGCGATTCCACGCTTGCGACTGCGACACCCGTGTTCCTTGGCCGGCGTAAGTCAGTTCCACGCACACCGCGATGAAGCCGTGCTTCTCCGCCTCGACGGCGAATTCCTTCAGCGTCAACGGCGAGAATCGCTTGAACTGTCCCTCCACCAGCACGGGCCACGGACGCCCCGCATCGTAGTAACTGGGCACATAGACCGCGCCGCTGAAGCCGAACTCCTTCTTGCCGATCGGGAAGATCGCCGCCGAACCCCGCAGATCGTCCGGAATCTCCTCCGTCTGCCGCACTTCGAACGTCAGCGAGGCCAGAATCTCGTCCGGCCGCGGCGGTTTCGGGAGTTCCTCTTTCTTCTCCTGCTGGGCACCGTTCTTGGGCGGCACGCGCGGAGCGAACGGTTCGGCCTGGGCCCATGCCACGCCCGCACCCAGCCACGCCAAAGTCAATGACAACACGATAGCTCGAACTCCGGTATGCATTGCTCCAACCTCCTCGTCGGGATTCCACGCTTCGTTCCCGCTTGCCTCGTGCCCTTATGCCGCACGCCCATGTCCCTTGGGCGGCCCCGTCGCACGTGCCAGCAGTGTACGGGCAGACCCCGCCGTTGTCCAGCCTCCGCCCCTTTGACGCGTGCACTGACGTTCTGGGGATCGTACCGTGGCATGGGCATCCTGCCCATGCGTCCCACGGGCATCTTGCCCGTGGACGAACAGGGCGTGCATGACCACGATGGCCCTGCCACGCACGGGCAGGATGCTCGTGCCACGGGGAAAGGGCCCCGTAACGTTGCAGCACGTAGCGCGCAGGTCAGGTCAACAGACCCGACGGCCTCTCTGGCTGTTTGCCGCACAGTCTCAACGCTCGGTGCCATGCCCGCTCGCGGCCATGGGTCCTCATGCCCGCTGGCATAGCCGCCCCTCGACACGGCTCGGGCCAAGCCGTCGCGCCAAAGTGTCCTCCGGCTCAGTGCAATCTCTGTGGCGCGCAGCTCAGCGGCTGCGCTTCAGCAGGTGTTCCTGAAGGGCCTTGGCCCGTCGCATCGTGGCCGGCAGCACGTCCCGACGCGACACCACCTTATCCAGCGCCGCCAGGCCGTCCTTCGCCTGCGTCGCCGGGTCCAGCACCTTCTCGGCCAGGTACACCAACGCCTCCGCCGCCACGGCGTCGCCGGCCAGCGGTTGATCGAGAAACCCTCGCAGCACCGCCTCCGCCCGGTCCCGCTGCCCGAGCTTCTCGGCCATGAGCCGCGCCATCATCAGCCGGCACGGGGCCGCCAGGGCCGCCTCCGTGTGCTTCTCGCCGAATGCCGCCAGGGCCGCCAGGACGCTTGCGGGCGTGTGCACCTGATCGGCCATTCCCGCCGGCGCCTCGCCCAGCTTGTCGTCCAGACACCGCACCGCCAGGTCGCACAACCGGTGCAGTTCCGCCCGATCCGTTCCCAGCGCCTCCAGCACCGCCCCGTGGAAGTAGTTGGCCGCGATCTCCGGGCGCGAGTCCACCCCCGAATTCGGAATCCGTTCCGACTGCACCGCAGTGAACCCCCGCCGACGAAAGTACTCGGCCGCCTGAAGACTGTCCGACAGCGTCGATTCCTCATTCTCCCCGTACACGATGTAGATCGGTCGCAACTTCCCCGGACCCGACACGCGCGGCATGAAGAACGGATCGAAGTTCCCGCTGCGGGCAATGGCCGTGCAGAACTGGTCCGGCCGGTTCAGCACCAGCCGGTACGCCATGACCGCCGCATGAAGAAACCCCGTTGCTCCGACGGCTTGCGGATCCACGCGATACTTCGACCGGACCTCCCGCAACAGCGACACCAGGCGCTCCTGGTCGGCCGTCATGTCACGGAGGAAGTCCGTGCCCGATCGCTCCTTCGGCTGGATCGTGCCCTCGCCCTGGCGGGTCCAGACATCCACCTTGGCGGTGTTGCGGCCCCGGAAGTAGGAGTATTCGATGCCCAGGAACAGGAACCCGTGGTGCTCGGCGTGCCGGTGAAACTCGGCCAGCGTCACGGGCGAGAGGAACCGGCTTCGCCCCTCGACCAGCAGGGGCCACGGCCGCACCGGATCGTAGTAGCTGGGCACATACAGGCACGCCCGCAGCCCGAGGCGCTTGTCGCCCATCGGGACCATGGCCGCCGTGCCGCGCAACGTCTCCGGCAGCGTGTCCGCGCGACGCACCTCGAACGGCAGTCGTTCCAGGGCCACCTGTGCCGCCTCGACGTAGGTCCGGTCTTCCGGCGACAGCCGACGGTCGTTCTCGGCCGGGTCGCCCCAATCGATGTCCTGGGCCGCCGCGCGCCCGCCGCCTGTCGCGCCGACGCACGCCGCCGCCACGAAAACCGCCAGGATGCCTCGAAGTGCCGGTTGCCGACCCGTCGCCATGAGTTCCTCCGCCTTGTCGCACGCACGCCTCGGACCTGGTAGTTCTACCGGGTTGTCCGGTGGGGCAGCCCCGTGTCATGCCCCATATATAGTAACTCATGAGGCGGCACGAAGCTTTATGCCTGTTTCCAGCCTCCGTCCAAGGGCGGCGGACTCTTAAGTCGTTCCGGCAGCCGTGCATGTGACTGAAAAGCTCATGCGAATAAAAAAACATGCCTTCGATCAAGTTGATAAACCACAATGCCGATATGTGCAGCATGGGGGGCACGAATGTTGCTCGGGGGCAACCGTGCCAGGCAGAACCGAGAGCTCGCTGTGACGCCTGTCCGCCTCGGCCGTGATACGCAGGGCCTGCCACAATGGCCCGTGTCACGGGTCTGCCGGGTACGCCAGACTCAGGGAGCCTTCCCATGGCCAGCCCGAAGCGTGCCGTCCTTGTTGTGGCGCCTACCGAATCATTCCGCCGGACCTGCGGCAAGGCCTTTCAGGCGCAGGACTGGGAGTGCTTCGTCGCAGGCTCACTGGCCGAGGCCGTCACTCAGTCGACGCCTATCAAGCCCAGTGTCATCTTCGTCGATTCGGCCGAGTTCGCCGAGATTCCGCTGCCCGACCGCTCCATCTTCGAGGGCATGCAGACGCTCCGCCATGTCCACGACGGCCCGATCCTGATTGTCCTGTCCAAACGCTCCGACGAGAAGATCCTTCAGGAACTGATGCATGCCGGCGTCCGCGACGTGCTGCTGTGGCCCTACGGCCCCGTCGACATCGTTCAGGCCGCCATCCACTGGGACTCCATCTGGCGGAAGGAACTCGTCCGCCAGGAAAGGACCAATCCGGCCGTCCTTCGCAGCATTCACGCCCTGATTGCCGCCGTCGAAGCCAAGGAGAAGTACCTCGCCGGGTTCTCCAAGGACGTGGCCCTCCTCTCCAGCAAGCTGGCCCAGGTGCTCAAACTGCCGCCCAGGAACACCAAGGAAGTGGTCGTCGCCGCACTGCTGCACGACGTCGGACGTGTCGCCCTGCGCGACGAGGTCGTCAACAAACGAGAGCAGCTCAGCAACGACGAAGTCCAGCACCTCCACTCCCACGTCTCGGTCAGCGAGAAGATCGTCCACAACCTGCTTCAGAACAAGGAGGTCACGGCCGCCGTCAGGCACCACCACGAACGCTTCGACGGACAGGGGTACCCCATGGCGATCAAGGGCAAGGACATCCCCCTTGGGGCCAGAATCATCGGCGTCGCCGACGCCTTCGTCGCGCTGACCCAGGAACGGCCCTATCGGCCGCAACGGTCACCTCACAACTCGGTCGAGGAGATTCTCGTCAACTCCGGAAAGCAGTTCTGCCCGGTGGCCGTGGGCGCCCTGGTGCGGCTCTTCGGATACCATCCCAATCCCGGTGCCGCGACGCCGCGCGCCGCCGCACCAGCTCACGCGGCTGCGACGCCCGCCCGTCGCCGACCGCCGGCCGCCACGCACTGATCGGGAACCAGGCCCAGCCGGAACACCGTGGCATGGGCAGCCATGACGGGTGGCTTGCGAGCCGCCCCTACGGCTGCGCCGGCGCTTCCCGCGGATCGCTTTCCGGGGGCAGGGGAGACGGCGCGGCCTGTACCTCCGCATGAGGCGCCTGCGGCTGCTCGGCTTCCGTCGCGGCCTTCTGCGACGCATCGCGCACCGAATCGTACACTTGGCCGTCCGGCGCCGCCGCGGCCGCCTGCGACGGGCCCCGACGCACCACCAGTTGAATCACGATCGGCAACGACGCCTCATCCGCTGAATCGTCGGTGACGGCTCCCCCTTCCAACTGGGCTGCCGCCACGCCTCGGATGGAGCCTTCCTCCCGCACGCCGAGGTGGACGCCGGCGTCCTCCGGCGCCTGCGCCTGCGTCGCGCCGCCCGCCGTCGCCGTTGCCGCCGTTGCGGAGGCCGCAGCCTCCCGCCCCGTCTCTGGCTTGAACGTCTCGCGGTAGGTCCGCGCCCCCGCGTTGGTCTGCACCTGCGGCGCCGCGCCCGGTTCCTGGGCCGCCGCCGGGGCAGGGGATGCCACCGGCGCCGCCGACCCGGGCGTCACGTCGTTGTTCGTCGCCAGCGCCGTGTCCGCCGGCCGCGGGGCCTGTTCCTGTTGCCTGCTCCGGTCCAGGTCTTTCCGCCGGTCACCCTCGGCCGGCGCCGCCTGCTCCTCCGCCGCCGGCGAGGCCGGTTGGGGCTGCGTCGCAGCCGTCCGGCCCTCGTCCGGCAAATCCATTACGCGCCGCATGGCCGACGCCGGGCCGGATGCAGCCCCCGCCGGAGCGTTTTCCTCCGCGGGCTTGTTCATGGTCTCTTCGTCGGCGGCCTCGGCCACCTTGCTCAGCCCGACCTCTGACGGCTCCTCGCTTGCCGGCCGCACATCGGCCGCTGCCGGTGCCGGCGACGCGTCATCCTTGCGGGCCTGTGTCACCGCCTCAACGCCATACCCGTACTTGTCTTTGCCGTCGTGAGCCTCCGCGGCCTCCTTGGCTCCTCCGGCGCCTGTGCCGTCCTGGGCCGTCCGCAGAGCCTTCGCGGCTGCATCCTCGTCGCGGCCCTCACCCTTCCACTGGAAGCCCGCGACCTGTCGTGGCATCTCTTGCGAGAGGTTCACCCGCTGCGTCTGCATCTTCAGATTGTCCTGGACAATCCGGTTGTCGGCCAGAGCCCGGTTCCGCTCCACCGCCGGCACCTGCTGCATCAGTTGCTGCGTCTGCGCCGCCTGGGCAAACACGCCGTTGCTCGCCTCGCTCACCGTCAGGGCGTCGCTGTTGGCCACCAGCAGATTCAGCGTCGCCGCCTGCGACGGGGCCACCCGCGCCTCGATCGTCACGATCTCCAGCACCTCGTCGTCTTCCCCTGCCGCGGCCGCGGCGCCTTTGGCGGTCGTCGGCCTTTCCGGATCCTGCGACAAGCGGAACGCGAACGTCGATGACCGTGCCGGCGTCAACACCGCGCGGTTCAACGTCGCGTTCACCACGCCCGCCTGGACCAGCGCGTCCTGGACCGCCCGCTCGCCGGACTCCACGTCCGCCGCCACGAGAAACAGCTCGTTGTCGCCCGCTCCCGATGCCCTGCGACCCCCGTATGCGAGCCACGACGTATCGAAATGCCGCTCCGTGTCATTGTTCTTCTTCGCCGCCTCAACGCCCGTGAAAAGCCCCTCGGCACGGGCCTTCTCCGACACGTGGCGCCCGGCTCGGCCCACCCCACTGATCGCTTCCTGTCCGACGTTCCCGGCCGCGTCGCTTGCGATCTTCGAGTAGAATTCCGGATCCCTGCTGCGCAAGCTGCGCTGCACCTGTCCGTCTGTCGAGTCGGCCTCTCTGACAGCGCCGAGTTTGTCCTCATCGGCCCGCGCGATCGTGGTCGTCGCCGAGTCCCAGTCCGTCACGGTCAGGCCATCGACCTTGCCTGCTGCGATGCGATCCACGGGTGCCGCGGGCCCGGCCGCATACTCCGTCTTGCGACCTCCCAGCGGCGCCAGCAACGCCGCGATCCCCGCCACCAGCACCAGGCACGCCGCCACCGCCGCCACCCGAGGCCACATCGCCGGCCGACGTTGCGGCAACCGGCGATCCGCTTGCGCCGCCGCAGGCTCCGGCTCGCCGCCCGCCTCCATCAGCATCTGCCGCTCCAGGCGGCCCTGGACGTCCTCCGCCAGCGTCACCGGCGCCGTGTGCTGAGGCATCGACCCCACCAGCCCCGCCACCTTGCGCAACTGCCCAAGCGTCGCGCGGCACTGCTCGCATTCGCTCACGTGACGCTCGATCTCCGCGGCCAGTTGCGGCCCGGCTTCGCCGTCGATGTACGCCGACAGGTTGTCCTGTATCTTATCGCACAGCATCTCTGGGTCCTCGCTGCAACCACTACCCCCGACTACGCGATCAGGTCCTTCAACTGGTCCCGCAACATCATCCGCGCACGGTGTATCCGCGACTTCACCGTCCCCGGCGGAACGTCCAGAATGCTCGATATCGTCTGGTAGTCCAGCCCTTCGATGTCGCGAAGCACCACCGCGGCGCGATGATCCGTATCCAGGTGCAGCAGCGCTTCGCTCACGCGACGCTCGGTTTCCACGGCTTCCATGGCGGCCTCCGGTGGACTGACCAGCGACTGCGCCTGGTGCCCGCCCTGGGCCAGCAGGCCCTCCGGGTCGTCCGTCGGTATCACCAGGCGAAGACGCTGCGCCTTGCGGCGATGGCTCAAGCACAGGTTCACGGCGATGCGAAACACCCAGGTGTAGAAGCCCGACTCGCCGCGGAAACGCCCCAGGTTCTCGTACGCCTTCAGGAACGCATCCTGCACGATGTCGCGGGCGTCTTCTTCCAGGCCGACCATCCGGTACGCCGTGTTGTACACGCGGTCCTGGTACCGTTCGACCAATGCCTGGAATGCCTCGGCCTTCCCGTTGCGGCACTGCTCAACCAGTTCGCCGTCCGCCGGCCAACCTTGAGCATCCACACGAGCCATGCCTCACCGTCGCTTTCTTAGACGCCCACCCGGGCGGGGGGTTCCACACATGCAGGAAAATCGGCGCAGCCCCCTGTGCCGTTCTCGCAGACCTGTATTGTGCCCAACTCAGAGAGATGCTTCAAGAACCTTTACGATTTCCGCCCGACCCCGCGCAGCCTTTTCCGACCACCGCCCGCAGGGGGCCACCCTACCGCCGGGTGCCATGCATGCCCCGTCAGGCATGCCCATGGCTGGGTCCTTGTGTCTCCGCGTGGCTGCTTCTCGACAGGCTCGAAACCCGACGGCATGCCGCCGCCCTGCCGCCCGCCGCGCAACACGACCGCCCGAAGCCTTGGGCCACGAGCGGTCGCGTTGTGCCTTTTTCCGATGTCCTGAGTACCGCGGCCTACCACGTGTACTCCACCGTGTACTCAATCACTTTCTTGCCCGGCTCGTCGCCTTTCTTCGCCGGCACCTCGACGTCGAAATGCGCCGTAAAGGCATTCTCCTTCGTGAAGTTGTCGCTCTTGTCCGTCACGCGCCACGTCAGCGCCCGCAGCATCTTCTCCACCACCTTGACCGTCACCGCTTCGTCCTTGGCGCTGGTCAACGTGATCCGCACCTTCTCCTGCATCCGCTTCCGCCCCGTCTCGACCGTGAAATCCATCACCTCGCGCTCGCCGTTGACGTCAAAGGCGTTGCCGACGTACAGCCTCACCGTGTCGGTGTCCTTCGTGTGATCGATCTGGTCCTCGCCGATGAATTCCAGCGAATTGTCCGCCTCGTCGCGCTTGAACACGCGCACCTTCCCCGCCGGAAGCGGCATGCCCAGGTGGTTGCTCTTGGTGTTCGCGATTTCCAGCATCACCTTCACCTTCTTGTTGCCCGTCTGCCCGTAGCTGCGGTCGGTGTACGTGCCGCCCCAGTACCGGCCCGTCTGGGCCTCGTACACATACACCTTCTCGACCCCCACGTCCGCCGCGTTGAGCAACTGGAGCTGCTTGACCTGGCTGTCGGCCAGCGTCGTCCGGTTCGGGAACGTGTACAGGTGATACTCGAAAAACGCCTTCTCCTCCGGCATGGCCGCGTCCATGGCCGCCGCGGCCTTGCGGGCCCCCTCATACATCATCCTCTGCGGCGCCGGCGGCTCCACCCGCCGCACGTCCCCGGCGATCAGCTTCAGCCGCGCGTCCTTATAGGTCGCTCCCGAGCTGTTCGTCACCGTCACCCACCCAGCCACGTCCACTTTCGTATCGTCCTTGTTCGTCACGACGTTGTAATCGGCCCGCCACCCCATGCCCGTCGTCTGGTACGCCATCCGCACCAGGTGTTTCCCGGTCCGCCCCGCCGCCACTTTCCACACCAGCGTCGGCTTCGTCAGCAGCCCCTCCGGCAACG
>Ga0123329_1002366_pt1 | contig 16670 bp, 11 predicted proteins | sample BioC12SIPDNA_FD_89703 | JGI IMG/M metagenome (GOLD analysis project Ga0123329, IMG submission 89703) | Anaerobic biogas reactor microbial communites from Washington, USA - Biogas_R1_B C12 SIP DNA | ecosystem: Engineered > Bioreactor > Anaerobic > Unclassified | place: Washington, USA | collected... | reverse complement strand
TAGAAACTTCCTGAGGTGTCTTCCTGGTACACAAGAGGATACATACGAACAGCGTCGAGCCGTGGACGCAAGTCCACGGGTTTCTCGATACGTGCGCAGGGACAACAAACCGCAGATGCACACAGATGAACACCGATCACCGGTCCCCCGGGCGCGTAATGCGACAACTCTGTGCCTTCTGCCTTTGTGCCTTGATGCCTCTGTGCCCTCTTCCGCCGCGGACCCTTACCACGCCAGCGGGGAGCGCCAGGCGGCGTCGAGGGTGGGGACGTCGGTGGTGAATTGGCCGTCGCGGCAGAGCCAGGTGAACGCGAGGTCGTCGGCCGGCTGGGCGATTCGATGAACGGCGAGCCCGGGGCCTTCGAGGCGTGCGGCCAGTTGTTGTGGGTCGGCGGGCGATTGGAGGATATAACCCGTCACGACCGGGGCCAGGGGATCGAGAGCGCCCAGGTCGGCACGGATACCGCATCGGCCGGCCAGGGCCATCTCCGCCAGGGCCATCAGGATCCCCTCTTCGCCACAGTCGTGAGCGGCCAGCACCAGACCGGCGGCAATGAGGTCGGCGACCCCGCGATGCAAAGCGGCGGCACGAGCCAGATCCACCCGCGGCCAAGCGTCCACGTCGAGCCCCACGAAGTAGAACGAGCTGCCATCGGCCATCCGCTTGGCGTCCATGGTCACGCACCGGTGCACGTCGTCGATCACGCCGATCGCACTGATCAGCAGCGTACTGGGGATGCGAACGCGGTTGTTGTGCAGCGGCATGCGTTCGGCCAGGCGGGCGGCGTCGGCGGGGTCGAGGGCGAACTCGTTGTTCAGTGAATCCTTGCCCGAGATGAACGGAGTGCCGTGGGCGATGGCCGCGTCGTAGCAGCCTTGGCATGCTCGCACCAGGGCACCCATGGTCCGCGGGTCTTCGCAGTTGCCCCAGCAGAAGTTGTCCAGGATCGCGGTGCGCCGCGGATCGCCGCCGACGCACACGATGTTGCGTACCGCCTCGTCGATGGCCGCGGCAGCCATCCAGTACGGGTCCACGTCCGCCAGCCGCCCGTGCATGCCGTTGGCGATCGCCACACCCCGGGCCGAGTCCAACCGCGTGCGGATCACCGCGGCGTCTGAAGGCCCCTGCCCCGGCCCGACCAGCGGCTTGATCACGCTGCCGCCCTGCACCTCGTGGTCGTATTGCCGGATCACCCATTCCTTGCTGCTCGCGTTCAGGGCCGAGAGATCCCGCAGGAGGTTCTCGACCGTCGCGGGACGGCGATCGGTTGTCGACGGCGATGCCCCGGCCGGCCAGATTGCCTCCCTTTGCCCCTTGGGGATGCCCTCGTGCACGAAGTGCATGTCGAGGTCGCCGACCTGCGTACCGCGGTAGCGCACGATCAGCCTGCCGTCGTCGCGGAACGTGCCGATCTCCGTCGCCTCGACGTTCTCGGCCGCGCAGATCGCCCGCAGGGTGTCCCAGTTCTCGGGCGGCACGGCCAGCACCATGCGCTCCTGGGCCTCGCTGATCCAGATCTCGTCGTAGCGCAGACCCGCGTACTTGAGCGGCACCTCGGAGAGTTCGACCTCGGCCCCGAGCGTCGCCGCCATCTCGCCCACCGCGCTGCTCAGCCCGCCCGCCCCGCAGTCCGTCACCGCCGAGTAGAGGCACCCGCTTGCATGATCGCGGGCCCGCAGCATGGCGTCTAGCACCTTCTTCTCGGTGATCGCGTCGCCGATCTGCACCGCGTGCGAGAACTCGTCGGCGTGCGTGTCGGTCAGCTCGGCGGAGGAGAAGGTCGCGCCGTGGATGCCGTCGCGCCCGGTTCGCCCGCCAATGACCACGATCCGGTCGCCCGGCCGCGGAGCCTTGTGAATGCGGTCACGCGGAATCAGCCCGAGACATCCGCAGAAGACCAGCGGGTTGCCCAGGTAGCGGTCGTCGAAACAGATCGCCCCGTTGACCGTGGGGATGCCCATGCGGTTGCCGTAGTCGCGAACGCCCGCGACCACGCCCTTGAAGATCCGCCGTGGGTGCAGGATGCCCTTGGGCAGCAGGTCCATGGGGAAGTCCGGCGGGGCGAAGCAGAACACGTCCGTGTTGGCGACCGGCTTGGCGCCCAGCCCGCAGCCCAGCACGTCGCGGATCACCCCGCCGATGCCCGTCGCCGCCCCGCCGTACGGCTCGATCGCCGACGGGTGATTGTGCGTCTCGACCTTGAACGCCACCGCGTAGCGGTCGTCGAAGGTGATGATGCCCGCGTTGTCCTCGAAAACCGACAGGCACCAGTCCACCCGCCCGCTGGTCATCAGCTCGTGCGTCGCCCGGGCGATGGTGTCCTTGAGCAGGTTGTCGTAGGTGACCTTCGCCTGGCCGGCGTCGTCGATGGCTTGCCGCACGCCGCTGCCCGGCGGGAAGGGCTCGCCCGTGTAGACCACCGCGCTCTTGAGCGTCTTGTGCACGCAATGCTCGCTCCGGGTCTGGGCGAGCATCTCGATTTCCAGATCCGTCGGGTCGCGGTCCAGCTTGCGGTAGTGGGTTTGCAGAGTCCGCATCTCCGGCAACGACAGGAAGAGGTGCGCATCGCGCGACAGCCGCCGCAACGCCGCCTCGTCCAACTCGCGAAGGGGGATGTGCCTCAGCTTGAACTCGCGAACCGGTGCGACGGGCAGATGCTCAGGCCGCGGGTCGTGCCGCCCGAAGCCGCTCAGGTGCACATCCTCGATGCAGTCGTTGAACAGCAGCCGGCGGGCGATCAGTTCCGCTTCCTGGATCGACCGTGTGCCCGTGATCCGATAGAGCCGCGCGGTGGCAATGGCCAGACCATCGACCGCCAGCCCCAGGTCCGCCACCGCCGCCAGCGTCGACCCCGCCACCGGGTCCATCACCCCGCCCTTGAGGTGCACCTCGACCGCCGCGTCGAAGCCCGCCCCCGGCAAGCTACGATCATCCCCCCCCTGCCGGATGGTGTACGTCTCGGTGATCGGGTCGGCCAGCAGACTTGCCGCGATCCGCTCTACCGCATCCTCGGCCAGCAAACCCTCGACGAGGAACAGCCGCGTCGTCGCCACCCGCGCGACGTCCGGCAAGCCCAACTCATGGATGTCCCGCAGCACGCTGGACCCTTGGGCATCCAGCGCCGCCTCACGCGGTGAAACCCCGATTCGCCACAAGGTCGGTCGATCACTGCCGGAACCGGTCATGCTTCCCGCCCCCTCGGCTTGCGGTATCGCCGGGCAACCCACTGGTCGCGAGCCTCTTTGCTGTCGGTCAGCCACTTCTCAAGCCCCCGTGCGTCGTCTTTCTCCAGCCGCGCGCGGAGCCCGGCCAACTCCGCGATGAGCCGGTCCACCGCCTGCACCATGGCCTTGCGGTTCGTCCGAAAGATGTCCGTCCACATGGCCGGGTCGCCGCTGGCGATCCGCGTCGCGTCCGCGAAACCCGGACCCGCCACATCAATCGCCCCCTGGGCCTGGGCTAACCGCACCAGGGCCGCGGCGGTGGCGTGCGGCAGGTGGCTCGCCCGAGCGAGAAACCGATCGTGCCGGGCGGGTGTCAGCTTCAATGTCCGCGCCCCCAGGGCCTCCCAGAAGTGCCCCACCTCTCGCACCGCCACCGGGGCCGTTCGGGCCGTCGGGGTCAGCAGGCACAGAGCGTCCTGAAACAGGTCCGCTCGGGCAAACTCGACCCCCGTTTTCTCGGAGCCGGCCATCGGGTGCGAGCCCACGAACCGCACGCTTCGCGGCAGCAGACGCTCCGCCAGCCGGACCACCTCGGCCTTGGTGCTGGCCACGTCGGTGACGAAGGCCCCCTCCGCAAGGGCCGGGACGATCTGCCGAAGCAGCGCCTCGAACCGCCCGATGGGCGTGCAGAGGATGACCAGCTCGGCGCCGGCCACGCCGGCCGCCGGGTCGCAGGTCACTTCGTCCACCGTGTCGCAGGCCAGGGCCTTGCGCAGCGAGGACTCTCGCCGGCCGACACCCACGCGCACGCCGCCAAAACCCGCCGCCCGCAGCGCCAGGCCAATCGAGCCGCCCAGCAGGCCCACGCCTACGATCGCGACCCGACGTAACTCTCTTATTTTAAGGCTTTTGCGCACGTTACGACGTTGCTCCAAGGTGGGTGTACTGTAGCCGCTGGATCGCCCCCGCGTCAAATGAGCGGCACGTGGGTGGTGCTAGCCTGCGTCGCTGCGGCCGCGTCAACCGGGGACTCTCGTCAACCAGGGACCGTCGTCAATCGGGGCCTTTCGTCCCCGGCTCGGGGGTACATCCGAATTTCAGGGGCACTGGGTGGCACTGGTCTGTACCCAGACCAGTGGCTGTCCGCATTTGGCCACGGCTCGGAGTGCCGACCCATGCCACCCTCGATACTTCGCCTTTGGCAACTTGCCACTGAACGGCGGATGCACCCCCGGCTCGGGGGGGGCGCCCGCTACCGTTGTGGCTGGTGGGGGGTTAGGCTATCATGTGCCTGGCGCGAAGGCGGTGAAGTGGACATGCAAACGCTGCATGGGGTGGGGTTGGGCAGGACGCCCGATCGGACACCGAGGAAACGCTCGCCATGGCGGAGCGGTCCGGTGCCATGCCCCAAGACGTGATCGGGGACCGAACAAAACGATGAGTACGCAACCTCAGGTCCGCCCTAACGGCATAGAGACGCGCGGCGTGGGCGGCATGCTGGATTTCGAGCGTCCGCTGGCCCGGATCGAGCGGGAGATCGCCGAGCTGGAAGCCCGGCAAGCGGAGACCGGTCGCGACTTGTCGACCGAGCTGCGTGAGTTGCGGACCACGCTGGCCAATCTCACCCGGCGGACGTACTCCAAGCTGACAGCCTGGGAGACGGTGCTGGTCGCCCGGCACCCGCGCCGGCCGGTGCTGCCCGATTACCTCGACGCCTGCGTCAAGGATTTCTGCGAACTGCACGGCGACCGCTGCTTCGGCGATGACCGGGCGATTGTGACCGGGTTTGGGCGGATCGGCGGGCAGAAGGTTTTGATCGTCGGCCACGACAAGGGCCGCGAGACCAAGGAGAAGATCGAGCGGCATTTCGGCTGCCCGCATCCCGAGGGGTATCGCAAGGCCCTGCGGACCATGAAGCTGGCCGAGAAGTTCCGCCTGCCGATCGTCTGCATCATCGACACGCAAGGGGCCTTCCCCGGCGACAAGGCCGAGGAGCGGGGTATCGCCCAGGCCATCGCGGTCAATCTGATGGAGATGTCGCGGTTGCGCGTGCCGATCGTCTGCGTAGTGATCGGCGAAGGCGGCAGCGGCGGCGCCTTGGGCATCGGGGTCGGCGACCGGCTGGCGATGTTCGAGCATGCGTATTACTCGGTTATCACGCCGGAGGGTTGTGCCGCCATTCTGTGGCGAAGCGCTGACCATGCCCCGCAGGCGGCCAAAGCCCTGCGGTGCACCAGCCGCGACTTGAAGAAGTTCAATCTGGTTGACGAAGTGCTGCCCGAGCCGTTGGGCGGCGGGCATCGCGAGCCGGGGGCCATGATGAGCGCCTTCGAGCGGTACGTTGTAGACACGCTGCGCGAGCTCAAGCATGTTCGGGTCGATACCCTGCTTCGTCGTCGCTATGAGCGATTGCGACAGTGGGGTTCGTTCTTCATGAGCCCGTCCGCCAAGCCGTCGCGATCGCGCGGCAAGACCCGCACCGCGGGCCAAGCCAAGGCCAAGGCCGCGGCGGGGAGTGACGCGGGCGATTCCGCGACTGCCGGCAACGGCCGACTCGCCGCCACGCGAACGACCACCCGCAAAACGCGTCAAGCCCGCGTCAGCGAAGACACGCCCGCCACCTAGGGAGGGCTATACTTCAAGTAAGCTGAGTACTGGTGTGGCGCCGGCCCGCCCGCGCGGCAGAGCGAGCGTCCCCCACGGCGGACGCAGACTATGGCTGTTCCGCTCACAGGAGCCTGATCATGCTTGGACCGATTCCAGCAAACAGAGAGCGAAGCGATCGCCGCGTGCGACGCTTGGGCTTCACCATCGTCGAGATTCTGGCGGTTGTAGCGATCATCTCGCTGCTGATGGCCATTCTGATCCCATCGCTGTCGCGGGCTCGCGAGCAAGCACGAATCGCGTCATGCGCAGCCAACAACAAGCAAGTGGCGTCCATCCTCGCCAACTACCAGACTGAGTTCAACAACCATGTGCCGGTGATTTTCAATTACGACGCGAACGAGGTCTACGGGTCGACGGCGAGGCACACGTGGCTATCGGTCGCCCTCTATCGCTTTTCCAAGGCTGTGGGTGCCGCCCGGTTGCCGGCCGATTTCAATCCCGACGAACGGTGGAACAACAGCAAGCGAAATGATTACCAGCTGCGGCTGTTGGATGATTTCTGGGTCTGCCCGTTTGTGCGGGACAAAGGGCCCTCAGACCGGCGGGACTCGTCCATGGTCATCAAGGGTAAGCATGGCGAGCGCACCTACAGTGTGTATGAATGGGACGGTTGGTACGAGACCTACCACACCATCCTGTGGCAGGACATCATCCGCAACCGGGTAGCCAAGAACGACACGGCCAACCTCCATCCCAATGATCCGGTCGGCAGCGCGAACAACTACGCGGCAGGCGACGGCCGCCCCAAGTACACCGTGCTGACCTTCAACCGTGCGAACACTGATGACACGGAGTTCCCGATGCGCGGGGGGGAACAGCTTCCTAAGAGCGGCGGCGTCCCGGTGACATCGTTGCACCTGAAGCATCGCCAATGGAGCGACGACGACGCCCAACGATATCGCGGCGGCAGCCTCTCGGACATGACCACCATCTACTGCAACCAGGGCACACACATGGGGCTGGACACTTCCTACCGCAGCCCGAACAGTCACATGCGCAGCGAGGGCCCGGGCACCAACGCGGCCTTCGCGGATACCCACGTAGAATGGGTGAGGAGTACACAGATCGGTTGGCCTTGATCCCCTAGAAAAGGTGTCAGGAACCTTTGTTTGAGACCACGGTCGCACGGCCGTGGCCCCAAACAAAGGTTCCTGACACCTTTTCAGCTGGCATCGAGTGCGTCTTGGTACTCTTCCAGCCACGCCATTTGGATGGCCTCGAGTTTGGCTTCGCCGCAATTGGCTGGGTCGTCGTCGAAATCCGGCAACCCGCAGACCTGATCGCGCAAGTCGGTGAATCGAACGGCCAGTGGGTCGAGATCCGGCCGCTGTTCGTGAAGCAGGATGGCGATCTCCTCGGTATCAGTCCACTTGAGGCCCATGAGTATCCTCCCGCGTCAGTCTTCCCGGCATATTCAGTCTTCCCGGCGCATGCTGCATCGCTCAAGATCACAATACTCGCAGGGTACGCCGTGAATCTCGATCTCCTTCGCATTCCCGATACCCGCCAAACCGGAGACGCTCTTGAGCGGCACCATCAGCATGCTGGGCAGCAAGGTCACACCGATCGCGGCTGGCTCGATGATCTCGAAGAGGGTTTGTTGCTGTTCGAGCGGCATACCGCAGTATCCGGGGCTGAAAGGCAGGGTGACGCCTTCGCCCGGGCCGGCCTCATGCGTCCAAAGATGCTCGACGAGGGCGTCGACGGCGGCGTCGGCGGCCGCGGAGCCGATGGCGTGCAAGGTGTAGCTCTCGACGCTGTGGCCTTCGCTCGCCCACTGCGAGGCCCTCCGTTCGATCGCATCCCCGATGGTGACCACATAGACCGCCACCCGCTGAGCAGGGCGGAGGAACTTGGCGATCGGCCCTAGAAAAGGCGGGCAGCCACGCAGCGTGAGCTCTCGGTCCGTCATGCTCTCCACTTCACGGATCAGGTAGACGCCGCGAGCCTGAACGCAGGGCGCCGCCTCGCTCATCAGGCGACTGACCAGGCTAAGTACATCGGACTCGATCGGCCGCCGGTGCGCTCCGCCCATCATGCGAAGCACTTCTCGCGTAGCCAGGTCGACCTCCAGGTCCACCAGTCGCTGCCCATTATTGGTACATGCCATACTCTTCACGTTCATGCGAAGCCGGAAGACCCGGCTGCCCATCGACACAGAGAATAGCCGTGGTATTTGTAGCGCCCCGGGCCGCCATCGTCCAGTTCGCGTGCGAACAACCCACGGCCGGGTATGCACCAGGGATGTGTCTCCTCGGCGGCCCGATGTGGTCTAATCACGGCCATATAACCGGGCATGGAATCGTACCCGATGCCCTCATGTGACATCGCCGCCTTGTGACGGCCATCCCGTCCCGCGATCCCAGGCGGCAATAGGACCTGATGGATAGGCCCCCTATGCTCGCGCACGAGGCCGGCCAAGAATGCCTATTCCGCCACCTGCGACTGGCCTACGGGCGCGACGGAAGCGGGCGTGACACGGATGGGCAAGCGAAAGGGCTGCGTGTAGGTATCGCCGTGCTCGCCGCGAAGCTTGGCCCGGACATAGCCTTGAGGTCGGCGGGCGCGCTTGGGATCGAAGGTCGGCCCGCTACTGACGATGCGTCCACAGGAAATCCAGTAGATCTGTTGGTGGCCTTCGGCTTCGATGGTGACCGTGCCCGCCTTCTCATCGGCGTGAATGGCTTTGATGCGCGGTGCCGGCGCCCCGGCCTGGTAGACCATGCTGAAGTAGAATCGCCCGGTCTTCATGGCTTCGCGAACGTTTTCCGCAGTCAGCTTGGGCAGCAGCAGGATCTCCCAACTCCGGCCGACTTCCTCCGGACGATGCGTATCGTCGTCGGCGAAGCCCCAGATCGGTTGACCGGGCATGCTCATCTCCAAGATATCGTCCCAGAGATCGAGGTCGGTCGGGTAGCGATCCGCGCGGTTGCATACCTCCACGCCCACAAGGTGCGGAAATCGCTTGAAGAGCCCGACATACCATTCGGGGGAATAGTCATAGCGCCCGGGGTGGAACATCACCGCCAGCCCGCCGCGCTGTCCGATCTCTTCGATGGCCTGCTCAGGCGACTCGACCTCGGCGTTGCCGAAACCGGTAAAGTAGCTGCCGATGTGGTGTACTTTGGAAATCTCGTTGCCTTGGATAGCCAACATATCCAGCTTGGCGGGATCGCGATCAAAACGCTGCCAGGGCCAAGTGGTTTCGGCTTTCTTGGGATCGTCGCGGTTGGCTTTGGGGCCCACAGTATCATGGTCCGTGAGAGCGAGCACGGTATAGCCCAACTCGCGATAGCGATCGATGGCCTCGGCGGGGGTGAGGCGGCCGTCACTCATGGTGGTATGCGTGTGCAGGTTGGCGCGGTGCTGCTCGTACTTCTCCCAATCCACGTCCGCGTACGGATTGGCCAGGGCGATCGAGCCCAGTGAACCTAGAAGGCATGCACACATCCACGCCCACGCAGTCTTGCCCGTCATCAGTTATGTCTCCTCTGTTTGCCGCGGCGAAATCACCAGCGGGACCGAATTGTCGCACGATGCGCGACAACTCACAAGGCAAGGGCTTGTCGGCTGGCGGATATGGGCATAGAGTGAATGTTCACCGAACGGAGAGTCGTGAGGTCAATATGGAGACCACCCCAAACGGCTTGGAGCCTCTCTTGAAGACGGTATGGCACCTGCCTGCCCGCCGTGGTGGGCGTTTGGTCGGCACGGAGCCACCGCGCGGGGGGGACGCCACAGGGCGCATGGATCAGTGCTCGATCAAAGAGCCGCGATCCGGTACTTGGCCTTACGCGCTACTGTGTGCCGTGATGTGGCTGTTCATCGGGCTAGGCATCGGGCCTGCTCAGCTTTATCACCACCAGACGCCGGTCTTCATGAGCGGCATCGACTCGCTTGTCGAGGGCTGTTCCTCGGTCGCCGGCGGGATGACTGAGTACCTGGGCGCGGCTCTCACGCAGACTTTTCATCGGCCGTGGCTGGGAGCCCTGATCCTGGCTCTTCTGCTGGGTTGCATCGCCATGCTGTCGAACCGGTGGTTGACCGGCGTGACCGGCCGGCCGCACCTGTTTGCGGGTATCGTGCCCGTCGTGTTGCTTCTGACACTACTGAGCGGGTGGGCATTGCCGGTCGCCTCAATGGTGGGCATGGCTCTGGCCCTGCTGGCGGGTGTGTTGTTTGCCGCCGCCGTGAAGAAAACAACATGGTTGGCTTTCGCGACGTTTGCGCTGCTGACGCCTGCATTGTATCCCGCAACAGCGGGGCCGTATCTGTTCTTCGCGGCTCTCGCCCTGCTGCACGCCGTGATGCGTCGGCGATGGCTACTGGCTGCCTTGTGCGGACTGTCGGGCGTGGCGGTACCTTATCTCGTCGGGATTCGGTTGTGGCACTGCAACGCCCGCGAAGCTTATCTGGGCAACCTGTTGTTCGAGTATGACTACAACCCGCAGATACTCTCCACCGCTACATACGCGGCATATCCCTTGATCCTTGTGTGGGCGGTGATGGTTGCCTGGCGAGGGCGCCGCAACGCCGAGTTGCCCGCGATACACAGCCCGCACATGGCGTTCGCTCGCGCCGCCGCCTTGGTGGTGTGGGCGGTGGCTTGCGGGTTGGCTACGCACGACGCACGGTTGGGCACGATTCTCCGCGTCGATCGTCATGCCCGGGATCGTGAATGGGAGCAGGCGCTCTCGGCCGCCGCGCCGATGCGCTGGTCGCCGAGCACCACCGTCGGGCAGTTGAAGGATTTGGTCTATTTGCCCTACCTGTCTCCACGTTTTCCGCGCACCGCCCAACAGAGCGTGCCTCTGCGTTTGTCCTATGAAAGCCTGTTGCATAACGTGAATCTCGCCCTGCAACAGCAAGGCCGCCTGCTCGACGAGCTGTTCTGTTATCCCCAGGTCATGGGCATGTCCGCGGTTCGCATGCTACCCGACAACGTCGGCCCGTATGTGGCGCACAGCTACAACATCGACGTCCTGCTGCATCTTGGGCACGTCAATGAGGCGGAACGCGTGGCCTGCGAGGTGCTCGCCAACATCGGCCCCCGGCCGTGGCTTCTCGAACGTCTGGCGATGATCTACGCACTCAAAGATCAGCCCGCGACCGCCGCCGTGTTCGTTGCATCCTTGGCCAGGCAGCCGGCCCATCGAGATCAGGCGAACCGCTGGCGTGAGGCCCTCACGGCTGACCCTGGCCTTAAGAACAACATACTGGCTTCCGAAATCAGGCCATACATGTATCGAGAGGACTTCGTGGGCAGCTACATCGGGTCCCATCCCGACGAGGAAATGCTGCTCCGCCTGCTGCACAACAATCCCCACAACCGAGTCGCCTTCGACTTCCTGATGGCCCACTATCTGCTCAATCTCCGGCACGACCAGATCCTGCGTCGCGTGCCCGTGCTTGGCGAGTTCGGGTACGACCGGATGCCCCGCCACATGGAAGAGGCGGTGTTGATGCACGCCAAGCTGACCGGCGACCGGCTGGATCTTCGCGGCCGGCAGATCAGCTCCGCCACACTGCAGCGCTTCCAGCGTTTCGATCAGGTCATTGAACGCATGGGTGGATTGAGCGGCAAGGACCCGCGGCCGGTGCGAGACGCCCTGCGCCCCGAGTTTGCCGATACGTACTGGTTCTACTGCCTTTTCGGCAACACGTTCTTCGAAGTGGAATCTGAGCAACGCCTCAAGGAGGGCACGCCATGAGGCGAACCTGCGTCGTGATTCTGCTGGCTTTGCTGAGTCTGGGGATCGCATGGGTTGTGCTGGGGCGATCGACGGCTGCGCCCGCGATCACCGGCCCGCTCACACGCCTGGATCGCCCTCCGTGCATCACCCCGGATTATCGCGAGGTGGTTATTCCGCCGAATATCGCCCCCCTGCATTTCCGGCTTGCCGAGCAGATCAACGACTGGTCGGCGGAGATCTGGGGCGAGCAAAACGTGCGGCGAACGTTGCACGGCAAAGGCACGGACGTGCGCATCCCGACATCGTTCTGGCGCTCTCTGCTCGATAGCTCGGCGGGCGGGACCATCCGGCTCGCGTTCAGCGGTCGGCACGAGGATGGCGGCTGGATCGCGTTCGAACCATTCGAGATCCGAGTCGCCCGCGAGCCCGTCGATCCGTACCTCGCCTACCGCATTATCGACCCGGTGTTCGGTTGCTGGGGGCATATGAGCATTCGCCAACGCGATCTCACCTCCTTCGCCGAGACCGCCATCCTGCGCAACCGGACCTTCGCCTATGACTGCTCGAATTGCCATACCTTCCATGCCCACGATCCAAGCCGACTGGCCCTGCAGATCCGCAGCCAGGACGTGGGAGCATGCATGGTCGTGGCCGACGGGGGCCAGACGACGCGAGTCTATACCGCCACGGAATTCAACCGCTCCGCCGCGGCGTATAGCCGCTGGCATCCCAACGGCCGAGCGATCGCCTTCGCCGCCATCAAGGTGATGCAGTTCTTCCATGCGATCGGGCATACGCGAGACGTCTTCGACGAAGCTTCAGACCTCGCGGTCTACCTGGTGGACGAGAACCTGGTCACCACCACGCCGGCCATCTCCGACCCCGACTGGCTCGAGACCTATCCCGAGTGGTCGCCCGATGGCTCATACCTCTATTTCTGTCGGGCACCCCAGAAGCCGGTCGAAGAGTTCCGGACGGTCAAGTACGACCTCATGCGCATCGCTTACAACGCCCGCACGAACACCTGGGGCGAGCTGGAAACCATACTGTCCTCGGCCGACACACAACTGAGCGTCACCCACCCACGTGTCTCACCCGATGGACGATACCTGCTGTTCACCATGTGCGAGTATGGGAACTTCTCCATCTATCGGCCCGACAGCGATCTGCATCTACTGGATTTGACCACCGGAAAGTATGTCAAGCTGCCCATCAACAGCGACCGGGCCGACAGTTACCACTCCTGGTCGACCAACGGACGCTGGATCGTCTTCAGCAGCAAGCGGCGCGACGGATTGTTCACCCACCCGTACTTGAGCTATTTCGACGAGCAAGGCAACGCCCACCGCCCGTTCATCCTGCCGCAACAGGATCCGGGCTTCTATGAGTCGTATCTCAAGGTCTTCAACGTGCCCGAGTTCGTGACCGGGCCGGTGCGGGTCTCGCCCAACCTGTTGACCCGGACGATTACCGAACCGGATTTCCGGCAACAGGCGGAGCTGGATCCGCAAGTCACGGCTCGTGATGCCGGTACACCACGCGACATGCCCTGGCATTCCGTCCGCGAGGTGCCCGGCAATCCGCGATAGGCCGACAACCACAGCGCCAGCCGTCACCCGGGCCAAGCCGACCGCAAGTCTGGCCGGCCAGGGATGCGTTGGCAGCACGAAGTGGCTACAATAGTCCCGGTGGCAATACTGCGGTGCAGCGTGATGAAGAAACCTCAACGACAACGACGGCGAGCCCAAGTGAGACGTGTGGAGGGCCTTCCGGTTGGCATCGACCTGAAAGCCCTGGCCGCGAAGGCAACTTACGGAGGAAGTCCGTACCACAAGGACATTCCGAGTTTTGCCGGCAGGCCCCCGAAGCCTCGGCCTGGAGCGAGCATCTGCCCGCGTGGACTCGCGAAGCAAAGGGACCGCGTTGAAAAGTGGCTTCGTGAGGCCATTGAACAAGGCCACGTCGGCTTGTGGCAAGGCGATTTTCCACTGCGCGTCTGGCATCGCGAAGGGAGTACCGTCTTCGAGGCGGTCCTCACCCGATCCAAAGTGGGCGAGTACCACGGGTATCCACTGGAACCCAACGAGAAGGTCGAGGGGTTGCCATGAGCGAACTGCGCATTGAATCCGACTGGGTCGATATGTCCGGCGATCAGAGCCCCGAACTCGATGCCACCTTCGCCAACCTCAGCATCCGCATCGGCGATGAGATCGTCACCACTGTGCACAATCGCAAGTCGCGCACCACACAGGAGGCGGTCCTGGTGCCTTTGTACCCGTTGGCCGAATGGATCGCGTCCAACTGGTGGACGTTGAATGAAGAAACGGAGATCCTCGACGGCCGCCCCGGATTCTCTGAAAGACATTCGCTCTTCTGCGCCCGCAACGGATTCTGCATCCCCGATCTTCGCATGATTCGTGAAGGTGAAAGCGTTCGTGTCGAGTGGTCCAGATACCGCTTCGTCCATGCTCCGATGGATTTCATTTCGGAGGGCAGCGCACGGTTACCCGCCGACTTGGTGCGTGACGAACTCATCGACTTCATCGACAAAGTGACTGCGAGACTGGAGAGCGCGGGGATCCATGACTCCTCGCTGCAACAGGAGTGGGAGGCGATACAAGCGGTCGAAAATGATCCGGACGAGACCAGCTTCTGCAAAGCGGCAGCTTGGCTGGGAATGGATCCTTTTGATCTGCCCGACGAAGGGGCGGCGAGAATCATCGCCCTGGCGCACAAGCTTCCCGCTCACCTCAGGGAGGATGCGTTTCGAGCGGCACGAGGTGACGACTTGCCGGATCTCGTGAACTGGATCGAGGTGGGCCTGAGCGGCCAGCCCCACGACAGCGGCAACGGAAAGGCGCAGGAGAGGATCCGCCGAGACCTTCGACGGGCGGGAACAACAGCCCAGCCATGGAAGATAGGATACGACGCAGCCCGTCATCTTCGCGGCATGGTGGCGGACCTCAACAGGATCCCGACACCACTGGAACTGCTCGTGGGTGATCCCCTGCCCGTGTCCATCTCGCCGCCGGCTCCGCCGGCCGTGGATGCCCTGACGTTCTTGAACGGTTCACTCTACTGCTATACGGCCAAGCGGCGGCCGGATTCGCAACGATTCATCGTCGCTAGAGCCTTGTTCGATTTCCTAGCCCTCCAAGAACACCACAGTCTACTGTCCAGAGTCGTCACCACGAGACAGAGCGAAGGACGAGCCTTCGCCGCGGAGTTGCTGGCGCCTGCCGATTACCTGAAGGAACGCATCACCAGCGACATCGTCACCTCCGACGAACTCAGTGATCTGGCGGAGGCGTGCAAGGTTTCCGCTCAGGTCATAGAACACCAGATCCGGAATCACAAACTAGCCGCCATCACGATCTGAGTGGGGGTCGGTAGCCTGTCTGTCTTGTGAAGGCGGCACCATCCAGCAACGCAATTCCGCCGGCTTGACAGCGACGCAATGCGTCAGCTTGGGGCGGTGGTGGTCGCTGGTCGCTTGGGCAAGGGTTTGGCGTACACGCCGATGTGATTGGCGCATGCCCGCAGCCAGGTGCTCGGCGGGTGATTGATCAGCTTGGGCTGGCCGTCCGGGCCCTCGATCACCAGGTTGGTGCTGCCGCCGCCGTCGAGGTTGAGGCCGACCCAGACACCCAGCTTGATAAGCCATTCGGCAGTCTCGGCCTTCGAGGTGCCTTCGCTGTAGCCCGCCTGCCGGCCGTCGGTGGTCATCAGGATCAGGTATCGCCCGTCGCGGGTGATGCCCGCCGCGGTCCGCGGATGAAGACCGCCGGTGAAGCCGTCGCGGGCCTCGCGATCCACGATGTTGCGACCCTCCTGCACGATGATCGTGTCGCCCGCCACCGCGTTGTAGGCCTTGTCGACATCCTTGGGCGGCTGGGCGATCCACGCCCGGTTGTCCTTGCCGATCAACAGAGCGGCACGGTGGTCCGGCTCCGAATACATGTCCCCGTTCGACATCGACAGCCCGACCACGTCCTGCTCGGCCCCGACATCGAACTTGCCGCCAAAAAACGACGCGTTGATCGCCAGTTGCACTTTGAACTCGGTCATGAATTGCGTCGACCGCCGGCCATTGACCTCGCCGGGCGCGTCGCCGTTGGACGGCGTGACAAAGAAGCGGATGCCCGGCTCACGCAGATCGATACGCGCCGCCCGGACCTGCAAGGGGCGGGGCTTCTCGATCGACGCTTCGCACAGCTCGATCCCGCGGAAGACCGGCTGCCACTTTGAGATGCGAGCCTCCTTGACGATGTCCTCCGGCGGGGTGGTCGGCTGCTGACCGCTTGCCGGGCGAACCGAAGATACCATCACTCCTTGGGCCAGCAGCAACGCCAGCGCCAACAAGCCCAATGAACCCCTGCTATGCCAACTCCGAGTTCGTACTTGAGACATCACCATGCTCCTTGCGTGATCGGATCACATCGGATCGCCGCTGCCCCGGCACTGACATCCCGCCATCTCGCCAAGAAACTCACTTCGCGACGAGACCCCATGCACGCATCATGCATGCACGCTGCCGGAGAGTGACATGATATCGCCTTTCCCTTCATTGTGCAGCCGCGACCGCCTCCGCAACAGTCGCTCGGCGGGCTTTTGACTCGGCCGGCCTTCTTGGTGACCTTCGCGACTGTCTGTACATCTTCTGGTGAACTCAAATCATAGGAAACAGAAGACCGCCAAGGAAGCTACGAGTGTCGACGCTGAACGAGCTTCCGTGTCCGTGCTATCTGAGACTCCATGCGGGATGCACTGGTTCCCATGGAAAGCATTGGCGTGCATCCGCGTTTATCGGCGGTCCCAACTCAGTTCCAATGCTCGCCGCGACCCGGCAACCATTCGATTTGCCGATGACCTGAGAACGGACGGAGCCGGATTCGTTCGGTGTCGGGCGGACACACATGGCCCGATCTCACCTAAGGAACACCCAGATTCGCAATGCCCGCCTTGTCGAATAGGGACTTGCAGCGCTGTTTCCAAGCTACTCGGAAGTGAGAAGAAACTTCACCGCGCGCTCAGCCGCCTTCTTTGTGGTGCAGCAGGATGACGGTGATGTCGTCGGGGTGGCGGCCGTCGGTGAAGAAGGAACTGAGGTCGTGGCTGATATCGGTCACCGTGGCACTGGGCGGC
>Ga0123329_1002362_pt1 | contig 16692 bp, 15 predicted proteins | sample BioC12SIPDNA_FD_89703 | JGI IMG/M metagenome (GOLD analysis project Ga0123329, IMG submission 89703) | Anaerobic biogas reactor microbial communites from Washington, USA - Biogas_R1_B C12 SIP DNA | ecosystem: Engineered > Bioreactor > Anaerobic > Unclassified | place: Washington, USA | collected... | reverse complement strand
TGAGCTGGGGTGGCACCTTCGGTGCCTGCACGACGGCCGTGCGCCGCTGCCAGGCGGAAGGCCTGTCCGTCGGCCACGTGCACCTGCGTTACCTGAACCCGTTCCCCCGCAACATCGGGGAGTTACTGCGCAGCTACAAACGTGTGCTGGTCCCCGAGCTGAACCTCGGGCAGCTGCGCACGTTCCTCGCCGCCACCTATCTGGTGGACGCCGTCGGCTTCAACAAGGTCAAGGGCAAGCCGTTTGCGGTCGGCGAACTGGTCGACCGGATCAAAGCAGAACTCGCCACTGTGGATTGATTACCATGAGCGGTGCACTACCCGTGCTCAAACCGGCCGACTACGCCAGCAACCAGGATGTGCGCTGGTGCCCCGGGTGCGGAAACTACTCCATTCTGGCACAGATGAAGAAGGTGCTCGCCGCACTGCAGGTCCCGCGCGAGAAGCTGGTCTTCATCTCGGGCATCGGCTGCTCCAGCCGCTTTCCGTACTATATGCAGGCCTACGGTATCCACGGCATTCACGGCCGAGCGCCGGCGTTCGCCACCGGCTTGAAGGCCACCCGCCCGGACCTGCAGGTCTGGGTCATCACGGGTGACGGCGATGGTCTGAGCATCGGCGGTAACCATCTGATGCACTGCATCCGCCGCAACATCGACGTGAATATCATCCTGTTCAACAACCGGATTTACGGGCTGACCAAGGGCCAGTACTCCCCCACCTCCCGGCTCGGCGCCGTCACGAAGAGTTCCCCCGCCGGTTCGATCGACAATCCGCTGCATCCGCTGTCGATCGCCATCGGGTGCGAAGCCACGTTTGTGGCCCGTTCGATCGACACGAATATCAAGCATTTCGGCGAAGTGCTGCAGCGCGCTGCCGACCATCGCGGCACGTCGTTCATCGAGGTCTATCAGAACTGCGTCGTCTTCAACGACGGGGCCTTCGACTATGCCACCGACCGGGACCACAAGGCCGACACGACACTGGAATTGGAGCACGGCAAGCCGCTGATCTTCGGCAAGAACCGCGACAAGGGGATCCGGCTCCGCGGCCTGGATCCGGAAATCGTCGAACTCGGAGCGGGCGTGTCCGAGCGCGACCTGCTGTGCCACGACGAACAGGCGCCGGAGCCGAGCCTGGCCTATCTCCTGAGCCGCATGCGGTACCCGGAGTTCCCCGAGCCGATCGGCGTGTTCCGAACCGTCGATCGCCCGCGCTACGAAGTGGAACTGAACAACCAGATCGAAGCCGCCCGCGCCAAGAAGGGGCGTGGCAACCTGGAGGCGCTCTTCCAGACCGGGGACAGCTGGACCGTGTCCTGATGCCTGATGTCCTGATGCCTGGATTTCTATGCGAGACTGTTCTGGATGTGTGAGTACCAAAGGACAGCTTCCGCCAGATCACCGCGTGTCGCGGTCTCCCAAGGTGTTCCAGAAGAAGACGTCAACGCACACGCCAGCTTCCGGTGGACCCGCTCGGTGTCAGCAGTACTGCTGGACGGTCGGTTTGAGCACAATCTCCGCGACGTGGGCGCGCGGGTGGAGACACGCGACCGCCACCACCAGATCGCCGAAATCATCGGGCTGCAACATGGCGGTTTTCCGCTCTTCGCTGACCGGCGTCGGACGGTGCTTGAGGATGGGCGTATTGACCTCGCCCGGATAGATATTCGTGATGCGGACGCCATCGGCCGCACACTCGTTGCCGACGCTGGTCCCCAGCGCCGTCATGGCGAATTTGGACGCGCAGTAGGCGACACCGCCGAGCGCCGTTGCCCGCTTGCCAGAGATGGACGAGATGTTGATCACGAGCCCTTCCTGGCGGGCCCGCATCTGGGGCAAGGCATGGTACAGGCAGTTGTACGCCCCTGTGGCATTGATTGCCAGGACCTGGTCCCATTGCTCCGGCTGCATGGCGGCCATCGAGCGATCGGCGATGTTGATGCCGGCCGAGTTGACCAGGATATCCAGCCTGCCCAGGGTTTCGGTGACCCATTGGAACAGTGCGGCGACGCGGGCCCGATCGGCGACATCGACCGGATGCCACAGGATTTCCGGCGTCTGCGTCCAGCTGGCAGCCGCCGCGCGCAACTGCTCCGCGCGGCGTCCGGCGATCGCCACACGGCATCCTTCCCGCGCCAGCGCTTGCGCGATGCCCCACCCGATACCCGTACCACCGCCAGTGACGACAGCCGTTTTCCCCTGCAGCTTCATCTCGTTAAGTCCTCCCGCATGGCACGTATGGGATGTCGACAGCACCAGGCATCAGTATGCGCGATTTTGGAGTTCGCGGCAGCGCCGGCACGGCAACGGTTGCGGGATGGCGGGCGAATCTCAATAATGAACGCACCTCCACCGCCCGCCCTCCGGGGCTGCTGGCAGCATGCATTCCATTGTGGTGAGTCCGCTCGTCTTGTGGCGTTGCCGACATGTCCTCAGATGCCCTACCGATCGACACCACCGTCGACATCGTGACGCCGGAGGGCATCGCGTTCCACTATCAGGTTGCCGGCCCTTTTCGCCGATTGCCGGCCTACGTGATAGACGTGTTGATCCGCATCGCGGCGCTCATCGGCCTGGGGATGCTGGCGCAGGTGCTTTCGATCGGTCTTGGCGCCGGCTCGCTGGCGATCTGGATCCTCGCCGAGTTCGTGCTCAGCTGGTTCTATGGCGGCCTGTTCGAAGCCTACTGGAACGGCCAGACGCCGGGCAAACGGCTGATGGGGATTCGTGTCTTGAGCGCCACCGGGCGGCCGGTCAACGCCTACCAGGCGATCCTGCGGAACATCATGCGGACGGTGGATCTCGGTCCGATGATTTCCGGTGAGATTCTGGGGCTGCCGCCGGTGCCGCTGATCCCCACCTGCGTGCTGGGTCTGGCGGTGATGGCGGCGAACCGCCGGTTCCAGCGGCTGGGGGACCTGGCCTCCCGGACGATGGTCGTCATAGAGGATCGGCCCTGGTTGGCGGGGGTCGCCCGGATCGAGGATCCGCGGACCTACCAACTGGCCTCCTATCTGCCGGCCGATCTGCGTGTGAGCCGGAGTCTGGCGGCGGCACTGGCGCACTATGCGGAACGTCGCCGGTATTTTACGCCGCTGCGGCGGCGCGAAGTGGCCCGGCACGTGGCGGTACCGCTGCTCGCGCAGTTCCGCCTGCCGGACAACACCAGCTACGATTTGCTGCTGAGCGCCATGTACTACCGGCTGTTCATTGCCGACCGCGCCGACGACGAGACGCATGCCGCGCGCGCTCAGGCAGCCATGACCGGATCGCCCCCCGGGGCACCTGCTGCGCCGGCCGACCAGCCGGCCGATGCATCGCAGCCGACCGTCCTGCGAGGTGGGCCATGAAAGTCGCGGCACGACTGGAACAGCGGCAGCCAGATTGGGTCGAACTGGACCGTCTATGCAGCCAGTCGCCGACCAGGCTGGACGCGGCCGCTCTGACGCGTTTCGCAGCGTTATACCGGGCGGCCTGCGCTGATCTCGCCCTGGCCGACGCCTACCAGCTGCCCCCCAATACCGTGCACTACCTGCATCAGCTGGTGGGACGAGCCCACAACCAGCTGTACCGCAGCCGGCGGCTGGACGTGGCCGGCTGGCGCAAGACGCTGCTGGTGGACGTGCCGCAGCGGATTGTGCGCGACCGCTGCGTCCAGTTGTCGTTTGTGCTGTTCTGGGCCACCTTCCTCGCCTCCGGTGCGATGGCGTACGGCCGGGCCACGTGGGTGGAACAGATCTTGCCGGCCAGCATGCTGGAGATGCTGGAAACGAGTTTCCGGGATCCGATCCAGGATCGTGATCCGGAGTTGAACTACGCGATGGCAGCGTATTACATCCGGCACAACACCGGGATCGGGCTCCGCTGTTTCGCCTGGGGGATCCTGATCATCCCGGGGCTGCGCGAGACGCTCCACAACGCGCTCATACTCGGCGCCGTGTTCGGCTACATGCGACGCCCCGACGTGCTCGCGGGAGAGAACTTCTTCAACTTCGTGACCGCGCACGGACCCTTCGAGCTGAATGCCATCGTGCTGGCGGCCGGTGCCGGCCTGCGGCTGGGGATGGGCTGGCTGAAGACGGGCGGCCTGACGCGCGCGGCTTCGTTGCAGAAAGCGGGGATCGAAGCGATGCCCATGATGGGTGTCGCCATGCTGCTGTTCTTCCTGGCCGCCCTGATCGAAGGGTTCCTCTCGCCGACCAGTCTGCCCTACGGGCTGAAGGCCGGCGTCGCGATCCTGTCGGCCGGGATGCTGGTGTTCTATCTTCTGGTGCTCGGATTCCCGCGAAAGGGCCGGTAAGTGCAGTTCGATCGAACACTGATCGCCGTGCGGGAGCGGAGTGTGTTGGACATTCTGGACCTTGCGCTGCAGGTCTGCCGGCTGTACCTGTGGCCGCTGACGATCACGATGAGTCTGGGGGTAATCCCTCTGGCGATCATCAATTACTGGCTGACCAACTGGATGCTGCCGAGCAACGCGGAAGCGCTGGTGGCAGGCGACCAGCGGGTGGTGGGCGCAGTGCGGTGCGTGTGGACAACGATTCTGTTGATCGTGATCGAGGCGCCGCTGGCATCGGTCTTGGCGACCAGCTATCTGGGGCGGGTCATGTTCGTCCCGGCGCCGAGGGTTCGCGATGCGATCCGCGAAGCGCTCCCCTATGTACCCCGTGCGACACTGTGCCACCTCCTGTTGCGCGGTGTGCTGCCGGCCTGGCTCCTGCTGCTGGTGGTGGAGCGCGGCAGTGAGTATTCGTTGGCCGAGATGCTGTTGCTGCTGTTGACACTGGCCGTCCTCGTGCAACGGACCACGGCGCCGTTCCTGAACGAGATTCTGCTGCTGGAGAAGAACCCGCTGCAGGCGGCCGATCCGCAGGCGATCACGGTCAGCCGGCGGAACAGGATGCTGCATGGGTCCAATCCATCGGGTCTGCTGGTTCAGGCCCTGTGCGTGTCGACGCTGGCCATCCTGCTGACGCTGAGTGTGTTCGGTGCATTGTTGTCTGCCAAGGGTATTGTGCTGGACGACTGGTCTGTGCGCGAGCGCACGTTCGTCGTCGGCGTCCCCCTGGCGATGTGGATCGTGGCCGGGTTTCTGGCGGTGGTGCGGTTCCTGGCCTACATCGATCTGCGGATTCGCCAGGAAGGCTGGGAGGTGGAGTTGCGGATGCGTGCGGAGGGGAGTCGTCTGTTGGAGCAACTGCCATGACCGTGCCGGTCGCCGCCCTCATGTTGTGGCTCTCCGGACCCCTGGCCGTAGAGGCTGGCAGCCCGGTGGCGGATCCGGAATCGCCGGTGGCCGCGGCGCGCGACGCGTTGCCCGCCCAGCCCGGCATGCCGTGGTACGATCCGGTTCGGGACACGTTGCGCCGGATCAGCGTGCAGCCGCCGGAGGATGACGCGCACCGCCAGTCGCGATGGGCGGCCGAGGTGATCGACGCGGCCCCCGCTGACGATCCGTCGCAGTCGCTCTTGGCGCGCATCATGCAGCTGCTCGCCTGGCTCGCGCTGGCGGTCGCGCTGGCAGCCATCCTGTGGCTGCTCGTGTGGGCGGCCGGCCACCTGGACCGGCGCCGGGTGACGGGAGGCCCATCGGTCGAACGCCAGCAAGTCGGCCCGGAGCGGCTGGAAGACCTGCCGATGACGTTGCCGCCGACCGATCGCGATCTGCTGGCTGCCGCGCGGGCCTGCTATCAGGCCGGGGACTTCGGCATGGCAATCGTCTACGCCTACGCCTATCAGCTGATGGAATTGGACCACCATCGCGCGATCCAGCTGGGGAAGGGCAAAACCAATCGGCAGTACCTGCACGAGCTGCGGACGCTGCCGCATCTGCGTGAACTGCTCCATGACACCATGATCGCTTTTGAAGACGTGTTCTTCGGCAACCATACGCTGTCTCGGACGCAATTCCAGCGCTGCTGGGATAACCTGGACGAATTCCACCGGCAATTGGAGCGTTTGGGATGAGGACATCTGACCACGACGCGCCGGTCTCGCTCAGCGCCGCACAGCGACCAGTTCCTGTCCGGCCGATGTCTGCAGCCGTCGCGCGGGCAATGAGTTTGGCCATCATCCTCCTGGCAGCCGGCGCTGGCTGCCGCGACCCTGAGCAGTTGGAGACCGCGTACGGGCACCAGCGCGGGACGGCCGGCAGGAGCGTCAATGGCACAAGCGTGCTGGCCACCCTGTTTGAGGAGGCCGACTGCCAGGTCTCGACCTGGCGCCGGTTGGCCAGCGACCTGCAGCAATGCGATGTGATTGTGTGGGCACCCGACGACTTCGGTCCGCCCGGTACCGAGGTGCAGCAGTATTTCGAGCAGTGGCTTCGGTCTCCCACACGCAAGACACTCGTGTATATCGGGCGCGACTACAACGCCGAACCGCATTACTGGCAGGCAGTCTCCGCTGGCGCGCCGGCCGCCGAGCGGATCGAAATAATGCGGCGACTGGCCCGGGCCACCGCACAGCATGAGCAGGATCGTCTGGCGATGCCCGCCGAGGCGACGATCGAGTGGTTCACCGTGCGGCGCGACTGCCCGCGGCAGCAGGCGACTCACTTGCAGGGGCCATGGAGCGCAGGCGTGGACGCGGCAACCACAAGCATCCACACCCAGGGGCAGCTCCAGGTTCCCACGCGGCAGGAGCTGCTGGCGCTCCGGCCAGACTCGCCGCAGACCGCCGACGAGGTTCTGGACTACGAGACTCCGTACTACGAGACGTTGCTCAGCGCCGGTCCGACCGTTCTGGTCAGCCGCATACGGAAGCCGGGCTGGGGGCACAGCCAGGTGATCGTGATCACCAACGGGTCGTTCCTGCTGAATCTTCCGCTGGTGAACCATGCTCATCGGAAGCTGGCCGGGCATCTGATCCGGACGTGTGGATCCGGCTCCGCCGTGGGTTTCCTGGAGAGCGGACCGGGCGACCCGATGGTGTCGGACCAGGCGCCCCTGCCCGCATGGTCGCGTGCCACGCGCGAACGCGTGCTGCTTGCCGCGCACTGGTGCGTGCTGGGCCTGGTCTACTGTTTCTGTGTCTACCCCATTTTCGGCCGCCCCAGAACGGTCGCCGATGAAACGGTTCCAGACGCGCATCCCGCGGCGTTTGTGCAACATGTCGACGCGCTCGGTGAACTGCTGCAGAGAACGGGTGACGCGCAGTTCGCCCAGCGTCAAGTCGAGCACTACCATCTGGTCACGCGTCGTGACCCCGTCACGCGGCCACGGCATGCCGGACCGTCTGCCGGCCTGCCATTCGAGCCACCCACTTCACCCGAATTGGACGCACGGACATGAACAGCGCACCCCTGGATCCCCACGGCAAGATTCCGCCGCGCGGCGAGTCACTGCAGCGCCCCGACCCGCAGTCCCGACCGGCCGCGCCGGACGCGGCACCCGACGTGTTGTCGGTGCAACGCAGCCTGGCGGCCGGGACCCACGCCACCCCGGCGCGGCGAGTATTCGACCGGATGGTCGGCGAGATCGGCAAGATTTTCGTGGGGCAGGACGAGCTGGTGCTGGGGTCGCTGGTGGCATTGTTCTCCAGCGGCCATGTGCTGGTGGAGAGCGTGCCCGGCCTGGGCAAGACATTGTTTGTCCGCACGCTGGGGCGTGTACTCGGCTGTGCCTTTGGCCGCATCCAATTCACGGCGGATCTGATGCCCTCCGACATCACCGGAGCTCCGATCTTCGACATGAAAACGCAGGAGTTCCGATTCCGGCCCGGTCCGGTGTTCACCCAGATCCTGCTGGCCGACGAAATCAACCGCTCTCCGGCCAAGACGCATGCGGCCCTGCTGGAGATCATGCAGGAATACCGCGTCACGGTGGACGGCAAGAGCCATGCGCTCGAACGCCCCTTCCTCGTGATGGCCACTCAGAACCCGATCGAGTCGGAGGGGACGTACAACCTCCCGGAGGCGCAGCTGGACCGTTTCATGTTCAAACTGGTGGCCGACTATCCGCGGGCCGAGGAGGAGGCGGCGATTCTGAAGATGCACAGCTGCCAGGTCGACATCACTGAGCGGCTGGAGCGGGACGTGGCGACCGTGACGTCGCCGGCCGAGATTGTGGCGATCACCCAGGCGAACAGCAACGTGCGGGTCGCCGATCGCCTGCTGGACTACATCAACAAGCTGGTCCGGCTGACACGTCAGTGGCCGCAGTTCCACCTGGGGGCGTCCCCCCGCGCCGGCATCGCGCTGATGCAGGCGGTTCGCACGTTGGCCGCATTTGAAGGGCGTGACTACGCCATTCCCGACGACGTAGTGCAGCTGGCGTTGCCCGCGTTGCGGCACCGCGTGATGTTGACGGCGGAAGCGGAAGTGGAGGGTCAGCGGGTCGACGATCTGTTGCGCGAACTGATCCGCAGCGTGGAGGTGCCGCGACTGTGATCCGTGAACTGCTCGACAGGCTGGCGCTGCATCTGGTACTGCTCACCGCCCTCGCGGCGCTGCCGCTGGTCCTGCTGGCGCGCCGCCGGGTGTATCCCCACACGGCGCTGATGGCGCTGCTGACAGTCCCTTGCCTGCTCGCCCTGGTGCCAGTGGTACTGCCCGAGTTTCTGCTGGTCGTCGTGCTCGTCGACGCAGCTGTTGTCGGGCTGGCGCTGGTTGACCTGTGCACCCTGCCGCGGGCGCGCGCCTTCTTCGCGCAGCGAGAAACGGAGCGTGTCGCCTCGCTCAACAATCCGCATCACGTTCAGCTGACCGTACTCTACCACGCCGCGCGGCGCGCCCACCTGTGGATCCGGGACGATGTACCGGAATCGTGTGCAGCCGCGCCGGCCGAGTTTGTGCTGAGCATGCAGGGGCGCAGCCGCATTACGCTGTCGTATCGACTCACGCCGTCCCGCCGCGGCGTGCTGACACTGGCGTGGGTTCACCTGTGTGTGCGTAGCCGGTGGGGATGCTGGAAACGCCATGTGTCGTGCCCGGTCACGTCGCAGGTGCACGTGTATCCCAACCTGGTGCAGCTGAGAAAATACGCGCTGCTGGCCCGCACGAACCGCCTGAGTCTGATGGGGGTGCGTCACAGCCGCACGGTCGGCCAGGACCACGATTTCGAGCGACTGCGGGATTACACGCCCGACGACAACTACAAACACATCGACTGGCGGGCCACCGCGCGGCGGAACAAGCTGACGGTCAAGGAATATCAGACCAGCCAGAGCCAGCGGATCGTACTGCTGCTCGATTGCGGCCGCTTGATGCACAGCGAGTCGACCGGCTTGAGCCTGCTGGATCACGCCCTGAACGCCACGCTCATGCTCGCCTATGTGGCGCTGCGCCAGGGGGATGCCGTCGGCCTGGTCTGCTTCTCTGATCGGATTCACAAGTCCGTTCCGGCGCGCGGCGGGATGAGCCAGATGAACCGGCTGCTGCACGCGTCGTTCGACCGCTTCCCACAGCTGGTGGAATCCCGCTATGACCTCGCGTTTCTGCACCTGGCCACCCGGTTCCGCAAACGCGCCCTGGTCGTGCTCGTCAGTCATCTGATTGACGAGGTCAACAGCCTGCAGGTGAAACGCTACCTGTACGCACAGCTCGGGCGCCACCTGCCTGTGTGCGTGTTGCTGCGCGATCGCGAGCTGTTCCGCGTGGCCGAGTCAGGTGCCACGGAGGGGCCGGGGCTTTATCGCGCAGCGGCGGCAGCCGGCATCCTGAGCTGGAGGCACGAGCTGCTGAGCGACCTGGAACACCAGGGCGTACTGGTGCTGGATGCGTTCCCCGAAGACCTGACCGCCCCGCTCGTGAATCGCTACCTGGACATCAAGGCCCGCCACCTGCTGTGAGCCGTGCGGTGGCCGAGGGTCCGGGTCCTGCGCCCGACCGTCAGGGGCGTTGGAGGTATCCGGCGCTGGAATTGAAGTACTTCTTGCGGCGCACGACGGTGGCCTCGTCGGACTCGGCCTGCCGCTGCCGCAGGTCTTCCATGTTGGCATGGCAGAGTCGGCACGCGACCACTTCCAGATGGAACCGGATATAAGCTGCCTGTTCGTCGTCGAGGACACCGAGCAGGAAGCTGCCCATCTGCTGGCGGGTGGGGCAGCTGAGGCGATGCCGGCGCCAGATTTCTCCCAGCGAGTGCAGGCCGGCATCGCGCCGGCCGTGGATCCTGGCCAGCTGTTTCAGCAGGTGGGGGTGGCTGCGCAACTCGGCCTCGATGGCCGCCATTTCCGACGGCGCGAGGGCCTCGTCCAGGTAGGCCTCCAGGTCAGCATCGGTCAACGAGCGTGTCATGGGCCTGCTTCACCTCGCACGAAGTCCCGGCGTGCTGCGGGGGGCACCGGTCTGCCCGCGTCTCCGCTCGCCACGGCGCGGCTACTCCTCTTGGTACAGTTCGGGAAAGACGTCTTCCGACAGCCCCTGGCGGCGGATCAGTGCGCGGAGCCGAGCCAGGAAGTCGAACTTGAAGTTGGCCACCTGCTGTTCGGTGATCTCCAGGTGGGCCGCCACCACCTTGTTGGCCCAGCCGCGCACGAATAGCAGTTCCGTGCACTTGAGTTTGGTCCAGTCGCCCCGTTTCTGCCAGCGCGCGATCTGCTCGCGCAGCGCCGTCACAATCGCCTTCTCCTCCAGACCGCGACGTTCGCCGCTGCGCGCGATGCTGCTGGCAGCCCGCGCTTTGCCAGCCAGCTGCCAGCCCCCGCCAGAATCGGACCCGGCCGACAAGGGCACGCTGGGCCGGCGCCCCTCGCGGCGCAGGTAGTCGGTCAGCTTGTAGGCACAGATGGAGAACAGATAGCTCTCCAGAGGCCGGCGACCATCGTAGTTGGGAAGGCTGTTCAGGAATCCGATAAACGCCTCCTGCACGATGTCTTCGCTGGCACCGCGGTGCCCGATGCGGCTCTCGACGAACGCCAGCAGCCGCCCCTCGTAACGGGAAATCAAATCGCTCCAGGCGTCTGTGTCACCATCGCGGATGCGCTGCACCAGCAACGCGTCACTGTCGGTTGCGCCGGGCATAGACATGGCGGCAGTCCAAGGCCGAAAGGGGCCCTGCATTACCGCGAGACAACGAGTCAGGGTTAGAGCCAGAGCCACGGAATTGATCGGGCCACCAGCATGCCGGACACGATCAATCCCAGTATCGCCACAAGCGTGGCGAACTTCAAGCGCCCCGTGTAGAAGCCCCGCGTGGCAGTGTCCGCCTGGAAGTAGCCCAGCAGCAGCGCCAGGCTGCCCAGTACCGCAGCCGCGGCCAGCGCAAACTTGACCAGCCGGGCCCGCGCCACAATCTGCCGCCAGGACTCCTCGATGTCCCGCTGAAACTCCGGACCGAATTCGAGCAGGGCGTGGGACTGATACATGACCCCCACGGACGGCGAAACCACTTTCTCGTCGTAAATGTTGCCGGGCGACACCAGCGTCTGAAGAATGCAGGACTCGTCGAACGCGATCCAGCACGCGGCCGTGGACCGGCCCAGCAGCTCGTTGATGTGCTCGTCGGTCGCCACCTTCAGCTGGCCGCCGAGTTCCCTGCGCGCCTGCGGCTGCGTGCGATACGGACCCGAACAGACTGAAACCTGGTGCACGGCACCGGCATCGCGCGGCTCGCAGTCAACCCACTCGGGGCGCGCCGCGAAGTCAATCTGCACCCCGGACGCTTCAGGGTCCGGCAGCCCGTCATCGGCCTCCAGCTGTCCCCCCGGTTCCTGATCCTCCACCTCCGCCGGCAGCTCGTCCGCCTCGGCCGGCGTCTCGCTCCCACCCGCCGTATCGGGCGCGGCGGATGAGGCCGGTGATTCCGCACTGGATTCCGCACTGGATTCCGCACTGGATTCTGCCGGCTGCTCCGGCAGGTTCTGCAGAGCGGGCTCCGCGTCTGCACCCTCGTCTGTACCCGCGACATACAGCCGCATCAAGGAGTCGGCATCGGTGTGCGTCTGCTGTGCCATCGCGACCTGCCGCATGACGAGCGTGCCGCTGTGACACCAGGCAAACAGGGTCATCAGGCCCACTCCGAGGCAGCCGAGGCCACACAGGTTCAGGCACATTGCGCGGCAACGAAGGCCGGCCCGCGCCGATCGCTCGGCCGCCACCACGCTGATCACCACTGCTGCGCACAGCGCGAGAATCGGGATCGCAGCCATGTCATCGTCCTCTCCACGCCTCGGAGGCGTCGTGCCGGAAACGGGCTCGCTCGCTCGCCGCCATCCAGGGAGCCGACAGCTGCACCGCCACGGATGTGGTGATCGCCAGCGTGAATCCCCAGGGGATTTGCCAGGGGATCAGCATCGCGACCAGGGCGCAGAGAGCGGTCGCCCACAGGCTGAACCGCGTCTTCCGCAGGGGATCGACCTGACGCCACCACCGGATCATCGGAAACAGGGTGGCGAAGAAGGCCAGGAACGGGGTCAGGCCGACGGAGCCATCGTGGGCATAGAGGTCCCGGGGGATCAGGTGCGGCGGGAGTTCGAGCACATTGAACATTTCGTTGGTCGACAGGCGCACCAGGAGCGCTTCGCAGGCCGCGAACGCCACCACACCAACCACCAGGCCGGCCACCAGCAGCACGAAGCGCCGCAGGGTATCGTCCCCTTCGTGCCCTTCCCAGAATTTGGCCAGGCCCAGCACGATCCAGGCGCCGGCGATGCTCGACACCGTGAACCACGTAAAGAAGGTCCAGGTGTCGACGGATGCGTCCAGCCGCCGGCCGCCGGCCACCAGGATGACCAGCCCCAGGACGGCCGAGACGATGGCGGACATGAGGAACGATCCTGTCAATTCGGCCAGCCGTTGGCCGAGCGGTTTGCGTCGCAGGCTTTCGCGCGCCTGATCACGCCAGTACACGCGCGGGGGATGACGCCGCCGCCGGCGCGGTTGTGTGTCGGCCACTGGTCGGTCGGTTGCCTGATCAGTGGTCTCTGGCGCGCGAGCACCGGCCGCTCCACCAACCGCCACCGTCCGCGTGCCCGAGTATACGAGATAGATCACGCCCAACACGATCGCCGTCGGCACGAGCCACTCCGAGTTGAGCGCCAGCAGCAGGACGGCACCGACCACCAGGCCCAGCTTGACCGACCAGTGGAGATTCGCCGTATTCCACCACTGCGTGAATCGCTGATACCCGGCACCCACCGCGGCGGCAATCGGCTCGCCTCCCGGCGCGGCCGCGACGACCACCGGCGGCTTCTCCACCCCGGCCGACACGACTTCGACCACCGGGCCGAACACGATCTCGTCGGAGGCAAGCCCCTCGTCGCTGACAAATCGCGGCGACGACGGACTGGCTACCGGCGGAGCCACGGCGACAGGTGGGATGGGGGGCGGACAACACGCCGGCTCCACCGTCGGCGCCACGGGTTCGCCTTCGAACTGCATCGCCCGCAGCATGTCCCCAACATTGCGATACCGCTTGGCAGGATCCTTGAACAACGCCCGTTCGATCACACGGTGGAAACGCGGCGGAACCAGGCTCAGATCGGGGTCCGCCGTGAGGTGCTTCATGATGATTTCCTGACTGCTCTCGCCCTCAAACGGGACGCGGCCGGTCAGCATTTCGCAGAGGATGATCCCGAGCGCATAGATGTCGATCTCCTTGCCGTAGACCCCCTTGCCGATCTCGGGCGCCATGTAGTGAAATGTCCCGACGCTCTCGGTCTGGCCGCTGCGGCGACTGCAGGAAATGAACTTGGACAGTCCGTAGTCACCGATCTTCACCACCCCCTCGTCCCGGAAGATGTTGCCCGGTTTGAGGTCGCGGTGGACGATGCCGTGGTCGTGCAGGTAGGCCACGCCGGCCGCGATCCCGCCGAACCAGAGCTTCACTTGCTCGAGCGGCATGCCCTGGGGATGGTGATCGATCACGTCCTTGAGGCTCTCCCCCGACACGTACTCCATCACAACCCAGCCTTCACCCAGATCATCGTATCGGATGTCGTAAACGGAGATGAGATTGGGGTGCTTCAGGTTCAGGCACTGCGTGACCCCCCGGATCTCTACCTCCAGATTCCGCTGGATGCGTTTGAGCGCCACCTCCTTGCCCGCGTCGCTGGTGGCAAAATACACCTCGCCAAAGCCACCGATCCCGACGCCCCGCTTGATGGTGTATCCCTCCAAGGGGCGCGCACCGGATGCGTAGATGAACTTCATCGGACCGCCCCCCGCCGAATAAGGTGATTGCCGGGCAGCCGTCTGCTCCCAGTGCTGGCCGCCTTGTTCTAGAGTAGCGGCTCGTTCATGCATCTGTCCAGTTTCTCCCGGCTTGCGACTGCAATCGTGGTCGTTCACGGCAGCTCCTCCAGGCTCATGGAGAAGTCGCTGCCGGTAACGTGCGAGTTCTGGTGGAGCTGCCCTCGTCCGTCGCACAGACGCCCGTCAATCTCAATCGCTTCCATCGCCCGGCAGCACAGATCGCCATCGCGACGATACAGCACCACGTCACCCTGCCAGTCCCGGCAAACGACATGGTTCTGCCATTTCGGCCCAAGCACACACGATTCGGCCATCAGCAGCACGCCGTCAGCCGAGGGGGCGGTGCGGTGGTGGCTGACGAAGTCCAGGCGGGCGGAGGCGCTCAGCGCGTGGGGCTGCCGGAAACACAGACGCACGGTCTGCCCCAGCGCGATCTCGTCCTGGTCGCTCAGCAGCGTCATGCCGTGAATCGTCTGGCCGTTGATGCGGGTCGCCTGCCACGGCTCGATCACATACCCGTCACCCTGCCGCACAATAGTGGCGTGTCGACGCGACAGATCGGCCTGGATCGGGATCTCCACACGACAGCCGGGACATGCCTGTCCCAGAATCACCTCGTTACCCAGGCACACCAGGTAGCCCCCCACCCCGTCGACCCAGAGCAGGAACCGGCGGCCGCGCAGGGCCAGGCGTGCTGATTCCAACCGCCGGGCAACTTCCTTGAGCCACCGCAGCGGCTCGTCCTGAACCAGCATCCGCTCGAGTGCCTCGAGCAACGCGATGGCGCGCGCCGGATCGCCGTTCTCCACCTGACTCTCCGCCTCGCTCAGCGTCAGCGCGACGATTTCCTCCCGGGCTGCCAGCACCGCGCTGATGTCCCCCGCCAGCGATCGGGCGGCCTGCAGGTCCTGCCAGCCTGCCGACAGGTTGCCCTGAATGACGCGGCGGCGGCCACGCTCAGCCAGTTCGCCGGCGACACGGGCGCTCAGTCGCTTGCCGGGAAGATACTGCCGAAGATCACTCTGCAGGAGCAACTGGCAGGCTTCCTCCAGTTGGCCCTGGTCTGCTGCTTCCTCGGCTTCGCGTAGTCGCAATCGCCAACCTTGAAACATGGCTCCCGCCCACACCCGTCTGAGTTCGCACAGCCCCTACGGACGCCCGTCACTCGGCGCTCGACGCCAACAACCAAAAAGGGCTCAGACATAACGCCTGAGCCCCTGGACCCGGGCATCCGCTCAATGTGCCTCCGCGTTCGCCAGGCCCGCCATCTGGTCGTGCGCGGCGGTGCAACCAAAATACTTCGTGACAGCGTCCACCACATTCTCGGCGTCCGCGTCATCCTCTTCCAGCGGAATGCGATCACTCAGCTCCACCTGCTGACTCATCATCTTTTCCGTCACGTCCAGCCGGGTGCTGATCTCGTTGATCAGGTCCCGCGTCCGGGCCAGTTGACTGTCGTCGAAGTTGAACTGGCTGGTCGTCTGCGCGACCTCCACCATCTTCAGGCGGGCTTCCAGGTTCTCAATCTCCACCGTCAGTTGGCGTTTGGCCGCCAGCATGCCCTCCAGCTTGTCCCGCGCAGCTTTCAGCCCGTTCTGGCGCACCCGCAGGATCTTCTGCAGCTGGTCGATCGTCGCCTCCGCCGTTCTGTGGTGCGCGAAACGGTTGGCCAGGTCGGTCTTGACTTCACTCGCGGAATAGCTGCGCCCGGCGTAGACGAACTGGCTGTTTCCCGACTCCAGGTCGCTTTTGAGCCGCAGGATCTCATCCTGAGACTTGGCCAACTGCTTTTCGTTCTGCTCCAGTTCCCGCTCCAGCTTCGCGATCTCCACTTCTTCCCGGGCAATCAAGTGCATGTTCCGTTCGATTTCGGGACTCAGTTCCTTGATCATCCCCCGCGCCCGGTCAATCTCGAACTTCACCGGCACGTTGCTCTTCACCTGGTGATGCATGCGCTCCATCACGGTAGTGACGTAGCTCCAAGCCCCGCGACCACAGAACAAACCAGCCAGCAACAGCGCGGCAGCCCCCAGAAACAACGTTTTTTTCACCATTCTTTCACCCTCCTCGTATCGTATGTCTGTACCGCGGATTAGCGAACGTCTGTCGAGCGTCCATCCCGTTTAGCGACGCTGCCGATGCGCTGCTTACACCGGAGGTATTCGCCCGCTTGAGCCATTTATTTGGAGGCCGGCGACCTTTGTATACTTTGTATGTTTCTTCGCAGGACGTGGACCGCCCCCCCCCCCCGGAGGCCCGGCAGGAAGCGGGACAAAGTCTAACGGCGACCGCACAGACATCTCGAAACTGGCCCGGCGCCCAACCGATCAATATCAACGACAGCCGCGCTGTTCGGTTTGATGGCGGCAGTGAGGCAGAATTGCTACACAATTTGCCCATGCGATCGCCGCGTCAGCTCTGGAAGGGAATCCAGAGAAAATCGCAAGTCCATCGACAATTAGCGTTTACCACAAAGGCGACTGTTCTTCCCTGGTCATTGGCACAGGAAATGCACCTGCTCCCTCCCGATGCGGCCGCCCAACCTCAATCGGCCGCT
>Ga0123329_1002358_pt1 | contig 16710 bp, 10 predicted proteins | sample BioC12SIPDNA_FD_89703 | JGI IMG/M metagenome (GOLD analysis project Ga0123329, IMG submission 89703) | Anaerobic biogas reactor microbial communites from Washington, USA - Biogas_R1_B C12 SIP DNA | ecosystem: Engineered > Bioreactor > Anaerobic > Unclassified | place: Washington, USA | collected... | reverse complement strand
GAGCTTCGCCCAGCCCAGCACCAGCCCCGCCGTGATGAGCGTGTAGTCCTTCGCCTCCTGGAGGTACATGGGCCCCCAGCTGTTCACGCCGTAGCGGGCGATGTACACCGCCGTGCAGGCCAGGCCCAGCACCCACATGTACGGGTTCAGAAGGACCGAGAACTGCGCCTGGTTCACATCGTCCTCCGCGCTGCACACGCGCGCCGCCTCCACCGGGTGGTCGTCCTTGTAGTCGGCCACCGCGGGCAGCCCGTAGGCCCGGGGCCGGTCCGCCAGCAGTTTGAACAGCAGCAGCGCGACCACGAGCGAGACGCCGCCCGCGATCCAGAAGCCCCAGCGCCAGCCCAGGTAGGAGATGATGGTGGCGGTCACCACCATGCTGATCCACTCGCCGGTGGGGTGCGCGCAGCTCCAGATGCTGTACCGCCGGCCCCGCTCCCGGTTGCTGAACCACTGCGAGATGGACGCCCCGCTCGGCGCGGAGCCCATCGCCTGGAACCACCCGCCGACACCCCAGATCACGACAAAGAGGGGAAAGGCGTTCGTGAAGCCGAACAGCACCACCGTGACCGCCGACACCAGCAGCCCCGTGGACATGAAGCGCCCGATGTGGCTGCGGTCCGCGAGAAACCCGTTAACCAGCTTGCCGAAGGCATAGACCATGAAGAAGGCAAAGCCGATGGTGCCCAACTGCTCCGGGTCGAGCACCCCGGAGTCCACGATGGGCTTCTTGGCGATAGAGATCGTGAGACGGCAGACGTAGAAGAAACTGTACCCGAAGACCAGCCCGAAGAAGACCGTCTTGCGTTTCCGCTCATAAATCCGCCGGATCTCCCCCTCATCCTCCAGCAGCGGCCGGTCCGGTCCGGTCCGGAAATAATCCAACAGCCTCATCCCGTGTCCCTTTCCGCCCTGCGGCCGGTCGCCGCATGCCTATGCGGCGGCACCGGCTTTGGAGTATAGCAGACATGCCTCCCCTCCCCTCTTCCGGCCGCAACCCCGACGCGAAGGCGGAAGACAAGGCCGCCGGGACGGCGGCGGTACGAAACAGCCCCCGCATGCCCGCCCCCCGTACCGCCAGCGTCCCGCTGGCCCTGTCTTCCGCCTTGCCGTACCGCCAGCGTCCCGCTGGCCCCGTCTTCCGCCTTGCCGTACCGCCAGCGTCCCGCTGGCCTTGTCTTCCTTTCCAAGCACCGGGCCGGCACGAAACCCCAAGACAAGGCCGCCGGGACGGCGGCGCTACGGAACCGCCACCGCCCCGGCGAATGGGTCATTTTTCGGCCGTCAGGCGGACGATGGCGCGCGCGACTTCCTCGCGCCGGGCCTCGATGGGCGCCGGGTCCCCGGTGAACTTGGTCATGCCCGCGCTGATCTCGGGGGGCACTTCGAGGAGCCGGCGGCAGTCCGCCAGCTCGTCCGCCGTCATGCCGTCTTTGCGCTCCTCCACCAGCCGCTGAAGCATGGCAAGATACTCGTAGTCCTCGATGCCGTCGCGGAGCATTTAGATGCGGATGGAGCTGACCGGCGGCTCGAGCACGGGCGTTTCGGGGTTCCCGGCGGCGGCCTTGAGCGGCGGGTAGAGGAAACGGCCGTCGCCGTTGCCCCAGGGCTTCCGCATGCCGCTCGGCACGTAGTCGCCCATGACATTGACCCAGCCCATGGGGTCCTCGTAGGGGTTCTGGAGGCTGTCGGGATAGGCGGCGTCGCTGGACCAGTAGTTGGTCTGCCAGATCAGGATGCCCTCGATCTGGCGCTGCCAGGTCTGCCAGAGCCAGACCCGCAGCTCGGTGCCGGGATGGTCAATGAACAGCGTGGCGTAGGGCGCCTTCGGACCGCAGCAGATGTACCACCAGAGGCGGTCACCCGCGGCGTGGCGCTCCGCCGCCGCCACCGTGTCAAACTCGTAGGACACGGGGCACCACAGGTTGGGCCCGCCCACCAGCTCGGGGGTTATCTTCTCCGTGAGCATCCGCTGCAGGTCCGGCGCGGCGGCCTTCATGCGCCGGTTGCCCGCCATGACGAAGTCGTACTGGTGCGGTTCGGGCTCGTCGAACCAGTAGATGAAGGCCTCGTCGAGCCACCCCTTCCCGCGCAGGTGGCGCTCCGCCTCCGAGTACCAGGCGGTGAAGGCGGCCTGGTATTCCGGCGTTCCCTCGCCGTACCCCAGCAGGCTTCCCGGGATGCAGCCGTGCTGCGCCCAGCCCGCGCCGAAACCGAGTCCCGGGGTCTTGAGGACGAAGGAGTTGAAATGGTAGGTGTCCAGAATCCGCGCGGTCGCGGCGTCCCAGGACGCCCAGTCGAATGCGGGCGTGAAGAGGCGGTCCAGGTCCTCCGCCGGGCAGGGCGCGAACTCGTCCTCCAGGAGCACTTCGCCGCTGCCCGCGTCGCTGATGCGGACGCTGTCGAGCCAGACCGTGCCCGTGGTGGACCCGTCTTCGACATACGGCGCCGGCTGCCATTCAAACGCCGCCTGCGCCGCGCCCCCGGGGAACGTGTCCACCGTGATCTCGGCGTCCTGCCAGTCCGCGCCGCTCTTCACGGTGTGCCCGGCGTTGCGCCCGGACATCCATTCCCCCGCAGGGTCGTGGTGGGAGACGATCAGGACGAACTCCTGGTCCGGCGCTTCGCTCCTGTGCCGGAACGCCACCTTGAACCCCTTTCCGGGAATGTCGAAACGCCGGTCGTGGGAGACCTTAAACGTCCGTCCGGTGTCGTCGTCCAGGATGCGCATCGCGCCCCCCTCCCGGAACTCCGGCCCCGTCACGCGCGTGCCGTGGCCGCTCCACACCCGGGAATGCGGCCAGGAGTACGGCAGCTCCGGGTAGATCAGGGGCCGACCCAGCTCGTAGGGCGAGATGTGGTGCGCGCTGAACGCCTCGGCATAGAGCGCGGCCAGCGTGCGCCGGTCCTCCGCCGAACTCACGCCGTGGTAGGTGGCGGCGACGTCACCGTCAAACCCGAAGGCGGTCTGGCAGGTCTTGCGGTCCGGCAGGGTGAAGCCGAAGACCTCGGCCTCCAGTGGAACCTCGGCCCGCCAGCCCCCGGCTTCCAGCAGGAGCGATCCGCGGTACAGGCCCGGCCGGGCGTCACGGGGCACGCTGAGCAGCACCCAAAGCGGCTGGTTCACGCCGGCCTCCAGATCGGCCGGCCCGTCGAGCGGGGGCAGGGGGTCGGGCCAGGGGCCCGCCGCGCCGAGGACATCCGTCGGGAACTCAACGGGCACATAGCCCACGCGCAGCACCGTGACTGCGGAGGCGGGCAGCTCCGCGCCCTCCGGGCCCGCCAGCGCCCCCGGGGTGCAGCGCAGCCCGTGCAGCGGCTTCGACGGGCGCAGCACCACCTGCGCCGCCTCGCGCTCGTTGCGCGCGGCGCTGATGCGGAGCGCGTCGCCGCGCGCGCCCGGCGCGGGCCGGTCCCGGCTCACTTTCCATCCGGACGAGGCGCCCCACAGCGCCACGTCCTCCCCGTTGCCGGGCAGCAGCAGGCCGTAATCCGCCTCGTGCAGGGCGGAGAGAAAGAAGGAGGTCTCCGCGCGGAACCCGGACGCGCCGCCCAGGGCAATGTCCAGGGAGATATCACCGACGCCGGGGATTTCGTAGGGAAGGTCCAGCGAGACGGAATCCCCGCCTGCGGGAATCACCACGGGGTCCGACGCCCGCTCCAAGCGCCTGCCCGCGGCGGTGGCGGCCCCGATCACGGGGGCGATCTCAACGTCGCCGCCGCCCTGGTTGGCCACCTGGACGCGCAGCGTGTTCTCGCCGGGAATGGACGCGCCGAAATCTTCCACAGACACCCGCAGCGCGGGGTCCGGCACGGTCACGGCGACGAAACGGGTCGCCCCCTGGCAGTTGCCGGGGTCCTCCGCCAGACTGGCGCGGTAGGTGTAGCCATGGACCTGCAGCGAGCCGCCGTGGAGGGGGTCCCGCCCTGCCTCCGGCAGGTCGGGCATGCGCAGGCGCACCCACAGTTCCTTCGCGGGGAACAGTTCCGGCGGAAGCGCCAGGCGCTTCATCTCGCGGCTCTTCAGCGTGCCCAGGGCGGTCCACGTCCCGCCGTCGGCGCCCGCCTCCACCACCAGCTCGCCGCCGGAGTAATAGCCGACATTAACCTCGACCTCGCCGCCGGTCTGCGCCACGGCCCCCACGGCGTGGCGGTAGACGACCCAGTCGCCGGGGGCGAAGAGCCACCGCGGCCGGTTGAAGCCGGTGTTGAACTTTTCCAGCGGCCGGGCATGGTTGCCGGACTCGCCCTCGAAAGGCGCGTTGAACTGGTACCGGCCCTTCTCGATGCGCTCGCCCTCCCCCAGCTGGAGCTCGCCCAGGCGCCGGTACACGGGGGTGGTTTTCACCAGTTCGAGATCGTCGAAGGCGACCGTCCCCTCAATGTCGTACTGGCCGAAGCGGAGCTGGGCCTGGCCCCGGCGCAGCTCGGTGGGCACGGCCAGATACGTTGTGAACTGCCGCCATTCCTGCGTCAGCTCGGGAAGGTCCCGGTTGTTAAACAGGAACCCGGTGAAGAGAGAGCGGCCGAGCCCCTCCACATGCCTCCCCTGGAAACGGAGCCGGTAGGTCGCGCCCGGCTCCAGCGGCAGGTCGCCCGACAGCCAGTAACTCGCAGACTCGCTTTTCCCGTCGCCCGTCGCGGCGATGGCGCGGCCGCCGTGGGCGCCCTCCCGCGCCCAGGACCCGTTCTCGCGCGACAGCCGCCAGCCCTCCGGCGCGCCGTCTCCCGACTCGAAAGAGGGGTTCGGCACCGCGACCGGCTGGGCCTGCGCGGGCGGCAAGCCCCAGAAACCCGCAAGACAGACCAGGACCATGAGCGCCCGCACCCGGGCCGTTGTTCCGAAAAACATCCTCACTCCCCTCCACTGGTTGAAACTTCCTCAGCGGCGCATGGCACACCCTGCCGGCGCCGCGGTGAGATTATCTCCGGCGTCCGACTTTGCGCGCCAGGGCCGCCTGCGCCGCAACCCCCGCACCCACCACGGCGACAGTCGCCGCGACGTGGAGCATCTTGCGCACCTGGCGGCTCTGCCGGATGCCCGTCTTGCAGTGGGTCGCGAAGTGCTCGCAGTTGTTGAAAAAGACGCTGTAGTCCTGCGATCCGACCAGCTCCTCCGCCGTGCGCATCACCTCCTCCGGGGGGCGTTCCCGGTCCCCGTGGCGGACCACCCGGGGCTTCTCCCCCTGGAGAAACTCCGCCATGCCGACCCGGCACACCTGGGCATCCCGCAGCCGCGTCGGCTCCCCGGAAAAATGAACCACCGTTCCGTCGCCCATGTCTATGCCATGGTGGCTGTACAGCCCGCCGGCCCGCCGCACTTTTATGTGGTCACCAGCGGCCATGCCATGCCTTTCCCGGCGCCGGGTTCGCCGCCGCGCTCACAGGTGGTAGTCCCCGGCGGATTCCGGCTGGTACACCACGGCCTCCACCCGGAACCTGGCCGGCCCCTTCGGCAGGTCTGCCTCGAAAACATCCCCCACACGGTAGCCAAGCATGGCGGCGCCCAGCGGGGCCAGCACGGAAATGCGCCCCTCCTCCGGGGCGCGCTCCGCGGGATACACCAGCACGCATTCCAGCTCAGCGCCGGTGTCAAGATTCGCAAGTTTCACGCGGGACCGCATGGTGATGACGTCCGCCGGAAGGGCCAGGGGATCCAGCACCACCTGGGCGCGCTGCACCTCCTTCTCCAAATACTGGATGTGGGGCAGTTCCAGCTTGTCGGGGAACTCCTGCAAGACGGAGAGGCAGTCCGCAAGCCGCTGTCTGTCCTGCGCGGTGACCATGATGTGCTTCGCCATCTCTCTTCCTCCTGGCCTGTAGTGTTCGCCCGGCGCTCCGGGTTTTCCTCAGGGGGCCGACCGTCCGGAGACCGGCGTCCAACCGGCCTCCCGCCCAGTCTATACCGTTCCAACACCCCGAATGCAAGCGGGTAATCCCGGTCAGCGGCGCCACTCCGCCGCCGCCCATCCGCGGACGGCGTTGAACACGGCAATTTCCGCGGCGGCCGCGAGGTCTTCCCGGGTAATCCCCCCCTCGCGCAGGCGTCCCGAGTCCAGCAGGTGGCGGCGGAACACCCCCGGCAGCAGGCCGCAGGAAACCGGCGGCGTGACCCAGCCGTCCCCGGTCTTTATCGCGATGTTGGCGACGCAGGTCTCCGTGATTTCCCCCCGCGCGTTCCACAGCACCGCCTCGTCCGCCTCCGGGCAGGCCGCGCGCGCGCGGTCGTAAACGGCGCGCCGGGTGGTCTTGTGGAAAAGAAACGCGTCCATGTCGTCCACGGGGCCGGGTGCCAGCGCCAGCCGCACGGGATCCGGCCACAGCGTCACGGGTCCGGTCTCCGCGCACAGACAGCCCGTCCCGTCCAGGGTCAGGCGGACCCGCACAGGCTCGCCGGACCGTCCTTCCACCGCGCCGCGCAGAGTGCGTGCCGCCGCCGCGCGGTCCATGGGAAACCCAAAATAGCCGGCGCTCGCGCCCATCCGGTCAAGGTGCCCCTCCAGAAGGAAGAACTCCCGGCCGTCCCAGAGCAGGGTCTCCAGCAGGCTGAAAGCCTCCGGACTGCGGAGCAGCACCTCCGCCTTGAGGAGGCATTCCGCGTATTCGGCGTCGGTGCGGGAGTCCCAGGTGACCCCGCTGCCCACGGAATACCGGGCCGTGCCCGGGGCGCAGTCCAGCACCACGGTGCGGATGGCGACGTTAAACCGTGCCCGGCGGCCCGGTCCGGCGCGTCCGACGGCGCCGCAGTAAATGCCGCGCAGGGAGGACTCCAGCTCCCGGATGATCTGCATGGACCGCACTTTCGGGGCGCCGGTGACCGATCCGGAGGGAAAGAGGCCGGCGAAGATTTCGCCCAGCGGGGCGCGCGTTTCGGAGACGATGGTGGAGGTCATCTGCCACAGGGTGGGATAGCGCTCCGCCTCGAAGAGCCGCTCCACGCGCACCGACCCGCCCGCGCTCACGCGGCCCATGTCGTTGCGCAGCAGGTCCACGATCATGACGTTTTCCGCCCGCTCCTTCTGGCTTTCCACGAGCGCCTTGGCGCGTTCCGCGTCCTCCTCCGCCCACCGGCCCCGGGGCGCGGTGCCCTTCATGGGTTTCGTCTCCAGACGCCCCCCGTCCAGCGAGAAGAAAAGCTCGGGGGAAAGGGACAGCACGGCGAAGCCGCCGAAGCGAAGGAATCCCCCCTCCCCGGCGGGCTGGTTGGCAAGCAGCGCCAGAAACGCCGCGAAGGGCTCCCCCCGAAACGGGGCCTCCAGCGGAAAGGTGTGGTTGATCTGATAGGTGTCCCCCGCCGCGATATAGCCGCGGATGGCGGACAGGGCCGCCTCGTAGTCTTCCCGGGGCACGGCTGGGCGCCATTCCCCGAATGCGGCCTCTTCCGGGCGGGGCAACGGCATCTCCCCAGGGGAAACCCTGACGCCCTCTTCATAGAGGAAGAAGCCTGCCAGTGGATGGGGCGCCGGCCCGGTGCGCACGGTCAGGGCGGGGTCCATCCCGGGAGCGGCCTCATAGGCCACAAACCCGGCCGCACACCTGCCGTCCCGGGTGGCGGCGTCCACGGCGCCCAACACCTCCCGAACCTGCGCGGGGGTCTCCGCCAGCAGGATTTCCCGGGGGGAGTGAAAAACCAGCCCCCCCCCGTCCTCTGCGGGAAAAAAGGCAAACCCCGCGCGGTTCCGGTGGAAAAACGGTGAACAGGTCATGCCCCATGGTACCGGGGCAAAGGCGCGCCCCGCAAGACGGCTCAGGGCAATCGCACTAAAATGCCCCTCGAGAAGCGCCTGCGAGCGACGTGAACGTCCCTCGAATTTGTGCTTTGGTCTTTGTTGTCCCAACGGGGCATCCGCATAGGACCCAGGCAGGCCGCCGCCCATCACCGCAGCCCCGGGTCCGCACAGCGCGCAGCGCCTTGGAGTGCGGTAGCTTGCTGCCGCCTTTCTTCGCGTGGGCTTGCCCGCGCGGGGGCACACGAAAAACGACGGTGGCCGCGCGTTTCCCCAAGGCCGTCGCGGCACCCCCCGCCGTAATTTCGGCTGCCCCGTTGGGGCATGAGTGTTCTGCGCGGGCACCCCAGGGCAGGCCTGGCCCTTCGGGCAGCGGACTGGCCTGGGCTATATTCGGCAACGCTTTCAGCGTTGAAGATGTCGGACAGAGGGCAAGGCACGCACTCCATCCAGAAGATGTCCGCGGATTTTAGTGCGATTGCCCTGGGGTCCGCGCACGCTGGATGCGCGGTTCTGCTATCATGGGCTGGCGCTGGACGGCCCGGCGCCGCCGACGGATGCGAAAGGCTCCGCGGAAAACGGAAAAGCCCTTAATCCCCCCATTCCTGGAGAACCACAATGCGCGCACGAAAACTTGGATTCACCCTGATCGAACTGCTGGTGGTGATCGCCATCATCGGCATCCTGGCGGCGATCCTGCTGCCCGCACTGGCCCGGGCCCGCGAGGCGGCCCGCCGCGCGAGCTGCCAGAACAACCTCAAGCAGATGGGGCTCGTGTACAAGATGTACGCGAACGAGGCCCCCGGCATGCGGTTCCCGCCGATCCAGATGCGGGACTACCCCGGCACGACCATCAACCCGCAGTTCTCGCTGGCCCCGGACATCATGGCGGTCTACCCGGAATACCTGTCGGACGGCCATGTGATGGTGTGCCCGTCGGACAACGACAACCTGATCTTCTACAAGGACGAGTGCCTTTTCGGCGACCCGACGGGCGACCGCATCGCGGCAAAGTACCCGGAGGCGGGCGCCCATGTGCACTGGCCCTTCGAGCAGGCCGCCCACAGCTACCTCTATTTTGGCTGGGTCTATGACAAGATCCAGGAGACGGACCCGATGTTTGACATCACCTCCGCGGGCGGGCTCATGGGGGTGACGATGCCCGCGGGCACGGTGGCGCCGCAGCAGATCGTGGACCATTGGCTGCCCAAGCTGATGGCCTGGTATGTCTCGAGCGCCCAGACGGCCGCCGCGGCGAAGCCGGACGAGGACGGCAAGGTGACGGCGGGCCTCGGCAACGGCGGCGGCGACACGATCTACCGCCTGCGCGAGGGCGTCGAGCGTTTCCTCATCACGGACATCAACAACCCGGGCGCGTCCGCGCAGGCGCAGAGCCAGGTCTTCGTGATGACGGACTTCCTCAGCACGAACACGGCGGACTTCAGCCACATCCCCGGCGGCTGCAATGTCCTTTTCATGGACGGCCATGTGGAGTTCCTGCGCTACCCGTCCACCCCGCCCGTCAACGCGCAGTTCGCCGCGCTCATGGGCCTGCTCTCCGCGGGCTGAGCCCCGCCCCCCGCAAAAACACGCGGCGGCCCCGGTCCCCCCGGGGCCGCCGCTTCGCTTTCATCCCTCAGGGGAGGACGCGCGGCCGCACGGACGGCAGCGCGTCCGCCGCGTGGTAGATTTCGGTCAGCTCGTTGAACGCCGCGCGGAGGGTGTCCCCCTCCATTTTCTCCCCGTTGCGGGCGAGTTCGCTGTCTATCAGCCCGCGCAGGTAGAGGATGCGCCAGCGCCAGCCCCCGCGCGCCCACTGCGGCAGGGCGGCGTCCGCTTTCTTGAGGAGCTCGAAGGCCTCCACTGACTTCGGGCCGCGCTCCTGCCAGGCCTCCTCCAGCAGGCGCACCGCCGCCAGCACGTCGTCGGCCACGGCCGGGGAGAACTCGTAGGACACGTACTCCCGGAGCGTGGCCTCGGTCAGGGCGTCGCGGTCCCAGTAGAACCGGAAGCACACCGCCTTGTTCATGTCCTCGAAGATGCCCTCGGAGTAGGGCATGCCGCCGTCCAGCTTCCCCCACGTCTGCCGCCAGAGGCCCTCGTACCGCGCGGGGAGCGGGTTCGCGCCGTAGCCGCCCCAGGGGCTGCGCCCCCACATGCTGATCTCGGGGAAATTGTAGAGGGGCAGGCCTGCGGGCACGCCGTGGTCAAGCGGATAGCGCGGGAAGTCGAAATGGTCGTCGCATAGGATCCCGTCCAGCCAGGCGGCGTCCTTTTCCAGCCCTGCCGAGAGGCCCTCCCACTCGCCCGAGGGGGGCAGGTCGTAGAGCCAGGTCGAGAGGATGACCTGCAGGTCCGGGAAGGCCGCGCGGCCGAGGGCGGCCACCTGCCTCGACAGCGCGGGGAAGGCCTTCGCCCCCCAGGGCGCGCACGCGGCGCAGCCGCAGCCTCCCTCGTCGTAGGGCCAGCAGACGAGGTAGTCAAGGCCGATGTCCTTGTACTCCCCGAACAGCCGGGCGTAGAGGTCCAGCAGGTACCTCTCCCCCTCCGGCGTGGACGGGCAGCAGTTCACCCCCATGTTTCCGTGCCGCTTCGTCAGGTCCGGGTTGGGCACCGCGCGGGTCTCCGGCGGGGCGGAGGTGAAGCCCTGGTTGGGGCACTGGACCAGCCCGGTCTTCATGCCCACCGCCCTGGCGGTGCGTAGCAGGCGGCGGGTCTGCTCCAGGTTCTTTTGCGCGGCGGGGTCGTCAAACCCCGCAAAACTCCAGGTCGGGAAATGCACGATGACCGCGTTCGCGCCCCAGAGCGCCAGCTCCTCCAGATAGCGCCCCACCTCCTCCGCCGGGGCGGCCTCGTAGTAGTTGTTGAAATGCGTGGCGGCGTACACCGCGCGGAACGCGCCCTGGGGCAGCGCGGTCCCCTCCCAGCCGCCCTCCGTGAACCCCTCCGGGCCGTAGCGCGCCGTGCGCAGGAACTTGCCCACGCCGTACAGCACGCCGAGATCGTCCCCGCCCCTTATCAAGACCTCCTCCTTCATGCTGTGGAGCTCAAATCCCTCCCACGGCAGGGAGGTGTTGATCCCCAGGGTGACCGTGAGTTCCGCCTCGCCCGACTGCAGGACCCGGACCGGGGCGCGCCGCATGATCTCGCGCGCGGCGATCTCCGCCGCCCGCCGCATCACCGGACCGGCGTCCTCCGGAAGCCGCAGCCGCAGGGTCGCCACCGGCTTCGCGGGCGGGCGCGGCGCCGGGTCGAAGACATTGCGCAGGTCCGACTCCGGGGCCGCGTCGGCAAGGGTCCGGCAGGGGGTCAGCGGGGCGTCGCGCAGGGTCCACTGGATCAGGCCCACATCGCGCGGGGCGGACTGCCCCTGGGCGTTGGGCCGGCTCCGGTACCCCGTGCCGAAAGCCGTGAGCAGAAATCCGTCCGGCAGCAGCACCGTGGAGGTGGCCTGGCTGCTGGGCCACCACGCGTTGGGCCCCTTCCGGTTCCCGGCCCAGGAGTGGAGGATGGCCTTGTGGTCCAGGTCCCAGGTCGCGCCGTGGTCCCGGCTGACGACCGCCTCGACGCCGAACTGCGGGAAGCCGTCCGCCGTGTCCGTGTAGCCCTTGCGGACCACATACGTCATCACCAGGTCGCCGGTGGGCAGCAGCACCAGGCTGGGGTGGTGGCGGCCCCAGTCATAGAGGCGCCGCGGGACCGACCAGGTCGCGCCGTCGTCCTTCGAGACAGACACCGACAGCCCCTCGTAGTGGTCCAGCGTCTCCCCCTGGAACCGGGCGGGGATGTCCGTTCGGCACGCCGCCACGAGGTCGCCGTTCTGCGCGCGCGCCAGCGCCACCTCGCTGACCCCCGACCATTCCGGCACCTTCACGCCCGCGCTCCAGGTGCGGCCCCCATCCCCGCTGAAACGGATATGGCCCGTGGAATAGCCCGGCCCCCTGCCGGAGGTGTAGTGCTCATGGTCCATGGTGTAGCCCGTCTGGATGAGGCGGGTCACCGCGCCCGTCTTCGGGTCCCGGTCCACCCACAGGGGGTCCCAGAGATTCCACGGTTTGCCGTCGGGCGCGGGGGGGATCTCGCAGGGGTCGCCCCAGGTCTCCCCGTAGTCCGAGCTGAACCAGTGCTGCCCGGCGGCCAGCATCACCCGGCCCCCGCCCAGATAGGTGAGGCTGGTGCCCATGCCCGTGTCGCCTATGCCGTCCGCGCCGGTGTGGACGTATTTCGGCTCGGACCATGTCGTCCCGCGGTCATCGCTCCAGAGCACCATGGCCTGGTGCGGATAGTCGCAGCTCACCAGCATCAGCACACGGTCCCGCTCGGGCATGTAGACGATGTAGGGCACCGCCACCACACGGTTCCATGATTCCGTGACGATCTGGAGAAACGCGGGAAGGTCGGCCCACTGCGTGGGGACGTTCAGCCGGCGGCCGACGACGCCTGCCGACCCCTGCGCGGTGCCTGCGCCCGCCAATAGAAGGCAGGCCGCCGCCGCCAGGGCCGTGCGGATCCGGGGTGAAAGCATGGCCGTTCCTTTCGTGGTTGCCGTGCCGCCGGGACCGGCGGTCACGCGCCCGCCCGCGCGGGGCGGATCAGGGAGCAGGTGGGCGGCGCGCCGGGCTCGAAGGGGGCGTCGCCGGCCAGCCGGAACCCGTGGCGCTCATAGTACGCCACGTTCTTCTCCTCGTGCGTGATGACATAGGCGGGGAGCCCGTCGCGGTCGGCGCGGTCGAGGATGTGCCGGATGAGGGCGGAGCCCGACCCCGTGCGCTGGCGCTCCGGGTCCACGCCGATCACCTCCAGCGACCAGTGGGGCCCGGAAATCTCCGCGCGGTGGCGGCGCTCAATGTCCCGCAGCGCGCGGAGCCGTCGCCCCGCCAGCTCCCAGCCGACACCGAAGGGGGCGGCCAGGAACCCCGCGCGGACATAGCGTCCCGCAGGCAGGCCGTGCGGGTATTCCGGCGGGGTCCACAGTGCCGCGCCGCTTCCGTCCCCCGCGATGAACGCGCCCCCCACCCCCCGGTACAGCGCGATGGTGCGCAGGTATAGCCAGCGGAGCTGGCGCGGCCGCCGTTCCGGGTCGGGAAACAGGTACTGGTTGAGGGAGAACGTGTGAAACGCGCGCACCAGCACGTCGGCGGCGGTGGCGTCCTCCTCCGGGCCGACAGGTTGGACATTCATTCAACGACCTCCTCCGGCAAGCGCGGCGGTGCCTGCTTTGCCCCCAGTTCTTTCGCCTTCTCACGGCAGGGAACGACCGTGTAGGTGAACCGTCTCACAAGTTCCTGGAATCCCTCGTTGTCGCGGTCCTCCGCCAGCCAGAGCCGTTTGAAGTCGTTCTGCAGCGACTCAAACTCCGCCGCCACGGCCTCGAGTTCCTCCGCGACCCGTTCTCTTGGAACCGCCGTGTCATTGTAATGGCCGAGCGCGGCGAGCTTGTGTCCGAGGGCCGCATAACAGCGAGCCCCGAAAACCCATTGTTCGAGCGTGTCCCTGTTCCGCCGGGCTTTCGGCAACTCCTCCGAAAGGACCGCGAGCGCGGGCAGGGCGGCGTCCAAGACCGCCTGTCCGGCGCCCGCGGGATCGGCAATCCGGGTGATGTCGGGATGTGTGAACGGGTCGTGGACGAATTCCCACAGGTAGCCCGTGGAAACCTCCATCTCCTTGCCGTCCTCGCCGCGGACGCGGAGGGGCACCGCGTTCACATCGCTTGCGGACTCCATGGCGCGGACGGCGGCGTCGCTTTCCAGTCCGTAGAGAACCCGCGCGAAAGCCTTCCGGAAATAGTCCCGGTCCGCCCGCGCGCCGGTCCACGCGCACGCGCCGTGGTACAGGAACGGCAGCCATTCCTCGCCGACGAAGTGGAAGTGCCCCGCGTCCCACCAGTCGCAGGTGACGCTGCCGGCCGCGCCGTGGCCGAGTCCCCGCGAAATTTCCAGGTCGGAGAATTCCGCGGCGCGGTTCACACACGGCGTCAACCAGACGTGGCTGGAGATCCACGCCTGCGCGAAAAAGTCGAGGCCCTCGCCGCGCAGCCGGGGAAAATCCTTTTCCCATGCCGGCTGGTACGGCCCCCCGGCGCAATAGTAGCTCCCGACAATGACGTTCTTCGGAAGAGAATTGAGCCTCGGCCCCATGCCGGCGAGATGGCCCTGGCTGTCGAGCGGCCCCTGCGTGATCATCAGCCGTCTGCCGTTCTTTCCAAGCGCCTCGTTCAGCTTGAGCACATAGCCAAAGACCAGGTCCGTGACCTGATCCAGCGGCAGCCCGTCCGCCTGAAGCCCGTCGATGTCTATCTCCGTGATGTCCACACTGAACAGTTCGCCCGGAAAGGCCGCGCACAACTCGTTGATCATCGTCGTGACCATCGCCACGGCCTCCGGTTTCCTGATGTCGAAGGTCATGACCCACGGCGTTTTCTCGCAGGGCCCGATCCGGAGGTGCTGGTACTGCGGCTTGCTGAGGATGTGGAACGAGTGGCCAAGCCCCTGCAGCAGCGGGTGCACCTCCACACCCGCCCGCGCGGCGTGCGCCGAAACCGCCCCCGCCTCGTCCGGGGTGTACCCCTCGGGCGGCGAGATGTCCGGAAACGCCTTGTACTTGTACACGTGCTCGAGATACAGCTCCAACACGTTCATCTTTCCCTCCGCCAGCGTGTCCGCCAGGCGCCTCAGCGTCTCCGGCGCGGGAACCTGTCCCCGGGAAACGTCCTGCTGCGCCCCGCGATACCGCAACGACGGCCAGTCGCGTATCACCATGCCCGGAAGCACGGTCCGGTCCGCCGCAGCCTGGGCCAGCGTGGTCAGGCCATGCCGCAGCCCCGCGGCGCTCCGCGCCGTGAGCGTCACCCCGCCGGCGCCGATGACAAGCGCGTATCCCTGGTCGCCGAGCCGCGCGAAGGCCGCGTCGTCAATCCGCGCCGCCGCCGGAAACTTCGCGGGCGTGTCGGCCAGCGCAAGCGCGATGACCGGCCCTTCGGCCGGTTCAGAAAGGGGAAGCGTCACGCCGCACGCTCCGGCCAGCCGATCCGAAGCCCGCTGCGCCAAATCCCCCATCCCGGTGCCGGCGCCCGCCGCAATGCCCCCGCAGCCCGCAAGATCGAACGACACCCCCGGCAATGCCTCGACCTCTTTCGGCTGCGCCACAATCCAGGTGTCCATCGCCGTCAGCGCCCCGGCCACGGCCCGGGCATCCTGTTCCGCGCCCGCCCACGCCGAAACCATCATCACGCACAGGCACACCAGCCCGATTTGTCTTGTCACGCACGGCATGCTTCCAATCCTCCAAGAACTGACGCCCGTCCCGCCCGCCATCCGTGACCATTATGGGTTGCCGCGTCAACGGGATCAACAAGGGCGCTGGGGGAGGAGGGTGCGGGGCGCGGCCCCAAGACTGCGTCCATTCCCCCTTTTCATCCGGTCGTCCCCGCCCCCTGCGCGGACCTGCTGGACCGGCTCAACATCGGGCGGCATGACCGGATCTCCACCCTGTCGTTCGGCGCGCCGCAGTGACCTGCGCGCGGCGGTCTTGACTGGCGGCGGCGGGCGGATGATAATGGGGCGCGCGTCCGCCGGGACGGGACGGCCGCGCGGGCACAACGCACAAGGAGCGGTGAGTCATGGCGAAGAAGACGGTTTTCTGCCTGGGGGCGCTTGTGGCCGGGATGATCGCCGTCGCGGCGTGGGCCGCGGAGGCGCCGAAGCATCCCGAGTCCACGGCGGACTGGAAGGACCTGTTCGCGAAGGACCTGTCGGACGCGGTCTATCCGAAGGGCGTGTGGAGCTGGGAGGACGGCGTCCTGACGGCCACGAAGGACGAGGCAATCTGGACCCGGGCGGACTATGAGAACTTCGCCCTCGACCTGGAGTTCAAGAACTCCGAGGCGGCGAACAGCGGGGTCTTCCTGTACTGCAGCGACATGGACCAGTGGATCACGAGCTGCATCGAGGTGCAGATTCTCGACGACTACGCCGACAAGTGGGCCGACGTGGCCCCGAACTGGACCTGCGGCGGCGTCTTCGGGCGCTTGGCCCCCGCGAAGCGGGCCGTCAAGCCCCACGGGGAATGGAACCGCTTCACCATCTACTGCTGGGGGAAGCAGGTGGAAGTGGTGCTCAACGGCGAGCATGTCGCCTCGATGGACATGGCCAAGTGGACCGACGCCAAGAAGAACCCCGACGGGTCCGACGCCCCCGAATGGCTCGGCGGCCCCCTGAGCGCCCTGGCCACCAAGGGGAAGATCGGCCTTCAGGGCAAGCACGCCGGCGCGCCCATCTGGTTCCGCAACATGAAGGTCAGGAAGCTCTAACCGCCCGCTTCCCCGCACAGGGGGGCGCGGCGGCCCGGGCGGCGTGTTGTCTTGGGCGGGGGACTTGGATAGAATGGGCGCATGACGGAAATGTCCCCCATCCTTCGGGAACGCCTGGACACGGTGCGCGCCGCCGTGACGGCGGCGGCGTGCGTCCCCGCCGCGTTTGTCTGCATGGCCCTCGGGGTGTCCGCGGGGTGGGCGGCCGCGCTGCCGCTGCTGGCCGCGCTGGACCTGCGGGGGTGGCGGACGTGGACGGGGCGGTGGGTGCTGGGCGCGCTCGCGCTGGCGCTCGCGGCGGGGCTGTTGTCGGACCAGATGCTGGCGGCGTTCGCCTGCGTCGCCCTGCTGCACCTCTTCCTGCTGGCCGCGCTGGTTTTCCTGCGGCCCAGCCTGAAGCGTCTGCTGATTGGCGCGGCGTGCGCGCTGCCCTTTATGGCAGTGGCGTTCTTCGCTTTGTCCTCAAAGGTGTCCCCGCGCGAGGAGATTGGTCTCTTCTACGGCTGGCTGGGCCTGGCGGCGGCGCTGTGGACGCTTTCCTTTGCGGTGCGAGAGAAGAACCGTTTTCTCGCCGTGGGCGCCGTGCTGCTGGCGGTTTGCGGTGGGTGCTCGCAGCGTTGGGCGTTTGCTCCGCGGGGGGGTACGCTGCCGGAGGCGGTTCATTCGGGGTCGGAG
>Ga0123329_1002349_pt1 | contig 16749 bp, 12 predicted proteins | sample BioC12SIPDNA_FD_89703 | JGI IMG/M metagenome (GOLD analysis project Ga0123329, IMG submission 89703) | Anaerobic biogas reactor microbial communites from Washington, USA - Biogas_R1_B C12 SIP DNA | ecosystem: Engineered > Bioreactor > Anaerobic > Unclassified | place: Washington, USA | collected... | reverse complement strand
CGACCCGCCGAGGGTGCGTCCACGAGACGCACCTCGAGCCGACCGTGCCCGTGCGCCACCACCCCGCAGGACGGGCAGCCCATCAGTCCGGGCTCTGACTCAACCGTCACGGTCAACGCGCCGTCCTCGTCACGGGCTACGGCAGTCACGTGTAGCCCGTCCAAGCCGACAAGAAGGTCACACCGGTCGCAGTAGCCGCCCACAACGGAACAGCACGACGTAGGCTCAGGCACGTCGAGGTCCTTGAGATCAGAAGAGGTAGAAGTCCTCTGATCCTCCGGGACCTCGACCCCTTCTCAGCTCAGGCCGCAGGCCCGCGTGTCGCTATGACCCCACACTCATCTGGGAAGAGCCAGTTTAGGGGCTCTTCGGACTTGAGTGTGGGTCATGGGATGAGCCCTCCTCCGACGAGGAGCATTCGGAGTCTGTAGTTGTGGCGGTTCCTGAAGCCTCTGGCCACCCTGCGGTGTAGCTCGATCAGGCCGTTGATGGCTTCGGCGCCGCCGTTGCTGGAGCGGCCTGTCTCGAAGTAGGCGAGGAACTCCCGTCGCCACTTCCGTAGGGTCCGGCCGAGGCGGGCGATCTCCGGGATGGGGCACTTGGGGAAGGACTTGAGCGCAGCCAGGGCGGTCTTCTTACCGGCGGCCAGGTTCTCGGCGGTGTAGGCGGAGCGGAGCTGGTGGATGGCCTGCCAGGCGATGGCGACCTCGTCGTGGCGGGGGTTGGCGGCGAACGCGGCGTCGATGCGGGCCTGCTGCTTCTCGGAGAGGTGCTCGAGCCCGAGCCGCAAGATGGTGCGGATCCCGTACAGCGGGTCGCCCTTGCGGCCGCGGTGACCGTGGATCGCCTGTTGGACCCGACGGCGGACCTCGTCCAGGGCCTGCATCCCGAGCTTCACGACATGGAATGCGTCCAGGACCGAGGCGGCCTCGTCGAGCTGGTCGTCGATGGCGTTCTTGTACCCGTGGAATGTGTCGAGCGTGGCCACCTCGATGCCGCACCGGAACTGCGGCCCACGCTCGGTCAGCCACGCCTTGTACACCGGTCCGGAGCGGCCGGGAACCAGGTCCAGCAGCCGCGCCCGCACGACCATCTTCTCCGGGTCCTTCGGATCCGGATGGCGGGTCAGGTCGACCATCCCGGTCAGCTCCTTCGGGCCCCGCTTGCGTGGGGAGACGTGGTGCCACACGTGTTCGTCCACCCCGAGGGTGGTCACGTTCTCGAAGCGGGCCGGGTCGGCGTCCAGCGCTTGCAGGAGGGGTTCGATCGAGCGCCACACCGTCTTCCATGACGTGCCCAGCTGGCGGGCGATCCCGAGGACCGAGGCGTGCTCGCGGCGGATCTGCTCGATGGCCCACCAGCACGCCCGTGTCGTCAGCAACCCACGAGGGCGGGCGACCCGTTCGTCCTGCTCCACGAACGTGCCCACCGCGCAGGTCGGTTCGGGGCAGGACCATCGTCGCTTGACCCACCGGATCCGCACCGGCCGCTCGAAGCAGGGCAGGTCGACCAGATCCACGCTCACCCGCCCATGGCCATGGGCGAGCACCCCGCACGACGGGCAGCCCATCGGCGCCGGCGGCGAATCCACCGTGACCGTCAAGCCGTCCTCGTCGCGGTCCACGGCACGTACGTGGAGCCCGTCCAGGCCGACGAGCAGGTCACAGTTCGTACACCACGACGATGACGAGGATGAGCGGTGACGGTCAGCGCGCGTCAAGGTGCACGCCGTAGGCTCGGACATAGTCGAGGTCCTTCGGAGCGGTTTGCTTGGTCGCTACCAATCCTGAAGGGCCTCGACCCCTATCCCACCGCTGCCGCTCCTCGGCGAGTCTTGCTCACCCCACACTCAAGTCCGAAGAGCCGCTTTGAGAGGAGTGAGGGCTGCGGTTTTCATCGCGGGGTGATCCTTCGTTGTGACGGTGGGAGGTGCGCAGAGAACAGACAGGTGCCATGCTCGCAAGCGTCGCTTTCAAATCGCTTTCAGGGGTGTCGGGCGCTATCTGCCGCTTACCAGGGTGAGGGTTCCGGTACTGCCGAGGGTGTTCTCCATCTGTTCTTCGACAAGCCCGAATCCGGGCACGAAGCACCAGGTGAACGTGGCGCCAAAGAATGCGCTCGGATCATCCGATGACGTTGACTGCAGATCGAAGACCACCGCGTAGCACTCGTCTTTCCAGCCGTCACCGTGCACGCTGTAGTCGACCGTGAACTGTATCCCGGCATCGGCTCCTTCTTGCAGGGTGTACACGACCGTTTCGGTGAAGGCCCCCGCCTCCAAACGGGTAATGGACGGAATCTCCAGATAGTCACCCGCCTGCGCCTCGAAAGCGATGCGGTTCAGCGGAATCAGAAGGGTGCCATCTTCGCGAGCGACGAACTCGACAGTCTCGACGCCGGGTTCGAGTTCTTGCCCGTCAATCGTCATCGTGGTCGTCTCCTGTGCCGTGACGCGCACCGCACCGTCTTCAGTGACGACACCCATGGTCTCCACCTCGACGGATAGTTCTACACCCCCTGCCACCGATCCGGTGTACGCCAGCTGCGCGCCGACCTCTGGAGGGTAGAAGAACAGACGCTCGGCGAGCGGAACCGACTCAGACTCGCCGTGCCCGTTGTCGCCGCCGGGGTCGGTCGTTGCGGGGGTGCTCGGCGCTACTTGACCCCCGCCTGTTGCGGGTGGGGCGCTCGGCCCGGCGGCGCAGCCGACAAGCGTCAGCAGGTTCGCGAGGGTGACGACGAGAATACGAGATGAACGCATAGATGCTCCGGTCAGCAACTCTCAGACAGCTCGACCAAGGCGGCCTTGTCCGTATCACTGCGCGGGGCCAGGGCAAACGTCGACACGGAGAACAACGGCGGAAGCGTTGCTCGCACCGACGGATCTTGAAGTTTCTGTGCGGCACAACGATCCGCTGGTGCCGGGAGGGGTAGCAAATAGGCGAGCTGCTCTACGGTCCAGACATCGAGCGGACTCGGGTCAAACTTCGGCTGATCGCCGCCGGGGAACGACTTGCCGAGCGGGTCGTTCTCCACGTGCGGAACGGCGAGCAGGTTCGAGCTGCTGTAGAAAATGATGGCTTGCTCGATGCCGGCGCATCGCTCCACTCGCAGGCTCGAGAGCAGTTCGGTCGCGTCTTCGATCGCCGGCACCGCAGGGTCGGGCGACGTGACAAAAATCGTCATTGTCAGTTCGCTGCTGAACCAACCCTCCGGCAGGTTCGTCAGCCACGGCACTTCGGTTATCCCGTATCCCGTAAGCTCACTCGACCCGGTTCCGAGGTCGGTCACCTCCACGAGTTCGGCCGTGGCACCTGGCAGCTCGACCGAGCCGACCAGGGATCCGAATTCGAGGTTCGGATGCTGTACCAACTCATTGGTCGAGGCAGCGAAGTAAATCGTCGCCTGGACTCCGTCGACGTCGAAGTCCAGGGTGGTCCTGCCACTTCCGCCCAATCCGCCCCGGTGTGTCCAGCCATCAGGAGCGGTCACGCGAAACACATTCGTCGATGAGGTTTCGATCCCTACAGCACAGGAGGGTCCATAGGTGTTCGGGGCGCCCTCGCCGTGCGCGACAAAGCGCAGCACTGGGTAGTCATCGTCGCCGGTGGCAGAGGAGTCCGGGGGCGAGGTGTCCGGCGCCTGTTCGGCCGGCGCAGGTTCGGCTGTGTTGTCGGTTGGCTCAGCAGCGCAGGCGCTCAGAGCGAGCACGCTTGCGACGGCAAAGACGAGAAGGCGGCTGGAACGCATCAGGACTCCGTGGATCGTGCGCAACGCGCAAGAACTAGAACGAGCAATGACGCTCCATCGTCGCGAAGTCCGCTTTCAGATCGCTTTCATCCTCCGTGAAAGCGCTGTGAAAGCGGTCTGTGACACAGTGGGATACATGTCAGCATCACCCCAGCGACCGTCACCCACGCAACGAGGTTGAGTGGGTATGGTTCGGAGTGTGCCTCTGCTTGAGCGCCCAAGGCTCGTCGAAAGCCTGCTCGATGCCCGCGTCGTGCTTCTGGTCGCGCCTCCCGGCAGCGGCAAGACAGTATTGCTTGATCAGTGGGAGCAGTCTCTCCGCGAGAAGGCGCATGTCGTGCGCGTGACCATGACGTTCGAACACAATGACCCGCTCGCTTTCCAAGCGGCAATCTTCCCCGCGACCGCGATGGCGCTGTCGGCTGACCTCGCAAACCCCGACGAGGTGCTCCCTTCCAGCATCCCCGCCTTCATCGACGCCGTGTGGAATCACCCCGAGCCCAGGCGCCCCACCGTGTTCATCTTTGACCAGTATGAGTGCATCAGCGAGACGATCATCAGCGACGCCATCCTGTCGGCTTTCCGGATGCTGCCCGACGACACGGTTCTGGTGTTCTCCAGCCGCACCGCACCGAACATCCTGGTGTCAGATTTTTACGGTCGCGGCGAAGTGGTGGAACTGGGGGCGAACGATCTTCGCCTCACCCGCGACGAACTCGCCATGCTCGCCGCGCAAGTCTCACCCCCATTCACGGCGTTGGAGATCGACCACATCGCGCGCGAGAGCCTGGGCTGGCTCGCGGCCGCGCGTCTCCTCCTGCAGGGTGATGAGCGAGGACTCGGCAAGTACATCGATGAAGAGGTCCTCTCCGGGCTGAACGGGCAGATCCGTCGCCTCACCGAGGATGCTGCCGCCGCCGTCACCATCAGCGATGAACAGGCGGAGATTCTCTTCGGAGTCGACGCGGAGGGGCATCCCGCTGACCACATCGAGTATCGGGGCGTGCTCCTCCCTCTTCTTCGGGAGCCAGGAGGATCCGGCTGGCAGTTTCCGCCTGTGCTGCGCCGCAGACTGCTCGACCAGATGCGCGCCCGGGATGCCGACCGCTCCATCGTCACCGGCGGCGATGCCATGGACGACGTGCACACCACCATCCTGACCAAGGGTGAGAACGACATCCTTGCCCGGCTGCACGCGGGAGACACCATGGCGCAGATCGCAGAAGCGCTGGGAGTGACCTTCCAGGGAGCGCGAGCGCAGGTGCGCGAGCTCTACGACAAACTCGGTGCGTCGACTCGTGAGAGCGCTCTGCAGCGCGCGGGCGCGATCGGCATCCTTGACGCCGTCGCAAAGGAGCATGCGGAGTGAGAGTGACAGAACCGGTCAGCAAGCCGGGGATCGCTACCGTGTGTTTCGTCTGCACGGGCAATGTCTGCCGCTCCGTCGCTGCGGAGGTCATCTTCGAACAACTGTTGGAGGCCGCAGGGCTCAGGGATAGGGTCGCGGTAACCTCGGCGGGGACGAGCCGGTGGAATCGGGATGCACCGCTGGATCCACGGGCGCAAGAGTGGCTCGAAGGTCACGGCTATGAGCCTGGCGAACATCGTGCGCGACTCTTTGACCCTTCCTGGATCGAGCGGACAGACCTGATCGTCGCGATGGATCGGACGCATCGCCGCAGCCTGCGCGGGCTGACGCCGAGCGAGCCTGAGCGCACGAGGATCGCGTTGCTTTGCTCCTTCGCCCCGGAGCTTGCCGCTCTGCAAGACATCCCCGATCCCTACCCGATGCCAGATGAAGCCTTCGACCGGGTGATGGAGACGATCGAGCAGGCCTGCCGCTGGATGCTGCTGCAGGTCAAGGAGCAACTCGCGCCGAAAGAGTTCTGAAAGCGCTTTGAAAGCGCATCCGGGCATGATCTGAGCTGTCGGGGCTGTGACAGCGCCACGAACAGCACAGAAAGAGGCCTGCCATGAAACGACGACTGCTCGCCCCGCTTGTTCTGTTGACTGCGCTGGCACTCAGCGCGTGTGGGTCTGACCCGGGCGGCGCCGGTGCAGACCCGGGTGGCGGCAGTGCACGTAACAGCGATCTCGGCAGCGGCAACGACACTGGCAACGATGATGACAGCAACGGGCGGCTGGCGACAGCGACAGTCACGGTCGATTCGCACACCTACGAATTCGAGTATGTCTTCGTTGAGGAGATGGTCCACGATGCGGCCGCGAGGTGTGACAACTTCGGCGAGTACTATTTCCAGGTGGCGCTACCGCTCACAGCAATCGACGGTGCGCCGTTCGAGGGCGCCGAACCTGGGCGACTTGAGGTGAACATCTGGGCAGCAGACGCACCGGCGGATGACATCACCAATACACCAGAGAGCCAACGCTTTACATACGTCTCGCTGGGGGTGCCCGACGGTGATGGGTCGCATCTCTTCGAGGCCGGTTCAGCCGGCATCATCAAGGAACAGAGCCCTCCGGTAACGCTGACCTTCAACGGGCAGAACGCCAGCGGTGTGCAGGAGCTCCTTTATGAGGACTGGAGCAGTGACCAGCCGACCTACGTCATACACGAAGCTGACATCGACATTGCCTGTGGCGGCTAGCTGTGGCGTTCTGAAAGCGCTTTGAAAGCGCATCCGGGCATGATCTGAGCTGTCGGCGCTGTGTCAGCGCCGCGCACAGCACAGAAAGAGGCCTGTCATGAAACGACGCCTGTTCGCCCCGCTTGTTTTGTTGACCGCGCTGGCACTCAGCGCGTGCGGGGGTAGCCCGGGTGGCGGCAGCCCTGGGGGCGACACGCCGCCGCCTGAAACCGACGAGCATGAACTGTCCGATGGGTCCACCTTCGAGTACACACCACCACCTCAGTCGGCGGGGAAGGGCGGAACGGCTACGGTCGTGATCGATGGTCGCACCTATGACTTTGCATCCGAAGAGTGGTCGTCGTGCCGTGAAACAGTGGGCCTGTTCGCTGTCAACTTGGACATCGTGTCTGTTGACGGGGAGGCGATCGACGAAGACGAGGGCCACCTCATTCTCGTGCTCCCAGGACCTGAAGGAGCCAGTGACGCGGTCGCCGAGGACGTCGAGGTGAGCGTGAGGGTTCCCGATCTGGAAGCAGGTTTTGGCGGAATTACCTATCAGGCGGGGTACTGGGTGGATGAAGAGGTAACCCTCGCTCGAGACGGGTTTGCCGCGTCCGGTTCTCAGACTCTCGCCGATGAGACCGGGCAGCGACCCTCGGTCACCGCGCAGATCGACGCGCGCTGCACGGAGTAGTTCACCGGAATGGGTGCAGCGGTGGTTACCAGCAACAAGCAACGTCGCAGGGGTCGTGCCGGGCTAGCCGGCTTGCTGGGCGTTGTCTTGGTTCTCACGTCCTGCGCACCCCCAGAAGACTCTACGCCTCCGACTCAGCAAGAACCATTGAGTGCGGCCGAGATCGTTGCAGGTATTCAATTTCCATCGTCTATTGACACCTATGGAGTGTTGCAATTATCGGGATTGACCTCGGACTGGGCAGATAAGGCGAATGTGATCTTGCACACCGATCGGGGTGAGGTTGCGATACCCATATATGCAGATTGGGTCGGTGATAGCTTCCACACGGTGATCCCCTACTTTTTCTCTGACCCGATGGCGGGTGGCACTGTGGAGTTGAGCTTCGAGCTTGACGATGTGCGCGGCGAAAAAATGCCGGTTACGGTGGCTGCGCTCCCCAGGGCTGACGGGGGCTGGCTGGATGTGATGGACGCTCTCGAAGAGTGGATCGAAGCGCGTTCGCTTGCGCTCGGCACAACTCTTGCCGAAATCGTGGCAACCGAGCCGTCAAAATTGGATGTATATACCCTGCCGATCAGGCTGATTCACACCTACCTTTATGGCGAGAATGGCAATGGCCTTCGCAGCATTCCGAATAATCCGGCACTCGAAGACCCGGCGCTTTTGGATGCGATGGTTGCCGCCAGCGATATTGCTTCAGAGATACGAAGGATGGCCGCAGGCGAGAGTCCCATTTCAACCGAAGAATTGTGGGCGAGTGAGAGTCAAGAATATGCAGCGCAGCCGGCGTTCGCTGGGCTTTCGTCAGCATCTACGACCTCAGGCAAACAGGTGGCCTCTGCCGCCTCGATGATCCGCCCGGCAAGTGGGCCTTCAACCTGTGTGAGAAACGGCATAGAAATTGCGACCGCACAGCAACTAGCCGACGGCATTAGGAAGATGGCCGATTCCAGCAAGAGCGAATGGGGCCCCCTCGATGTAACGGAAAAGGCTCTAGGCGCAGCATTCACGGTGGTGGGGCTCGACCCAGGTATTGTCGGCAAAGCAGCGGGTCTGTCCAGCTTGGTACTGGCCCTTGTGCAGGGCTACAGGGCCCGAAACGCCGCCGCGTATCCGTCGCTCGTTTTCAACATGCAAGTCTTCGACTTCGATGGGGCGCCGTTCGACGAAGATTTCACGGATGCAAAGGGTAGTTGGGGTGAGGTGACCGTCGATGCCTTCGCTGAGGGCTGGGACGGTAGCGATTTCGCGGTGGGTCTTGCGCAAACCTTTGTCAGCATGGGAGTGGGGTCATATCTTGGCTCGAAGATAAGCGATGCCTGGGTTGAACAGTTCCTGCTCAATATCGGGTTATTTGTCGATGAACAAATAGCGGGGGCTATTCTCAGTCTCGTTGACTTCAGCAATGGACTGACGACCCTCTGCGAAAAGACCTGGACCGACATTTCTGTGCGGGATCCTCGCTGGATCAATGCGAGCGCCAGCCGCGGGCGCTTTGAAGTAGAGGAGCTACCCACCCATTTTGAGTTCGCCCCAAAGAAAGGTGTGCAGGCGGCCCCCTTTGAGGACTACATCCGTATTGAGACCGATCACGATGAGTTTCACGGGCGTACGACATTCAGCCGCATGACGGCGTCGGTGGCGGCCATCTCGATTTCGACCGATACAGAGATCATTGTGAAGCAACTCGGGGGAAAGATCGATGTTGTGGCGACGGTGCACAACGCCGAGAACCCGGAACTTGACTGGTTCGCCACCGAGGGTGAATGGGAAGGGGAGGCGAGGGGGATGTCAGTCCCCGTTGGCGAGAAGATATCCACACAGTGGACGCGTACCCATGTCGCACCGAAAGACGAAACGGCCTATCCCTACAGCATCACCTTGGAGGCCATCTCGACCACAGGCCTACGGGAGTCGGGCGAGCCGCGCAGACTGCAACAAGTCACGGTACGGCTTGGTGCGATTATGATCGATGCCGAGACCGAGATGATGAGCATTGGCTCGACGGCAAGCTTCACCGCACGTGATGCTCGCACCCGCGAACCTGTAGATGTCATCTGGTACGTTTCCAGCGGCGACTACCAAGTTATCGATAAGGGTGTGATGGTCTTTGCCGCACCCAGCCGTGCCGGAACAGAGGTCACCATCACTGCTGTCTCGGTGGAACACCCCGATTTGGTCGCAACCGCGATGGTGACGCTCATCGGTGAACAAACAAAGAATTCGGTCCATGTGCAGGTCGGTGATTGGTCGCACATGTATTACATCGAGGGTCGGGACCAGCATATGTGCGCGGTACTGCCGAGAAACGACTTGTTTACCGTGCGCACCCAGACCGACCAATCGGAGTTCTTCGAACTTCAACTCGACGAAGAAGGTTGGGAAGTCGTGGAGTTCGGTCTGGAGAGTGACATGCGACTCTACGTCGCCGGGGTGGGGCCGTCTGCAGGACGAGAGGCTGCCGAGTACTTCGGGGCGAGCACACCGATCCCGACAGTGGATGCATCGAGCTTTATGGTCGAGGATCACTTTGCCGTCGGAACAATTTCAATGCTCGATGTTGTCGCTGACAAGATTGTGACGGCAACGATTACCGCCACCTGTGACCCGAAGAATTGGTGGGGGGTCGGAGGATAGGCCGTCGGCAGGCACGCTATGGTCAGTAGCATGCCTTCGCTGCCGTTGCGTACCCGGATCGGCTATGGGATGGGAAGTATCACGACCGGCACCTATGGCACGGTGCCGGGACTGCTACTGATGCCCTATCTCACCGATCAGCTCGGTGTGGCAGCAGCCGTGGCAGGTCTGATCGTCTTCGCGCCGAAGGCCTGGGACTTTGTGCTCAATCCGATCGCGGGTCGTATCAGCGACCATGCCGGAGAATCGGCGCGTCGCCGGCGTCCGTTTTTGATCTGGGCGGGGCTTGCTCTGGTCCTGCTGTTCGCGGCTGTCTTTTTCGGGCCGCACAACGCACCCGTGCCCGCGGCGATCTGGGTGCTGCTGCTGTCGCTCGCCTGCGCATCCGCCTACGCCTTCTTTCAGGTGCCATTTTTGGCGATGGCCGCCGAGATCACCGATGACTATGCCGAACGCACTCGCGTGATGGCCTGGCGGGTCGCATTGCTCAGCTTCGCGATCTTGCTCGCTGGAGGTGCATCGCCTCTGCTGGTCGGGCTGGGCGATGGGGTCACGGGATTTCGCATTATGGCTGTCGTGATGGCCGGGCTTTTGCTGCTCGGTGTGGTCGGTGCCTGGCTCGGTACCCGCAGTGCGCCGAACCGACGGGATGAGTCCGCGTCGGGCACGCTTCGCGAACAGCTCAGGATTGTCTGGCGAAATCACGATGCGCGTGCGCTCGGTGGCGCTTTCGCGCTCCAGGCGGTAGCCATCGGGATGCTGCTGAGTGCCGTTCTGTACGTCGCCCGCTATCTTGTGCCCGTACCTGGGGCGGCTACCCTGGCGTTCGTCTGCTTTGTCGCCCCCGTGATGCTGTGCACCCCCGTCTGGCGGCGGGTGGGGTTGAGCCGAGGCAAGAAGCAGGCCTATGTGCTCGCCATCGCGGTGCTGGCTCTGGGACTTACTTGCTTGTCGACCAGTGGCACCGGTGAACTCGGCCTCGTGCTGGCCGCTGCCGGCCTGACGGGTGTCGGCTACGCGGGTGCGCAGCTGTTCCCTTTGGCGATGCTTCCCGACGTCGCTGCCGAGGATGCCAAGCGCACGGGCGAAAACCGGATCGGGATGATCTCGGGACTCTGGTCGGGAATCGAGCTACTGGGGCTTGCCGTAGGGGCAGCTGTGCTCGGCATCCTGCTTGATCTCGGCGGTTACATCGAAGCGACGGGCACCCCGATCGCACAGCCCGATTCGGTGCTGTGGGCGATCGTTTTGGGCGTGTCGATTGTTCCCTCTGTGCTCTGTCTGCTCAGCCTGATCCCGCTCACCCGCTACCGGCTCGATGAGGCGATGCGCGCGAAAGAGGCTAAGCCTGCTCACTCAACAGGTGACAGTGCAGAAGACGCCCATAGAGAGTGACATCATTCCCGGCGGCGGGTCCTCGCCACCGCTGATCACGAGCAGAAGCCGGTCATGGTCGCCATAGGCGGTGAACTCAATGCCCAGCTTCTCCAGCTGCTCGCCGAGATCATCCATGTAACCCTCTGCTTCACCGAGCAGGATGCCGCCAACTCCTCCTGGGATCTGTCCGGTCATCATCGGGATCAGCGCCTGGACGATCATGGCGATATCGGCGTCGTCGAGGGCGGCGGGAAGCTGCTGGTCGATATCGACATCAGCTGAAATCTCTGGCCAGGAACTCACGCACACTTCACCTTCGGGTGACCGCCAGCCCTGATTTGCGGCGTCTTCATCCGGATGCGTGACCCACGCAGGCAAGCAGCTCGGCCCGTTGCTGAAAGAGATATCAGCGTCGATCCCCGCCTCTTCGAGGAAGCCGCCGACTTTGTCTTGAACGATTCCGCCGATGTCGAACGAGCAACCGCTCACCATGAGCGCTACGCACGCCAGTCCAGCCAAGATGGCAGTCGTGCGACCTCTTCGCCGTGTTCGCAGGGTCATGCACTCAGCACACCATTGCATCGATGCACTGCGCAATAGGGAGAACACTTAGGCGCGAATTGCTTGCCCTCAGCAGCGGCCCTCGCAGGCCACAGCGTACACAACGCCAACGTCTGCCAGATCACGACCAGTGGGAGTGAGCACGAAAAGCGTGCGAGTGTCGTCGCCGTACGCCTCGAGGGTTGCACCAAACTCACTGGCGTAGGCATCTTGCAATGCGTCGAAGTCGAACGACGGTTGTTGTATGGCGTTGACCAGTGGGTTTCGGAAGGCGGTGTAGATGCCATTCGCCATTGTCGTGCCCATGAGTGTGTATTTGTCAGCCGGGGGGATATCGGCTGACGACTTTGCGGACAGGCTTTGCGTGACACCTGCCGCGTCGGCGGTGTTCCAGATAGCTGCGCACACCGATACCCCTTCCGTCGCCGATTCGGGGAGCACTTCGATGTAGTGCCCATACACGGCGTTGCCAGACGGCGTTGCGACCCAATCGGGGATGCAATAGACATTTCCTTTGAGATAGTGATCAACCGACTCACCTTCATAGCGATCTGGCATGGTGGTGCCGCCCGAAAGGTCGGTCGGTAGCCCTGGGCCCTGCGACTCGCCGGTTGAACCGCCTGTCGATTCACCGCTTGAACCGCCGGTCGATTCACCGCTCGAGCCGCCCTGCGATTCGCCACCGGGGTCGGACTGGCCAGGTGACGAGCCGCAGGCAGCGAGTCCGATCGCGAGGGTGAGGCCGAGCAGGCCCGTGAGAACACGACGGGAAAGAGATGCTGTGGTCATGGAGTGCCTCTCGCTTTCGGATGCGATTAGTGTCACCCGTGGCGCTTTCAGACCGCTTTCATGCTCGTAACAGTACGAGGCCACGAGCGAGTTCTGGTTAGAACCGTGTCGGTAGAGTGTCAGTATGGCTGCTGCGGCGCAGATCGAACTTCGTGTGCTCGGAGATGTGGAGATCTCGGGCGCTCCCGCACGCCTTACTCGCCTCCAGAAGTTACTTCTGGGCGCCCTGATCCTGCGTGGACGCAGTGTATCCGTCGACGTGCTGGTCGACATGCTGTGGCGTGATCAGACTCCCCGAAATCCCCGCTCGGCACTGCAAGTGCATGTCTCGAGGCTTCGTCGCCTCCTGACAGCGACGAGCGCATCGTTGGACGCGACAGCCGGTGGGTACGCGCTTGTCATCCCCGCTGAACACGTAGATGTTCGCGTGTTCGCAGGGCTCGTATCCGCCGGTATCGCCAAGGCAGAAGAATCTGCGGAGGCTGGCCTGGGGCTCCTGGATCAGGCGCTGACCCTGTGGCGGGGGCACCCGCTGGGCGCATTGGATGCGCCGGAAGCGTTGACCCCGGACATCGAGCGCTTAGAAGAGCTACGCCTGAGCGCCGTCGAGGCTCGCGCTGCAGCGGTTATCGCTCTCGGGCGATCATGCAATGACACGGTGGTCGAACTCCAGCACGAGCTGTCTCGCTATCCCCTCAACGAACGTGTGGCGCGTCTGTTGATGATCTCCTTCTCCAGGCTCGGTCGAGAGGGAGATGCCTTGGAGACTTACGCGAAGATCGAGGGTGAGCTGCATCGAGAACTTGCTGTCGCGCCGGGGGCCGAACTCGATCTCGTGCGCGAGGAGATTCTGCACAAACGTCGGGAAGAACGCAGCGATGTGCCGAATCAGGTTCTCAGCCCGGGCTTTGTGGGTAGAGAAGCCGAGTTAGCCGTTCTCGACCATGCTCTGGGCACCGCCGCCGAGGGTGAATGTGCGCTCGTCCTGGTCACCGGAGAGCTGGGGATCGGTAAGACCGCCGTGGTAAACGAAGCGATTCTGCGCGCACGAACCCGCGGTCACACCGTGCTCATTGGTCGCAGTGTAGATTCCGTGGGCGCGCGCTTCGATGCGCTGCTCGGAGTCCTGCGGAGCGTGGAGGGCGAGGAGGCTCTTCGCCTCGCCCCGGCGCGGCGCAAGCGCGTGAGGAGTCTGTGCCGCCGCCTCGAAGCCGCATCCGAAGAGGAACCGAAATTCGCGGAGCTTCTGGCGGAGATGGAAGCACTGATCCGCGACGTGGCGGCACAGCGCCCCGCGCTGATCCTTTTCGGGGATCTGCACTGGGCGGGCGATATGACCCTCGATGTCGTCGATTCCCTCGCTCGCAGCCTGACCCATGTGCCGGTGGCCCTCCTCCTGAGCGCGCGAACACCGGTCACCGAGAAGATGCCGGGTTTCGATAGGCGGTTGTTCGAGTTCTCGCGGATACCGGGTGCCCAGCGGCTTGCATTGGATGGACTCCGCCCGACCGATATTGCCGAGTACCTCACCGTGCTGAGAAAAGCGGAGCCCACAAGGGCTGTCGTCAGCCGAGTAGCGCACAGAACCCGGGGGAATCCGCTCTTCATCCGAGCGATCGCCGATGCAGTCGAATCCGGTGCAGAACTTCCCGCAGGTCTCAGGAACCATTTCCGCCGGTTGCTGGATGCGCTTGCTGAGCCCGGAAGGAATCTCGTCCGGGTGATGGCGTTTGTGCGCGGCAAGGCAGACCCCAGAGTGCTGGCAACGGTGCTTGGCGTTGATCTCGCAAGAACCAGGGAGGCGCTCTCCGCCCTGGTTGCCCTAGGAATCCTTGATACGGATGAGGCTCAGACGAGTTTCCGGATCCATCATCCTCTGTTAGCCGAGACGGTGACTTTTGAAACACCCGGGGATGTCACGCGAGGCATCCATCGGGATCTCGCCTGGGCCTTCAGCACGCAGAACATCCCCGACCTCGTGGGATCCCATGCGGCCGCCGCCTACCACTGGACGAAGACGGGAGATCACGCGCGCGGTCTCCGCGAGTATCTGCTCGCTACGGAGGAAGCAGCAGCCCTGTCACAGAACACTCGCGCGCTCAGCTATCTGGAGAACGCGATTGAGCTGTGTCTACCGAACGCCGAGCTGGGTGCAGTTGCCGAGACATCGCTGGCAGAGATGCATGGGAGGGCAGCGGAGCTCGCGATGCGAATCGGACGCTCAACGCAGGCCATCGAACACGCCCGAGCAGCGATCACAGACGAGTTCGCCGACCCGGTGGAACTTGGGCAGCGCTGGCTGACTCTGGCCGAAACACTGCGTTATGGCGAGGATGTGAGCAGAGAGGCTCAGGACGCCGTCTCTCGCGCGCTGGAACTGATTCCTGATGCGATTTCCGAGGCCCGCGTCCGGGCTCTGCTGGGTCAGGTCGCGAACTGGTCTGCCGATCCCGACAGCGCGGCCACGATCGGCGACAGCGCCATCGAACTGGCCGAACTCGTCGGATCGCCCTCGTTGCTTGCACGGGCGTTCGTGATCGCCGGCAGCGCGGAGATGGTGCGCGGACAAACGCTGGGCGCTTCAATCGTGCTTCACGGACGCAGCATCGCCGAACAGAGCGGGGATCTCGCCGGGGTTCTCACAGCATCCGCGAGCCTCGCCGAAGCGCACATTCTGTGCGGACGACCCGACGATGGTGCGAACGTCGCACTGGTCGCGCTCGACCGCATCGTGCTCCGCCGTGAGGAGGAGGCTGCCTACCTCGCCCTCGCACAGCAGGCAGTGACCGGTCTCACTCTGGCGGGTCGCTGGCAGGAGGCCGCGAGCATCCCCGCGAACTTCACTGGGGAGGGCATGCTCCAGGATGCCCTCGCGGGTGCAGAAGCACATCTGTGGGCACTCAAAGGCGATCGGGCTCGCGCCAAACGTGCGCTCCAGCGGATGCGGAAGCCTCAGGTATCCCTGGCGGAGTGCTGGCTCTCGTTCTACCGAGGACGGACCGCACAGCTGTATCAGGTTGCTTCTCGCCTGCTTGAAGACCCCTCGCCACGCTCAGCCGCCGCGCACAATGAAACGGTCTTCCTCACGATCGCGGGCAAAGTCGCCACCTTGCGGGATGCTCAGACCGCACCCTCGGCACGGGAGGAGATCGAGTCACTGCTGTCACTGCTGCGCCCCGATCCCGGAGGCATGCCCACAGCGTCTGCCTGGAGCCTGCTTGCCCGCGCGGAGGCCGGTGTCGTGCTGGCGGGTTCCGCCGAGCGGGGGTGGCGAACGGCGAGGGATGTATGGGGCGAGTTGAGCGGCTGGCTACATGTGCGCGCATACATTGAGTGTCGACTCGCGAAGGTTCTCGGGCACAGTGAGGAGGCGGCAACGCTGCTAGTCTCGGCCATGAGCACCGCCAGGCAACTCGGTTCCACGACGCTGCAGAAACTCGCTCTGGCCGTCGCGGTGCGCATCGACATCGCCCTTGACACGTTCGGTCACGCCGATGTGAGGGAGTTCACCCCCCGCGAGAGAGAAGTGCTCGACCACATCGCCGACGGTGCCAGCAACAGCAAGATCGCGGCAGCACTCGGTGTGAGTGAGAAGACCGTCTCCGTGCACGTGTCAAGCCTGCTGCGCAAAGTCGGCATCGAGTCCCGAACGGAACTTGCGCTCTGGTCACTGCAGATGGTGTAGCTCCACCTGGGTCGCCTGCGAATCGACCGGAACGCAGGAAACACCATCTGACTAGCTATACGGCGTAGGTCACGGCATTGCAGCAAAAGATGACCACAGGCGCTTCAGCGCGGTCACTCCTTGTTGCGGTAAGACACCATTGCCGGCTCTTCACAATCGAGGGTGTGCCGCGGTCGGGTGAGGAGGGGCGGCGCGTCGGTGTGGGGATGAGGGTCGAGGCCTTCCGATGATGGAGGTTCCTACGCCGTCCATCCGAAAGACCTCGACGTGTCTGACGCTACCTTCGGTCCTGCCGACCTGACCACGTTCGCCCGCCTCGATGAGCTCGGCCTTGAAGTCACGGGGCAGCTGCTCGCGCCTGAGCGGGCGGTGCTGGAGTGCCGCGTGGTCGACCCGGACCACTGGTGCCGCCGGTGCGGCTGCCAGGGCCGAGCGCGCGACAGCGTGACCCGCCGGCTGGCTCACGAGCCGCTCGGGTGGCGCCCGACCGAGCTGCTGCTGCGGGTCCGGCGCTACCGGTGCACAGGGTGCGGGCACGTGTGGCGACAGGACACCAGCAAGGCCGCGCCGCCTCGGGCGAAGATCTCCCGCCGCGGGCTGCGGTGGGCGCTGGAGGGCATCGTGTGTGCGCACCTGTCGATGTCGCGGGTCGCCGCCGGCCT